>FUFK010040445.1_pt1 | contig 359631 bp, 340 predicted proteins | sample 1021851 | NCBI WGS metagenome assembly FUFK01 (sample SAMEA51879418, study PRJEB19060) | metagenome | reverse complement strand
CCCCAAACGAAAAGCCCCGCCGCAGTGATGCGGCGGGGCTCTCGTTGTTACAGGGTGTTTAGGTTCAGGCGGCTTCGAGCTCTGCCTTGTCGACCGTTTCGCCGAGCATTTCGATCAGTGCCTTACTGAAGGCCGGAATATCGTCCGGGTTGCGGCTGGTGATCAGGTTGCCGTCCTGGGCAACTTCCTGATCGACCACGTTGGCGCCGGCATTCTTCAGATCGGTGCGGATCGATTTGTAGCAGGTTGCCGTCTTGCCTTCGACGATGCCGGCTTCGATCAGCATCCAGGGGGCATGGCAGATAGCTGCAATCGGCTTACCCGCATCGTTGAATTCACGCACGATCGCGACTGCGCGGTCGTTCACGCGGAGAAGGTCGGGATTGATCTGGCCCCCGGGGATCAGCAGTCCATCGAAATCGGAACAATCGGACACATCATCGATAACCTTGTCGACCTTGACGCTGTTGCCCCAGTCATCCTGGTCCCAGCCTTTGATTTCACCGCTTTCGAGGCTGACGACGACGGTTTCGATGCCTGCCTTTTCGAGGTTCGCTTTCGGCTTTTCCAGTTCGGACTGTTCGAAGCCATCGGTGGCGAGGATCATTACGCGCTTGCTCATGGGAAACTCCTTGATTTGCTGTTACTCATGCAATGCGTGGGGAAAGCGGGTTGTTCCGTTCTTCTAGGCGGGGCGTGGCGGTGGTAGGGCGAGTGTCATGGCCGCCAATGAAACCACGCTCGACAGTGACAAAGACCCGTTCGACGCGATCGTCGACGCCCCGTTCGACAGCGCTCTGTCCGAAAGGTATCTGGTCTATGCACTGAGCACGATCACCGCACGATCGCTGCCGGACCTTCGCGACGGGTTGAAGCCCGTGCATCGCCGCCTGCTGTGGGCGATGCGCCAGCTGAAGCTCGACCCTTCCAGCGCGTTCAAGAAATCCGCACGCGTAGTGGGGGATGTGATCGGCAAGTATCACCCCCACGGCGATGCCAGCGTCTACGATGCGATGGTCCGCCTCGCGCAGGATTTCGCGCTGCGATATCCACTGGTCGAAGGGCAGGGCAACTTCGGCAATATCGATGGCGATAACGCCGCCGCCTATCGGTACACCGAAGCGCGGCTGACGAAGACCGCGCTGCGGCTGATGGAGGGGCTCGACGAAGGCACGGTCGAGTTCATTCCTACCTACAATGGGGAAGAGCAGGAGCCGGAGATATTCCCCGGCCTGTTCCCCAATCTGCTTGCCAACGGTGCGAGCGGCATCGCGGTGGGCATGGCAACCAACATACCCAGCCACAATGTGGCAGAGATCGTCGATGCGACGCTTGAAGTAATAGACAACCCGCATGTCGAACATGCGCGGCTGATGGAGCTGTTCAAGGGCCCGGACTTCGCCACCGGAGGCATCGTGGCCGAAAGCGCGGAGCTTGTTGCTGCGGCGTATGAGACCGGCCGCGGGTCATTCCGTGTGCGCGGGCGTTTTCACGCGGCAGAAGCAGCCAGTGCGGAGGATCGCGAAGCGGGGATCGAGCGGATGGGTGGCGGGCAATGGCAGCTCGTGATCAGCGAGATCCCGTATCAGGTGGCCAAGGGCAAGCTGATCGAACAGATCGCGCAGGCAATCGCCGACCGGAAGCTGCCGATCCTGGAAGACGTGCGCGACGAGAGCGATGAAAAGATCCGCATCGTTCTGGTCCCGCGCAGCCGCAATGTCGACCCCGAGCTGCTCAAGGAAAGCCTGTACAAGCTGACCGATATGGAAACGCGGTTCGGGCTCAACCTCAATGTGCTCGACGCCAGCCGCACGCCGATGGTGATGGGGCTGAAGGAACTGCTGAACAACTGGATCGCCAGCCAGATCGACATTCTGCAGCGCCGTAGCCAGCACCGGCTGGACCAGATCGCGCGGCGGCTGGAGCTGGTCGAAGGGTATATCATCGCCTTCCTCAACCTCGACCGGGTGATCGAGATCATCCGTCACGAGGATGAGCCCAAGGCGGTGATGATGGAGGAGTTCAGCCTGACCGACCGGCAGGCCGAAGCGATCCTGAACATGCGGCTGCGCAGTTTGCGCAAGCTTGAGGAAATGCAGCTTCGCCAGGAAAAGGACGATCTGCTCAAGGAACAGGATGAACTGGAAAAGCTGCTCGGCTCGCCAGCACGCCAGCGCACGCGCCTGAAGCGCGATCTCAATGCGCTGCGCAAGGAATATGGCGAAGACACTGCATTGGGGGCCCGCCGCACCAGCATTCGGGAAGCGGCGCCCGCGGTCGAATTCAGCATGGACGCGATGATCGAGAAGGAGCCGGTAACGGTGATCCTGTCGCAGAAGGGCTGGATCCGCGGTGCAAAGGGACATCTGCCGCTGGATCAGGATTTCAAATACAAGGAAGGCGATGGTCCGGCCTTCGTGATCCATGCGCAGACTACCGACAAGCTGCTGCTGGCGACCGACAAGGGGCGGTTCTTCACGATCGGCGCGGACAAGCTGCCCGGCGCGCGCGGCTTTGGCGAACCGGTGCGCAATACGCTGGATATCGATGCCAGCGCGCATATCGTGGCGCTGATCGTCCACAAGCCGAAGCAGCGCCTGCTGCTGGTGGCGGACACGGGCAAGGGCTTCGGTACGACCACCGACGATCTGCTCGCCGAAACACGCAAGGGGCGGCAGGTCGTCAACCTCAAGGGCGATGCGAAGATGGTTGTGGCGCGGACGATAGAAGAAGGTCACGACCACGTCGCCTGCGTGGGGGACAATCGCAAGCTGGTGGTCTTCAATCTTGAGGAACTGCCCGAACTTGCCCGCGGCCAGGGCGTGACCTTGCAGCGTTATCGCGATGGTGGCCTTTCCGATGCGATCACCTTCACTCTGGCGGAGGGGTTGAGCTGGACGATGGGCGGCAAGGAAGGCCGCACACGCACGGAAGGCGAGATGTGGCAATGGAAGGTGGCCCGCGGGGGGGCAGGGCGGATGCCGCCGCAGGGTTTCCCGCGCGATAACAAGTTCACCTGACGCAGCGGTTCCGATGACTGCCGCGGCAGAGGTGAATTGACCGCATGAGAAAAGGCCGGAAGCGCTTGCGCACTCCCGGCCTTTCGCGACCCTGAAACAGGCTCAGGGATTATTCGCTAGACGATTACTCGCCGGCGCTTTCGGCTGCGGGTGCCGAGGCGCCCATGGCCGCATCGATCTGCGCATTGGTGAGCAGCGCCATCAGGGTGCCGGTCGGGCTGGCAGCGAAATGTTCGCGCAGCAGGGTGACCTTCTTGGTCTCGTCACCGCCACGGGCGATGATCACATTGTCACCGTCGATTTCGAGAACGGTGCCGAGCGGCGCGTTCTTGGCAGTGACGGCATTGGCACCGACGACCAGGGCAGCGTCACGCTTGGCAACGGCTTCCTGATGGGCCGCCTGCAGCATGCTGACGATCTGCGCCTTGGTGGCGTTGAGCGAGGTTCCATTGTCGTTCGTGCCGAAGGCATTGGCCGGAACCGGAGCGCGCATGTCGTCGACCACGAGGATCACGGTGTCGCCCTGAACGGCTTCGATGGTTCCGATTTCGGCGCCGTCATTGCCATAGACGGTTGCGCCAGCTGCGACGGAAGCGGTGGCTTCCTGCGCGACGGCAACGCCTGGGGCAACGGCTGCGGTGGTGGTGAGGGCGACGGCGGCAAGCGCCAGCTTCGCGATTTTCATATAAAACTCCAAGGCTTGTTATTCGAAATACGCGGCTCCCCCACACGCGAAACGCGCGATCGAGCCGATCAAGAATGGAAAGAGCGGGCGAGAGTGTGGTTCCCGACACCCGCAAGTCCCCCCACGGGAGAACGGGTACTGTATGTCACGGACTGCATTTTTTTGCAACCGCGAGGCCTTTATGCTGCAGTGCACCTTAAGCGACGCTGAAGCGCGCAAAGGGTGGATGTTCAGCGAGCGGCGAGTTCCTCGTCGAGCAATTCTTCAACCCTCGTGCGCGGCGGGAATTGTTCATCCACCCAGCGCTTTTCGATCCGCTGCAATATGCGCGCGACTTCGGGCCCCTTGCCGACGCCGCGTGCAACGATCTCGCCCCCTTTCAGCGGAAAGCGAGGCGCTTCCCAGCCGAGGATCGACGACGGGTCTTTTCCTGCGATTAACAGGCGATCAAGCGCGCAATCCTTGCCAACGTCATAAGCCAGGCCGCGAGGACGATCACCGTCGCGGGCATCGCGGCGGGCCACGCACATCAGGCGATCGCGCTGGCTGCGGGACAGACGCAGGCGGGCCGATACAGCCTCTGCAACCGGCGGCACGGCGGGCAAAAGCGCAGCCATCCGCCGCATGGCATCGGGTTCTATGTCGGAGGCCCGTTCCGCCTCGATCAGGCGGCCCAGCTGATCCACTTCGCGCCTGCCGCATTCGGGCAGCACTTCCTGCAACACCCCAAGGGCGCGCATCTTCGCAATTGTCGCGGACGGATCGGGAAGGGCGAGAAGGTTCTGCATTTCCCAGCCCACGCGTTCGCGGCTCAGGCCCTTCAGGGTCGGGGCGAGGGCGCTGCATGCGGCCGTGGCCTCTTCATCCCAGCCATCGCCGAAGCGCGTGGCGAAGCGGAAATAGCGCAATATGCGCAGGTGATCTTCCTGTATGCGCGTCTCGGCATCGCCGATGAAGCGCACACGCTTGGCGGAAAGATCGGCAAGACCGCCGAAATAGTCGGAGATCTCGAGGGTCTGCGGGTGGGCATACAGCGCATTGATGGTGAAATCGCGCCGCGCCGCATCGTCTTTCCATTCGTGGGAAAAGGCGATCGTGGCGCGCCTGCCGTCGGTCGCGACATCGCGCCGCAGCGTGGTGATCTCCACATTTCCGTCGTCGAAGATCGCGGTCACGGTGCCGTGGTCGATACCGGTGGGAATAGTGCGGATACCGGCATCCTTGCAGCGATCGATGACGGTGGCGGGCAGATGCCGCGTCGCCGCGTCGATATCATGCGCGCGATAGTCCAGCATCGTGTCGCGTACGCAGCCGCCGACCCAGCGAATATCGTCAGCGCCCAGCGTTTCGACGAGCTTGGCCAGGCTCGCGCGCTGCGTCCATTCGGCCTTTGGCAGATGTGCCGTCATCAATGCGCCTCCAGCCACGCTATCCGGCGGGACAGGTTCCAGCAGATGGCTGCCGTCACACCCCAGATCCGGTAACCATCATGATTCATTTCCAGATATTCGCGCGTAGCCCCTTTCCAGAAGACCGAATCGCGGTTCCATTGCGAAGCGTCCATGAGCTTTTCGAGTGGGCATTCGAACCAGCTTTCGACTTCACGCGGGTCCGGGCGGATGGAAAGATCGCGCGGCACTGTGGCAAGGACCGGGGTGATATCGAACCCTGTACCGGTTTGATACCGGTCGGTCGTGCCGATCAGTCGGACGTTCTCTGGCTCGATCGCCAGTTCTTCCCACGCTTCGCGTAGCGCCGCGTCCACCGCGCTTTCGCCGTCTTCGACCTTGCCCCCGGGGAACGCGACCTGTCCGGGATGGTCGCGCATGGTCCGCGGTCTTTGCGTCAGGATGACTGTGGGATCGGGTCGCTCGGTCACCGCGATCAGGACGGCTGCGTCGGCGGTGCGATCAAGGTCGGCGAAGCGGCTGTCCGACATGAGCTCGCCGACATCACGCGCATGGCCCTGTTCGAACAACTGGGTAAGACGGTCGAATATCTCGCTCATGCAGGCAGAAGCGAAAAAGTCTCGCCGCCGCTCTTCACGGTCCAGTCGTCACCGCGATCGAGTGCGATGCGGGCGAGCTGTTCATAGGTCGAACGGTTTAGCCGCGCCTCGCAACCGCGACGGACATGAATGTAGAGCGATGGACTGTCGGCATCGCCAGCCGCGCGTATCGGATGATCCGGCCCGGCGACCACCAGTTCGTCGGTGTTCAGCCGAAAGGCGAGGTCGCCTTCGGTCTCGCTGACATCGGTTGCGATGAAGCAGGCATCTTCCACCTCTATCGATAGTTTCTGATAAGGCACGACGAGCCAGTAGCTGCCGTCTTCTTGCCGGTTCAGGAGGCCCGCAAAGGCGCGCACCATGCCGGGGCGCTTGATCGCCGAACCCTCGTGATACCAGGTTCCGTCGGCACCAATGCGCATGTGACTGTCATCGATATTGTCGGGCGACCATTGTTCGACCGGCGGAAGCTTTCGCTCCGCAACGGCCTCGGCAATCTGTGCCAGCGACATGCCGGCGAGTTCTGGGGGCGGGGTATAGGGCATCGTGGAACTGCCGATGCCAGATAGCGACTAGTTCGCCAAGCTCCACGGGCCCAGCATTCCTTCTGCGGGCAGGATTGCCGGATTGCCGCTGCGCGCCAGCAAGCGGTGTTTTTCGAACGGACCCGGGCAGTGCCAGCCCTGCGTGTGCGCAGCGGTGAACTGCCAGCGATCGTAATAGTCGGGATCGCCGATCATCACCTGAGGCAGGGGCGAGGCGCCGTCTTCGAAACCGGCGTCGATCGCGCCAAGGCTTGCGGCCATCAGCGCCTTTCCGAAACCTTCGCCCTGCCGTCCCGGCATGACTGCAACCGGACCCACCATGATCATCGGGTGCGCGCGTCCGCGCGGGTCCGTCAGCGCGACCGGCCAGAGCTGGATCGTGCCGGCCAGATAATCGTCATCGTCGAGCGCGGCAAAGCTCAGCGCGTCAAGCCAGTCGGTCCCTTCGCGGATGCGATAGGCCGTGCGGGCATGCCGCCCCTCGCCGAAGGAGGCATCGAGCAATTCTTCGACCATTTGCGGGTCGATAGCGGAAAGGGGAACGAGCGTCGCCATAAGGGCGCGCCGATTAGGGCGCGCCGCAGGCCAAGTCGATCAAATTCGCCTTAGCCTGGTGTTAGTTTGAGCAGCCGCCCGCCTTCCTTGTCTTCGAGCACCCAGATCGCGCCGTCTGGACCCTGTACGATTTCACGCAGACGTTTTTCAAACGGTATGCGCTGCGTTTCGCGCGCGCTTTCACCGTCGATCGTCACGACGACGAGAGCGGAAGGCTTCATGGCCGCGATCACCGCCGCGCCCTTCCAACCTGCGAATTGATCACCGGAATAGAAGATGAAATCGCCCGGCGCGATTACCGGAGTCCAGTTGACTGCCGGCTTGATGAAATCGTCTCTTGTGGAATTGCGGGGTATCGGTTTGCCATCGTAGTGATCGCCGCCAGAGACCTCGGGCCAGCCGTAATTCCCGCCAGATTGCACGAGGTTCAATTCGTCACCGCCAGCGGGGCCGTGCTCCAGATCCCACAGGCGACCCTGGCCATCGAACTGCAGGCCGAGGATGTTGCGGTGTCCCCACGACCATAGCTGTGCGCTGATACCGCCTTCGCCAGCAAGCGGATTGCCTGCTGCAGTCGATCCGTCGAGGTTGAGGCGAACGATGGAGCCGAGATTATTCGACGTATCCTGTGCAGGCTGCATTTTCTGGCGGTCGCCGCTGGCTACGAAGAGGTAGCGTTCGTCCGGGCTGAAGGCGAGGCGGTGCGAATAGTGCCCGCGGCCCGTTACCTTCGGCGCCTGCCGCCAGATTACCTCCAGCCCCTCGATTGCACAGGCATTCGTCTGCGCGCATTCCAGAGTTCCACGGCCGACCACAGCCCCGCGCGTATCGCCTTCGCCCGCTTCGGCCCAGCTCAGATAGATCGTGCGGCGATCCAGGCTGCTCGAGGATTCGGACGGCAGGAAAGCTATGTCGCCAAGCCCGCCCTGGCCGCCATAATCGACCTCGGGCGCGCCTGTTACGGTCCCCTGCGTACCGTTCGCCGTATCTACGAATTTGATCGTGCCTCCCCGTTCCGTAATAAACAGCGTATCGGTGCCTGGCGCAAATTCAGCCGCCCACGGCTCGTCAAAGGTGCCGTAGTCCTGCGCGTTCAGATCCTGGCCGCTGGATACGGAGATGGTTTCCGATGGCATGGGCGTTGATTGGGTCTGCGCGCTATCCCCGGAAGCAGCGTTGCCGCAACTTGCGAGCATAGCCATAGGCGATAGGGTGGCAGCAAGGACGAACTGGCGCATGTATCATTCAACTCCCGATTGTGGCCTTGGTGCTGCGCCGCTGATCGTCGGTGTGGACGAGGCGGGCCGCGGGCCGCTGGCAGGGCCGGTGGTGGCGGCCGCGGTGGTATTGTGCAACCCGGCACCTCCGGGTCTCGACGATTCTAAAAAGCTTTCGGCCAAGCGCCGTTCCCTGCTCGAGCCGCAAATTCGTACACGATGCGTCTGGGGGCTTGCCGTGGTCGAGCCTGAAGAGATCGACCGGATCAACATTTTTCAGGCCACCATGCTGGCGATGACGCTGGCGGTAAGCCGGCTGGTCGACGCCATGGGCTGCGAGCCGGAAGAGGTTCTGATCGATGGCAACATGACGCCGCACGGTCGCCATCCCGAATGGCGCTGGGCAGGAGCGCGGCCCATCGTGGGCGGGGATGGCAAGGAGAAATGCATCGGTGCCGCCAGCATCCTCGCCAAGGAACATCGCGACCGTCTGATGCGCGAAGCCGCCGAAACCCACCCGCATTACGGCTGGGACCGCAATGCCGGATATGGCACCGCCGAACATATGGAAGCGCTGCGCATGCATGGGCCCACGCCGCTGCACCGGCGCAGCTTCGCGCCGGTGTCGCAGATGGCGCTGCTCTGACATCTGCCGTATCGGGCCAGATTGAGTCCTGAGTGCCACACCCCACAATATTGAGTCCGCATATTTCGCATGGACTCAATATCTTGTGACGGACACCTTCTGTTCTCTATAAGAAACCCAACCTTAACCATCGTGCCTTAGGTTTTTCGTGCTTGACGCGGAGTCCGCTTGGACTCACCCTGTGGATAACTAAGGACAGGGACGAATATCATGGGGGTCATCGAGACCACGAAGAGTCGCGTAAAAGCGGCGGTTAAAATTGCGGATGTACCGAAGGAATTGCTGCCCTTGGGGCGCATCTTGAACGGTGACTGCGTGGAAGCGATGCGTTCGCTGCCCGATGCGTCCGTGGACCTCGTTTTTGCCGATCCGCCTTACAATCTCCAGCTGGGCGGCGATCTGAACCGGCCCGATGGCAGCCATGTCGATGCGGTGACCGATCACTGGGACCAGTTCGACAGCTTCAAGATCTATGACGATTTCACCCGCGAATGGCTGACGGAAGCCAAGCGCGTGCTCAAGCCCGATGGGGCGCTGTGGGTCATCGGCAGCTATCACAACATTTATCGGGTCGGCGCGATCCTGCAGGATCTTGGCTTCTGGATCCTCAACGACATCGTCTGGCGCAAGTCGAACCCCATGCCCAATTTCAAGGGCACCCGGTTCACCAATGCGCATGAAACGCTGCTGTGGTGCAGCCAGGGCGAAAAGGCCAAATACCATTTCAACTATCGCGCCATGAAGACGCTGAACGATGAATTGCAGATGCGCAGCGACTGGGTTCTGCCGATCTGCAATGGCGGGGAGCGGTTGAAGGAAGGCGGCCACAAGGTCCACCCGACGCAGAAACCCGAGGCATTGCTCTATCGTGTGCTGCTGTCGACGACCGAACGCGGCGACGTGGTGCTCGACCCGTTCTTCGGCACCGGCACTACCGGCGCCGTGGCCAAGCGGCTGGGGCGTGAATGGATCGGCTGCGAACGCGAAGGCAATTATCGCGATGCGGCGCTCAAGCGTATCGAGAAGGAACTCCCACTAGACGAAAGCGCGCTGACCACGATGCAGAGCGCGAAAGCCGCGCCGAAGGTCGCTTTCGGGGCACTGGTCGAAAACGGCTTCATCAAACCGGGCACGCAGGTGTTCGACAAGAAACGCCGCTGGGTCGCAAAGGTCCGCGCCGACGGCTCGCTGGCTTATGAAAAGCAGACCGGTAGCATCCACGGGCTGGGCAAAGACCTGCAAGGCGCACCCAGCTGCAACGGGTGGACCTTCTGGCATTATGAAAATGGCGGCGAGGTAAAGCCCATCGATGCGGCCCGTCAGCTGTATCTGCTGGCTGTGGAAGACTGACGCACGATCCGCGCGGTTTTTTGCAAGAATTTACCAATCGACTGTATTGCCGCACCCGGCCTCACGCAGGCCGGGCAGGCAAACTGTAATGGCAGGCAGATGAAACAGGACACTATCGGCAGCAAAGTCCTGGCGTTTCTCGCCGGCAATCTGCTCGATCCCACTCCGTTCAACTATCGCTTCGGGTATCTTTATCTCAACCGGACCAGCAAGGTGATCGTCGAGGAAACCGACACCTATATCGATAGCGGCATGCGCATGACGCAGGAAGCTGTTGCCGAAATCATGCAGAAATTCGCCCAGGCTTCGGAAGATCCGGCAGAACGGATTGCCGCACGTGACGAGGCGCTCGACTTATTTCTCGACGCCGCAGGTGAACTGGCGCGTGAAACGCAGCGTCAGGCGGGCGACGTGGGCCGCGACATTGCCGAGGAAAGCCAGGTGATCCGCGAAGGGGCAGAAGGCGAAGATCTGACCAGCGCAATCGGTCGCATCGTCGATCGGGCGGCCCAGGCGGAACGCGAATTGGCCAATTCATCCAACCGGATCGACAGGCTGCAGCGCGACCTCGAAGAAGCGCGCAACAAGGCGCTGGTCGATGAACTGACCGGCATCGCCAACCGCCGCGCCGCCCGCACGACGATCCAGGATCTCGAAACGCGCAAGGTTCGCTATTGCATCGCGATCATCGATGTCGATCATTTCAAGTCGATCAACGACACCTATGGCCATACGGTCGGCGACCGGGCCCTGAAACTGGTCGCGACCGCGCTGGAGGAATCGCTCGCGCCCTGGCCGGTGGCTCGCTGGGGCGGGGAGGAATTCCTGGTGATCGCCGAAATCCCCGACCCTGCGAGGATGGTCGAAAAGGTGCAGGCTGCCAAGGATGACCTGGCCTTTCGCAAACTGAGGCTGCGCGAAACCGACGAGCCGATGAATCCGATCACCTTCTCTGCCGGCGTGGCGGGCTGCTCGAGCACCAGCGAGCAAACCCTGCGGCGTGCCGACAATGCGCTGTACAAAGCCAAGCAAAGCGGCCGCAACACAGTACTGATCGCGCCGGAGACAGGACGCGTAGGAGACGCTTGACGGTGGTTCGGGAACAAGACTTTCGGCATCCCTCGATAACTGGCTAGATCGCAACTGCACATCGATGGCGTTGAAGCACAGCGCGGGGCCCGCTGGACTAATTCCGCCGCCGCCCATAGAGAGCGCTTCGATGGCGCTCATTCCCCGCAGACCCCGGTTTCTGACAGGCAAGATGCCGCAGGAACTGGTCGGTGCGGACGACTGGCACAGGCGTATCGCCATGCTGGTTTCGGCGATACTGATCGGCCTGGCCGCGCTGCTCTTTGCCAAACTGGGCGATGGGGCGCAGGCGATGTTCGCCTCGCTGCGCCATGATTACGTCTATCTTCCGCTGGTCCTGACCCCGCTGACGTTCCTGCTCGTGTCTGTGCTGACCCGTCGTTTCGCCCGTGAGGCGCGCGGTTCCGGCATACCGCAGGTCATGGCCGCCAGTCGCCAACCGATGGGGCGCATCGCCCGCGCATTGCTTTCCTTGCGCGCTGCATTGGCGAAGATCGTCCTGACAGTCGTTGCATTGCTGGGCGGCGCATCGGTGGGGCGCGAGGGGCCGACGGTGCAGCTGGCCGGCGCGATAATGGTACAGGTCCATCGGCTGTTTCGCCTGCGCGTGACGCCCGGCGTGGTGATTGCGGGCGGTGCTGCCGGCGTTGCGGCCGCGTTCAATACCCCGCTGGCCGGAATCGCCTTCGCGATCGAGGAACTGGCCGTCGCCTACGAACAACGCGTCGCGATCCTGGTCATGGGCGCGGTCATGATCGCCGGGCTCACGGCACAGGGGCTGGCGGGCGACTACATCTACTTCGGCGAACTGGAGGGCAGCCTTCCCATCACNACAGTGCTGGTCGCTGCGCCGCTGGCGGGCCTGCTGGGTGGGCTCTTGGGAGGATTGTTCTCTCGTCTTTTCCTGATGCTGCGCGGCCCGGATGGGCGCTGGGCTGCCTTGCTCGACCGCAAGCCGATGNTCACGGCGCTGGTCTGTGGCATCGTAGTAGGACTGCTGATCTTCGTCACCGATGGTGATGCAGCCGGAACAGGCTATGAGCCGACGACCGCTCTGCTCGAGGGGCGGGATGGCGACTTCTGGTTCGGCCCGGCCAAATTCTTCGCTGCGCTGGCGACCAGCGCGAGCGGAATTCCGGGCGGGATTTTCGCGCCCTCGCTGGCGGCGGGTGCCGGGTTCGGACAGTGGCTGACCCCGCTTTTCCCAAGCGAACAGGCGGGGCTGATCGTGCTGCTCGGCATGGCGGGATATTTCACCGGCGTGGTCCGCGCACCTCTGACGGCGGTCATCATTCTTGGCGAAGCGACCGGCAGCAGCCACGTCATCTTGCCACTCTTTGCCACTGCACTGATCGGAGACTGGGCCGGCAGCATGGTGTGCCGCGAAAAACTCTACATCGTACTGGCACGCGGCTTCCTGCCGCAGCAACCGCGCGAAGACCGACCAGACTGACCCGCTGTGTTCGAGCGCTTCCGCGCGCTACGACGTGCAGCATGATCCAGTTGAACGCCTCGAGTGCAGCCTTGTCGTCCAGATGACGGGCAAGAAAAAAGCCCCGGTCCACTGGACCGGGGCTTTTTTGTAGGTTCGGCCGGATTTACCCTGCCGGAGCGACAGTCGACCAGACGATGTCGTTCGCATCCGTGTTCTCGAACAGGGCCACGAAGTTTCCATCGACCGAAAGAAGCGTGCTGTTACCGACTTGTTCGAACACCACGTCGGCATCCACAGTGTTGAACAGTTCGACCGTATCGCCCGCTTCGTAATCGCGAACCAGGTTGAACCCGTTGCCGACATCGTCGCCGTTGAAGGCGAAAACATCGTCACCATTGCCCCCGAAGAGGGTGTTGGATCCTGCGCCCCCGTAGAGGTAGTCATTGCCGGCATTGCCGCGCAGTTCGTCGTTTCCGGCACCCCCGAACAACTGGTCGTCGCCTCCACGGCCAAAGAGGATATCGTTCCCGTTGCCACCGGTCAGGATGTCGCGACCTTGTCCGCCGTCCAGCCGGTCGTTGCCTTCGCCGCCGTCAAGGGTATCGGCACCGGCACCGCCTTCGATGGTGTCATCGCCCGCACCGCCGGAGATGATATCGTCACCGCCGTTGCCATTGATGACATCGTCGCCATCGCCACCATCGATGGTGTCGTTGCCGTTCCTGGCTTCGATGAGATCATCGCCTGCGCCGCCGTAGACGATATTGTCCCCCTGACCGGTGATGATGACATCGTCGCCACCAAGACCGTCTAGGATGTTGCTGTTGTTGTCACCCACCAGCACATCGTTGAACTGGCTGCCCTGAAGGCCTTCGATGCTGCGATAGGTGTCGCCTTCCGAATTTGTACCATTCAAGAGCGAGGCGGTTACGCCGGTTTCGGACTGGATATAACTCGCAATGTCCGTACCCCTTCCGCCGTCGAGCAGATCGGAGCCGCCACGTCCGATGAGCACGTCATCGCCGCCGTTGCCATACAGTTCGTTGTTAAGACCGTTGCCCAGCAGGGTGTCGTTGCCGCTACCGCCTTCAGCGTTCTCGATTTCGACACCACGGGCGATAGTGATGCCCCCGAAAACGCCATCGACATAGGAGACGACGCCGCCGCCGGTCGGGGTGTAGTCGATCGTTGCCGCCAGCAGATCGATCTGGGCATTGCGCTGACCGCTATACTTGATCGTATCGTTGCCGCCGGTGTCCCAGATGGTCTCGTAATATGTGCCTTCGACGTTTTCGTCTTCGAGGACATATACGTCATCGCCCGTCGCATGCGGATTGATGATGCCATAGCGTTCCTGAAGAACGGCTATATCGAATGCACTGAGTGTACCCGACCAGCCGTGTCCGATCCCGTCCAGGGTGAAGGGAGATGGGCCGTTCGGTCCGGTATCGAACGCGTCGTTATACGACATCACCGTATAAACGCCCTGGTTGAGGTCGAAGATGCCGTAAGATCCAGACGGTCCGGTCACGCCGACCATAACGTCCGATCCGCCGCCGGTATCGTGGGGATGAGCAACACCATGAGCGTGGCCGAATTCATGCAGCACCACTGCGAAGGCATAGCCACCCTGTTGCAGGGCCTCTTGGCCGGGAAGGTTCCAGCCGCCGCTCAGGACATTGAATACGCCGACACCCTGGGCATCGCCATAAGCCGGATCCTGCGGGAAGAAATAGGCCCCGTATTCCGCAGATTCAGTTTTGAGCAGACGGAACGTCGCTTCGTCGGCGTCTTCGGTAATCCGGTATTCGTATCCCAAGATATTCTCATATTCGCCGAGCGCCGACATGACCTGATCGACTTCGTAATCGTTCCAGTCGATGGTCACCATGGGGCCACCGTCGTCACCGGTCTGATTGAAGTTTTCGTCGGAATCGCCGAAGTAGACGTAGACTACCCCGTCTTCATTCGGAGTGATATTCTCGGCATTGACCCAATTGAGGGAATCGAGCGGATCCAGATCTGCAAGGGCAGTTTGCTGTGCCGTGATCGAATACCCGCCGGTCTGCCCGCCGTAAGCCACCACATCGATGTAGTAGGTGCCACCTTCTTGCGCGAGGAAGCTGGCCCTCGAACTGATATCGTTGGGGAAGTTGATGTCATCATTGGACGCGACCACATTGCCATCGGCATCGTAAATGGTGATGATCGTGTCCAGTTCGCCCGCTGGCACATTCAGATAGCTGGTGTTGTAATCTGCACCGCCTGTCAGCTCGAAGCTGTAGATCTGACCTGCCTGGGCTTCGAACGTGTATGTGTCGATCTCGCCGAAGCCGGCTACCGGACCCGTCCCCGAATCGATGAAGCCATAGGTAATGCCATCGGTCGAGATGGCGACCGCGCCGTCAAAGGTGTCGGGCACTTCGTCAGTCGCGGCCTGCTGAACGACATCGACAGTATAGCTGCCGGTAGCGGTCTGCCCGGGATTGGCAAAGCCTGCCACCCCTATCGTGTATTGGCCCGTATATTCGGCGGTGAAGGTCAGCAGGGAATTGACGCCCGCGCCGCCATCATCGTCCGAATTTACGAGGATGCCTTCATTGTCCAACAGCGCCAGGAACGTGTCGGGAAGCGGGTTGTCGCCCGCTCCGTACAGGCTGATCATGTAGGTCTGGCCTGCGACAACATCGATGGAGATGAAGTCGACCTCTCCTTCGACGGCGATGTCTCCATCGGTGGAACTGACTATTTCAGCGGCGATGGGATTGGCGCCACTCGCGGCGGCGCTCGATCCGGAAGCGATCGACGGAGCAGAGCGCGCTTCCGAAAAATCGGCGAACAGGTCCGCACCCGGCTTGCTCTCATGCTCATGCGATCCCCCTTCGAGGGGATGAAAATGCTCGCTCAGATAATAGTATTTATCGAGCAAGTCCGAAGACGACATGGACGGTGAGAACATGGAAGCGGCAGCGACAGTATTACCAATCGCGCCATTTGAACTGCCGCCCCCGGCGTTTGCGCCATTGCCACTCGCGATATCCAGGATCAGCGGACGGAACTGCGCGGAAATGGCGGAAGGCGACGTCGATGAAAGCTGAGCGGACGTCTGCGCGGAATGTGAAGAAGGAGTGTAGCCTGATCGGACGGTATTAAATCCAAGGTAGTCGTGATCGAAGGCTTGCCGCCCGAATAAATTCTCGAGGCCAATACGCATATGATACTCCCCTTTTTCCGCTGATAATATTGAATCCAAGCACGATTCGCGCTATTTCTGCGAAGGGTCAGCATCCACTATCATTCAAGGATGGCAACAGATTCTTAATAATATTTTTCTTGAGACACGATGGACCGTGCTTTTATTCGCATCAGTCGCGTCGTCGGCTTGCGCACAACCAACGCCGCAGCAAATGGCAAAAACAGACGCGGGACGGGACATGGAAAAAAGCAAGACAGAAAAAGTTAAAGCGGCAATGGCGGCCAGTGCCGGGCAGAAGGGCGCGGACATCGGGGCGGTGGATTCAGGGGAAGATGACCAAGGCGTTGCAGACCTCCCGTTCTCGAGGGGTAAGACCTTCACATCGCTCGATGAATATCTCGCTCACCTCCAGGAAGGTGGCGCGGTCGATCTGCCATGGTGGCGTGAAGTTCAACCGGGCGTGTACGAATACGTTACGAACAAGACCGGTGCTGAACGCAAAACAGCCACACGCGAAGAACTGATGGAGCGGTTCGGGTTCGCACGCTGATTTTTACCTAATCGTGCTGTCTTCTGTGGCTTGCTCGACATTCCCGTGAAGGGTTGGCTTTTCGCCTGAGACTGGAAATTTGCCACAACGCGCTATTGCTTCCGGGTCTGTCCTACTCACGCATTGCAGGCTAGACCTTGCGGAATGAACCTCTTCGGCATTCCGCATGGCGTATTTCGCACCCACCCAATTCGAAGATCTTTTTTAGCTTCTGTACGGTGTAACACCCGGTCCATGTCTCAGGTTTTGAGGGACAAAGCTGAATGAGTGACAGTGTTTATATTCGGCCCGTCGGCCTCGTGTCGGGTCCGCAGAGCGAGCATGGCAATGCGATCCGGCTTGCGGGCAGCATGGTGTATGCCAGTCGCTTTGCCGTCGTTCTGCGCCGCGATGGCGTTGTGGTGGAGCGCTGGCTGGCAGCTCCCGATAGCATGGCCGAAATTCTGGGTCGGTTGCCAGACGAGTGCGCGGCGGAGGCCGAAACGCAGTGGTCCAATCTCGCGCTTGCGCAGCCGCCCCTGGAGCTTGGCGCACGAACGATCCGGCTCGACCAGCCGCAAATTATGGGCATCCTCAACGCGACACCCGACAGCTTCAGCGACGGGGGCCGGTTCCTCGATGACCGCGAGGCGGGGCGCGATCACGCGGCCACTATGGTCGAGGCGGGCGCTGCGATCATCGATATCGGCGGCGAAAGTACCCGCCCGGGTGCAAAGGCTCTTTGGGAAGGGGACGAGATTGACCGCATCGTGCCGGCCATCGAAGCCTGTGTCGGCATGGGCGCTGCGGTCAGCATCGACACGCGCAAGGCTGCCGTGATGGAGGCGGCGTTGGAGGCGGGCGCGCATCTGGTCAACGACGTATCCGGCCTGGCGTATGATCCGCGCAGCGCGGAGGTCGTGGCTCGGGCTGGTTGTCCCGTCGTCCTTATGCACGCGCCGGGTGCGGACGGGGACGATCTCCATCACGGCGGGGAGTATTCCAACGTCGTCTTCGACGTGTTCGACGCCTTGCGCGAGCGACGCGATGCGGCGCTGTCCGCGGGGATCGAGGCTCACAATATCCTGCTCGATCCGGGCATTGGCTTCGGCAAGAGCCTGGCGGACAATCTCGCCCTGATGAACGCATTGCCCCTGTTCCACGCGCTCGGGCACCCGCTCCTGCTCGGAGTCAGCCGCAAGCGAATGATCGGTGCACTTTCGAACGAGGCAGAGGCTGGCGATCGACTTGGCGGCAGCGTCGCGCTGGCGGTGAAAGGCATGGATGCAGGCGTTCAGATCATACGCGTGCACGACGTCGCCGAAACGGTTCAGGCGCGCAATGTGTGGCGGGGCCTGCGCGATGCGGCGCTGACCGATTTCGCCGACCTGCCCGGCTGATCGCTTCTCTTACGCGGCGATCAGGCGGCGTCGTCGATCCCGAGTTCGGCGAGTTTGCGATACAATGTCGAGCGGCCGATGCCGAGCCTGCGAGCCACCTCGGTCATGCGCCCGCGATAATGGCCGATGGCGAGACGGATGATATCGGCCTCGATCTCTTCCAGCGGCCTGACATGCCCGTCTTCGGTGTACAGCAGGACACCCAATCCCCGGGCCCGGCTCTCGCCGCGGTCGGCCTTGTCGCCGATCAGGGCGGCCAGCTTCTGGAAACTGTGCGCGGTCAGGGCTTCGCGCTGTTCGAACACGCAGGCCCGGAACAGCACAGCCTGAAACTGGCGGATGTTTCCCGGCCAGTCATAGGCTTCGAGCAGGCTGAGCGCGCTGTCTGCGATAGAATGATGTTTGAGGCCGGGCCGCTCACCGATGAGGCTGAGGAAGTACCGGGTCAGCGCCGGTATGTCGCCCAGCCGTTCGCGCAGTGCCGGCAGGCGGATGCGCGTGGCGGAAAGCTGTTCGAACAGCTCCTTGGAAAACTCGCCATTCGCCGTCAGCTTGTCGAGCGGAAGCGTTGAGGTGGCAAAGATACGCAGATCGATCTTGAAGCCATGGGAGGCGCCCGTTGGGCGAACGATGCCGCTGGCAAGCACGCCGGCAAGCCGTTGTTGCTGGTCTGCGGGGAGGCGATCGACATCGACCAGGATCAGTGTTCCGCCATCGCAATATTCGATAAGCCCGGTCTGGCGGTCGAACGCGCCCGCAAAGGCCCCCTTTTCGTGCCCGAACAGCAGCGATTCGAGCGATGCGGGAGGCATTCCTCCGCAATGGACCACGCGCATGATCGCCTTGGCCCGGGTACTGGCCGCGTGCATTGCCCGTGTCAGCATGTCCTTGCCGGTGCCGCGCTCGCCCTCGACCAGCACATGGGCGTGGCCGCGTGAAGCAGTGGCTGCCTTGGCCAGCGCGGTACGGAACGGAGCCGCCGAACCGACCATGGCATCGAAATCGACCGGGTGCGGCAGTTTCTCTGCCAGGGGTTGAAGCTCGGCGTCGGGTAGTTCGGAATGATCCGCCCTGTCGAGCGCCTGCAGCAGGCGATTGGGACCGAGCGGTTTGACCAGAAAATCGGTCGCGCCCGCCCGCATGGCCTCGACCGCGAACAGCGGTGAATTGTCGGCCGTCAGCGCCAGAAGCGGCGTATCTGGCCGCGCATCGCGCAATTCGCGGATCAAGTCGCGCGGCGCATTTCCGTCGGTCCATTTGTCGAACAGTATTGCGTGGACCTGATCAGATTCCGGAGACGCCAGCATCTCGAGCGCTTCTTCGCCACTCGTGAAACTGACGACGCGCCAGCCTGCGCGTGCGGCAAGGGTTGCGACGAGCCGGTTCTGCGCCGGTTCGTCGTTGATCAGCATCAGCAGGCGTGGTTCCTGTGTTGCCATCTTGGTTCGCAATGCTCCCTCGGTCCCCGGACATGGTACATATCCGTTCGCTTATGTCTTACGCGCGGCGGGTTAATTGCCAATTAAGGCTGTTCCAAGCGGTATTTGGCAACAGCGGGGTTGAGCAGCGCGCACCACCGCGATAGATCGACTTCAATATCAAACTCCATGATGGGAATACGAAAGATGGACTCCGCCAACGACATGAAGGCGCACAGCAGGACTTACGGCTCCTTTATCGGTACGCTCAAATGGTCCGTGCCGCTGATTGCCCTGATTGCCCTGTTCGTCGTCATCCTGATTTCAGACTAGGCGCATGGCGCTACGCATCGCGGTGATGAAAGAACGCGCTCCCGGTGAAAGCCGGGTGGCGCTGACACCCGAAACGGCGAAGAAGTTCGCTGCGCTCGGGGCCACGGTCGCAATCGAACAAGGTGCCGGGCTAGGCGCCTCGATCACCGACGATGCGTATCGCGAGGCGGGGGCCGAAGTCGGCACCTCGGCCGATGTTATCAGCGGGGCCGATATCGTCCTCGGCGTTCAGGCCCCCGATCCGACGCAGCTAACGGGTGTGAAACCCGGCGCGTGGGTTGCAGCGACGTTCGATCCGTTCCGTAATGGCGAGCTGGTTGCGGCCTATGCGGCGGCGGGGCTGGAAGCCTTGAGCATGGAATTCATGCCGCGCATCACGCGTGCGCAGAGCATGGACGTATTGTCGAGCCAGTCGAACCTCGCCGGATACAAGGCAGTGCTTACTGCCGCGAATACCTATGGCCGTGCCTTTCCGATGATGATGACCGCCGCCGGTACCGTTCAGGCGGCGAAGGTTTTCGTAATGGGTGTGGGGGTGGCCGGTTTGCAGGCAATCGCCACGGCGAAGCGGCTCGGCGCACAGGTAAGTGCAACCGACGTACGCTCCGCGACCAGGGAGCAGATTCAATCGCTGGGGGCGAAACCGATCTTCGTCGAAAATGTCGCCGGTATCGAGGGCGAAGGTTCGGGCGGTTATGCCACCGAGATGAGCGAAGAATACCAGAAAGCTCAGGCCGAACTGGTTTCTGCACACATCGCGAAGCAGGACATCGTCATTACGACTGCCCTTATCCCGGGCAGGCCTGCACCGCGATTGATCTCGGACGGGCAGATCGCCACCATGAAACCAGGCAGCGTGATCTTCGATCTCGCCGTGGCGCAGGGCGGGAATGTGGAAGGTTCGGTGCCTGACCAGACGGTAGAGAAGCACGGCGTGAAAATTGTTGGCTATGCGAACACCGCCAATCATCTCGCTGCTGATGCCTCGGCGTTATTCGCGCGCAACCTCTACAACTTCCTCTCCGCTTTCTGGGACAAGGAGACGGGACGTCCTGTGCTGGACGAAGAAATCGGCGATGCCGTTCGGCTGACAAAAGACAACAAGGTCGTGAACTCCAGACTGGCAGGCTGAGCTTCCCGCGATTCCTTCAAAATAAAAGTGCATCCGATCAGCACATGGCCGCGTAACTGTTCCTGTAGAAACAGGAGCATCCCACTATGAACTATCCTAAGAAATTCGCCTTCGCCGCTCTCGCAACGATGAGCGTCGCCACGGCCGGCTGCATGAGCATGGGCGATAACATGGCGACGGACGAACAGGTGGCTTACGTGGACGGTGCGGCAATGTACCCCACGATGAACATCATCGAAAACGCGGTAAATTCGCCAATTCACACGACATTGGTCGCTGCAGTAAAGCAGGCGCAGTTGGTCGATACGCTTTCCGGGCCCGGACCGTTCACCGTATTCGCACCCACCGACGAAGCCTTCTCGCGCGTTCCTCAATCCATGCTCAATTCGCTCATGATGGACAGCAACCGTGCTGCCTTGCAGAAGGTGCTGACCTATCATGTCATACCCGGACGCATCACGGCTGCCGATCTCATGCAGCGGATCCGCGCTGGTAACGGCACGGCAACGCTGACCACGGTCGAAGGGGAGCCGCTCACCTTCACCATGCAGGGCGGAAATGTGATGATCAAAGGCATGAACAACAGTTCGGCTACGGTAACGCAAGCCGACGTCATGCAGTCGAACGGCGTGATCCATGTCATCAATGGCGTGCTGACGCCCTCGATGTAATTTGACCTGTATCGAACAGCGGGGCCGCGGATGCATCGAGCATTCGCGGCCCATTTCGTTTGGCGCTCGACTTGCCATGCCCTGCTTGCAATAAGGCAGGGACAAAGAGGGAAGGGGACGTCGCCTTGGATTTCATAAGCATCCTGTCGATCTTCGTGCTGGCATGCTTCGTCGGCTATTACGTCGTCTGGTCGGTCACGCCTGCGCTGCACACGCCGCTGATGGCGGTGACCAATGCGATCTCTTCGGTCATTATCGTCGGCGCGTTGATCGCGGCGGCGGCGGCGGACGTGCCGGGCGCGAAATGGCTGGGGCTGCTCGGCATCGTGCTCGCCAGTGTCAATATCTTCGGCGGCTTCGCGGTAACGGCGCGAATGCTCGCGATGTACAAAAAGAAGGAGAAGAAGTGATGCTTCGCCTTCTGCTTGCCGCGCCATTCGCGGTCTTGGCCGTGCCCGCCCATGCCGCCACAGGAGAGACCGTCAGCCCTTGGGTCGCGCTCGCCTATCTCGTCGCGGGCGTGTTCTTCATCCTGGCGCTGCGCGGCTTATCCAGCCCTGCGACGAGCCGGACGGGCAACCGCTTCGGCATGGTCGGAATGCTGATCGCCGTCGTGACGACGCTGATGACGCATTGGCCGATGCAATCGAGTGGAAACTGCGATAATTTAAAACTCAGTGAGGGGGCCACGTTTGGTTTCTGCACCGAAATTTTCGTCATCGACTGGGCATCCTTCGGCGAAATCCTCGCCGCGATTGCCATCGGCGCGCTGATCGGCATCACCATCGCCCGCCGTATCGCCATGACGGCGATGCCCGAACTGGTGGCGGGGTTCCACAGCCTCGTCGGTCTTGCCGCAGTGCTGGTGGGCTGGGCGGCCTATCTCAATCCCGACGCCTTCGGGCTGTTCGTAGAGATAGACCGGATCGTCGATCTCGATGTTGAGAACATCATGATGGGCATTTCTTCGGTTTCCAAGGTCGAGATGGGCCTCGGCATCGCTATCGGGGCGATCACATTCTCCGGCTCAGTCATCGCCTTCCTCAAGCTCTCGGGCAAAATGAGCGGTTCGCCCATTCTCCTTCCCGCAAGGCATGTCATCAATCTCGGCACGCTCGCCGCAATCATCGTGCTTACTGCGCTCTTCGCTATGGCAGGGCCCGACGAGACCTTGCCGCTGATCATTGCGCTGACCGTGCTCGCTTTCGTCATCGGCTTCCTACTTATAATCCCCATTGGCGGGGCGGACATGCCGGTCGTGGTGTCGATGCTGAACAGCTATTCGGGCTGGGCGGCAGCGGCGATGGGCTTTACGCTCGGCAATACGGCAATGATCATCACCGGCGCGCTGGTCGGATCGTCGGGCGCGATCCTCAGCTACATCATGTGCCGCGCGATGAACCGCAGCTTCATCAGCGTGATTGCAGGCGGGTTCGGCGCGGATGACGGCGGCGGCGCTTCCGGCGAGCCGCGCGAACAGCGCCCGTACAAGCAGGGCAGTGCGGCCGACGCCGCCTTCATGCTGGAACAGGCGGAAAAGGTCATTATCATTCCGGGTTACGGCATGGCGGTGGCGCAGGCGCAGCACGCGCTGCGCGAAATGACTGACGTGCTGGAAGAAAAGGGCGTCGAGGTGAGGTTCGCCATCCATCCCGTCGCCGGCCGCATGCCGGGCCACATGAACGTGCTGCTGGCCGAAGCCAGCGTGGATTACGACAAGGTGTTCGAGCTGGAGGACATCAACAGCGAATTCGCACAGGCCGACGTCGCCTTCATCATCGGCGCGAACGATGTGGTCAATCCGGCGGCCAAGACCGACAAGTCTTCGCCCATCTATGGCATGCCCGTGTTCGACGTGGACAAGGCCAAGCAGGTCTTCTTCATCAAGCGGTCGATGGGCGGCGTCGGCTATGCCGGGGTCGATAATGATGTGTTCTACATGGATCAGACGATGATGCTGCTGTCCGATGCCAAGAAGATGGTCGAAGAAATCGTGAAGGCGCTCGACTGACATGAAACGGGTCGCGATTATTCTTGCCGTTCTGGTTATCGCCGGGCTGATCCTGTGGGCCACCGTTGGCGGCGGTTTCCAGGGCTCGGTGGAAGACAGGCTCGAGGATGAAATGGTCGCTGCCGGACTGCCCCAGCCCATGGCCGAGTGCATGGCAGGCCGCATGGCCGACCGGCTTTCGATCGACCAGCTGCGCAAGCTCGAAAGCCTCCGGCCCGAGGAAGGCGAAGCGGATATTCCGCTGAACATCGCCGAATTTCTCGAGCGGGTACGCCGCGTGGACGACCCCGAAGTGCTGGAAGTTTCCGCCACGTCTGCTGCCATATGCGCCTTCGGGGCCGGCTGAGACGCTTGCAATCGTTCGACCTTGCGCCACAATGCGTTGCAAGGGAGAGACTCATGACCATCAGACTGCCGCTTGCCGTTGCATTGCTCGCCTGTGCAATGCCCGCATTCGCCGCGACGCATAATGTCGCCCCGGGGGAAGACGCTCAGAAGGCCTTGCAGGAGGCGCTGATCCTTGCCGAGCCGGGCGACGAGATCGTCCTTGCGGCGGGCCGCTATACCGTCACCGATGGCCTCAGCCTCGATGTCGACAATGTCACCGTCCGCGGTGCGGGAATGGATGGTACGGTTCTCGATTTCACTGGCCAGCAGGGTTCGGGCGAAGGGCTGCTGGTCACCAGCGACAACGTAACCCTGCGCGATTTCGCGCTGGAAAACCCCAAGGGCGACGGCGTCAAGTCCAAGGGCGCCGACAACATCGTCTACCACCGCATCCGCGTGACATGGACGCGCGGCCCGCACGCGGAAAACGGGGCCTACGGGATTTATCCCGTCGAAAGCACCGGGGTCCTGATCGACGGCGTGAAGGTCACCGGGGCATCCGATGCCGGCATCTATGTGGGCCAATCGAACGGCATCACGGTGCGCAATTCGATCGCCGAAGCGAATGTCGCCGGGATCGAGATCGAGAACAGCCGCAACGCTCTGGTCGAACATAACGTCGCAACGCGCAATACCGGCGGCATTCTGGTGTTCGACCTGCCGGCGTTACCGGTCATGGGCGGCGGCAATGTGATCGTGGCCAACAATCTCGTGGTCGCGAACGACACGCCCAATTTCGCCCCTCCCGGCAACATCGTCGCGAGCGTGCGCCGAGGCACCGGCATCCTGATCATGGCCAATGACAAGGTCCTTATCGAGAACAACATCCTTTCGAGAAATCCGACCGCTCCGATCATGGTCATCGCTTACACCCAGAGCTTCGACGACGAGCGGTACAACCCGCTTCCGCGCGATGTCGTGATCGGCGAAAACCTCTATGACGGCGGCGGTTACGACCCTCAGCTCGACGGGGCGGAGATGTTGCTCGGCGCCTTCGGTGGCGAGTTGCCGCCGGTGCTGTGGGATGGGCTTGGCTCCGTGACTGCGGTCGAGGATACCTCCGGCTGGAGCCTCAATATCACCGAAGTGGGCAAGGGGCTCGATGCGGCGAAGCCCGCGCCGTTGACCGTTCCAGCGCCGACTGGCGAATTCGACAGAAACGGCATTGGCGCGCCCGCCGAACTGGACGACCGGTTGGGGGCATGAAACCGGCTGTCGCCCTGCTTGCGAGCGCATGCTTGGCGCTGGCCGGGTCCGTTGCCGTGCGGGCGGAACTTCTCCAGCCGGGAAACTCGCGCGCACAGGTGAACGATGCGGCGGTGCTGCAGGGTTTGCCGCAGAACTTGTCCGACTTCGGCTTCTTCGAAAACCAGACTGAACAGCAACCGGGGCAGGGGGTCACGCCTTACCGGCTCAATACACCCCTTTATTCGGACGGCGCCGAGAAATTGCGTTTCGTCTATGTGCCCGGTGGCGCGGCGATGAAGGCGCAAGGCGAAGGGCTGCTCGACATTCCGGTAGGAGGGGCGCTGATCAAGACTTTCGCATTCGATCAGGATGGCGGGCGCCGCCTGATCGAAACGCGTGTACTGCTGCATCGCGCGGATGGCTGGCTGGCACTGCCTTACGTCTGGAATGACGAACAGACCGAGGCGCGGCTGGCCATTGCAGGCGCGCGTGTCCATGTCACGACACCGGGCGGGGAGGCTATCAGCTACCGCGTTCCGAACAAGAACCAGTGCAAGGAATGCCATGGCCTCGGNGGTGCGGTTACNCCGATCGGACCNAAGGCGCGAAACCTGTCGCGCGAATGGCTCGGCAAAATGGTCGCCTCGGCCCATCTCGATGCGGTCCCGGATGGATCGGACCAGTTGCCGATCTGGGAAATGCGGCAGAGCGCGGATCTGGCCGATGCCGCGCGTGGCTATCTGGACGTCAATTGCGCGCATTGCCATCAGCCCGATGCGACAGCTTCNAACAGCGGGCTNGACNTNCGTTGGGAACAGAAGTCACCGGATGCGATCGGGATCGGCAAACGCCCGGTTGCCGCCGGTCGCGGGGCTGGCGGCCACATGTTCGATATCGTGCCGGGTTCGCCCGACACATCCATCCTGACCTATCGCATGGCCAGCGCCGAGCCCGGTGTTGCNATGCCNGAGCTTGGCAAATCCACAGTCGATGACGACGGGCTGGATATNGTACGACGNTGGATCGCACNGATGAGACCGTGATGCGTGCACGCTNGTCTGCNGGCGGGAATACCTCGTTTNGGGNCTTCTTGGNCACACTGGCGCAGAAGCATGGAAAAGCGATGGAACCGCCTCNNGCGCAACCCGTTCTAACCCCCTGATACGTGGGCAAACTGCGATCAGGTTGATTTCAGGGCGGAAAAGGACGGACGGTTGCGGAAACTCGGCATTATCGGGGGCATGAGTTGGATTTCCACTCGGGCATATTACGAACGGATCAATAAAATCGTGCAGAAGAAGGCGCCNCCNATGGCGAGCCCTCCGATGCTGATCGAAAGTCTGGACTATGCGCCAATCGCGGCGGCCAAGAACGCCGACGATTGGGACAGCATCGCTTCGACGCTGGTCGAATCCGCCCGGCGGCTGGAAGCTGGCGGAGCCCAAGGGCTCGTCATGGCAGCCAATACGATGCACAAGGTCTATGATCGCCTGACCGAAGCCGTCTCCATTCCGGTGCTCCACATCGCCGATTGCGTTGGCAAGGCGATGGAGGAAGACGACTGCAAGAACGCCGCGCTTCTGGGTACCCGTTTCGTGATGACGGAAAGCTTCTATCGCCAGCGTCTCGTTTCGCATGGCGTGGACCTGCTCGCGCCCGATCAGGGTGATGTCGAACTCGTCGACGGGATCATTTACAAGGAACTCATGCTCGGCCGGGTCACACGCGATGCCGAACGCGCGCTCAAGACCATCATTACGATGAAGGAAAAAGAAGGGGCGGAAGCCATCGTGCTCGCCTGCACCGAACTCGAACTCGTCGTCGATACCGACGCCAACGTNCTCCCGGTCTACAANTCCACCGATATNCACTGCCGGGCTGCGGCGGATTGGATTCTGTCCTGACNTGATCCGGACGACGAACCCGGCCTCTGCGCCGCACAACCTGCCGAAAATCCGCCGGGTTCGCTTTTCGTTCACGTTGTCGCCCCCCTGCCGCTGACCTAAGCGTCGCCGCGCATGCACACAGCACCCTACGCATCCGATCCCGCCGCAAGTCGCGGGCGCGAGTTTCCCGAGGAACGNGCAGGTTCGCGCGGCCCCCGCAGCGAATTCCAGCGTGACCGCGACCGGATTGTCCANTCCATCGCATTCCGGCGCCTGCGATCGAAGACGCAGGTCTTCATCGCACCGGATGGTGACCACTACCGCACNCGCCTGACACACAGTCTGGAAGTGGCCCAGGTCGGTCGGGTAATCGCACGCGAACTGGGCCTTAACGAAGATCTGACGGAGGCGCTTTGTCTCGGGCATGATATCGGACATCCGCCNTTCGGACATGCAGGCGAAAAGGCGCTCGAACAGGCNATGGTCCATGCGGGCGGNTATGATCACAATGCTCAGGGCCTGCGCACCCTGGCCCGGCTCGAAGGNCCCTATTGCGACCANGANGGCTTGAACCTGACNTGGGAAACGCTTGAAGGTCTGGCCAAGCACAACGGCCCNGTGGCGGCTCCCAGCTGGGCGCTTGCTGAAATCGATCAGGCGTTTTCCCTCGAACTGTCGACCTGGCCCTCGCTCGAAGCGCAGGTNGCNGCTGTTGCGGACGATATCGCCTATGACAATCACGACATAGACGATGGTCTGCGCGCAGGTTTCCTCNCGCTCGACGATCTGCTCTCNCTCGACTGGCTTGCCGATCAATGGCGCGAAGTCGAACGGCGGTTTCCCCACGCCCCGCGTGATCGCCAGCAGCGCGAGCTCGTCAGGACGCAGATCGGGTTGATGGTAAACGACGTGATCACGCATACCCGCGCGCAGACCAGCGGGATCATGAGCGTCGACGAAGTGCGCNCAGCAGGGCGCCAACTGGCCACTTTCACTCCGGCGATGCGCGAGCACGAGCGNAGGCTCAAGCGGTTCATGTACGATCGGCTGTATTATCACGATGAACAGATCGCGACGGCTGAACATGCNCGGGACGTNATTGCNCGCCTGTTNGCAGCCTACCATCAGGATGANACCAATCTGCCTTCACCGTGGCTTGCATCGCTGCCGAAACAGGAACCGGAGCGCAGCCGCCATATCGCCGATTTCATCGCNGGTATGACCGATCGNTANGCCATCGATCAGTGTCGGCGCATTTACGGTCGTGCCCCTGAGGGACTGAGCAATGTCTGATACGATCCGCATCGCGTTGATCGGCGCAACGGGGCTGATCGGCACGACGGTTATCGGTCANTGCATCGGGCGCGAGGANGTTCGCCTGACGGGCATTGCGCGGCGCGAAATGAAGTTGCCTCGCGGTATTCGGATGGAACTTTTCGTCGCTGAACCTGCCAAGTGGGGCGAAGTGATCGAGGCGATACGGCCCACGGCTCTGATTTGTGCGCTGGGTACGACGTGGAAGAAAGCTGGCGAGGAAGAAGCGGCGTTCCGCGCCGTCGATCATGATCTGGTTCTGGAAACCGCGCAGGCTGCCAGGAAACTGNATGTAGAACGTTTCGTCCATGTCAGCTCTGCAGGCGCNGATCCAATGTCGNGCAAGTTCTATCTGAAAGTGAAGGGTGAGGTCGANCGGGAACTGACCAAGATGCGNTTCGGCCGNTTGGACATACTGCGGCCCGGCCTTCTGATCGGAAAGCGNGANGGCGATCGCCGTCCAGCGGAACGGTTTGGTATCGCGGCGGCGCCTTTGGGCAACCTCCTGCTGCACGGCAGCTACCGCCGGTTCCGCGCAATCAGGGCCGACAGTGTCGCCCAGGCTGCGCTTGCGCTTGCCAAACGGGCGGCGAGGGGCCGGTTCGTCCATGACAATGACGGCATACTGCGCGCGGCGAAGACGTTACCGCAGATCGAACACGACGCGACTTAGACCCTGAGGAGATCCGGCATGTGGGATACGGTTTTCAGCACTGCAAACCTGCTCGCCATGGCCATGTGGGCGGGATTGATACTGCTTCCGCGCTGGCTGGCATTGCTGGCTGCTGTCCTTTACGCAGGGGTCGGCCTGTTGAGCTTTGCGTATCTCGTCGGCCTCGTGGGCATCCTTACTGGAACGTTCGATCCGGGTGGCTCAAGCGGCTCGGCCGGCTTTTCGACGATCGACGGTGTACGCGCGATTTTCGCCAGCGATGGAGGCGTAACCATCGGGTGGATACATTATCTCGCTTTCGACCTCTTCGCCGGCTTGTGGATCGCGCGCGATGCCGACGCGAAGAACTTCTCCCGGCTTGTCCAGGCACCGATCCTGGTGGCCACCTTCATGGCCGGGCCGGTGGGACTGTTTCTATGGCTCGTAATTCGGGAAAAACGCGCCCGGTCGGCCGGTCGCTGGAAGTGACGCGAAACAGGTTGCACGAAGCAACCGAGATGGCATGATGCTGCAAAAGCTGTCAAAAGCGGAGAGGCTTCATGACTGAAACGCAAAAGCTCACATTCGATGAGCTCATCCACCACTGGGCGCTTGAAAAACCGGATCAGGTTGCGCTCGAACAGGATGGCGATGCGCTGACCTTTTCTCAGCTCGAGGAGCGGTCGCGCAGAATTGTTTCCATGCTGCGAACGCACGGACTGGCCAAGGGCGACAGGATTGCCTGGCTGGGCAAGAATGCGCGCCATTATTTCGAACTGTTCTATTCGGCTGCGCGCATGGGCGTGGTCATGGTCCCGATCGGCTGGCGACTGGCTGCACCGGAGATCGCCTATATCATCGAAGACACCGGGGCGCGGCTGCTGTTCACCGGTGAAGGGTTCGAAGATCTTGCTGCCCTGGCTTGCAGCAAGATCGAAAGCCCACCCCAGGTAATCGATACGGTCGGCGCGCAGGCCGAAATTGCTTCTGCACCCGCCGACGATTTTACAGGAGCCGGGCCTCAGGACGCAGTCCTCCAGCTCTACACATCTGGCACCACAGGGAATCCCAAGGGCGCGGTCCTGACGAATGCCAATCTCTTTTCGCTACGCCAGCCAGCGGAAGAGGCGGCCCAACCATGGTCGAGCTGGGATGATGATGAAGCGATCCTCATCTGCATGCCATGCGCGCACATCGGCGGAACCGGTTTGGGGATCATGGCGCTGGCTGCCGGCATACGCGGAATTGTGCAGGCCGAATTCACACCCGATGGCGTGCTGGACGGGTTTGAACAGGGGATCACCCGGCTCTTCATTGTCCCGGCCGCGTTGCAGATGGTCGTTCACCATCCGCGCGCCAGAAATACCGATATGTCGGGGGTCAAATACGTCATGTATGGCGCTGCACCGATCCCCCTCGATCTGCTACGCGAAGCCGTCCAGACCATACCGGATGCGGGCTTTCTGCAATGCTATGGCATGACGGAAACAACCGGCACGATCGCGATGCTGCCACCGGAGGACCATTGTCTCGAAGGCAACGAGCGCATGAAATCGGCGGGCAGGGCGGTCCCGGGAGCAGAGCTCAAGGTCGTGGGTGACGACGGCGAGGAACTACCCATCGGCGAGGTGGGCGAGCTGATCTGCAAAAGCCCCTCGAACATGGCTGGCTACTGGAACCTTCCGGACGCGACGACGGCGGCGCTCAAGGACGGCTGGATGCATACAGGGGATGCCGCCTATATGGACCGGGATGGCTATGTGTACATCCAGGACCGCATGAAGGACATGATCATATCGGGCGGCGAGAACGTCTATCCGGCGCAGGTGGAAAGCGCGATCTACGGTCATCCGGCGGTGGGAGAGGTTGCGGTGATCGGCGTACCCGACGAAACCTGGGGCGAAGCGGTCAAGGCCTGTGTGGTGCCGAAGCCGGGCCAGGTGCTGGATCCCGACGACGTCATTGCCTTCACGCGCGAGCGGCTGGCCGGTTTCAAGGTGCCCAAGACCGTGGATCTCATTCCGGAAATGCCGCGCAACGCCAGCGGCAAGATCCTGCGGCGCGAGCTGCGGGCCCCTTTCTGGCAAGGGCGGGACAGGCAGGTCAATTGAAACGTCATGCACCCGCTACGGCCCGCAACTCGGGACCGATTGCCGACGTGCTGGCGCAGGAACTGCCCGCCAGCGGACTGGTGCTCGAAATCGCCAGCGGCACGGGCGAACACGCCCTGTTCATGGCCAGCCGCTTTCCCGAACTGACCTGGCAGCCGAGCGATTTCGAACAGGAAGCGGTGGAGTCGATCGACGCGTGGGCCAGCGAAGCAAAGCTCGCCAACCTGCGGCCCGCAATCCAACTCGACGCATCCCAGCCCCCCTGGCCTGTTGGAAATGCAGACGCCATCCTATGCGTGAATATGGTTCACATCAGCCCATGGAGGGCGACCGAAGGCCTCTTTGCCGGAGCAAGGCGTATCCTGACCGGCAACGCCCCCCTGATCCTCTACGGCCCCTATATCGAGAGCGATATCGACACGTCGCACTCGAACCTCGAATTCGACGCCAGCCTCAAAGCCCGTAACCCCGAATGGGGCCTCCGGCAGATCTCAGATATGGATGATTTGGCACGCGCCAAACGCCTTCACCGTACCGCGCGGCACCCAATGCCCGCGAACAACCTGATGTTGGTCTACAGGCCCGCTCACCACCCCAAATGAAAACGCCCGCCAGTGGCGGGCGCTCTCGATGTGAGGTGGTCAGACCTTCAGATTTCGTCGTCCACCGTGTTTGCGGCGGATTCGAGATCGTCACCGGCACCGCGAACGGTGTTGCAGGCTGCGGCGGTCAGCGTCATCGAAGTGATGCCGAGTGCAAGCAGGATTTTCTTGATCATGGTTCTTCCTTCCCGAAAAGGCGCCCTGATTGGGTTCCGGGTACAGAACGGGAGATGAAGCTACCGGTTCCCGGTGCGATTGAACCTGAGCCGCAGCATATCCATATGCTCGCGCCATGGCCGAGCCCGACTTTCTTCTTTTTGCCAGCGATGCCGAACTCGCCGCGTTCTGGGGCGGTCTATTCCTGCTCATCGCATTGATCTGCATGTTGATGGAACGGCGTAGGTACAGGCGTCGCGAAATCAACCGCGTCGGCTGGATGCCATGGACCGGGCTTTTCTTGGTTTTTGCCGTGTTCGGAGGTGGTCTGCTGGCACTATCCGTGCCGGTAATCTTGCGTGGATAGTGATCAGTAACCGTTAAAGACAGGCTTCGAGATAAGCCTGGTCGAAGCCGAATTGCCGNGCNTTTTCGAGCGTATAGGGGCGCAGGCCNGACGAGCGNAATTCNCCCANGATCTTGCCATCTTCGCTCTCGTCNANATATTCGAATTTGAACAGTTCCTGNGTAACGATNACATCGCCTTCCATCCCGATCACCTCGGTGATGTTNGTNGTGCGGCGCGAACCATCNCGAAGGCGCTTCACCTGCACGATGAGGTCGACAGATTCCGCAATCTGGCGCGAGATGGCTTCTTTCGGAATCTTGATGTCACCCATCAGNATCATGTTTTCCATACGGCCGAGACATTCGCGTGGACTGTTCGCGTGAAGNGTACACATCGAGCCNTCGTGGCCGGTGTTCATGGCGGCGAGGAGGTCGAAACATTCCGCGCCGCGGATTTCGCCGAGAATGATACGGTCCGGACGCATACGCAGGGCGTTCTTCACGAGATCGCCGATGGTGATGGCGCCTTGGCCCTCAAGGTTCGGGGGGCGGGTTTCAAGTGGCAGCCAGTGCGGCTGCTGCAGGCGCAACTCGGCCGCGTCCTCGATAGTGAGAACGCGCTCGCCTGGGTCGATCATCTTCGACAGGGCATTGAGCATGGTCGTCTTACCCGAACCGGTACCGCCCGAAATGACGATGTTCATCCGGCATGCGCCCGCGATCTTCAGTGCGGTACACATCTTTTCGCTCATCGAACCGAAGTCCTTGAGCATGTCGAGCGTGATCGGCTTTTCGGAGAATTTACGAATGGAAATGGCTGTGCCGCGCAGACTGAGCGGCGGCACAATGACGTTGACGCGCGATCCATCCTTGAGGCGCGCGTCGGCCAGAGGCGTGGTCTGATCGACGCGGCGGCCGACCTGGTTCACNATACGCTGGGCAATCTGGAAGAGGTGGGTTTCATCGCGGAACTTGATCGGCGCGATGATTAGTTTGCCCTTTTTCTCGATATATGTCTGGTCGGGTCCGTTCACCATGATGTCCGACACGTCGGGATCATTCAGCAACTCTTCGAGCGGGCCAAATCCCAGCAGCTCGTCGACCAGCACCTTTTCGAGCGCAAATTGTTCGCGGCGGTTTAGCGTTACCTTCAGCTCGGCCAGCACCTCCATGATGATCGGACGAAATTCTTCCGACAGTTCATCCTTGGACAAGGTGGCGGCGGCTTCCGGGTCCACNCGTTCGAGCAGGCGCGGGAGGACCTGCTCTTTNATNTTGTGAACGCTNGCTTCGAANCCCCCGACCTGNCTCTCGCCAGAGTGGGTGGTGTTCATGCGCTCGTCCAGGCGGGACATCGCGTCNCTACTGCCGGCTGACATGCCAGTTGCCGTTNGCGCGTTTGCAGGAAGGGGCGGGAATTGTTCGCCGCCCGANGATCCGGNATCCTTCGACTGCTCAGGCGTGNCTGTACCTCCACGCATGGGTTTCGCTACGCCAAATTGCGGACGCGCACCGGCACCCATTCCTGCCGGTCCGTTTTTCCGTCCGAATGCGCTCATTGTCGGTAACCCCCGAGGTATCTCTTGATTCGCCTGGCGCAACCCTGCCCATTCGCGGCAGAGCCCGTGTCTCGAAGCTTGGTGAATAAAATGGAAACCTTGATTTTTCCCTAATGNCTGGTGGTCGGAACGCGATGACNTCGGNCTGCAGCGAAAGNGNCNNGNNGGCNAAACATNNANNGNGCCNATTGATTGCACAGTNAGAACCGCTAAGNCTGCNCCGCGCAGCGCTNATCGGAGNATGCNATCCATGTGNGGAATTATCGGTATTGTCGGCAACAAACCNGTGGCGGANCGCCTCGTCGATGGTTTGCGCAGGATGGAATACCGCGGATACGATAGCGCCGGGATATGCACGATACATGAGGGCGCGCTCGTTCGCCGTAGAGCCGAAGGCAAGCTCAACAACCTCATTGCGGAATTGGCGGACAATCCGGCCCCGGGCGAGATCGGNATTGCTCATACGCGCTGGGCAACGCACGGGGCGCCGACCGCGAAGAACGCCCATCCACANGCTACNGAGCACGTAGCGCTCGTTCACAACGGGATCATCGANAACTTCAAGGAANTGCGCGCCGAACTGCGCGATGCAGGTCGTACNCTGGANAGCGACACNGANAGNGAGGTNGTNGCGCANCTTGTTTCNNNNCTCGTTGAAAACGGCCNCAGCCCNCAGGANGCTGTTGCAGATGTNCTGCCCCGTCTGCGTGGAGCCTTTGCGCTNGCGATAGCNTTCCGCGATCATCCAGACATTCTGATNGGTGCCCGNAGAGGATCCCCGCTNGTCGTNGGGTATGGCGTAAACGANACCTACATCGGNTCCGACGCGCTGGCGCTTGCGCCGCTCACGCAGGAAATCAGCTATCTCGAAGAAGGCGACTGGGTTGTGGTCACGCGTGATGGCGCGTCGATTTACGATGCGGAAAATACCGCGGTGACGCGTGAAATTTGCAACTCGGGTGCATCGGCCGCAGCCGTGGAAAAAGGCAATTATCGCCATTTCATGCAGAAAGAGATCTTCGAACAGCCGACGGTGGTGGCCCAGACGCTTGGTTCCTATCTACGCCAATCGGATAATTCGGTCGCCCTGCCACAATTCGATTTCGATATTTCGCGCATCAAGCGCATCACCATCGTTGCCTGCGGAACATCCTATTACGCAGGTATGGTTGCGAAATACTGGTTCGAGCAGTTCGCGCGGGTTCCGGTCGACATAGATGTGGCTTCCGAGTTCCGCTATCGCGAACCGGTGCTTGAGGAAGGCGGCCTCGCGCTGTTCATTTCCCAGAGCGGAGAAACGGCCGATACGCTTGCGGCTCTGCGNCANTGCAAGGAAAACGGTCAGACAATCGGCGTGATCGTGAATGTGCCGACAAGTTCTATGGCGCGCGAGGCCGATCTCCTTTTGCCGACCCATGCCGGACCGGAAATCGGTGTCGCATCGACAAAGGCCTTCAGTTGTCAATTGGCTGTCCTGGCAGCTCTGGCTGCACATATGGCGGTCAAGAAGGGCTTGATGAGCCGGGAAGAAGAGCAGGCAGTCGTGGGTCATCTGCTGGAGGCCCCTGCTGCGCTTAATGCCGCGCTCGATCACGATGATGATATCGCCAGCATGGCTCACCTGATCGCGCCGGCACGCGATGTACTTTATCTCGGACGTGGCCCGGACTTTCCGCTCGCGATGGAAGGCGCCTTAAAGCTTAAGGAAATCAGTTACATTCACGCTGAAGGCTATGCCAGTGGCGAGATGAAGCATGGACCCATCGCGCTGATCGACAGCGAAGTGCCTGTCATCGTCCTTGCGCCGTCGGGACCCCTGTTTGAAAAGACAGTATCGAATATGGAAGAGGTTCGCGCGCGGGGAGGGCAAATCGTTCTGATTTCAGATGCCAAGGGTTTGGAAGAAGCCGGGGAGGGATGCCTTGCGACGATCGAAATGCCGCAGGTTCACCCCCTGATCGCACCGCTGGTATATGCCATCCCGGTCCAGTTGCTCGCNTACCATGTCGCTTGCGTCAAAGGCACGGATGTCGATCANCCACGCAACCTTGCAAAATCCGTGACGGTGGAGTGACTTATCGACATTTGATCGTACTGCTTGCGTTTTTACCGNGTAATAAGGTTTTGCGGCTAACCGTGCTCGTGTGAGCGAGCNGCCCAACAGACAGGACNCGAGTGCTACTGCACTCTCTATCCGCCAAGCCATCGGGCTCGAATCGCCCGAAGGCAGCGATTGGGCGCTCATTCATGGGCGGCAATACGCCCTGCTCAGAGAGCGTGTACGAGCGCGGGCTATACTTCACATCACGGGATTTATCCTGATCGCAGCCGGGCTATTCAGCTCGGTCAATGCTCTTGTGATCGTNGCCTGGGCTGGTGCNTTGCTANCAGCCGTCGTTTTCTCCGCTCGCGCAGACATGCGNCTGGCTGATGCNGAGAGTCGGTACGTGGCCGNCGCTGAAATGAAGTCTCATGCTTTTGCGGCGGCGGCGAANGGGGCGGTGTGGTCNTTGGGTATGATCACATGNGCTTTCATTGCGGATCCGGTTCAAACGGAAATCGTGTGGGCCGTGGTCGCGATGCTGATCCTTGGCACNACGGTAAGCCGCTTCAGCGTTCCGCTNAGTGCAATCGCCTTTGCCCTTGCAGCCGGCGTCGGCGGTTTCATTGCGAGTATCGTGACNTTCCAGTTCAGTCTGGCTGCCATCGTCCTCATTTCGACGTTACTGGCGACCTTCGGGGTGATCGAGAGCGCCCGTGTCGCNGTNGCTGCTCGAATTGCNGAAACGGCGATGCAGGAAAAGAGCGAAGTGGTGTCCATGCTGCTGCGCGAATTCGAGGAAGGCCAGGCAGACTGGCTTTGGCAGATCGACACGCGCCGNCGGCTCAAGGCTGTATCNCCACGCTTTGCCTTTGCGCTCGGCAAGGAACCTCGCGACGTNGAGGGGCAATCCTTTCTGCAACTCATTTCCGGCAGTGGCTGGAAGACGGGATCATTTCCNGAGAGTCTTCACGAGCTTGCCGAGAAGCTNAAGCGGCGGGAAAANTTCTCGAACTTCACCATCCGTGTGTCGATCGAAGGGCAGGACCGCTGGTGGGAATTGTCAGGTACGCCGATCGTGGATGATGTCGGCAATTACCAGGGGTTCCGCGGTGTCGGGTCCGATGTGACCGAACAGCGGGAATCGTCGGAGAAGATCGCCTATCTCGCCCGCTACGACACGCTCACGCAGCTGCCCAATCGACGCATGCTCAACGAAGCCTTGGGCGATGCGCTGAAGTATTCGGCGGACTGGCGGTCCCGCTGTGCCTGCTTGATGATCGACCTGGACCGCTTCAAGGCCATCAACGATTCGCTCGGACATCTGGTCGGCGATCAGATGCTGGCGGAGGTTGCGGCACGCTTGAAGCCTCTGACTAGAGAAGGCGAGGTTTGCGGCCGATTGGGCGGAGACGAATTTGCAGTCGTGATCCGGGATGCGTCCGACAGGAGCCGTATCGAATGGCTGGCCCGTGCGATTATCGAACGGCTGTCCGAACCGTACAAGATCGAGAACCAGGTTCTTTATGTCGGCGCAAGCGTCGGTTCGGCCTGTGGTCCCCGCGATGGGCGCACCGTGGAAGAACTGCTGCGCAATGCCGATCTGGCGCTATACCGCGCCAAGGACGAAGGTGGCGGGATCCACTGCGAGTACGAACCTTCGCTGCATGCGAATGCGGAGGAGAAGCGGCAGCTCGAACATTCGCTACGCCACGCGCTCGAACGCAACGAGATGCAGTTGCATTACCAGCCCGTGGTCGATGCCAATTCGGAGGCGATAGTCAGCTTCGAGGCCCTGATCCGCTGGAACAGCGCGGAGCACGGCTTTGTCAGCCCAGTAAAATTCATCCCGCTCGCCGAAGACACGCGCCTGATCGTGCCGATCGGTACGTGGGTCTTGCAGGAGGCGTGCAGGGAAGCGGCGGCGGAATGGCCCAAGGACGTGAAGGTCAACGTCAACGTGTCGCCCGAGCAACTGCTCGAACCGGACTTTGCCGCCACGGTCGTGCGTGCGCTGTCGCATAGCGGGCTCGAGCCGCACCGGTTGGAAATCGAGGTTACGGAAAGCATTTTCATGCGCGACGGGGGCGTGGCGCGCAAGGCGCTGGAGCAGTGCATGGCGCTTGGATGCTCGATTGCACTGGACGATTTCGGGACCGGATATTCGTCGCTGGGGTATTTGCGGAAGCTCAAGTTCTCGACGATCAAGGTCGACCGCAGCTTCGTGCAGGGGGCCGCGCAGAAGAGCCCGGAATCGCTGGCGATCATCCGCGCGGTGGTAGCCATGGCGGATAGCCTGGGCATGACGACGACCGCAGAAGGCGTTGAAAACGCTGAGGAAGCGGCGCTGATCCAGCACCTGGGTTGCAGCAAGATACAGGGCTATTACTTCGGCCGGCCGATGCCCGCCGAGGATGTCCAGCGCCTGTTCGACCGGCAAGGCGGCGAGCGCCTCATCAGCGCATAATCAGACGATACGCATGTCAATCATACGTATGATCAGGCCGAAACAAGTGTCTTGATGGCATTTTCGAACAGGGCGAGACCGTCGGTTCCGCCATGCGCTTGTTCGACGGCGCGTTCGGGGTGCGGCATCATGCCGAGCACATTGCCTTCGGCGTTCAGAACACCGGCGATGTCGCGCTGCGAGCCGTTGCAGTTTTCGACGTAGCGGAAGGCGACACGCCCTTCGCCTTCGAGCATGTCGAGCGTTTCGTCGTCGGCGAAATAATTGCCGTCATGGTGGGCGACGGGAATATCGATGATCTGGCCCGCTTCGTAACCGCTGGTGAACAGCGAGCGGTCGTTTTCCACCTTGAGCGCAACGGTGCGGCAGATGAAATTCTGGCTGGCGTTGCGCATAAGTGCGCCCGGCAGGAGTCCGGCTTCGGTGAGGACCTGAAAGCCGTTGCAGACACCGAGGACCGGCACGCCGCGTTCGGCCCGGCGCTTCACGCTTTGCATGATCGGGCTGTTCGCCGCCATCGCGCCCGAGCGCAGATAGTCGCCGTAGGAGAAACCGCCGGGCAGAGCGATGAAATCGAGATCGTCGGGCAAATGGGCATCGCCATGCCACACGCGGATCGGCGCAGTGCCCGAAATCCGTTCGATGGCGACAGCCATGTCGCGATCGCAATTCGACCCGGGGAAGGTGATGACGGCGGCGCGGAAAGCCATCAGTCGACCTTCTCGATGCGGTAGTTTTCGATCACCGTGTTGGCGAGCAGCTTTTCGCACATGTCGGCGAGCGCCGCATCATCGGTGCCGTCGGCCACATCGAGTTCGATCAGCCTGCCGATACGCACATCTTCGACCCCGGCAAAGCCGAGCCCTTCGAGCGCATGGTGGACGGCGCGACCCTGCGGATCGAGAACGCCGGGCTTTAGCGAGACATGGACGCGGATTTTCATCGAGCAAGCCTTTCGTGTTGGCGCGCCTATGGCGCACCGTCGCCGAGCGTTCAAGCACCTCGCAACGATCGCATGGTGATGGCGCGGTGCGTGACATATCCGCGACGGCTGTAGCGCCACTGCAACAATTGTCACGATTCTGCCTTATGGGATGGAGAGGAACTCCATTTCATCTCGCAACCTGCTATTGTGCATGTGCGGCGAAGATTGCCGTACCCCTCCAAATGCCCGCCTATCCCAGTTGCGCGCTCAAGCAGGACACCTCCTTAAAATGACGATCCGGACCACCGCTGCCCATCTTTTCGGGGCGAGCACTATCGCTTTTGCAGCCTTCGCTGCGCAGCCCGCCATGGCGCAGACCGCCGATCAGGCGGGCGCGGAAGAAGTCGCCGATGGGCAGCTCAACACGATTATCGTAACCGCGAACCGCCGTGAGGAGAATCTCCAGGACGTGCCGGTATCGGCTGCGACCCTGGATGCGAGTACGGTCCGCACGATCTTCGATGCAGGCGCCGAAATCACCGCGCTTTCGGCCCGCGTCCCGGGCCTGTTCATCGAAAGCTCGAACGGACGTGCTGCGCCGCGGTTCTATATACGGGGTCTGGGCAATACCGATTTCGATCTGGCAGCATCGCAGCCCGTATCCGTCGTCATGGACGACGTGGTGATGGAAAACGTGACGCTGAAGTCCTTCCCGATTTTCGACGTCGAGCGGATCGAAGTTCTGCGCGGGCCGCAGGGCACCCTGTTCGGCCGCAACACGCCGGCCGGTATCGTAAAGATCGACACCGTGAAGCCGGGCGACGAGTTCGCCGTCAACGGTTCGCTGAGCTANGGCACTTTCAACACCGTATCCATCGATGGCGGCGTGACGGTACCGCTGGTACCGGGTCTGGCTTCGCTGCGAGTATCCGGCCTGTGGCAGCAACGCGACAACTGGGTCGACAACGGCTTTACCGGCGAGGAGGACGTGTACGGCGGCTACAGCGAGATCGCCGGTCGAGCGCAGCTGTTGGTCACCCCGAGTGACCGCCTGTCGATCCTCGGCAGCTATGCCGTGCGCGACCTCGACGGTCAGTCCACCCTGTTCCGGGCGAACATCCTTGGTCCGGGTAACAACGACCTGAACGACAATTACGACCGCGACACCGTTTTCTACGATGCGGGCGGGCGTAACGAAGCGGCCTACAAGGCGCAGATCGCCACGGCGAAGGTCGATTACGACGCCGACTTCGCCACGCTGACCAGCATCACCAGCTGGGCCGATACCGAGGGCCGCAGCCGCGGCGACATCGATGGCGGCAATCTGGTCACCGGGCCGGGTTTCATTCCGTTTCCCAGCGANACGCAGGATTCGATCGATCTGAACCAGTTCACCCAGGAAGTCAGGCTTGCGTCCAATTCGAACGGCCCGTTCGAATGGCAGGTCGGNGGGTTCTATTTCGACAGCGATTTCGACGTCACGACCGTCGGTTTCGACTTCCCGCCNCCCGTTACCGTAAACCACACGAACGANAGCTGGGCGGTATTCGGNCANGTCAGTTCGCAAGTGACNGATGCGCTGAAGCTGACGGGCGGCCTGCGNTATACCGAAGANGACAAGGATTTCNTNGTCGTNGCGGGNGCGGCACCGCAGTTCACGACTGTTTCCGACGAGCGGCTGAGCTGGGACCTGGCAGCATTCTACGATCTGAGCGGCGACGCCAGCATCTATGCGCGCGTAGCCAGCGGTTTCCGTGCGCCGACCATCCAGGGGCGCGACGTCGCTTTCGGTTCGGCACCNTCGGTCGCCACGTCGGAAAAGATCATGAGCTATGAAGCCGGNCTGAANTCGGAGCTGGCGGATCGCCGCATTCGNCTGAACGGNGCGGTCTATTACTACACGATCAAGGACCCGCAGTTCACCGCCGTCGGCGGGGCGGACAATCTGGTCCAGCTGGTCAATGCCGACAAGGGNCGCGGATACGGGTTCGAACTGGACAGCGCGTTNCAGGCTACNCCCAACTTCCTGATCACGGCCGGGGTGAGCTGGAACCACACCGAGATCGAGGACAATACGCTGGCGGTCGGCATCTGCGCCCAGTGCACGATNGTGGATCCCACNGTCGTGCTATCGGGCAGCACCCGGGCCNTGGTGGACGGNAANCCNTTCCCCAATGCCCCGGAATGGATTGCGGATCTGACGGCGCGCTATGCNTTCCCGATCGGCAATGCCGGAGAGATCTTNTTCTTCACCGACTGGGCATATCAGGGGAAGACCAACTTCTTCCTGTATGAAAGCGAGGAATTCAATTCGAACAACCAGATCGAAGGCGGTNTGCGGGCTGGCTATGCCAAGGCCGANGGTACGTTCGAACTGGCAGCCTTCGTGCGCAACATCACCGATGCCGACAATGTGAAGGGCGGGATCGACTTCAACAACAATACCGCTTTCGTCAACGATCCGCGCGTGTTCGGCGTATCTGCNCGTATNANTTACTNAAGGCACATCNAACCGATCGGAAAAGGGCCGGGAGGAGCGATCCTTCCGGCCCTTTTTNATTCGGCATNCACCAGACTTTCGTGGACGATGCGGATGCGCAGTTCCTGTGCCGGATCGAGATAGCGCAGGGCCGCCTGCTGAAGCATTTCAGGNGTAATNGCGCGTATTCGGTCTTCGTAGCTGCGCACGCGATCGAGGCGTTCGGCGCGCAGTTGCGCTTCGTCGATGATACCGAGCCACCAGCCATTTTCGCGCCGGCTCAGGGCGATCTTTTCCAGCAGCGGCTTGCGGGCACGTTCCAGAAGATCGGTGTCGACGGGCGCGCTGCGGAAGTCCTGCGCGATTTCATCGACGACTTCGAAGACTTCGTCCGCCTGTCCCGGTTCGACCACGACCGAGGTGGAGAAAGTGCCGAAGTCGCGGTAGATGTGCGACATGCTCGATCCCGCTGAGGGCGAATAGGAAGCGCCCAGTTCTTCGCGGATGCGGTCGAGCATTTCGAGGCGCATGACGGTGGCGAGCATCTGCATGGTCGCTTCTTCCTGNGCATCGTCGTCGTCGGTNGTGGGCCAGTAGGTCATGGCNAGGGCCTGATCCGGCGCGCCGGCATGGGTCAGCACCCGTTCCCTGCGGTCATCGGCAAAATGCGCGATCCGTTCGCTTTCATGGCTGTCGAGCGTTGCAGCGCGCGGAGGAAGCGCCCCGAAGCTGGACGCGACCGCATCGATCACGGCATCGCTGTCGAAATCGCCAACGACCGATATTTCGACAGGCGCGGTGCCGATCCGTTCGCTGACGATACGGCGCGCGTCTTCGAGCGTCACCGCTTCCAGCCTGTCTTTCGATGGAACGCCGAAGCGCGGATTGCCATCGGACAGGATCTGGGGGACCTGCGACCGCGCAACGGCCTGCGGGGTCGCATCCAGCTGGGCGATATAGGGCGGGATGAGAGCCTGCCAGCGGGTCAGCATTTCAGGGCGCAGGCCGGGATCGCTGAGATAGGCGGCACTGAGCTGCATCTGTAGGGGGAGGTCGGCCATGGTGCCGATGCCGCGCACGGTAAACATGTCCGCGCCTGCATCGAAACCATAGGTGACCCGGCGACCGGCAAGGATCTGGCGTAGTTCGTCATAGCCATGCTGGCCGAGCCCGCCCAGCGCACTGACGGCCGACAGGAAGACAGCCTGCGCGATTTCGTCTTCCGGGATGGACAGCTGGCCAGAACCGACGCGGATGGCGAAACGCAGGCGCCCCTTTTCGAAATCGGTTGGCTTGAGATTCAACCGGACATTGTTGGCAAAGCGAATGGTGCGCACGCCGAGATCGTCGATCACCGTATCGTCCGCGATTGCCGAGGGCGGCCCGAAATCGGTGTAGGCGAAGTCCAGCCCGCTGGTGTCGAGCGGGGCGGCGACCGGCTGCGTCTGCGAGGCCCGCCAGACGTCGAGGATCGTTTCCTGTGCGTCGGGAATCGCCTGTTTGGTCGAGACGTGGATCAGCGGATCGGTGAGAGCATAATGCCGGGCGAAAGCCTGCGAGACAGCAGCCGCGGTGATGGACGGCTTTTGCGCGAGGAACAGGTCGTAGGTCGTCTGGGGGCTGACGAAAATCCGTTCGCGCCGTGCGGTCGAGAGAATACCGTCTGCCAGCTGGCTGTTGCGGCGCGTATCCTGCTGGCTGGCCGCATCGCGATAGCGCTGTTCGAAATTGGCCAGCTGTTCGGCCAGCTCTGCATCGGTAAAACCGTATTCGACGGCGCGCCGCCATTCCTGTTCGCCCACTTCGAGCGCGCGCTGCCATTCGCCTTCGCGGGCCTGCACCACGAGCTGGGCCTGACGCTGGATGTCGAAGAAATCGGAGGAGGACGCGCTGGCGCCGATGANCGGGGCATCTGCGCCGTTGGCGATCGTCTGCAAACGGCGGTTGAGGATCGCCGTGCCGAGGCTGATCAGGCGCGACTGGTCCGTTTCCGCGACGGTGGGCTTGCGGTCCTGATAGGGGGCGAAGCGGTCGNTGGTGACCAGATACTGCACGTCGGGATCGACGAAATTCGCCGCAGCGGGTCCGCGCGAAAGATCGAGAGTGCCCTTGTCCACCTCGACCCGGGGCGTTGCCGGGGCCTGCCAGTCGCCGAAGCGGTCCTTGATGCTGGCTTCGACCGCGTCGGGATCGAGATCGCCGACGATGACGAGGGCCGCGTTGTCGGGACGATAGAAGCGGGAATAGAGGTCGCGTACGGTCGCGCCCGGGGCCTTGTCGATGATAGCATCAGTGCCATCGGCGCGAAAGCGCGTGGCATAGCGGGTGCCGGGCGCGATGAACTGGAAATAGTCCTTGATCCGCCGGATCGAGAAATTGTTGCGGGTGCGGGTTTCCGACTGGATGATGCCGCGTTCCCGGTCGACCGCCTCGTCGGCAATGGTCAGTTCGCTGGCCGTTTCGCGCATCAGCATCAGCGCGGTGTCGACCAGATCGTGGTCGGTCCGGGGCAGGTCCAGTTTGTAGATCGTATCTTCGAATCCGGTCGAGGCATTGGTGTCTGCGCCGAAGGCAAGACCGAGCCGTTCGAGCAGCTTGATCATCTCGCCTTCGGGCACATTGGTCGACCCGTTGAAGGCCATGTGTTCGAGCATGTGGGCAAGACCGAGTTCCTGCTCGCCTTCATCGATCCAGCCCACGTCGAAGCCGAACCGGATGACGGCGGTACCCTGCGGCGTACCGTTCCTGAGGATCGCATAGCGCATGCCGTTTTCGAGCACGCCGAAGCGGACCGCCGGATCGGGCGCGATATCGTAAACCGGATGACCCCAGCCGGTCGTCGACTGCACCGTGTCGGCCGGAGGGGCGGGGGGATCATCCTGTGCTGCGATGGGCTGGGTCAGGGCAAGGAGCGGCAGCGCGGCGATCGCGCGGCGAAAAACGGTCGACTTCATGCAGATCACGCTATGGGGGCGAGGGGGCAAAGCCAAGCGGCTTGCGACCAAATTCTGCTGGCGGCATCGCCGGTTCCACCAACTGCGTGTTTGCACCGGCATGGCCCTGCGATAGGGGTGGGGGATGCCTGCGCTCGACCTCGTCTACAATCCCGTTTCGGGCAGTTTCAGCGACGACCATCTGGAGGCCCTGCGCGATGCGCTGATCGAGGCGGGTTTTCGCGTTACGCCGATGCCGACGACGGCAGCAGGCGCGCGCCTTTCCGGCGAGGCCGATCTGGTCTGCGTCCATGGCGGCGACGGCACATTGCGCGATACGGTGCAGGCGCTGGGCGAGCGGGCCGGGAGCATGCCGATCTGCGTGGCGCCTTCGGGCACGATCAATCTGGTCGCGCGCGAACTGGGCTATCCGCGGTCGCCCCGGCGCTTTGCCGAGGCCGTGCGCGCGGCGTGGGAGCGCGGGCCGGAGAGCTGGGTGCAATCCCCGCTCTACCGGCTGGGGGACATGCCGATCGTGTCCTGCGTTTCCATCGGGCCGGACAGCCACGCCGTCGCGCGGGTGGACAGCAGGCTGAAGCAGCGCATCGGGCGCTATGCCTATGTCGTCGCGCTGGCGCAGCAGATGCGCGAGTGGCCCCGCGACACAATGACCATTCGCGGCGAACTCGCCGATGGGGAGCGGTTCGAATATGAAGCGGAAGCGGCCATCGTGAGCCACGCCGCCCTTTACGCCGGGCCGTTCCAGGTCAGCCCGGGNGCCCGGCTGGGCGCGGATTCGGTCGAACTGATCACGGTGAAACGCGCGACGCGGCTNGGCACGATCGCGCTAAGCCTGGGNGTGCTGCTGCGCCTGCCGCTGGCGCGGATGGGGATCGCCGANATCCGCACCTGCCGCAGGATCGAGTTCGATCGCTGCGTGACGCCGGTGCAGGTCGACGGCGATCACATGCCCGAATGCGCTTTCGCCATCGCGCCGAGCGGGCTGACGCTCAGCTACGTCGTCTGATTATTTCTTGGGCTTTGTCGGGGTCCGCAGCCGGCCACGGTGGGCGTTCATGTCGAGCACTTCGCCGGGGCCGCTATCGTCGTTCTGCAGCAGGCCGAGACGGCGCGCGACTTCCTGATAGGCTTCGCTTTCGCCGCCCAGGTCGCGGCGGAACCGGTCCTTGTCCAGCTTTTCACCGGTGTTGATGTCCCACAGGCGGCAGCCGTCGGGGCTGATTTCGTCGGCGAGGATCACGCGGCTGTAATCGCCATCCCAGATNCGGCCGAATTCGAGTTTGAAATCGACGAGCCGGATATCGATCGCGGCGAACATGCCGCACATGAANTCNTTGATGCGGATCGCCATGCTGGACATGTCCTGCAGNTCTTCATGNCTGCACCAGTTGAAGCAGGCGATTTCTTCTTCCGAGACCTTGGGGTCGCCCAGGGAATCGTCCTTGAGGCAATATTCGATCAGCGTGTGNGGGAGCATTTCGCCTTCTTCGATGCCGAGACGCTTGGACAGCGTGCCGGCAGCNACATTGCGCACCACGACTTCNAGCGGAATGATTTCCACCTGNCGGACGAGCTGTTCGCGCATGTTGAGGCGACGGATGAAATGCGTNGGGATGCCGATGTGCGACAGGCGGGTGAACACATATTCGCTGATGCGATTGTTGATCACGCCCTTGCCGTTGATNGTGCCCTTCTTCTGCGCATTGAAGGCGGTCGCGTCATCCTTGAAATACTGNATGATCGTACCCGGTTCGGGGCCTTCGTAGAGGATCTTGGCCTTGCCTTCGTAGATCTGGCGGCGACGTGCCATGGGCATGCATTCCTTCGCGCAAAAAAGCGTGCGCCCCGGCAGGTGGAATCGACGCGATCCGCACGCCCCGGGGCGATTGATCCCGCGCTTACCGGAAGGGGGCGGGGAAAGCAATCATGCGGGCGGACTGCCGCGAGCTTCCCGCTCCACGGCGGGCGCGCGATCTTCTTTCAGCTTTTCGATCAGCCGGCCAAGAGTGGCGCGCTGGACCAGGACGCTGAACAGGACGGCGGCGAATGTCGCGGCAAGGATGAGGTCACGGGTTTCCCCGGGCGGGAGAGAAAGCGCAAGCGCGATCGAAATGCCGCCGCGCAGACCGCCCCACCACAGCACCGGTCCCGCGCCCTTGTCCTGCAGGCGAGCGGCGGGGATCGTCCTGGTGGACACGATGATGCTGATGGCGCGGGCTGCCAGCGTAAGCGGTATCGCCGCCAGAGCGAGGATGGCTTCCTCGAAACCGACGACCAGGACGATCATTTCGAGCCCGATCAGCAGGAACAGCACCGAATTGAGCAATTCGTCCACGAGTTCCCAAAACTTGATGACATAGTCGCGGGTCACATCGCTCATCGCATAGGTAACCCCCTGGTTGCCGACCAGCAGGCCCGCGACAGCCATGGCCAGCGGGCCCGATACATGCAGATAGCTGCACAGGGCATACCCACCCATGACGATGGCCAGCGTCACCAGCACTTCCAGCGCGTATTCGTCCATTCCCGCCAGAGCGCGGTAGCCGACATAACCGGCCGCCAGCCCGACGAGGATGCCGCCGCCGGCCTCTATCGCGAACAGCCGCGCCCCTTCGGCCAGAGAGAATTCGGTGCCGCTGATGGCAGCGCCCAGCAGGATGATGAAGACGACGATGCCCACACCGTCGTTGAACAGGCTTTCGCCCGCCACCGCGCTTTGCAGGGACTGAGGTACGTTCTCTTCCCTGAGCACACCGAGTACGGACACCGGATCGGTCGGGGCGATCAGCGCGCCGAAGACGAAGTACCAGATGGGTGCGACGGGCAGGGCAAGCAGCAGGCCGACGCCCCACATAGCCAGCCCGACGAGCACGGTCGAGACGATCACCCCCACGGTCGAAAGCAGGAGGACCGGAAGCCAGGCGACCTTCAGCCGGTCGAGATCGACATGCAATGCACCGGCGAAGAGCAGGAAGCTCAGCATCCCCTGCAGCAGCGTTTCGGTGAAATTCAGCTGCCGCAGGATGTCGGCCACCCAGTCGCCCAGCGTAATCGCGGGAATGAAGGCATTCGCGATCATCAGGCCGATGGCCGTCAATGCGCCCATCACGGTCAATCCGATGACATGGGGCAGCTTGATGAAATGATGGTTGAACCAGCCCAGCAAGGCGGAAGCCACGACGAGGATCGCGGCAATGTCGAAAGCGGAAAGCGCGCTGCTGGTGTCATGCATAGGGCGTGCCTAGCTTGCGCGGGGGTGGAGGGGAAGCGTCGCGGGTAAGGGGCAGGATGCATACCAGCGGTGAAGCCGAGTTATGCGGTCATCTTCGCGGAACCGTGCGAGGTTCCTCAGCGTCAATACGTTAATCGGTCAGGTGGGTATGGACTGCAGTATAGGGGAGCTGGAAATAATCCAGCACTTCGCCTGCCGCTTTCCCGACCCTACTTTTTGAATCCTTGAAGAGCAATTCTCGTAGATTGATACCCAACCCCACAAAAATATGCCGCTTCGGGACGATACCCGCCGCCCTATCTTCCAGGAGGAAATCATCTCCGTGATAGCCCAGATGCAGTTCGAGGTACCGCAGCGGGCTATTATCGAAGGCTTCGAAGCCNGCCGGCTTGAGCGCNAGNAAATAGCGTTGCTGCTGAAAATGTTCCTTACCGCTAATAGTGTAGATGTCGTCGTTGGGTTCGATCATCAGACGAAAATCCAACTTCTCATCCAATCCGGGAACGGAATTGCGCAATAGAGAAAATCCNGCGCCCATCGTGTTNAACGTCACGTCNTCCCAGGACCAGCCGCTGGTCGGCTCTATGCTGTCGAAAGCTTCTGTCCAAAGCATGACNCCCGAAGCAAGAGCCGCAGCCGTGATTTCNATGCCGGGAGCGTCATNCGTATTTCGCTTGAGCCGGCCGTAAAGCAACTCGCTGATCACGTAGGCCGAGTAAGCGTGAGCCAATTTATCGACGCCGACATTGTTGGTTGATCTGCCAAACCAGCCCTCGCTTTGAAAGCTTGGCCATTGCGGGTCTTTCAATAGCTTGGGCGCATTGATTGCAGTGTAATAACCGGCGACCGCGGCAAATTCCCATTTGATAGCTTTCACATCCTCGCCGAACGATGCGTAATTCCGGCGCGCAGGATTTTCGAAGCCGTCTCGCGTCGTAACCGTCACTGGAACCTGGTTCTCAACCTCCTGATAGTCGACCGTCTCGCGATCAAAGTCGGCAATAGTGGCTTCCTCAAGATAAGCGCCTGGCGCGACGAGCACTCGAGCTGTGTCACTCGACGCAGTGATCTCGGTCGAAAATGCCTGATCCAGCTCGGCGAAAGTAGATAAAGGCACAATCATCAGGTCATCCCCTGCCGCACTAGCAGATGCACTCGCCGTAATGACCCAAAAGCCGGTCAGNAATGAAACGACACGATGCAATCGCTGATGAAATGTTNCGCCTCTCTCCCTATTAAANATCGCCATCTATCTGATTCCAAANCCAAAGAACGACTGCATTGTCGCCGCTTCATTTGGATCGCAATAACTTATTGGATTATGTGGGAAGATATTTGCGTTTGAACCTGCCGAGAGACGGTGGCATTTCGCCAGCTCCCACCCAACTCTGCTTATTGTCGAGATCGGCGAAGGGGGTATTGAATTGATGATCCGCAAATTGCGATACATTCTCCATTTGCCGCCGCCATCCACACGTTGGCAAAAATGAAGTGACCGCCGCAGCGTAGACGAAGTTGCGGGCGCCATCGGTCAAGGACCAACCCGAATGCCCGCCCGTTTGCCGACTAGACCGAAGTCAGGCCATCGAATNCNATTNGCTGNAGAAGAAGTGGTGCCCAGGGGCGGAGTCGAACCACCGACACGACGATTTTCAATCGTCTGCTCTACCACTGAGCTACCCGGGCACACTGCGTCTGCTATGGAGCCCGAAAGGGCCCCGTGAGCAGTGAGAGCGCGCCTATGGCGAAGCTCGTCCGCCTTGGCAAGGGGGGATTTTCTACTCTTCCTTGCCGCCGCTGAATTCCGCCGCGATTTCTTCGGGCAGGGCGGGCCGCCCGGCCACGGAATAGCCGTCGCCAAACCATTTCGATAAATCGCGGTCGCGGCAGCGGCTGGAACAGAACGGCGCGTATTCTTCGCTGCGGGCCCGTTTGCAGATCGGGCAAGGGCGGGATCTAGTCGTCATGCGGAACGATCTGGGCAGTGGCCGCTTCGATCGCAAGCCCCGGGTCGATCGCNATGCGCACCGGGCGCGCGGTGCGCCGCTCGAGTTCGGCGATCCNTTCGGGCCCGAGCCGGGGCCTCANCGCNGGATGAACGGTCAACAATGTCGCGCCGGGNCCTTCGACCATTTCGGCGCGGCGTAGCGCCATNCGGGCNGCCATACCTATGCGCGAGGTNGCGAAACGATGCAGNAGCGANGGGCCGTGNAGCCGGGCAACAATCTGAACGAGGCCGAANCCGTTCATNGCCGTGCGTTCATGGGAAAAACCCGACAACGCCTCTTCGAGCGCCGAATCCACCGCCTTGCGGTCGGATTTCGTCTGGAGGGTTGGAAAATCGATCCCGATCGCGCCGCCGAGATCGAAGAGCGTGAGCCAGCGTGCGATTTGCGGAACTGCGGCGAGGGACAGTTCGCGCGGAGGCAGGTCGCCATCGATATCGATCAGCGTCATGGCCGGCGTCACCGCAAAGAGNAGCGAGCCGCCGGCGAACTCGACCTCGCCGGAGGATGCAGCATGCCAGATGTCTTCCCAGACCCCCGCGGGGAAGCGACGGACCGACCTGGCGTTGGCCNTCGGGTCAGATNTTGTGCCAGCAATCGNNGNAACCGGCCGGGCGGCTGGGAGCTTGAAGCGTCCGCGTTCCGTCATCGCGCCGCGCGTTATGGCGAAAAGATAGTTTGCGCCCTCGCTNGCATCGCGCGGAAGTTTATCCACCAGAACCTCGCGGCCGGAGGGATGTTGCGCGGTTCCTCGTGCGCCTGTCTTGCGCAGCAGCTTGCCTTCGAATTCNTCGCCCGCCTGGATTTCACCCGGCCAGTGGANGNCGGCGGCGAGAGGTGTTTCACCATCAAGCAGCAGGGCCCGGCGTTCGCCGATACCCTCTTCGACCTGCCATTCAGGCAATGTCGAACCCAGCGGCGCGNAGCAATGTGCGCGTTTCATAGAGAGGCAGGCCAACCACACCCGAATGGCTGCCCTGAATNCGGCTGATCANCCCTTCCGCGATGCCCTGNATGGCATAGCCNCCTGCCTTGCCTTCCCATTCGCCGCTNGCGAGATANGCGTCGATTTCGGCGGACGAGAGGCGCTTGAACATTACCACCGTTTCGCTCAGCCGTTCACGGATGGCGCCGTCCGGTGCGCGAAGGGCGATGGCGGAAAGGACGCGGTGGCGTCGACCCGACAGCAGTTCGAGGCATTTGCGGGCCGTGGCTTCGTCTTCGGCCTTGGGCAGGATGCGGCGGCCCGCGGCTACGACCGTGTCGCCGGCGAGTACGTGGCCGTCACCGGATGCGGCAGCCTGCGCCTTTTCGCGCGCCATGCGCTTTGCATAGTCGCGCGGCAATTCGCCCTTATGGGGCGTTTCATCGATGTCCGCGGGATTGATGGCAGCAGGCGTCAACCCGAGACGGGCGAGAAGCTCGCGCCTGCGGGGACTGGCCGATGCTAGAACGAGGGTGGGCTGGCCCACGTGCGCTTATTGNGGGCCGGGGCCGCCGCGACCGGGCATGAAGCGGTANGTNATGCGCGCCTTNGTNAGNTCGTAGGGCGTNAGTTCNCANAGCACTTCGTCNCCNACNAGCACGCGGATACGGTTCTTGCGCATCTTGCCGGCGGTGTGGCCGAGCACTTCATGGCCGTTCTCGAGCTCGACGCGGAACATCGCATTGGGCAGCAGTTCCACCACCCTGCCGCGCATTTCGAGAAGTTCTTCTTTCGCCATGTAGTTCCTTGGACTGTGCCGTTGGTCGATTTGTGTCGCGCGCCCATAGCGGCAGTAGGGACAAAAGGGAAGACTCGGTCGTTAAGCGCGGCGCAAGGCTTGCGCGACATTTTGTTACCCGACATTTCTTGCCTGCCGGCTCCGCCTCGTCCAGCCATGCTGCCGGGGACGGAAGAGAATTGAGACAGGATCACATTGCTTTCCATGCACTATCTCCCCCGTATTTCCGCACTTGCGCTGACCATTGCGCTCGCCACGCCGGCCTTCGCACAGGATGTCGATCCCGCACCTGCGACAAGCCAGGACGGATCGCAGGACGAACCGCTTCCCGAAGATGCCATCATCGTAACCGGCGAACGTGTGCGTGGGCAGGTGCAGACCGATGTCCCGCCGGTGGTCGAACTCGATGAAGCGGACATTGCAGCCTACGGTGCGGATTCGCTGGCTGACCTGATCGAGCAACTGGGACCCCAGACGGGATCGGCCAGCGGCCGCGGCAGCGGGCGTCCGGTCTTCCTGGTCAACGGACGGCGCGTTTCGAGCTTCCGCGAGTTCCGCCGCTATCCGCCCGAAGCGATCGTCAAGGTAGAGGTATTCCCGGAAGAGGTTGCCCTGCAATATGGCTATCCCGCCGATCAGCGCGTGGTCAATTTCATCCTGAAGGACAATTTTGCCAGCCGCGAGGTGGAGCTGGAATACGGGCAGCCAACGGCCGGGGGCCGGTCGAGCGGCGAGGCGGAATATTCGCAGCTCACTATCAATGGCGGCGACCGTTTGTTGCTGGGGGCGGAATTCAACACGTCATCCATGCTGACGGAAGCCGAACGCGGGATCATCCAGACCGAAAACAGCGTGCCAACCGTGGCGTCCGATCCGGATCCTGCCGCCTTTCGCAGCCTTGCCTCCGACAGCGAAGGGTTCGAGCTCGAGACAACCTGGAACACCAGTTTCGGCGAAGGCGCGCGGGCGCCGACTTTCTCGATCAACGGCAATCTGGAGCGCAGCGTCACCCGATCGCTGTCCGGGCTGGATACGGTGCTGCTGACCGATCCCGACGGTAACACCGAACTGCGCGCGATCGATGCCGATCCGATCACGCGCCGGACATCTTCGACCACCGCCTCATTGGGAAGTTCGTTGAACGCGCCCGTGGGCGACTGGAACCTTGCCCTGACGCTGGATGCGGCGCGCGGCTGGAGCACGTCGGAAATCGATCGCCGACGCGATACGAGCGGCCTGGTGGCAGCGGCCGCTGCGGGCGAGATCGACATCACGGGCGATCTGGGGACCGTCCCCAGCGCTGGTTTCGATGAGGCGCGCAGCAAGACTTATACGATCGATACACTCGCGACGCTCACGGGGCAGCCGATCCTGCTGCCGAGCGGCGAGGTCAATGTGACCGCCAAGGTCGGGTACAANCTCAANGGAATNGACAGCACAGACACGCGTACGAACGGGCTGGAAACATCGCTCAACCGCCGCCGCGCGCTTGCCGGGGTCAATCTGGGTATACCGCTNGCCAGCGCGCGCGAGGATTTCCTCGGCGCGTTGGGCGAACTCAGTCTNGATCTGGGGGGCGGCATCGACGACCTTTCCGATTTCGGAACGCTGACCAACTGGAATGCCGGATTGAACTGGCGGCCGTCGGAAAGCCTGTCGCTGCAGGCGAGCTACACCGTGCGCGAGGCCGCACCGAGCCTGACCCAGCTTGGATCGCCGCAGATCGTCGACGTCAACGTACCGGTGTTCGACTTTGTCACGGGCGACACGGTGCTGGCCAACGTCGTCACGGGCGGCAATCCGGATCTGCTTGCGGAGACGCAGCGCGACATCAAACTGTCCGCATCCTACGATTTCGATCTGTTCGACAGGTCCAATTTCCGCGTTGAATATTTCCGCAACCGTTCGGACGACGTGACCGAAAGCTTCCCCGTCCTGACACCCGCCATCGAGGCGGCATTCCCTGATCGCGTGACCCGCGTCGATGGGCAGTTGGTGGAACTGGACCGGCGGCCGGTGACGTTTGCCGAACGTAATTCTTCGCGCATCCGCTACGGTTTCAACTTCTTCGGCAAAGTCGGCAAGCCCGCCCCCGAAAGCGAAGGAGGCGGCGGAAGGCGCGGAGGCTTCATGGCGCGCATGGGCGCTGCCGGAGGACAGGGATCGGCACCAGGACAGGGCGGAGCAGGGCAGGGCCGTGGCGGCTTCAACACCGAGCGGTTCGCCGAAATTCGCGCGCAATTCTGCAAGGAGGGCGCAGAGCCCGATGTTTCCCAATTGCCTGAACAGATGCAGCAGCGACTGCGCGGCGAAGACGGGCAGATCGATCCGGCCCGTGTCGCACAGATGCGCGAACGCTTCTGCAGCGCGGATGGTGCGCCCGANCCGCAGCGAATGGCCGCGATGCGCCAAGCGCTTTGCACAGGTTGGAACGCGGCCGATCCGTCNGCCTCCACCCCGGTNGATCTTGCCGCACTGCCCGAACGCATNCGNGAGCGNCTGACGGGCCCCGATGGNCAGATCGACGAAGCCCGGNTGAACGAGTTGCGCAGCCGGGTCTGCGCTTCGCCGCAAGCCGGNGAAGACGGAGCCGAAACACGTACTGCCGGTTCGTCCGGAGCTGGTGAGGCGCGAGGAGGCGGCCGTCGTGGTGGCGGCGGAGGACGNGGCGGTCGGGGCGGCGGCGACGGTCAAGGACGCTGGAACCTGTCGCTCTATCACACGATCGAGCTCGAAAATTCGGCGCTGATCGCGCCTGGCATTCCGGAACTCGATCTNCTGAACGGGGACGCCCTGAGCGGATCGGGCATCAGCCGNCATAANTTNACCATGGAAGGCGGGCTGTTCCACAAGGGCATGGGTCTGCGCCTGTCGGGCAATTATGCCAGCGGCACCGATGTGGACACACTGACGTTCCATGACCTTGCCACTTTCGACCTGCGCCTGTTCATGAATCTCGAGGAGCAGAAGTGGCTCACCGGTGAGACACCGGGCTTTTTCAAGGGAGCGCGCCTCTCCCTCCGGGTCGACAACATCTTCGACGCCCGGCAGCGTGTGACGGATGAGAACGGAATTGTCCCACTGGGCTATCAGCCTGACCTCGTCGATCCGTTGGGACGTGTGGTCTCGCTCGAGCTGCGGAAAGTCTTCTGATTGCTGGCGGGTTNGCGCGGGCGAGCGTNTACAGCGCGTCGCCCGCCGCGACGCCGCTAGCCCAGGCCCATTGGAAATTATAACCGCCAAGCCAGCCGGTCACATCCACTGCCTCACCAATGGCGAACAGACCTGGAAGGCGCTTCGCTTCCATTGTGCGGGACGACAGTTCGGCAGTGGAGATGCCGCCGACGGTGACCTCGGCCTTGGCAAAGCCTTCGGTGCCGTTCGGATGGAACGCCCAGCGTTTCAACCGCTCACCTGCGCTGCGTAAAGCCTTGTCGGGCACGTTGCCGAGGTCGCCTTCGATCCCGATCCTGTCGGCCAGGATATCGGCCAGCCGTGCCGGGAGCGCTTCACGTAACAGGGTCTTCAAGCCGACGCGCGGGCTGGTGCGCTTTGCATCCATCAGCCACTCGGCTGTCTGGTCGGGCAGGAAATCCACCAGCAGCGGATCGCCTGGTCGCCAGTACGAACTGGCCTGAAGGATCGCCGGACCNGACAAGCCGCGATGGGTGAATAACGCTGCTTCTGCAAAGGAGGCTTTGTTGGCAGTGGCCACAACGGGCGCGGACACGCCGGAAATGTCGCGAAACAGGATCTCTTCGCCGCCCAACGTCAACGGAACGAGCGCAGGGCGGGGCTCCACCAGCTTCAGGCCGAACTGGCGCGCCAATTCGTAGGCGTAACTGGTGGCGCCCATTTTCGGGATGGATGGTCCGCCGGTCGCAATGACAAGAGCGGGCGCGGTTGATGTTTCAGCCGAAGTGGTGACCTTAAATAGGCCGTCGTGTTCGACCGACGCAATTTCCTCGCCGCAGCGGATTTCTACGTCGCCGCCACTCTCACGCGCACGCGCGCATTCCTCCANTAGCATGGCAACGATCTGCTTTGCCGATCCATCGCAGAACAATTGGCCGAGCGTCTTTTCATGCCACGCGATGCCGTAGCTTTCTACAAGCGAGAGAAAGTCGCGCGAGGTGTAACGCGCCAGCGCCGATTTCGCGAAATGAGGNTTGGCACTGAGGTAATTGGTTGGTCCGGCGCCGATATTGGTGAAGTTGCATCGACCGCCGCCCGATATCAGGATTTTCTTACCCGGTTTTTCAGCCCGTTCGAGCACCAAGACGCGCTTGCCCCGTTGGCCGGCACGCGCCGCGCACATCAATCCGGCGGCCCCCGCGCCGAGAATTATCGCGTCGAAACTGGCCATGTCATCGCGGGGCGAGCGGTTCAGTCGGTCGTTCCTGCCGCGCGGCAAAATAGAGCAGCGTTCCCGCCACGACCAAACCGCCGAAAACCTGCCAGCTCTGTGCATCGGCATGGGTGCCGACCCAAAGTGTGCTCAACACCGTGAGGATCGACACAAAGCCATGTACCGGATCGATCCTTCCTTCGCGATGTTCGATCACCGGCAGAGCGAAGGCTGCGATGAGGTAGGTGAGGAGGCGGGTCAGCGTGCCCGCCAAAGCCAGCACCAGGAAACCTTCCCACAGCCCGAAGGCGATGCTCGCGGCGCCATAGAACAGGATCGAGTTGACCGGAGTATCAAGCCTTGGCGACACGGCCATGAACCAGCGTGGCAGCATGCCCCGCTCGGCCATGCCGAATGTCATCCTCGGGAGGCTGATGCCGCCTGCGAAATTATTCGCTCCGATGCTGAAGGCCGCGGCAATAACTATGGCGATCGCGCCTGCCGGACCCATTGCCGCATCGGCTGCCAATGCCAACGGGTTTTCGGAATCCGCAGCCACGCCGGGATCGATGGCGATATAGGCCCAGATGACCAGCATGTAGAGCAGCGTAACCGCCCCCAGCATCGCGACCAGCGCCAGCGGTACGTCGCGCTTGGGGTTCTTCATTTCGCCTGCGGGCAGCACGACATATTCAAAGCCGATGAAGGCGTAATATGTAAGCAGAACCACGCTTTCCGCATCGGTGAATTCAGGCAGAACCAGCCCCGCACGTGGATCGCCGGCGAATAGCCCGGCAAGGATCAAGGCCAACAGGGGCAGAAGCTTCACGGCTGTGAGGGCGCTCAGCGTGGCAACCGAACTTCTCAGACTGAAGAGGTTCACGATGGTAATGAAGCCAATGAAGCCTGCGACCAGCAGCGGGCGCAGTACCGGTCCATCAAGCACGGGAAAGAGCGTGGCGAGATAGGAGACCATGACATGCGTGTTTGCCGCCACGGTAACGATGGCGCTGGCATAACGCGCCCAGCCCGCCTGAAAACCGACGAACCGTCCGAACGCCGCTTCGCCATAGAGTATGGGACCACCCGAATGTTCGAACCGCGCCGACAGCCAGGCAAAGGTAAGCGTGAGAGGAAGGAACAGCAGGCCCCCCAGCAGTATCATCCAGGGCGCGAAGTCGCCCACAGCCAGGAACAGTGTGGCGGGCAGGGCGAAGATCCCCGCACCGATCATGCCGTTCACCGGCAATAGTGAAGCGCCGAACAGCCCCATGGTCCGCGGCGGTGCGAGTGGTTTCCCGTCCATCGCGCGGTGGATGGCCGCAAACGCTGCTTTGCACAAGCACTCGCCTCGCACTATCTGCACCGCCATGTCGCGTACGAAAGCCGGTTCTCCACACGATCCGAGAGGCAAGGAGCGTTTTCACGAGGAAAGCGCGACCAAGGTCGTGGCCAGCGCGCAGCCCGATCTCGAAGCCGGTATCACGGCGATCCGCGATACGGTGAAAACACTAAAGCCACGGCCCGGCGTCTACCGCATGCTCGATACGCGAGGGGATGTGCTCTATGTCGGGAAAGCGCGCAGCCTGAAGGCGCGAGTGGCGAACTACACCCAGATAAAGGGGCTCACCAACCGCATCCAGCGCATGATCAGCCAGTGCCGCGCGATGGAAATCGTTACCACCAATTCCGAAGCAGAAGCGCTGCTGCTCGAAGCCCAGTTGATTAAGCGCTACCGTCCGCCGTTCAATGTGCTGCTGCGCGACGACAAGAGCTTCCCCTTCATCCTGCTGCGCGCCGATCATGCCTATCCGCGAATCATGAAGCATCGCGGTGCGCGCAAGGCCAAGGGAAATTATTACGGCCCCTTCGCCAGCGCCGGTTCCGTCAACAAGACGCTGAACGCGCTGCAGAAGCTGTTCCTGCTCCGCAGCTGCACCGACAGCTTTTTCAACAATCGCGACCGGCCCTGCCTGCTCTACCAGATCAAGCGCTGTTCGGCCCCCTGTGTCGGCCGCATCGACGAAGCGGGCTACGCCAGCCTCGTGCGCGAAGCGAAGGATTTCCTGGGCGGCAAATCGGGCGCCGTTCAGACACAGATTGAAAAACAGATGGCGAGGGCGGCCGAAGATCTGGATTTCGAAACCGCGGCCATCCTGCGCGACCGTTTGCGTGCAGCAACTTTCATTCAGGGTAGCCAGGCCATCAATGCGCAGGGGGTAGGCGACGCGGATGTCTTCGCACTCGCAGCCAAGGGTGGGCAAGTAGGCGTGCAGGCTTTCTTTATTCGCGGCGGGCAGAACTGGGGGCACCGCACGTTCTATCCGCGCAATATCGGCGATCTCGACATGGACGAGGTGTTGTCCGATGTGCTGCTGCAATTTTACGAGGAAGTGCCGCCTCCGCGTACGATACTGGTCGATCGCGAACTTGCCGAACAGGAACTCGTTGCAGAAGCGCTGGCTGAAAAGGCGGGACATTCGGTGGCGATCTCGATCCCGCAGCGTGGCACGCGCAGGAAGTTGATGAGCCAGGCACAGCGCAATGCCGTGGAGGCATTGGACCGGCGGCTGGCCGAAAGCGGTACGAAGGCNAAGGTTCTGCGCGAACTGGCCGAATTCCTTGAACTGGATGACGTCCCGCAGCGTATCGAGGTTTACGACAACAGCCATATCCANGGCACGAAGGCGGTTGGCGCGATGGTCGTGGCAAGTGNGGAAGGGTTCGANAAGGGNCAGTACCGCAAGTTCAATATCAAGAGCGCGCAGACNAATGACGACTTNGGCATGATGCGCGAAGTNATGAGCCGCCGCTTCCGCAACCTCGCTGAAAATCCGGATGGCGAAGAGGGGAAGGCCAATAGCCACGAAACCGTATGGCCCGATCTCGTCCTGATCGATGGTGGCAAGGGCCAGATGTCATCGGTGCGCGATACACTGGCAGAGATGGGGATCGAGAATGTGCCCCTGATCGCCATTGCCAAGGGCCCGCATCATGGGCGGGAGGGTCGCGAGGTGTTCCACTTCCCGGATGGGCGGGAAAAGACGCTGCCGGTGAATTCACCGCTGCTGTTCTATCTGCAGACCCTGCGCGATGAGGTTCACCGCTACGCCATCGGTGCCCACCGCGCAAAGCGCAGCCGCGCGATCACCGCATCACCGCTGGACGAGATCCCCGGCATCGGCCCCTCGCGCAAGCGCGCGCTCCTGCTGCACTTCGGCACGGCGGGAAAAGTAAGAGCGGCCGCGCTAGACGATCTCAAACGCGCGCCCGGTATCAGCGAAGGCGTGGCGCAGCAGATCTACGACTTCTACCACGCTGGCGGGTGACGCTCAGAACCATTGAAGGCTAACTCCTCGTTCTAGCTAATGGATTTAGTCTGGCTAAGTTGATCGCGAATATTCATCNGGGTAGATCNGCTGTTTGATTTTTAAGTGGCGAAAAACGTTCATTAGCGTCGCCGTTTTCCTGTGAGAGCATTCCCCGCAACACAACGTGAATGGGTGGCAGCCAGCAATGATGAGACTGTTAACTTGCCGATTTTGGGTAACACTTTCAGCGGTGTTTTTGCTTGGCGTTTTGCCCNCTGAAGGCTCCTTGGCGTCGGAAGACGTCCAATCGGAGCNTTCCCNACANGGCNCTTTGCCCTTGGTAGGTTCTTATGAAGTNATCNACGCGAGGACTGGCGAACTTCCAAACGGCCTGCGTTACGTTATTTTGCCGCGCAAATCATCCGAGCCCGGAATTGGCATCGAGATGTACGTTGAAGGGGGATTCATTGCGGAACGCCGACCAGGTGAGCGCGGACTTGTCCATTTCATCGAGCACATGGCTTTCGATGGCACCAAGAACATACCGCCGGGCCAACTCCTTGAGATAGGNATGCCAGTATCATTCCNGGCTCCATCTGCCGGAGCAACCGATTGGCGCGGTTCAAGGTACTACTTCTCGTCCCGCACTAGTGAAGTGAAGGACATAGATACCCTCCTATTTATTCTGCGGGAGTTTGCGAGCGAGCAGACCTTTCTGCCGGAAGCGATTGAGCGCCAACGTGCAGACGTGCTCAGAGAAATGGACGAGAAGCAGATTGGGAATCAGATTTATGCCGATCTTGTCGCGGCCGTTGGGCCTGGAACACCGACCGACCTTATCGATGCTCAGAACTCGCAAGATGTGGCGAACGCACCAATCGAAGTGATCGAGGCACTTTATCGCGATCTTTATCNCCCAGTATCGACAGTGATCAGCGTTGTTGGCGATGTCGATCCGGATGCANTCATANCNTTGATCGAGGACCGTTTCGGTGACTGGCGGCCAGAAGGTACGAGACGAGAGCCTTCTTCGGAATGGGAATTNGAAGCTGATAAGATTTCAAATCTCAGCGTCGCTGCCGAGCCTCGAAGTCNCATCGGCACAGCGCTGAGTTGGTCGCTTCCTTCGTCCGATACCCCACNGCGACGCCTTGTTGCGCTCGATGCNGCCCTGATGGANATGCTGGCTGTNGAAGCCCTGTCNGCGCGCTTCGNGGCGCAGNATCCNGACACGGATAAAAGCAATCTGAGAGTGAGCATTGATGATGGCACANACGGATACCGATTGNTTTTNATTGTTCTCGTGCAACCTGAGAGGGATTGGGCAGCGTCGGTATCCAAGCTCTCCGAACTGGCCTGGTCTCTCCACAGTGGTGGATTCTCACCAGACGAGTGGCGCGCCGCAAAGGCATCAACCCTCGCATCGCTTCACGATCGGGCAAGGGCGGTTGGATCAGTTACGAACGTGGCTCTGGCCGGCCAGCTTGCAAACGCCCATTCGCGGGGAATTTGGGTTTTCAGCCCGTCAGAGCTTCTCTTCCATGCAACCAAGATTTTTCCCGACCTNGACGAGTCCCGGGGAAATGNGTGGCTGCGAGATCGGATTATCTCTGGTGTGCAGCATTTGCGTGTCGAGACACCCGCGCTGTCCGCTTACGAAAACCCTACTGAGATTGTTCGCAAAGAATTTGGATCGCAGAGTTGCGAGTAATCTTATTGCATTTCAACTTGAGAAACACACTCACTCTTGAGGTTGACGTACGCCCCTCGCGCCTGCGCTTTCCTCGCGCACTTGCTTGAACTCGGAGCCGTCTTTCCATTCAGGCCAGTGCTCGCTGTTTGCTAGCTCGGCGCCCATATCGCGGAACAGGGCGATGTCCTCCACCGCTCCTGCAAGGTTCCAGTCCTCGCTCCAAGCGTCGCACGCGGCGTGGTAGCAATCGCCGGTATAGGCATCGACCCACGCCTGACCGGCGTCTGTACCGCCTTCGACCAGATCGGAAGCGCCCGCGATACCCATCATCAGCATTACCGGCACGCCGCGCTTGGCAAGGCTGAAATGGTCGGCTCGATAGAACAGGCCACGTTCGGGTAGGCTTTCCTCGCTTACCGTACGCCCCTGGGCCTGCGCAAAGCGGGCAAGATCGTCTTCCAGCGTACTTTGCCCTTTACCGACCAGGATCACATCCTTCGACCGGCCCGCGGTTTGCAATATGTCCAGGTCGAAATTGGCGACGGTCTTGTCCAGCGAATATATCGGATTGGCGGCATAGTATTCGGATCCGAGCAACCCGCGCTCTTCCGCAGTCCAGAAGGCGAAGATCACGCTGCGTTCGGGCGCGGGGCCACTCTTGAATGCGCGGGCGATTTCAAACAGCCCGGCAACGCCCAGCGCATCGTCATTCGCGCCTGCGCGATAGATGCGGCCCTGTTCGTCCGGTTCACCTTCACCATAGGCGTCCCAGTGAGCGCCGTAGATTATGCTCTCGTCCGGTTTCGATGTGCCGGAGATTTTCGCCAGTACATTCTGGCTCTGAACTACATCGCTCTTTACGGGGAACGATGCGGAAAACGTCGTATCAAGATCGACAGGTTTGAAATTCCTGCGCCGCGCAGCGATGCTCAGTTCGGCCAGATCCTGCCCGGCAGAAGCGAACAGCGTTTCGGCGGTTTCTCCTGAGATCCAGCCCTGCAGCGCGAGGCTGGTGATATCATCCTCGGGGCGGACGACATCGTAATTCTCGCCCCCAGGGCTCTCCACGACATTCCAGCCATAACCAGCACCCGGTGTTTCGTGGACGATCAGCGCGCCGATCGCCCCCTGCCGCGCAGCCTCTTCGAATTTGTAGGTCCAGCGGCCGTAATAGGTCATCGTGCGGCCCCCGAATGTGCCCGCGACTTCTTCACCATCCTGGGCGTGGAAATCCGGATCGTTCACCAGGAACACGGCGACTTTTCCCTTGAGGTCGACACCCTTGAAATCGTCCCAACCTCGTTCTGGCGCATCGACACCGTAGCCGACAAAAACCAGCGGGGCGTTGTCGATAGCGGCCGTATCGGACGGCTGCAGGGTCGACACGTAAATATCTTTCGGGAAGTTCAGATTTTTGGTCGTGCCGCCATGTTTGAACGACAGGGTCCCCGGGGTGCCAAGGCGCGTGTGAAGCAATGGCACCTTCTGGGTCCACGTACCGTCTTCGCCGCCCGGTTCCAGTCCCAGTCCCTGCAAACGCCCGATGAGGTAACCGATGGTCCGTTCTTCGCCGACCGTTCCAGGCGCTCGTCCCTCAAACTGGTCGGAAGCCATGGTGCGCACGGTTTCTTCCAGCTTGTCCGGATCGATGCCCGCCGGCTCTCCTTCCGGCTGCTGCGCGATCGCAGAAGTGGTGAAGAACAGGGCAGTCGTTATGGCGAGGCTGCGTAGGATCATTGAACGCTCCGGCTAGGGCAAAACATTACCCTAGCCGGTGTGTTCATAGGTGCAAGGTCAGCGGCCCACTTCAGGGCTTGGGCGGTTTACCCTTCCCCTTGAAGGGCTTGCCCTTCTTGAAGGGTTTGCCGCCGGCAGGTTTGTTATCGCCGGGTTTTCCCCTGAAGCCGCCGCCGGGTTTGCCCTCGCCAGACTTGCCCCGGAAGCCGCCACCGGATTTGCTGTCGCTGGTCTTGCCGCGGAACCCGCTGCCCTCCGGCTTCCCATTGCCGGACTTCACTCTGAAGCCGCCGCCGCCGCCGGGCTTTCTGTTCAGCGGGCGAGCGTGGACTTTGCCACCGCCACCATGCTTGCGGTTCTCGCGCGCTTCGACACGCGGGCCTTCCGGTGCTTCGACAATGGCAATGGCGTCCTGTTCGTCATCGGGGCTTGCTGTGCGCTGCACAGCATCCGCGAACTTGGCAGCAATGGGACGGGGCACCTGAAACCAGGTTTCATGCTGGCCAATGCGGATCGCACCGATTTCATTGCGCGTGATATGACCGCGGCGACAGATCAGCGGTAGGATCCAGCGCGGCTCGGCATTCTGGCGTCGTCCGATGTCCATGCGGAACCACACGACATCTTCGAAGCCGGGACGGTGACGTTCGGCCTTGGCCTTTTCACGTGCTTCGGGCGTGTTGGCGAGCAGTTCTTCCGGCTCGGGCATTTCCGCCCTGTGCGCCTGCACCAGTGCAGCGGCGATATCTTCCGGGGCCATGCGGGTCATGATGTCGGCAGCGAGTTCGCGATCATACTCTTCGATTTCGCGCGGTGCCGTGAGGTTCTCGATCAGACGGGTACGGTCTTTTTTCCGGATGGCTTCCGGAGTCGGCGCATCGATCCATTCGGCTTCGATCTGCGCGCCCCGCAGCATGCCTTCCACCCGGCGGCGCCGGTTGTGGGGGACCACAATGGCGGCGATACCCTTTTTGCCCGCACGGCCTGTGCGACCGGAACGGTGCTGCAGCGTTTCCGCGTCGCGCGGTATCTCGACATGAATGACGAGGCTCAACGTCGGAAGATCGATACCGCGAGCCGCAACGTCGGTNGCCACACACACGCGTGCGCGGCGGTCTCGCAGNGCCTGAAGGGCCTGATTGCGTTCGCTCTGCGAATGCTCACCAGAAAGCGCGACNACGCCGAAGCCACGGTTCTGCAAGGTCGCGTGAAGGCGGCGGACGCTTTCGCGAGTGGCGCAGAAGCAGATTGCCGTCTCAGCCTCGTGAAAACGCAGCAGGTTGACNACCGCGTTTTCGATTTCCGACGGCCCGACAGCAACGCCCTGATAGGCGATATCGCCATGTCCACGCGTTTCGCCGACCAGCGAAAGTCTCAANGCGTTGCGCTGATAGCGTTCGGCCAGCCGTTCGATCGGGCGGGGCATGGTGGCGGAGAAGAGAAGCGTGCGGCGTGTCTCGGGTGTCGCGTCGAGGATTTCCTCGAGATCTTCGCGAAAACCCATGTCGAGCATTTCGTCCGCTTCGTCGAGTACCACGCCGATAAGGCCCGACAGGTCCAATGCGCCGCGCTCGATATGGTCGCGCAGGCGCCCCGGGGTGCCGACGACGATGGCCGGTCCGCCACGCAGGTTGCGCCGTTCCTTGCTCGCATCCATCCCGCCGACACAGGTTGCGATGCGCAGGCTTGCACCTGCAAAAAGCCACCCGAGTTCACGGCTGACCTGCAGCGCCAGTTCGCGCGTTGGAGCGACGACGAGCACGAGGGGGGTCTCGCTCAATGGCGAGCCGCCGAGGTCGTTCAGCAACTGGTCGGCAAGGGCCAGGCCGAAGGCAACCGTCTTCCCGCTGCCAGTCTGAGCGGAAACGATCAGGTCGCGACCATGCGATTCGGCTTCGGTCACGGCCTTCTGAACGGGGGTGAGCGCCTCGTAGCCACGAGCGGTCAAAGCCTCGCCGATCACCGGCGGGAGGTGGGAAAACGACATTGAATTCTTTCTTTTGGGCGCGGGGCTCGGCAGGGGGTGCCGGCTCGTCGCGGAGCGGGCACGGCCCGCAATCGCGTGCGCCCTACACGCAAATTGCGCGTTTGGCCCGCATTATTTGCACTGACGGTCGGTCGAGCGCTCGCAAGGCCTGGCATTGTGACAAATGAAAGGCAAAAATAGCGCATTTGTCGTCAAACCGCCTCCGTGCGGCAATCAACCGGTCAAACACCGAAGCTAGGCGGCCCTCAACTTACTCGGAGGGCAACCATGAAAATCAGACATTCCCTATTCGCCGGCGCTGCAATCGCCGCCATGTCACTTCCCGTTCTTGCTCATGCTGGCGAGGTCGCCGGGACGGTTTCGGATACAAGTAACACCATTGCGCTGCGTAGTGCGCAGGTCCGCATTGTCGAACTNGACCGNGTGACAGCNACATCGCGAGACGGCTCCTTCCTGTTTGCCGATGTTCCGGCTGGCGATTACACNCTGGAAATTACGTATGTCGGTGCGGAAACCGCCACCCGGTCGATCAGCGTCCCCGCTACNGGCACAGTGCGCGAGGATNTTGCGCTNGCAGGTTTCGGGGATGATGANATCCTGGTNGTTGGTCAGGCTGCCAANTTGTCCAGCGCGCTTTCGCGCAAGAAGGAAGCCGACGGCATTTCCGATGTCTTGACGCGCGATGCGATCGGCCAGTTCCCCGACCAGAACGTCGCTGAAAGCTTGCGCCGCCTGCCCGGCGTGAACGTGCTGAACGATCAGGGGGAGGGCCGCTTCGTATCGGTGCGCGGCCTCGATCCGGAGCTCGTATCGACCTCACTCAACGGGGTTCGTTTGCCTTCACCCGAAAGCGATGTGCGCTCGGTCGCGCTCGACGTTATCTCCAGCGATATCATCGAATCGATCGAAGTTAAGAAATCGCTCACTCCCGACATGGATGCCGACACAATCGGTGCTTCGGTCGAAATCCAAACAACCAGCGCTTTCGATCGCAAGAAGGACTTGCTGATCGTCAAGCTCGAAGGGAGTTATAACGATTACGCCGACGCACTGACGCCGAAAGCAAGCCTCGATTTCGCCACGCTTCTTAGCGACAATTTCGGCGTATCCGGCGGCGTTTCGTATTATCGACGCAAGTTTGAAACCGACAATATCGAAGCCGACGACTGGATCGACGAGGGCGGCATCGTTCCTCTCGAACTGCAGTATCGCGANTATGACGTGGAACGCGANCGGATCAGCGGCACCTTGGGCTTCGATTTTCGCGCCAGCGATACNACNGACCTTTACGTCAAGGGNACGTGGAGCCAATTCGACGATCAGGAATATCGNCGCCGGCTGACGTTCGACATGGGCGACTTCGAAGATTACGGACCGACCAGCTTCGCCAACGGCATCGCAACGTTCAACGATGCGACCATTCAAGATCCGGAAAGCGACGATCCTGCCGACACGGTGCGCCAGCGGATCGGCGTAGAACGCGATATCAAGGACCGTTTCGAACGCCAGCGGATCTGGTCTGTCGTTGCAGGCGGAAAGACCGATACGGGAACNTGGTTCGCTGANTACTCTGCCAGCTATGCCCGCGCTTCCGAACGCGAGAATGGCAGCGTCGACCCGGCAGAATTCCGCCAGCGTTTCTCGGACGACGGCCTCGAAATCGGCTTCGATCTGACGGATCCGCGCGTTCCGCTCTACACCGTCAATGTTGATCCGGGCAGCTTCTACGATCCGGCGGCTTACGAACTGACCGATATCGAATACACCGCGCTTTCGGACGCGAGTGACGAGGAATGGGCGGGACGCGTTGACTTCGGGCGCCGATTCATCACGGACGGGGGTGAATTCACGGTTCAGGCCGGTGCCAAGGGCCGCTGGCGGGACAAGCGTTACAATGCCAACATCGAATTTTACGAGAACGACAGTTTCACGCTGGACCAGGNCCTGGGCTCTGCCACCTATCGCCTGATTTCCCTCGANCCGATGGCGAGCAACACCGGTGCCAGCGACTTCTTCCGCGCAAANCGTGACGATTTCGAATTCGTCGCACTCGATAGCGCCTTCGATTCANCGGTGTCTGACTATTCGGTCGGCGAGGACATCATGGCCGGTTATCTTCTGGGCAGATGGGACAGCTCGACACTGCGTATCATCGGCGGTCTGCGTTATGAACACACCAGCAACGACATTCGCGGCAACCTCGTCACGCTCGTCGAGGAAGGGGGCACTTTGCCTGATGGGGGTGAAGCCGCCGACGACACTGTGCTCGTCGAACCCACCACGATCGACAAGAACTATGGCAACTGGCTGCCCAGCCTGAATGTCCGCTTCGAGCCGACCCGCAACGTGGTTCTGCGCTTGGCCGGATACCGCAGTCTCGTGCGTCCCAAACTGTCGCGCCTCGCGCCTCGTTTCGCTGTCGAACAGAATGATGATGACGAGCGCGAAGGCGAGTTCGGCAACCCCGACCTTCTGCCGTACAAGGCGTGGAATTTCGATGCCTCGGCCGAATATTACATGAGCAGCACGGGTGCGATCACGGCCGGCATCTTCTACAAATCCATCAAGGATTACATCGTGGATGCCAATTTCGAAGGTGACGATCCGCCGTTCAACGGTGTCTACCGCGGGATTGAATTCGATGAGGCGGTCATTCCTCTGAATGGCGATACGGCCGAGGTATTCGGCGTGGAAATCGGCGTTTCGCAGGCGTTTACCTTCCTGCCCGAACCGTTCGACGGGTTCGTCGTCAGCGGCAACTACACCTACACCGATGCAACGGGCACGGTGTTCACCGATGGCGACATTGCCGATCCTCGCAAGATCACGCTCCCCGCGACATCGAAGCATACTGCCAACCTATCGCTCGGTTACGATAAAGGACCGGTCGATATCCGCCTGTCGGGCACCTACCGCGACAAGTATCTCGACGAACTGGCAGGGACGGCCGAATACGATCGCTTTGTCGACGACCACTTCCAGCTCGATCTGTCGGCCAAATTTCGGGTCACCGATGGTATTCAGATCTTCTATGAATGGGTGAACATCAACAACGCGAAATATTTCGCTTACAACACGCTCGGCAACCAGCGTAACCTGTTCCAGTACGAGGAATACAACTGGACCATGAAGGGCGGCGTGAGGGTGACTTTCTGATGCGCAGCACACTTCCNATCCTCGCCAGCGTCAGCCTTGCCGCATGTGCGACTACCCCAATGCCNGGCGANCCNGCCGTCCCGGTCTATGCCGTTGCAGAAACCGTGCCGGTAGCGACGGCGAATGAAGACGCTGCCGACGATCCTGCGATCTGGCGCAACGCCGCATCGCCGAGCGACAGCCTGATCGTCGCGACCGACAAGAAGGGCGGGCTCTACGTCTATGGCCTCGACGGCGAGGTGAAGAGCTTCAGCGAACACCCTGCGCTGAACAATGTCGATCTCGTCGACATGGGCGATATGGGCGTGATCGTCTTTGCCAGTGACCGGAGCGATCCCGTAAACGCCGGCATTATGCTTTATCGGCTCGATACGGCGAATGGCACGCTGAAGAAGCTAGGTCGCGTCGCCACCGGTCCGGGCGAGGCGTACGGCATCTGCGGTACACGTCGCGGCAACACCCTTATCGTCTACACTGCCCCCAAAAGCGGGCGGATCGGGGAATGGGAAATCGCGCTCGACGCGGCGCCTGCCGCGCGCGAACGTCGCACAATCCAGGTCCGCACCCAACCCGAAGGCTGCGTTGTCGATCATCGCAACGGTACGCTCTACATCGGAGAAGAAGACGTCGGCATCTGGCGCTTCCGGTCCGATGCAACGACGGGCGAGCTGGTCGCCGAGGTGGACGGGCGCAAGCTTGTCGCCGATGTCGAAGGACTGGCGCTGGTTCCCGATGGCACCGATGGCGGCTGGCTCTATGCGTCCAGCCAGGGCGACAACACCTATATGCGTTATGCTTTGCCCGACATGACACCTGCAGGCCGGTTTCGCATCGCAAAAGGTGCTTTCGGCAGTGCCGAGGAGACCGACGGGATCGAAGCGATGGCAGGCGATTTCGGACCGGCATTTCCCGGCGGACTGTTCATCGCCCAGGACGGCATGAACGAAGGGAAGGCGCAGAATTTCAAACTGGTCCCGCTGGCTGCGATCGAGAGGGCGCTCGCGACCGAGTAAATACCTCGCGGACATGGTTTTCGCTGACAGAACCTTACCTTGACATCGATGCTCCGGTGGCGGACACATCGGTGTCAGGGGGTAGATGAGACGAATGTCGGCTGCGCGCGAGGAACTGACGGGGGCGATGGCCGGCATTGCTGGCGGCGATCGTAGGGCGCTTAAAACCGTCTATCGCCTGACGTCGGCCAAGCTTTTCGGCACAATCGCGAGGATCGTTCCAGACCGCGAACGAGCCGAGGATGTCCTTCAGGATGTCTATGTCAAAGTCTGGCGCCGTGCCGCGCGTTTCGACAGCCGCAAGGGGAGCCCGATTACCTGGCTATGCACGATCGCACGGAATACCGCCCTCGACGAACTGCGCCGTGACGGTCGAATCGTCGAGCGGGCGGAAGCGACGCTGCCCGAAGTCGAAGACATCGATGTTCTTCCCGCCGACGAATGGTTGTGTGCGATGGAAGAGAGCGAGGCTTTGGCGCGCTGTTTGAAAAGGCTGTCGGGTGATCAGCGCCGTTCCATCAGGCTCGCGTTCTTCGATGGCTATTCATATTCCGAGCTTGCTCTCAAAATCGACGTTCCGCTCGGCACATTGAAGAGCTGGATCAGGCGCGGCCTTGCCGGTTTGAAGGGCTGCCTTGGTGGCTGATGACGAAGTAATTCAGTCGGACGAACCGTTCCTGACCGCGGGCGAACTCGCTCTGGGTGTACTCGAGGGCAGTGAGCTGGCGGCCGCTCGCCGGTTGCAGCTTTCGGACGTGACGTTCGCGGGGGCGGTTGAATGGTGGGAGGCCCGGCTCGGCGCGATGAGTGAAGGAGCGCAGAGCGCTCTGCCCTCCGATGCTGTATGGCAGGGTATTGTTGCACGGATCGACGCAATTGATGCCCAGCGAGACATGCCGGCCGCAGCAGCGATGGCCCCTGTGCACGGGCGGGGCCCTGCGGGATGGAGCATTGCTGCTGCGCTCGTTGGCGTGAGCGCGGCCGCAGCGGCCTTGGTTCTGTTCCTGTCCACTCCCGCGACATCACCGGTTGCACCACCGGAAATTGCCGCAGTTGCGGGTGATCAACTTGTTGCCCAACTGGCAGATGCGGAAGCCAATCGCAGTCTTGCGAGCCGGATCGATCCCGAAAGTGGGCAGCTAAGGCTCGCAATCGCCGGTCTTGAAGCGGAGCCGGGCAAGACCCCTGAACTATGGGTCATTCCTGCAGGCGGTGCCCCGATATCTTTGGGCGCAATTCCCCAGCAGGGCAATTTCGCTCGTGACCTGTCGGTAGAGGAAAGCTCGTTGTTGGCGGCGGGAGCAACGCTGGCCGTCACTTTCGAAGACGACACGGGCGAACGGCATGAAACGCCTACCATGCCGATCCTGCTCGCAGGTCCTCTGGCGGAAGTCTGAGTAAAATCTCAAAATAATTCTCTGATACTATTCAGGGCGTTGAGATAGATATTCTTATTTTTCTGCGCGCGAGTGCATCCGATCGGGCTGCACGCAAGTAGCTGTTGGCGTCATCTCGATCGGGATGGCAGCCGAGACCCGTAGGTCTTCGTGCAGAACAAGGTGGAATAACCGCCAGCTGTGGGAGAGGATGGCCCGCGTCGATCGGCTTTCTGGTCCGTTAAAGGAAAGAGAAAGCATCATGATCAAGACTTTCGAAAATCGCATCGCAGCCGCGCTTCTGGCCGGTACTGCAAGCTTGGCATTTGCCACGCCTGCGCTGGCAGATGGAACCCCGGAATGTAATGCCGCCAATACAAATTCTACCGAGTGCGGCGTAGATTCGGTTGCGACAGGNAACGGCGGCGTNGCNGTNGGAACGGGTGCCGTAGCCGATGGTACCGATGCAGTGGCGATCGGCAGCGACGATGCCGGAGCCGCCCCCGCTACNGCGACCGGNCCNTCNACCACCGCGGTCGGCGGAGAGTCNGTCGCTACCGGCCCTGGCGCAAGCGCTTATGGCTGGCAGTCGATGGCNACCGGTGAACGTGCAACGGCGCTTGGCCATCTTGCGACGGCGCAAGGGGTTCGTTCTGTCGCGGTGGGCGAGAATGCCGATGCCCAGACAGACAATGCTACAGCGATAGGCAATGAATCGATCGCGAATGGCATCGATGCACTGGCTGTTGGTGACACGGCGATGGCAATGGGCAATTCGACCAGTGCAATTGGCGGCGAAAGCGTNGCAACCGGNCCNGGNGCGTCGGCCTTCGGCTGGCAAGCNCTTGCAACCGCGGAACGCGCGACNGCTGTCGGGCACCTGGCAACCGCNCAGGGTGTTCGCTCCGTCGCGATCGGNGANAACGCCGATGCCCAGACGGACAATGCAACGGCGATTGGCAATGAATCGATCGCCAACGGTATCGACGCACTGGCTGTTGGCGATACGGCAATGGCCATGGGCAATTCGACCAGTGCGGTCGGTGGTGAAAGCGTCGCGACCGGACCTGGCGCGTCTGCCTTTGGCTGGCAAGCGCAAGCCAATGCAGAGCGTTCTACCGCCTTGGGCCATCTGGCAACGTCGGATGGCTTCGCGTCGGTCGCAGTAGGTGAAGCTGCCGCTGCGCAGGGTCGTGGCGGCATAGCTATCGGCGGCAACACCGACGGTGGCGCATTCGGTGCCCTCGCAACCGATGACGCTGGCATCGCACTCGGCGGCGACGCCGAAGCTCGCGGCGTAGGCGCTATTTCCATCGGCAGCGATGGCGACGGTGATGGCGATGGCTCGGTAGCTGACGGTGTGGATGCACTTGCTCTTGGTGCAGACGCGACCGCTATGGGCAATTCGACCTCGGCTATCGGCGGTGAAAGCGTTGCCACTGGGCCGGGCGCGTCCGCTTTTGGTTGGCAGTCCTCTGCCGGTGCAGAGCGAGCCACTGCGCTCGGTCACCTCGCTACCGCGCAGGGCGTTCGCTCTGTCGCGATAGGCGAGAACGCCGATGCACAGACTGACTTCAGCACCGCGATCGGCAATGAAGCGATCGCCAATGGAGTGGATGCTCTGGCAATTGGCGATACGGCGATGGCGATGGGCAATTCGACCACCGCAGTCGGCGGCGAAAGCGTTGCGACAGGTCCGGGCGCGACAGCTTATGGCTGGCAGTCATCGGCTGGAGCGGAACGTGCCACGGCGCTCGGCCACCTTTCAAATGCATCGGGTGTTCGCTCGGTCGCAGTAGGTGAAGCTGCCGCTGCGGCTGGCGATGGATCGATTGCTGTCGGTAATCTGGCCAGTGCGACGGGCGCGAATTCGGTCGCCATCGGTAATGGCGCGAGCGCGACCAATGATGGACAGGTCGTGGTCGCCTCGCTCGACACAAGCACAGGATCGCAAGTCGGACCCATTGCTGTGGTAACAGCCGATGCCAACGGAACGCTGGGCGTCAGTTCGTCAGCAGGGCTGAGTAATCTTGCCAGCTTCACCGACGTGCAGGCAAACAGCGTGGCGATCGCCGNCAACTCCGCCGCTATCATGGATCTGCAGGGCCAAACCGGTCTTCTGTTCGACCTTGCTGCCGAAAACAGCGTGCAGGCCCGCCGTGCGAACGAAGGCGTGGCAATGGCGCTAGCCATGGAATCGCCGATCATCATGCCGGGTAAGCGCTTCGGCGTAGCGGGCGGCTTCGGCTATTATAACGACCGTGTCGCAGGTTCGGCTTCGGTTGGCCTCCGCGTAAGCGACAGCACCGTGTTTACCGGTGGCCTTGGGGTCGGCTTCGACTCCGGTGAGGTGGGCGCACGCGCCGGGTTCCAGGCTTCCTGGTAATCCATCTGCCAGCTTCCTGAAGGACCAGGAAGGAAGGGCGGGGTGCCATGCATCCCGCCCTTTTTTGCGTCTGCATCCGCTGGGCCGAGCTATTCGCCCGTCTTTACCCGTTTCCGCATCATCCCTTCCTGAGCGACACTAGCGACCAGTTCCCCCGCGCGGTTAAAGATGCGTCCGCGGTTGAAACCCCTCCCGCCACCGCTCCATGGGGCATCGGTGGCGTAGAGCAGCCATTCGTCGGCGCGAGCGGGGCGATGGAACCAGATCGCATGATCCAGGCTGGCACCGACGAGTTCGCCCCGCATCCAGCTGAGCCCGTGGGGTAGGGCGCTAGTCCCCAACAAGGTATAATCGCTGGCGTAGGCGATAATCGCACGATGCAGTGCAGGGTTCTCAAGGATCGAAGGCAGATCGGAGACGGTACGGAACCAGGTATGCGCTCGGGGCGCGCGCGGTTCGCTGTTCATCCAGTGCAACTGATCGACCGTGCGCATGTCGATAGGTCGCGGGCGCAGGACGAGCGCGCGTTGCTGTTCGCCCATTCGGTCTCCGGCACGCTCGACCATGGCGCGGCGCATTTCCTGATCGCTCTTGAGTTCTTCGGGCGCTGCAACATCCGGCATGACCACATCGTCATGCGACAGGCCGTCCTCCGGTCGCTGGAAACTCGCGGTGAGGTTCAGGATAGCCCGCTGCTCGCCGGTATCATCTGCCTGACTGGCAACGACGCGTCGATTGGCAAAACTGCGTCCGTCGAAGTCGCGCGCGGTACGATAGGCGATATCCACGCCCTCCTTCCCGCCACGAAGGAAGTAGGCGTGCAGCGAATGTGCTTCCAGCCCATCGGGCGCGGTCGCTTGCGCGGCTTGCAGGGCTTGGGCAATGACCTGACCGCCGAATACGCGCCCGACCCCGCCAGCTTGCTGCGGGGCGGTAAAGGCGTCTTCGCCGTCGCGGGACACAGTCAGCAGACTGACGAGCTCTGCGACCAATTGTTCAGGGGACTGTTTTTCGCTCACGCCAATGGCTTTGCGGAGGGTTTACGTATCCGTCAAGCGCCCGACTTGTCGGCAAGTCACTTGCGGGAGCGGAAGGTCCTTCGCCAAACCCGGTAGGCCAGTGACTTTGCACGATTGCTGGCTGGCCAGCGCCCTGGCGCACGCGGGTTGATGCCCAATTTCCGCACGATCCCGTTGAAGCAGCGGGAGTCGGATTCGGCGTAACTCCATTCGCTGCGCCAGGTGATGGAAAGCGAGATGGAGCTGGCCGATCCATTGCGCACGAAATGCGGCGCCATGACAGGCACGTAAACGGCCTCTCCAGGATCGATCGCGAAGGCGGTGCCGCCGGGCAGCAAATCGTTGCTCCAAGGCAGTTCGCGCGGTCCGCCAAGGTGATAGCTTTCATGGACCTCATCGGGAGCATAGATGGGGTTGCCCGCCGGGAACTGGGTCATGACCTTGTTGCCCTTGAGCTGCAGCAAGATGTTGTGTTCCGGATCGAAATGGTAGGGCGTGACAGCGTTCGGGCTGGATATGAAGATGAAGCCCTGCGGTGTCAGCATGGTGCCGGTCGTGGCCTCGATCATGGGGCGAAGTTCTTCCAGAAGCCCCATCAGCAGAGCGTTATATTCGGGGATTTGCTCGATATTCTTGAGCACTGCCCAGCTGTTGCTGGTGGCGATATGGCGAATGGTTTCGCCGATGGTGAGGCCATTCGAACTTGGCTTTCCATCCACGCCGACCGGCAGATCTCCGCGGTTGTACTCGACGGAACGCTGCGGCAGGGCTTCCGCCAGCCCGGCCAGCGCATCGAGCGCGAGCCGATCGTCATCCTTCAAGTCGTGGCGCAGGACGTGCGGTCTTTCGGGGTAATCACGTGCGAATCGAGCGTATGATTCACCCGAAAACACCCGTGTTCGGCGGGCGGTAAGCGTCTGATCGTGTGCGGTCATCGGTTGTTCTCCGACCTGCGGGCTTCGATTGATGTCAGAATGTCGCCGACCCCCCGGCGGATCGTGCCGCCGACCGGAATGGACACAGAAACGATTTCGCGACGATCGTCCCAGATCTGTTCGATCATGGGATGTCCGGCAGCCGCGCAGCTATCGGTCATCTCGATTTCTTCACGCTCCAGCAGGGCGAGGTTTTCGACCTGCAACAGCATTCCGGGCGAAAGTTTGTAAAGATCCTCGTCGAAAGCGGTCTTGAAGCTGTGGGCGAGGGGGGGCGTGACGAAATTGCAGAGCATCGCCACCGGCTTGCCGTTGATATGAAACGCTAGCCGCTCCAGCCTATGCTCCCGGGCCGCGCCGTGAAGGCTTTCACGGAAAAAACAAGCGGTTTGCCGCGCGCTGACGAGCGAGGAACTTTCCTGTCCTTTCCAGCCTGCATCTTCGAGCTGGAGAAACTGGTCGATCCATTCGTCCAGACAGTCCTCCCCCGTCGCTCTGGTAAAAATCGTCTGACCGGTTTCCTCCAGCCGCCGCCGCTTGCGAGACAATTCCTTGCGGCGCTTCTTTCCGAGGATGGAGACCAGATGAGCTTCGGGAGACAGCCCATGGCGAAGACAGGCCCGGCTAACGCGATGGACAACCCGGTTAGCCCTTCGTTTCGCCTTGCAGACACGGTTCAGCGTATCGAGGGCAATCCCGTCGCCGGGGAGACACGTGATATGAAGGAACAGGCTCGCTCGCCAATTACGGTCGCTCCAGTCGAGTAGGGCCGACCAGAAGGCGTCTGCATGATCCCCCGCAATCAACGGTTCCCCGCAAAAGCTATTCGGGTGCATCCAGTTGCCGATGTGGGGCAATGGATGGCCGTGATAGTCGCGGGCCCGGTAAAGTGGCATGAGGCCCGCCAGTTCGCCGTCCACGACCAGTGTCGCCAGATGAACGGTGCCGCGGGGATCGAACTGCTCGAGCGAGGGCAGGAGGAACCAGTGTTCGCCAAACGGATTTGGCGTGGCTGCGGACGCGGCAAGACGGCGCCACGATTGCACGAACTCCGGCGAAATGCAGTCTTTCCAAGGGCGTACGGAAAGCCCGTCGGGACCAATGGGGCGTGACCCGACGCTCGCGGGTTCACCACGCCAGCCGTCTTCGATGAGGTCTTCGATCCGCGTCAATTGAAGGCGTCCCCTTGTCGGGCGATGGCATATATCGAAGCGCCTTAAACTTGCTTAATGCGCCAAACGCAAAGGGCGGCGGTACCTACAGATACCGCCGCCCCGGATTTNAACAAAATTACAAGATCAGCCAGTCGCGAGCGCCGCCAGTAGCAGCAGGGCGACGATATTGGTAATCTTGATCATCGGGTTTACCGCCGGGCCTGCCGTATCCTTGTAGGGATCGCCCACGGTGTCGCCGGTCACTGCAGCCTTGTGGGCTTCGCTACCCTTGCCGCCGTGATGGCCGTCTTCGATGTACTTCTTCGCATTGTCCCATGCGCCGCCGCCGGCGGTCATGGACAATGCGACGAAGATACCGCCCACGATCACCCCGAGCAGCAGTGCGCCAAGCGCAGCGAAGCCGTTTTCCTGGCCCGCGATCAGCGTGATCACGTAATAGACCACGATCGGGGCCAGTACCGGCAGCATCGAAGGCACGATCATTTCCTTGATCGCCGCCTTGGTGACGAGATCGACCGTACGGGCATAGTTCGGCTTGCTGGTGCCGGCCATGATGCCCGGATCGCCGGCGAACTGTTCACGCACGTCCTTCACCACATCGCCTGCAGCGCGGCCCACTGCGGTCATGCCCATCGCACCGAACAGGTACGGGAGCAGCGCGCCCAGCAGCAGGCCGACGATGACGTATGGGTTCTCAAGACTGAAATCGACGTCCGCATTCGGGAAGAATTCGGCGAGATCGGTGGTGTAGGCTGCGAACAGGACCAACGCGGCGAGGCCGGCAGATCCGATAGCATAGCCCTTAGTCACCGCCTTGGTGGTGTTGCCCACAGCGTCGAGCAAGTCAGTCTTTTCCCGCACACTGTCGTCGAGGCCAGCCATTTCCGCGATGCCTCCGGCATTGTCGGTGACAGGGCCATAGGCATCCAGCGCCACGACCATGCCCGCCAGGGCCAGCATGGCGGTGGCAGCATAGGCAATGCCCATGAGCCCTGCGAGCTGGAACGTGGCGATGATGCCGGCAACGATCAGGATTGTCGGCAATGCGGTCGATTCAAGGCTGATGGCCAGACCCTGGATGACATTGGTGCCGTGGCCGGTTTCCGATGCCTTGGCGATCGATTTTACCGGGCGATAGTTCGTGCCGGTATAATATTCGGTGATCCAGATGATCAGGCCGGTAATCGCAAGTCCGATGAGCGAGCAGTAGAACAGCGACCAGCCGGTGAAACCGCCGATCTGTTCGGAAAGCCCCTCTTCTGCGAGATTGGTTCCATCGGTTGCAGCAACGATTTCCGTTACGGTGCTGCCGCCGATGACGGTGTCCATGCCGCCAAGGGCAACATTGATTACGATCCAGATCAGGGGGATCGAGAGCAGTGCGGTGACGAGGAAGCCTTTGTACATCGCCCCCATCACATTCGTGCTGCCCTTGCCGAGCTTCACGAAATAGGTTCCGATGATGCTGGTCACAATGCAGGCGCCGCCAATCAGCAGCGGCAGTGCCATCATCGGCATCAGCAAATCGCCCAGTCCCTTGAGCAGCAGTGCGGTGAGAACCATAGTCGCACCGACGGTCACGACATAGGTTTCGAACAGGTCGGCCGCCATCCCGGCGCAGTCACCGACATTGTCGCCCACATTGTCGGCGATCACGGCAGGGTTGCGCGGATCGTCTTCCGGAATGCCGGCTTCCACCTTGCCGACCAGATCGGCGCCAACGTCGGCAGCCTTGGTGAAGATACCGCCGCCCAGTCGCGCAAAGATGGAAATGAGCGAGGCGCCGAATGCCAGACCTACCAGGCCGTCGATCACCTCGCGGCTGTTCGGCGCGTGACCACTGGGGCCCACGAGGTACCAGAAGAACACCGCGATCGCGAGAAGGGCGAGGCCAGCCACCAGCATGCCGGTGATGGCACCGGCGCGAAACGCAATGGTGAGACCCTGCTGCAATCCGCTTTGCGCAGCGGCAGCCGTGCGGACGTTCGAGCGTACCGAGATATTCATCCCGATGAAGCCTGCAACGCCCGAAAGGATCGCGCCGATGACGAAGCCGGTTGCCGGGATAATGCCGAGGAAGATGAAGACGAGCACCGCCACGACCACACCAACAATGGCAATGGTGGTATACTGGCGCTTGAGATAGGCCTGCGCACCTTCCTGAATGGCCGCGGCGATTTCCTGCATCTTTTCGTTGCCGGCGCCGGAACTGAGCACCTGGCGGCTGGTGACGAAGCCGTACACGACGGCAAGCAGCCCCAGCACAATTGCTATGAAAACAAGGTCCACTGAAATTTCCCCTCCCGATTGATTTTATATGCGGTCTGCGCGGGAAACGCAGAACCATCTGGGCTAGGGGTATAAGGGGCCTATGTTGCGTGACAAGGCCGAAATGCGCAGCAATCTTCGCCTGCTAGCCATCATGTGCGCAAGCGATCAATGCCGGTAGCCGAGGTCGTCTTCGGGTGTCAGCATGTCACCATCGAGGAGGAGCCCCAGCGGTCCCGAAAGGACGGTGCCGATGCGGGTGGCCGATACGGGCAATGGGTTACCGTCCGACGTGGTAAAGAGCAGCTGATAATCGTCACCCCAGCGCATGCATTCGTCGCGTCGTTCGGGATCGGCTGCAGGAATGCTGCCGGCCTCGATTTCGAAGCATTTCCTGCTCGCCTGCGCCATACGCCAGCTATCGAGGAGGAGCCCGTCCGACACGTCCATCATCGCACTCACGAGGGGGGCGAGCGATTGGCCTTCCGCCAGTAGCGGCTGCGGCCGGCGATAGGCGAGATCGTTCGTACTGCCGGAGCCACGCTCCTCCATACCCAGCATTGCACGCCCCAGAACGCCGGTGACGTAAATGGCATCACCCGCCTGCGCGCCGCGCCGGTCCGGCACGGTAGCGCTGCTGGCCTTTCCAATCGCGGTACAACCCCAGACCCGCCGTCCATCGGCCCTTACCGTATCGCCTCCCAGAAGCGGTACGTCGTAAGCTTCCACAATTTCGCCAAGGCCCTGTGCAAACCGGTCGTCATCGTCGCCCAGCATATGGGACACGAGCACGCCGACCGGTTGCGCGCCTTTCGCTGCAAGGTCGGAAAGGTTCACCGCAATGAGTTTCCACGCAATGTCGGCCGGGTCTTCATCCTCGCGCACATGGACGCCCTGAACCAGCGTATCATGCGTCAGGACAAGGCGTTCGCCGCCTATTTCGATGACTGCGGCGTCATCTTCCAGCCCACGGGCTGCCGAATTATCTGCCAGCGCCTTCAGCGCAGAGATGAACCCGGCTTCGTTCAGCGTCCGGCATCCTTAGCCACAGCATCCAGGACGCCGTTGACGAACTTCGCCTCGCGGTCGTCGAAGAAGGCTTTGGCGACATCGACATATTCACTGATCGCGCTGGCCTTGGGCACATCGGGCCGGGCGATCAGTTCGTAGGTTCCGGCACGCAATATCTGCAGCATGGTCTTGTCGAGCCTTGCCAGCGTCCAGCCCTCGGCCAGCCGCGCGGTCAATTTGCCGTCGATCTCTTCGCGCCGTGCCTCGACGCCGCCGACGATGTCGTCGAAGAAGTCGACATCCGCTTCCGCATATTCCTCGTCCTCGATGACGCGGCCAAGGCGGTGCTGGTGAAATTCGTCAAGCAGCTTGGCAAGGCGCGTGCCTTCCATCTGCTGCTGGTAGAGCGCCTGAACGGCGCCGAGGCGAGCGGCGCTGCGGGCCTGGGATCTGGAATTCTGGCTCATTTCAGTCTCGTCGAAATCGATAGGGCGTGCGCGGGGAGACCTTCTGCCTCCGCCAGTTTCACCGCGGCCGGGCCGATGGCCGCAAGGGCAGCTTCGGAGGCGTCGATAAAACTGGTACGCTTCATGAAATCAAGCACCGACAATCCGCTGGCAAAGCGGGCGCGGCGCCCAGTGGGAAGAACGTGGTTGGGCCCGGCAATATAATCGCCCACTGCTTCGGGCGTGTGTCGGCCCAAAAACACGCTGCCTGCATGGCGCATGGCGTCGAACAGTGATTGCGGTTCGTCGACCATAAGTTCGACATGTTCGGCAGCGAGGCGATCGGACAGGGCAGGGGCTTCGTCGAGGCTATCGACCAGTACGATCAAGCCATGGGTGTCCCAGCTTGCCTTCGCAGTCTTCGCCGTCGGCAATTTCATCAGTGTGATGTCGACCGCATCCTCGACCTGACGGGCAAGGTTTTCGCTATCGGTGATCAGGATCGATTGGCTCGTCGGGTCATGCTCCGCCTGGCTCAACAGATCGGCGGCGATCCAGTCAGGGTTGTTGTTGCCGTCCGCGATCACGAGAATTTCGCTCGGCCCCGCCACCATGTCGATGCCGACCACGCCATAAAGCTGGCGCTTGGCTTCTGCGACCCAGGCGTTGCCCGGTCCGGCGATAACATCGACCTTGCCGATCCGTTTCGTACCGTAGGCGAGTGCGGCCACGGCCTGTGCCCCGCCGACGCGCCAGATTTCGTCGACCCCGGCGATATGGGCAGCAGCCAGAACCAGCGGATTGACCTCGCCCTTCGGCGTGGGTGTGGTGACGACGAGACGCTCCACCCCGGCAACCCTTGCAGGGATCGCGTTCATCAGAAGGGAAGACGGATAGGCTGCGCGGCCCCCGGGAACATACAGCCCGGCGGCATCAACCGGCCGCCAACGCGCGCCCAGGCGCATGCCGATATCATCGGTGTAATCGCGGTCAGAAGGTAGCTGGCCTTCGTGATAGGCGCGGATGCGCGATGCGGCGAGTTCGAGCGCGTCGCGCAGATCGGCGTCGAGCGCTTCGTAGGCAGCGCGGCANTCCTCCAGCGGGATCTGCCAGTCGCTATCNCGTGTNAGGTGATGCCCNTCNAAGCGGGTCGTGTATTCGACCAGCGCNCTATCGCCGCGTTCGCGCACTTCGTTGATCATCGTTGCGACATCCCGCCCGACCTGNGCGTCGCTTTCGCGCCTGTCTCGCACGACGCGATCGAATTTCNTGGGAAAATCGGCGTCGCTGGTGCGCAGAAACTGCATCAGGCGGCCTCGCGCCGGGCAGCGTCGGCGCGGAATTCCTCGACCAGCGCAGCGACGCGCGGATCGGTCTTCAAGGCGGCGCGGTTGACGATAAGTCGGGCAGAGATGTCCAGAATGCGGCTGGTTTCAACCAGGCCGTTTTCGCGCAGTGTGGTCCCGGTCGAAACGAGGTCGACGATCCGCCCTGCCAGCCCCAGTGCAGGTGCGATTTCCATCGCCCCGTTCAGCTTGACGCATTCGGCCTGGATACCCTGCCGTTCGAAATGGCGGCGTGTCAGGTTTGGGTATTTGGTCGCGACGCGCAGGTGGCTGGCCCCGTCGACGCTAGCTGCGCCTTCCTTCGGCTCGGCAACCGACAGCCGGCAATGTCCGAAATCGAGATCGACCGGCGCATAAAGATCGGCATAATCGAACTCCTCGATCACGTCCGACCCGACGATNCCCATCTGCGCAGCGNNATGCGCGACGAAAGTCGCNACGTCGAANGCGCGCACGCGGATCAGCCGCATATCGTCGCGCGTGGTGGCGAAAGTCAGCGAGCGGTTGGCCTTGTCGTGAAAGGCATCTTCGGGCACCACGCCGGCACGCGCCATGACAGGCAGGGCCTCGTCGAGGATCCGCCCCTTGGGAACGGCGAAGGTCAGACTGTCGTTCATGGGCTGCGCAAATAGGCAGCAGGAGGCCAAAGGGCAATGACGATCGACAAAGCGGAATATGTCGCGAGCGATCCCGAAGCTACGGGCCCTGAAGCGGTTGCGCGGGCTTTCGAAAACCAAGTTGCATATTGCCGGTCCAGCAACGCCGCCATCACGGCCACGGTATGCCAGGCCTTGTGCGACTTGATCGACACCGAACGCGGCGGTGCGGTAATGCGCAGAGTGCGGCGATGGGCAGGTCCGGCGCTGGCCGATGCCCTACCACTGAGATTGGCTGGCGGGTTGCACGCGCTTCATCTGAGCGGCGAGGAACCGCGTCTTGCGCCAATATACGAAGGGCTGGGGCCGAACAATGCGGCCGAACTGATCGCCGATGCCATAGAGCGGCACGAACCATATTTGATGCCGTGGCTCGATGGGCCCCCGCAGACCAATGAGGCGGGCCGGTCTGCCGGATATGCGGCGGCATTTCTGTGGTTGGTCGATCAAGGGCTCCCCGGCGAGTTCGACCTACTTGAAGTTGGTTCGAGCGCGGGCATAAATCTGATGATGCGCCGTTATCGCTACGATCTGGGCGGAGTGGCGGTAGGACCCAAGTCTTCGCGCATTCACCTGACGCCGGAGTGGCGCGGCGACCGTCCGCCGGATCGGGATTTCGATATCATCGCCGCCGAAGGTTGCGATGTTGCACCGGTCGATCTGACCGATGAGAAGCAGGCGCTGCGCCTCAAGGCGTACATCTGGCCCGAATTCACCGAACGGTTTGCCCGGATGGACGCTGCAATCGCGGCGGCTAATACCTTCCCGCCCGAGGTGGCACGAATGCGCGCAGCGGACTTCCTGCGCGATCGCCTTGCCCAGCCCCAGCAGGAGGGTACGACCCGCGTGCTGATGCATTCGGTGGTCTGGCAGTATATCCCGCAAGAAGAGCGGGAAGGGATCATGGAGATGATGGAACAGGCCGGCCAAGAGGCGAGTAAGGACAAGCCACTTGCCTGGATCAGCTTGGAAGCCAATCGCGATACGCACCGCCATGAACTGACCGTGCGATATTGGCCCGGCGGGCAGGCGTGGCANAAGCTCGCCACGGCCCANCCCCATGGATCGTGGATTGAGTGGGAGGGCTGACNACTAAGCCGTACGCTCGAGAAACGTCTCCATCGCCTCGTTGACGGCGAGCGGCGCTTCCCANGGTACGAAGTGGCCGCAGTNGGGCACCTCGACCAGCGTGAAATCTTCAATGCACTCGCGCATACCTGCCGTATTTTCGGGCGGCAGGGCCAGATCGTCCTGCGCCCAGATGACCAGGGTCGGCAGGCGCAGCTTGGGGAAGGTGGGGGCGGTCCAGCCTTCGGGCAATCCGAACGGCGCATCCATCGGGGGCACGTCGATCGGGCTGGCGCGATACCAGTTGAGCATGGCNAANGCGGCATCACGGTCCTGCCAGTCNTCCAGCAGCATNGCNCGNTCTTCCGGCTCCATCCGGTCGGGCGCATCCCATTTGATCTCCTGCATCAGGATCCCGCCAAGCCCGTGTTCGCGCACCAGCGCGTCGTTTGCGGNATCGCGAAATCCACGCATGTACTGGCTGGCTTCGCGCTGAACCTTGCTGGTGTAGAGCAGCTTCTGGAAGACCTGCGGATGCGGTGCATTGGCGACTATCGCGCGGGTCACGCGGCCCGTATCCTGGCCGGCCAGCGCTACGCCCCATGCAATCGCGCCGCCCCAGTCATGCCCGACGATGGTGAAGTCCCTNACGNCNAGCGCAGCGGCCAGCAGGAAAATATCGCCCACCAGCTTNTCGGGCGTGTAGTCGGCCACCGCCTNCGGCTTNGACGATCCGCGATAGCCGCGCTGNTCNGGCGCGATGCAGCGGAAGCGGTCGGAGAAATGCGCGATCTGATGGCGCCAGGTGCGGTGGCTCTCGGGAAAGCCGTGCAGGAAGATCAGGACCGGCGCATCGCGAGGCCCTTCATCGACCACATCGAGTTCGATTCCATTGCCCAGCGCAATCCGCTTCTGTTCCAGCCCCATNGTCACTCCTCCGCTTTCATCTTCTCCATGTAACCGGCGGCAACCATGCCCGCGACCTGATCGAGCAACTGGTCGGGCGTGCGGCGCAATTCGCCCATCGCTTCTTCCCTGCCTTCCGCCACGATGATTTCTCGCTGGTTCGCCTCGACTGCGCTGACGATGCGACTGGCCGCTTCGGCCGGATCGATGCCGTTATCGATCACCTTGTCGCTGCGCCCGCGCTTGCTGCCATCCGCGGTCAGCGCATTGCGGCTCACGTCGGTGGCGACGGAACCCGGGCAGACCACGTGGACCGAAATGCCCGATTGCGACAGTTCGGCGCGCAGAGCATCGGCATAGCCGACCAGCCCGAACTTTGCCGCGCAATAGGCGGTACGCATGGGCACGCCGACCTTGCCCGCAATGGAACTGATGAACAGCAGGTGCCCGCTGCCACGCGCGGTTACATGCGGCAGCAGCGCCTGTGTTGCCGCGATCTGCGCGGTCAGGTCGATATCGATGATCTCGCGATAGACGCTCATGTCCGTGTCGACGGCTGCACTGCGCTGCGACACGCCGGCGTTGGCCACGAAAATGTCCACGCCCTTCCAGGCGATTGCGCGCTCTGTCGCGGCCTGCATCGCCGTATCGTCGCGCACGTCGAAAGGCAGGACCAGGGATTCGTTCTGCAACGTGCCTGCGACATCGGCCAGTCTCGCTTCATCCCGGCCCGACAGAATGATATTGGCGCCCCGGCTTGCCCATTCACGTGCCAGCGCTGCACCGATGCCGCTGCTGGCGCCCGTNATCCAGGCGGTCTTGCCTTCGAAGCTCATCATATCCCCCTTATGGATAGGTCACCGTCTTGGGCGCGCCGTCNGGCANGGGAATGAATTCCCCGTCTTCGCCCGGCACCGTGCCGAAACGCCCNTCGCGCCAGTCGTCCTTGGCCTGGTTGATGCGTTCNCGGCTTGAACTGACGAAGTTCCACCAGGCGTGGCGNTTGGTGGTGAACGCCTCGCCGCCCATCANCATGACGCGCGCGCCGCTCCTGCTCTCCAGAGTCATTTCGCGGCCCGGCTGCAACACGGCAAGCTGGTATAACGTCAGCGCGTGCCCATCGACCGACGCTTCGCCGCCGACCAGCATCACCGCGCGTTCGTCGGCATCTTCCTCCAGCGGGATCATGCCGCCTGGCTCCAGAATGATTTCGGCGTAGATCGTGTCGGCATGCGTCGTGGTCGGCGCACGTTCGCCCCACAATTCTCCCATGATAACGATGGCCTTGGCATGTCCGTCCTCGATTACCGGCAGATCGGTCACCGCTTCGAAAGCCGGATCGATTTCCTCGCGCCCGTCCGGCAGGGCGAGCCATGTCTGCATGCCATAAAGCCTGGGGCCGGCCTTGCGCTCCGCTTCGGGGGAACGTTCGGAATGAACGATACCCTTGCCGGCCGTCATCAGATTGACCTGACCCGGGCGGATCGTGGCAAAGCTGCCGATGCTGTCACGGTGGTCGATGGCGCCTTCAAACAGCCAGGTCACCGTGGCGAGATTGATATGCGGGTGGGGCCGGACATCCATTCCCGAACCCAGATCGAGCTGCGCCGGGCCGAACTGGTCGACGAAGATGAACGGACCCACCATGCTGCGGGTCTTGGCCGGCAAGACCCGTCGAACTTCGAACTGGCCCAGATCGTGAGTGGTCGGGGTTAGGGTCTGCTCGAAATTGCTCATGCCGGGTCGAGGTCCTCGTAATGACGGAAGATACCGTCTTCGTTGAATGCGATACGCCGATCGCTTGCCAGATAAGCTGCAATCCCTTCGATAGTCGAGACTGCATTGCTGCAGGCTATCAGACGGGGGTAGTCGCTCTCCACCGCAGCCATCCGATTGGGGAACGCATAACGCAGCCCTGCAACCAGCTGAAATAACGATGTGTCGACATGCGACCACTTCGTGCCGGCAACGAACGGACCGTCGCAAATGCCGAGGGCGGTCTCGAAATGATCGAAGAATTTGGGAATGCGCTCCTCACGAAATGCCTCGGCAGCCCTGATCGCCGCATCCTTCTGATCGTCGAAATACAGGCCGCCTGCAATCGGATGGTGCACATTGTGCACCTCGGCCACCATGTCGGAAATGGTCAGCTGCAGCTGGATCAGATGAAGGTCCTTNGACNCGTCNNCNGNGCCCAGANCGTGGCGATCGGTCAGCCAGGTGACGATATGGGCGACCTGCGCGATCNCAAACCCGCTCTCCCGTTCGACCAGATAGGGCGGCGCATANGGTGCAAATTCATCTGACTTGCTGCGTCGTTCCATATCGTCGACCAGAGCTTCGACGCCATCGTNTCGTGCGCGGTCGCGATAGGTAATNCCCGCCGCTTCCATCAACAGGCGAACGAATTCTCCGCGGCCCTGGATAGAGGGCCAGTACCACAGATCGTANTCGGNCCCGCTCACGTTACCGGGGCCGAGGCCTGAATGGCGAGGGCATGGACACGTTCACCGGGAATGTCGCCCAGAGCGCGGTTGACCATGCGCTGGCGTTCGAGGCGGGACTTGTCGGCGAAGGCGGGCGCTTCGATGACCACGGTAAAATGCGATTCGCCGCTACCATCGTCTCCGGCATGGCCGGAATGCTTTGCGCTGTCGTTGATTACCTCAAGCCGCGTGGGGCTGAAGGCTTCTTTCAGAAGGTCTTCCATTTCCTGCTGGACTGATCCTGCCACGGGTTCGAATCTCCTTTTCGGGGGTTTCCTTAGCGCACTTCGCTCCCCATCCTAGAACGAATGCGCCAGACAAAGTTTCACGGACGATACGAAGACACCGGGCGGGTATGCGCCCATCCATCCTGCGAAGAACCGGGCGAATTCCGCGCTCCGGGCGGCGGAGGGCATGGTTTCGACGGACCGGGTGAATGGCGCTGGCTGTGNCTTGAGCATGTGCGCGAGTTCAATGCGGGCTANGATTGGTTCGAAGGGATGAGCGCCGANGAAATCTANAACGCACAGGCCCCNGGGGCGGGCTGGCGGACCGAAAGTCCCAGTTTTCGTCCAACNGCGGGCGTCGATGGGATGCCGCGCTGGTCCGATTTCGACGATCCNCTGGAAGCCATCTCCGCGCGNGCTGCTGGCATCAAGAGCCGTGCCCGGCGNGAGGCAGAAATGGCGATGGACGGCCGCTTCAGTCGCGAAGAGGCNGAAGCGCTGGAAACGATGGGTCTGGGNCTGAACACGGATCGGCGNCGTCTGCGCCGTCGGTATTCGGAACTGGTGCGCCGCTATCACCCGGACCGCAATGGCGGGGATCGGCAATACGAAAGCCGGCTTGGCCGCGTNGTGGAAGCNTACCAACTGCTGCGCAANTCGCGCGCTATCGCNTAGGTTGCAGGTCTCTCAGCGCCCCAGCGACCGGGCGAGTTCCACGAATTCCGCGACCGTTACCGTCTCTGCTCTGCGCTGCGGATCGATGCCCAGTTTTTCCAGCGCCTCGACCGCGCCCGGTACGCNTTTCAAACTCTGACGCANCATTTTGCGGCGCTGGCCGAACGCGGCTTCGGTCAGNCGNTCNAGCATGCGCGCGCTCACCCCTTCGGGCATGGCGGTGGGTTCGACATGCACGATCGCGCTCATCACCTTCGGCGGCGGGGTAAAGGCGCTGCGATGGACCTTCATCGCCAGCTTTGCCGTACTGCGCCACTGGGCCAGNACGGCNAGGCGGCCGTAAGCAGAACCGCCTGGCTCGGCCGCAATCCGCTGGGCAACCTCCTGCTGGAACATCAGTGTGAGGCTGGTCCACAGGGGCGGCCAATGTTCCCCGCCCAGCCAGCGTACGAACAGCGCGGTGCCCACATTGTAAGGCAGGTTCGACAAAACGGCGAAAGGCTCGCCTCCCATCAACTCCGCATGATCCAGCTTCAGCGCATCGCCTTCGATCACGCGCAGCTGTCCCGGAAACGCCTCGCCCAGTTCGGCAAGCGCGGGCAGGCAACGACGATCCATCTCGATCGCCGTGACGCGGGCGCCGGCACGCAGCAAGGCGCGGGTCAGNCCTCCGGGGCCCGGCCCGACTTCCAGNACCTGCTTGCCTGAAAGGTCGCCGGGAACGGCCGCGATCCGGTCGAGAAGATGCTCGTCGAAGAGGAAATTCTGNCCCAAGGCCTTGGACGCAGAAAGNCCGTGGCGGGCGATCACCTCGCGAAGGGGGGGNAGAGCGGTCATGCGCTAAATCCGCTCTGCTGAGCTCGTGGAAGCATAGCCGGGACGCTTGCCCCATCCNGCCGCCTTCGACAAGCTCAGCCTGCGNGCGCNTGCTTCCTGCGGGCNGCGATTTCNCCGGCCATCTTCANGGCCGCGATCATCGCGCCCGGCTCGGCCAGGCCGCGACCGGCAATATCGAAAGCGGTGCCATGNTCGGGGCTGGTGCGCACGATCGGCAGGCCGAGCGTGACATTGACCCCCTCGTCGAAATCCAGCGCCTTCAGCGGCACCAGGGCCTGATCGTGGTACATNGCCAGCGCCGCGTCATATGTCTGGCGCGCNCGGNGCGTGAACAACGCATCCGCCGGATGNGGNCCGGTGANGGCNATACCTTCNGCCACCAGCGTTTCGATGGCCGGNGCGATTATGCGNGCTTCNTCGTCCCCGAAGCGGCCGTTTTCGCCCGCATGGGGATTGAGGCCGCACACGGCGATCCGAGGNTCTGCAATCCCGAAATCATGGGCCAGTGCCGCAGCCACGATCCGGGCGCGGCGCGTGATGAGTTCCTGCGACAGCCGTCCGGNCACATCCGCCAGCGCGCAATGGACGGTCAGCGGAACTGCGCGAAGGCTCGGACCGGCCAGCATCATCACGGCTTCATCCGGAGCCAGTCCGCAGACTTCTGCCAGAAATTCGGTCTGTCCGGGATATTCGAAACCGACCTTGGCCAGTTGCGCCTTGCCGATGGGAGCTGTCACCAGACCGGCGGACGCACCCAGCAGGCANTATCGCGTCGCTTCGGCGAGTGAATGCAGCGCCAGCGCGGCGCCCGGCTCGTCGGGTTTTCCCGGCGTGGCAGCCACATCTTCGGTACCAAGAACGGGTATGGCCCGGTCGAAGACAAGGGCCGTCTTCGCAGGATCCGAAATGACCTCGATTTCGACAACGAGGCCACGCCTTCGGGCTGCCTCGGCCAGTACGCTTGCACCGCCGACCACGAAAAAGGGCGCGATGCCAGCTTCCTGACGCCGCGCCCAGCTTTCCGCTATGATCTCAGGCCCGATCCCCGCCGGATCGCCAAGGGAAACGGCGAGGGGAGCCATGATCGGTGTCAGTTATACTCGATGTAGGCGTCGTTGCGCAGGTCGCGCAGATAACGCTGGGCACGCTTTTCGATGCGGTCTTCTTCGAGCTGGCCCATGATCTGGTTGAAGTCCGGACCGGCAGCCGATTTCGGATCGTCCCGGCCGCACAGCATGAGCACCCGGACGCCTTCTTCGAACGAGCCGAAGGGCGGGGTGGACTGGCCGACCTGCAGTTGCAGGATGATGTTCTGCAGCTGCTCCGGCAGGGCACGGACGCGGATCTGATCATTGGTCACGACATTCGCGCCGAGTTCGGCNGCGACGTTTTCNGCGTCACCGCAGCCACGGATTTTCTGCACGCCTTCGGTGAAGCGGGCGACGCGCTGCTGGGCCGCTGCCTCGGTCGTACCCGGATCGAATCCGATCTGGATCTGCTTGAGGCTGAGAACGGCATCGCGCGGATCGGCCATCAGCACCTGGCGCCGGTCGATCAGGTAAAGGATCGAATAGCCGCCCGGAATGGCGATCGGCCCGACGAGCTGACCGGGGGTCATTTCGCTGGCTACCTGTTCGAGCTGCTCGTTCTTCAGCTGAGGCAGCTGGATCCAGCCGAGGTCGCCGCCGACCGCTGCGGTCGATGCTTCGGAGAACTGACGGGCATAGGCGACGAAGCTGCCACCCTGACGCAGCTGTTCCACGATCTTGCGGGCATTGTCCTCAACCGCGGATGACGTTTCGGGCGTCGCCGACAGGTAGATCTCGCCAAGACGGTATTCTTCCGTCCCGCGCGAGGCTTCCATGCGTTCGATCATTTCGTTCACTTCGTCGGTCGAAATGTTGACGAACGGGGCCACGTTGCGGCGCAGCAGATTGTTCCACGCCAGCTCGCCCGTGATCTGGCGCTTCAGCGCTGCGGGCGAAGAGCCGATCGATGTGAGATAATCGTCCATCTTCCCCGGCTCCTGGCCAAAGTTCTGGGCGGCAACGCGGGCATAGGTCTGGTCGACCTCGGCCTGCGAGACTTCGATTTCCTGCGAGAGGGCCGCCTGGATCTGCAGCGTTTCGTCGATCAGATTGCGCAGCACCTGCATGCGGACGCGGATCATTTCCTGTTCGCTCACCGGGCGTTCGTTCGCGGCGAGGAGCAGCGCGACGCGCTGGTCGATGTCGGTCTGGGTGATCACGAAACCGTTCACCACTGCCGTCGCGACGCGCTTGTTCGGGTCGCTGTTCGTGAGCATGCTCAGGTCGCTCGGCAGACCGAGAAGGTCGCCTTGCGCCATCGCGTCCTGGGCCTGCCCCGCGATCGGCGCGGTAGCCAGCCCGGCAGCAGCGGCAGCGGAAAGCAGTCGGGAAATTATGTTTGCAGTCACGTGTCGAACCTATCTAACGGCAACGTCTGGATGCCAATATGCCGGTCGCCATGAAGGGATGCGGCTTAACGGAAGCTGATAATCGCTCGCCGGATAGCGTGTTTGGCGCAAGGTGCCAACAAGCGCCGCCTAGCGGAAGCCCAGATTTCTCAGACTGAAATAGAACTGGAAGGTATCGCCGCGTTCCGCATCGCCCGAACTGATNTAGTCGCGGCGCCACGTCACCCCGATTTCGAGGCAGTCGTCCTGNTAGGCGACGCCGAGCCGGGTGCGGATCGGATCGAACCCGTCGGAATCGAAGGTCGGGTCCTCNTCGCGGTCGGTCAGATTGAACACGCCCGATCCGAAGATCGACCAGTAATTGGCGAAGGCCACGCGCACCGCGCCGCGCAATTCCTCGCGATCCTGAAGATCCTCGACCTGCGTGATGTCGCGATTGAGGCGGACATAGCCCAGTTCCGCATAGGTCTTGCTCGACCCGACCGCCGCGTCGATTTCGTTGCGGCGGATGGCGAAGCTGTCCTTGTCCAGCCGGAAACGGTGCGTAAACTTGACGAAATTCTGGTACCGCACTTCCGTCCGGCCGACGAAATCGGAGAATTTTTCCGACAGGCCCGTCCCGTCGGGGAATATCTCCCGGTCGTTGTCGAGCCGGTAGGACTGGCCGATCGTGCTCTTCACTTCCCAGTCGGGCACCCGCAGCGACCAGTCGACGCCATATGTCACACGCGCCCCGTCCTCCACCCGGTCGTATCCCGGAAAGCGGTTGAGCGCGAAGAGATTGGAATCTTCCAGATCGATCGCCCGCGCATCTTCNTTGGGGATCGCGAGGTTCCTGATCGGCGGCGTCGCCACGAACTGGACNCGCGGGGTGAAGACCTGCGTTCCGCCGAACGCTTCGCCCACGAAGGGCCACTGCACATCCACCGCGCCCAGCGCCACACCGCGATATTCCCAGCCGGGATTACCGCGATAGCTCGGCGTCTGGGTGAGGAAGTTCTCGTCCGAGTGATAGACGTCGCCGCGCACCATGCCGGTCAGCGTCACGACCTGGCCCATGCCGGTCACGCGGCGCAGGTCCCATTGCGCGCGGGCGAAGGCGCGCTGCGTGTCCTGCCCGATGTCGCGCGTGATGGCGAGCGTGTTGGCCTGCAGCTCGAGCTGCCCGCCCATGATCGGGGTTTCGGGCCNCCAGCGGGCGTCGAACACCGGCAGCGCGATNGGNACTTCGCCTTGCGGCTGATCCAGNCGCAGCGTCTGCGTGGCCCAGCCGGCGAGCGAGATGTAGCTGTGTTTNCCGATCCGCTCCAGTTCGACCATCGACCGCAGCCGGTCGTCGCGGCTGATGTCGTACCGGCGCAGGAAGGTGCGGTCGGTCGCGCGGCGGATCGATCCGGTCAGGCTCCAGTTCGGGCTCAGCTGGAACTTGCCGTTGGCGAAAAGATAGCCGCGGAACTCCTCTTCCCCGACCAGGTCGCCGGTGCGCGTCGATATGCGCTGACTGTGCGTGGCATAACCGGTGACCTGGTAGGCGCCGCGGTCGGTCAGGTGCCGCCATTGCCCGGCCAGCATCGGCGCGGCCTGGGTATAGAGATGGGTGGTCAGCGTCAGGTCGCGATTCTCCGCGAACCGGATGTAATAGCTGCCCGATACTTCCACGCCATTGCTCTGCGACACGCGCAGGTCGGGCACGAGGAAGCCGGAAACCGGCCCGCCATCGGTCCGCAGCGCCAGGCCCGGCAAAGGCAGGATGCGCGCCCCGAACAGTTCCAGATAGGCACCTGTAAAACGGATACGCTGTTCGTCGGGGTTGTAGACCACCCGTTCTGCGGTGATCCGCCAGCTCGGCTCCTTGGGGCAACCCTTGGGCGTCACCACGTCGCACCCGCTGTAGGCGGCATCTTCCAGCGCGACCGTGCCGTCGTTTTCGCGCACGCCGCGATTGGCGGCCAGCCGGCCACCCTGGCGCAGCGCCAGCAGCAGATTGTCCATCGCCCCGGCTTCGAACTCGTCGGTCAGCTCGACGCGTTCGGAAAACAGCTGATTGCCGTTCTCGTCCACGAAGCGGACGCGTCCGTTGGCGACGATCTCGCCCGTATCCTCGTTCCAGGTGACCGAATCGGCGCGCAGCGAACGGTCGCCGCTGCGCAGCACGACATTGCCGCTGGCCGTAACGACGTCGCTTTCCGAACTGTATTCGAGNATGTCCGCCTCGAACCCNATCTCGCGTTCGCCGGCGGCATTGATGCCATCCGCACCGGTGGGNGGCGGNGGTGTGTCGAGGCCNGCATTGGGNTCGGGTATCGTCAGCAGCTCNTCGACATTTTCCGCTGTATCGACAGTGGGCTGCTCGCTGCCCGGCTCGCCCTGCGGGTCTTCGACCGTGCCGACATCGTCNGCCGCGGCCTGGGCTGCAAGCGGTGCCGATGCGCANAGGATCAGCGCTGTCGCCGCCAGTGTCACTGGACGAATGGCCACCCGGCTGGCTCGTTTGGCTGACTCGGCAGGCGGGAGCATCACTTGCCTATCGCACCGCCCACGCCTAATCGCAATCGCCATCCTTGCAGGCCGGCTGCCAATTGCGCCAGCCCCACCAGAAATTGTTTTGGGAGATCCCATGGAAATTCAGTTCACCCAGTCCCGTCCGCAGAGCGCGCGCCTTGTTGCCCAAGTCACCGACAAGGGCAAGGTTCCTGTCGGTCTCGACAAGGCGATGACCGAAGGCATGGAAGCTGCGCGGTTCAAGGGCAATACCGGGCAGGTCTTTGACGGGTTCGTNGATCGCGACGGTCAGGTTTTCCGCCTGGCGATCGCCGGTGCGGGCGACGCCAAGGACGATGCGCGCCTTGCCAATCTCGAAAAGGCCGGCGCCGCGCTGACAGCCANATACCAGTCGATCGGCAACGATGAACTCGTGCTCGACCTGTCGGACAGCAATCTTTCCGGCGAAGAAGCCGCCAGCGTCCTGTTCGGCCTGCGCCTGCGCAACTGGCGCTACGATATCTACCGCACCAANATGAAGGACGACCAGAAGGTNACGCTGGCCAAGGTCACCGTGGTCGGCGCGCCCGAGGGNACGCAAGCCGCGTGGGAAGACATGGCTCATGTCGCTACCGGCGTTGAATTCACACGCGAACTCATCACCGAACCGGCCAACATCCTCTATCCGGAAACCTTCGTCGAACGCTGCCAGCAGCGGTTCGAGGGCACTGGTGCGGAACTGATCGTTCTCGACGAAGCGCAGATGGAAAAGCTCGGCATGGGCTCGCTGCTCGGCGTCGGTCTCGGTTCGGATCGGGAATCGCGCATNCTNGCCATTCGCTGGAATGGCGGCGCAGGCGATGAAGCCCCCACCGCNCTCGTCGGCAAGGGCGTCACCTTCGATTCGGGCGGCATCTCGATCAAGCCCGGACCGGGTATGGAAGACATGAAATGGGACATGGGCGGCGCCGGTGCGGTCGCCGGGGCGATGCTCGCTCTCGTCGGTCGCANGGCCAAGGCCAATGTCGTGGGNGTCGTCGGCCTCGTCGAGAATATGCCCGACGGCAAGGCCCAGCGCCCCGGTGACGTCGTCACCTCGATGAGCGGCCAGACCATCGAAGTCCTCAATACCGATGCCGAAGGCCGTCTGGTGCTCGCAGATGNGCTGCACTGGACGCAGGAAGAATTCCAGCCTGCNCGCATCATCGATTTCGCCACCCTGACNGGCGCCATGATCATCGCGCTGGGCAATGAATTTGCCGGTGTGTTCTCGAATGACGACAAGCTGGCGAAAGACCTGCACGATGCCGGNGAAATCACCGGCGATCGCAACTGGCGCATGCCGATCGACCGCGCTTACGACAAGCTGATCAATTCCCCGATTGCCGACATGAAGAACATCGGTGGCCGNGCGGCCGGATCGATCACGGCGGCGCAGTTCCTCCAGCGCTTCATCTCCGACGATACGCCTTGGGCGCATGTCGATGTNGCGGGCATGGTATGGTCCGACAAGCCGGGCCGGACCTGGAACAAGGGCGCGACCGGCTATGGCGTGCGTCTCGTCGACCGCTTCGTGCGCGACACGCTGGAGAAATAGGACAGCCCAATCCTCGATCGGCGGCTGCACANTGCGCCCGCCGATCGAACCGACAGGACCCCGATGAGCCAGACCCGCGTCGATTTCTACCAGCTCAGCCGCGATCCGGTGGANGTGACCGTGGCGAAGCTTGCGCGCAAGGTGCTGCAGGCGGGCGAACGGCTGGTCGTCGTCAGTGANGACGAAGNCCAGCGCACCCGCTTGTCCAAGGTCNTGTGGGAGCAGGGGGGCGCGGCCTTTCTCGCCAANGGCATGGCCGACAGTCCGCATGCNGCNCGCCAGCCGATCCTGCTCTCGGCAAANTGCGATGCNCCCAACGAAGCGCGCATGGCGATGATCGTCGACGGGCGCTGGCGTGACGAAGCGCTGGCCTTCGANCGCGTGCTCCTGATGTTCGATGCNGCGCAGCGCGATGCGGCGGCGGATCTGTGGCGGCGCTTCGCGAAAGACGATGCGATCGACAACCGGATCAACAAGCAGGACGAAAACGGCGCCTGGCGCGAAGGGCGCTGACGGAACTCTTCGGCCAGTCGTGCATCGGTTGATGATGAACCGATTCCCGCATGNCCCGAACGTCGNCGCCACAATCCTCGCAGTCTTGGCGCTGGGNGCCTGCAGCAGCGAGAAGGGCGATGATGNCGCGTCAGGCACCGGCGANGCCGCNCAGTCNGTCCAGCCGCGCGGNTCCTACGACATCGACCGCGAAACCGGNGAAACGCGGGCNCGTTTCACCGACAACGATGGCACCACCACGACCATGCGTTCCGGGGAAAAGGTCCCCGTTCGCCTGCCTTCCGGCTTCACCGTCTATCCGGACGCGACGATCACCAACAACACCCGGGTGGAACAGGCGGATGGCCTTCTCGTCCTCATCAATCTGGAAACGGACGCCCCGCTCGACGAGCTGGTGGGCTATTACCGCAACGAAGCCGATGCTGCCGGGATCGACGTCGCGACCTCGTTGCAGTCCGGACCGATGACGATGATCGGCGGCGAAAACGGGGATGGCACCAGCTTCTCGCTCACCGCTACGCGGGATCGGGATACCACCAGAGCGCAACTGTCCATCGGGCGCGGCCTCGAATGAATCTTGCCGGGTCGCGCGCGCGGCGCTAGGGGCGCGCGCGAGAACTCTCTCCCCATAAAATCCCTACGCAAGGAACAGTCACCATGGCGGNTACCCGCACCTTTTCGATCATCAAGCCCGACGCCACCCGTCGTAATCTGACCGGCGCCGTCACCAAGATGCTGGAAGAAGCCGGCCTGCGCGTCGTCGCTTCGAAGCGCATCCAGATGACCCGCGAACAGGCCGAAGGCTTCTACGCGGTCCACAAGGAACGCCCCTTCTTCGGTGAACTGGTCGACTTCATGATCTCGGGTCCGGTCGTCGTGCAGGTTCTCGAAGGTGAAGACGCTGTAAAGCGCAACCGCGACGTGATGGGCGCCACCAATCCGGCCGATGCCGATGAAGGCACGATCCGCAAGGCCTTCGCCGAATCGATCGAAGCCAACTCGGTCCACGGTTCGGACAGCGATGAAAACGCCAAGATTGAAATCGAATTCTTCTTCAACGAAGACGAAATCGTCGGCTGATTTTTCCGCTGGATGATGACAGGCCTCGTCGCAGCGATGCGGCGGGGCCTTGTCGTATCTAGGCCTCGGCGAAGCGGGCGATCTGCGATCGATGCTCGCGATGCGCCCCGGTGTTTGATCGTTCGTATTCGCGCTCGATCTCCGCCAGTGCGGCGGGGAGCTGCTCGATCTCCAGCGCGGCATAGATGCGGATGATTTCCCGGCGCCAGTCTGCGCCCAGCGCTTCGAATTCGACGCGGGCAACGTGCCCCTCGAACTCGCTCAGCGCCTGCTCGATCCGCTTTTCTCGCAGAGCCAGCTTGCGCCCCCATTCCGCCTGTATCGTGGCAAGGTCGGCCTGACCGCTCTGGAATGCCATCTGACTGGCGATCAGCGAAACGGAACTGTCCAGCACCGCTTGACTGTCGCGATGCGTCACGACCACGCGCGCCTCGGGAAACTGCGCCAGCAGGGCAGGCAGGTCTTCCGAAAATTGCGGGCACTTGATCGCGCGGGGCAGGGCCTCGTCGCCCATGGTGGCGGCATCGGTACGCAGGATGCGCGCAAACTCCGCATAGACCGGTCCGGGGTCGCGCGCCTCGCTCCAGCGGACGAACTCGGGAATGTGCCACTGCGCTTCGAACGTGGCGGGTGACAGGGCGGCGGCAAGCCAGCCGATTTCCTCGTCGATGCGCGTGGCGCCGAACGGATGCAGCGTGTCCAGCCAGGGATTGATGCGCCGCGCGATGGCCAGTGCGGCACCTGCCTTCAGTGGGCGCAGGTCGGGCTTGGCCGGCACGGGATAATGGCTGTTGCAGAACCGGGTGCCGGTATGGCGTGGATCGGCGGCGATCAGCCGGTGAATGCGGGTCGTGCCCGTTCGCATCTGCCCCACGATAAGGATCGGCGGAGCAATCTCTGTCGTGGCAAGCTCGGGGCTCTCGCGCCAGATGCGGCCTAGTGCATGGCGTTTGCGAATGGCGGACGTCAGTTGCCCATATGCCATGGTATGACCCAGCGCGCTCAGCTTCGCCTCAGTTCTCAGGCTTGTGCAAAGCCGATCCAGCCGCGTGCGGAAATCCTCGACCTCGGCTTCGCTGCGGCCCGCATGTTCGTCTTCGCTGTCGAAGCCCCGGCTGCCTATCGACCACAGGAACTCCGGCTCGAGCGGGGGTTTCGCCGTGACACCGCCATCCCACAGCGCCTGGACCGCCCGGTCGGCCCATATGGCAGACCTTGCGCGGGCGAGCGGGTGGGGGCGGGGCGGGCTGGCCATGCGGTCAGAATTCGTCCGCTACGTCGAGCAGGCGGGTCACGCTCTTGGGCGCGACGGCGCGCCAGCTTCGCTGAAGCCAGTCCGCGACACTCTCCCAGTCGACGCCGGGCCGGTTCAGGATCACGCCGATCCATCCTGCCGCGCCGTAATAGGCGGGTTTGTAATAGGCTTGCGGTTGCGCTTCGACGAGGCCTTCAAGCTCGTCCATGCTCGAACATTTCACCAGCAGCGAAATATGCGGTGTGCCGTGATGCTGGTCGGAAAAATAGGCGAAGAACTTGCCCGACTTTTCCGTGCCCACCCGGAAGCCGGGTGAACCGTGGCTTTCGCGTTCGTGCGTTTCGGGCAGGGCCAGCGCCAGTTCGCGGACGCGGCCCAGCAGCCACTCCGGGTCGCTTCCTCGGGAAACGTAATCGGCCAGAACCCGGGGATAGAGCTGGTGTTCGGCGTGTCGGACGTGTTCGGCAAGCGAATCATACGTATGATTGACATGTATCTTCACTTTGATCTGGCCCAGCACCTCGCCCGCATCGAGCTCTTCGGTGACCAGATGCACGCTCGCCCCGCCATGCGAATCGCCTGCCGCAATGGCCCTCGCATGCGTGTCGAGACCCGGATATTTGGGTAGCAGGGACGGGTGGATATTGAGCATCCGGCCTTCCCAGCGTCTCACGAACTCGGGGGTCAGGATGCGCATATATCCAGCAAGAACAATATATTGCGCGCTCGCATCCAACGCCGCCTGTTCCATCGCCGCATCATGCTCGGCGCGCTTCATGCCCTTGTGGGACAGCGCGAAAGTCGCGACACCTTCGGCCTCAGCCAGCGTCAGCGCCTCGGCCTCCGGATCGTTCGATGCCACCAGGCCGATCTCGTAAGGGCACCCCGGCAACCGGCTCGCATAAAGCAGCGCCGCCATATTCGTCCCCCGTCCGGAAACGAAGACCGCGACCCGCGCCTTGTCAGGCATTATGCGTCGCCGACCAGCTATCGCGCGCGGACCAGGTGCCGGCCGAACCTTTCACCGTGCAGCCTTTGTCGCCTTCGGCGATGCGGCCCACGGCAAGGACGGTTTCTCCTGCTTTTTCAAGGCGGTCGCGTACCACTTCGACATTGGCGGGTTCGACGGCCAGCACCATGCCGACGCCGCAGTTGAACGTGCGCGCCATCTCGGCCGGCTCGATATTCCCCTGGGCCTGAAGGAAAGCCATGAGTCCCGGCTGCTCCCATCCACCCGCATCGACTTCCGCATGCGCGCCAGCAGGCAGCACGCGGGGAATGTTCTCGAGCAGGCCGCCACCGGTAATATGCGCCATCGCATCGATCAGCCCGTCGCGCACCAAGGGCAGCAGCGTCTTCACATAGATCCGCGTCGGCTCGATAAGCGTGTCGATCAGCAGCCGGTCCCGATCGAATACGGCAGGGCGATGGAGATTCCACAGCTTGTCTTCTGCGAGCCTGCGAACCAGCGAATAGCCGTTGGAATGTACTCCCGAACTCGCGAGACCGAGAAGGATATGCCCCGGCGCGACACGCTCGCCCGTCAACTGCTCCCCGCGCTCGACTGCGCCGACGCAGAAACCGGCAAGGTCGTAATCGCCGGCGGCATACATGCCCGGCATTTCCGCCGTTTCACCACCGATCAGCGCNCAACCTGCTTGCTTGCAGCCTTCGGCAATGCCGGCAATNACNCGCTCGGCCACGCCATTCTCGAGCTTGCCGGTGGCGAAATAGTCCAGGAAGAAAAGCGGTTCGGCCCCCTGAACGATCAGATCGTTGACGCACATGGCAACGAGATCGATTCCGACCGTGTCATGTTTGCCGCTATCGATGGCGAGCTTCAGCTTGGTGCCGACGCCATCNTTGCCTGCCACCAGCAGCGGATCCTTGTAGCCCGCAGCCTTGGGATCGAAAAAGCCCCCGAACCCGCCGATTTCTCCATCAGCACCGGGGCGCATGGTGGCCTTCACCAGAGGCCCGATGGCCTTGACGAGAGCATTGCCCGCCTCGATTGAAACACCTGCCTGTTCGTAGGTGTAGGACGGGGTGTTCTGGCGCGGTTCGTCACTCATGACACCCGCCTTACGCATTCGCGCTTGGATTTCCAGTTGCCTTTGGGCAAAAGGCGCCCTGTTTTCCCCATGAGCCAAGCTATCTCCCTTCAGCACGCCCTTCGCCGTCCCGCCATATTGGCGATCATGCTGGCCGCTTTCTGCGCGCTGGGCGTGGCCGTATGGGCGCAGGTCGGGGGTGAACGTGGTATCGCACCGGTAGCGTCGACCAGCGATATCCAGGTTTCGGGTGTCGAAGTGGATGTACATGCCGACACCGGTACCGAAGCCCGCGAGAAAGCCTGGGTTGAAGCGCAGCGTAAGGCTTGGGAGCGTCTCGACGGACCCGAATTGAGCGATTCGCAGATCGAAGGGCTCGTGTCAGCCATCGTCATCGAACGCGAGCGACTGGGACCAAAGCGGTATATCGCCACGCTTGGCGTGGTTTTCGATCGTCAACGGGCATCCCGCTATCTTGGGGCGCAAGGNGAGGCGACCCGTTCNGCACCNATGCTGCTCCTGCCGGTAACCGTTTCGGCAGGCACGCAGATGATCTACGAACAGCGCAATCCCTGGCAACGGGCCTGGGCTGAATACCAGGCGGGCCAGAGCCGGATCGATTACGTGAGGCCCGCAGGCGCCGGCGGCGATTCGCTCTTGTTGACCTATGGACAGACCGGCCGCCGCAGCCGCACGTGGTGGCGCAATGCACTGGACCAGTTCGGCGCCGCCGATGTGCTCGTCCCCATCGCCAATCTGCGGTATACCTATCCGGGCGGTCCCGTNGAAGGTACGTTNACNGCAAGGTTCGGNCCGGACGACGACTTCCTGGGTAGCTTCGAAATGACGGCAGCGTCGCCCGCCGAACTGCCGGCCATGCTGGANAAGGCCGTTGTCCGCTTCAATCGCCTGTTNGAAACCGCGNTGGCCAATGGCACGCTNAAACCCGATCCGACGCTCAACATCGGTACNCCGGAACTCAGCCCGGCGCTGCAGCGCCTGCTCGAANTCGGNCGATCGGTCCGGGCGCAGGATCAGGCCGCGGCANCTGCAGAGCCNACNACCGAGAGCGGCGATGCAATCACGGCTGCGCCGATCCGCACGCCTCCGCCCGAAGGTTCCGTCGCGCTGTATACNGTGCAGGTCGCGACCCCCGATGCATCTGCTTTCGATACAGCCGTCAGTTCGGTGCGGGGCACGCCCGGTGTCCGCAATACGGGTATCCGTAGCACCGCTATCGGTGGGACGTCGGTGATGACGGTCAGCTATTCCGGCACGATTGCGCAACTGGCGGATGCCCTACGCGCACGGGGCTTTACCGTCAGCCAGGGCAGCAACGCGCTCGCCATCAGTCGCTGAGNCGCAGGCGATGACGTCGCAGATTGCGCTCCCGCTGATTCCGGCAGGTGCGAGAGATCCGGCATCCATCGCCATAGGATCCGGCAACCGTGCGGTTGCAGAAGCGCTNGCCGCACCTGAAAACTGGCCGTTTCGNACCGCCATTCTNCACGGNCCACCGCGCTCTGGNAAATCGCTTCTGGCGCGNTGGTTTGCCAACCGGCATGCGGGAGGGGTGATCGACGGCGTNGAGGCGCTTGATGAAACCGAGGTCTTCCATAGCTGGAACAGGGCCCAGGAAGACGNTTTCCCGCTGCTGATTGTGGTTGATGGCGAAAACTGGACGATAACTCTCCCCGACTTGCGCAGCCGTATGGGGGCTGCTCTGCAACTCGAGATCGGTGCCCCGGACGACGATATGGCCGCCGAACTCATGCNCAACCACGCGTTGCAGCGCGGNCTNGTCCTGGGAGAGGGGGCACCTGCCTATCTCATCCCGCGTATGGAGCGCAGCTATGCAGCAATTGAGAAAATCGTGTCGGAAATCGACCGGCTGAGCCTTGAACGGCAGGTTCCGGCAACCCTATCTGTATGGCGAGACGCGCTGGAAGCGGTGCAGGGTCCCGAACAGGGCCGCTTGATTTAACTGCCCGCGAGTGGGAGAATAGTGCCAATGTTGGAACGGCTTGTCGCCTATCTCGACAGCGTGAAGGCACGCGATCCGGCCCCCCGCAGCCGCTGGGAAGTGCTGACATATCCGGGTGTCTGGGCCGTGGGGTATCACCGCATCGCGCATTGGCTGTTCGAGGCGGAGCTGTTTTTTCTCGCCCGATTGGTGAATCACTGGAGCCGTATGTTCACGGCGATCGACATTCATCCAGGTGCGAAGATCGGAAAGAACTTCTTCATCGATCACGGTTTTTCGGTGATCGGAGAAACCGCCGAGATTGGCGACAATGTGACCATCTATCAGTGCGTCACATTGGGCGGGACGAACCCGACGAATGGAAAGGGCGGCAAACGTCACCCGACCATTTCGGATGATGTCATCATCGGTTCGGGGGCGCAGGTGATCGGCCCGATTACTGTGGGTCGGCGCGCGCGTATCGGTGCCAATGCGGTCGTCACGGATGAAGTGCCGGAGGGTGCTACCATGATTGGTCTGAAGGCCCGCAGCACACTGGTCCCGGCCGAGGAGTGGGTGAAGGAATTCATTCCCTATGGCACCCCCTGCGATGATCCGTGCGAAAGCACGCGTGAGCTCGGCCGCGATTGCATCGAAAAGCTCGAGAACGAGCTTAAGCAGCTGCGGGCGGAAGTCGCTGCCCTGCGTGCCGAACGGGAACCGGTCCGACGTAGCGGGACCGAAGATTGATGAGCTATCTCGGCGACACGGTGGTCGCTTTCCCCGGGCGNAAACCGCAGCAAGTGGGCTTCGGTCGCGATGAACTGACCCGAATACTNGATCTTTACGGACGCATGGTCGCTGCTGGGGAGTGGCGTGATTATGCCATGGACTTCACGCGCGACGTAGCCGTTTTNGCAGCTTTCCGACGCGCAGCGGAAAGNCCGCAGGCGCGGATCGAGAAACGNCCGGCATTGCGCAATAAGCAGGGCATGTGGACGCTCTTCGGTGANCACGGCCAGATATTGAANCGCGGGCANGAANTGCCCGGCGTCATTGCCCCTGTCGAACGTCGCTTGCTGAAAGCGATCGACGATTAGGACATAAAAAAGGGCCCGCATGTGATGCGAGCCCCTTTGTAAGCTGTCGGTCAGTATCAGCTGCGAGCGCTGCTCGGACCCGTACCGGTTACTTTCTGCATTGCGGTCAGGATAGCGCCCGACTGTTCGCTACCGGACTGCGGGGCCTTAAGGTTCGAAAATTCGCTGATCTTGTCCCAGTTGGCAGCGAAACCTTCGACCGTCCGATCTTCGTCCTTCAGCCAGACTGCGTCGTTCATAACCGTCCAGGCGGAATGGAAACCACCAGCGCCGGCGCCGACGATGGCATTGGTCGGCGCATCTTCACTAACGAGGAAAAGCGCGGCCGGAACCACATTGACCGGATCGAACAGCTTGAAGGCTTCTTCGGGGAAGAGATCTTCGGTCATGCGCGTGCCAGCCACAGGCGAGATCGTGTTGACCTTGATGTTGTATTTCGCACCTTCGAGCTGCAGCGTTTTGGTCAGGCCAGCCAGACCCAGCTTGGCCGCACCATAGTTTGCCTGGCCGAAATTGCCAAACAGACCGGTCGAGGACGCGGTCATGAGAATACGGCCATAGGCCTGCTCGCGCATGGTTTCCCAAGCAGCCTTGGCGACATTGGCCGAACCGTTGAGGTGAACGTCGACCACAAATTCGAAATCGTCCATCGTCATTTTGGCGAAGGTCTTGTCGCGCAGAACGCCAGCGTTGTTGATGACGACATGCACGCCGCCCCACTTCTGCTTTGCGTCGGCGATCATCTTTTCCATCTGGTCGAATTCGGTGACCGAACCGCCGTTCGAAACCGCTTCGCCGCCGGCCTTTTCGATTTCCTCGACTACCTGCAGGGCCATATCCGAATGGCCGGTACCGTCGCGCGAACCACCCAGATCGTTTACGACGACCTTNGCGCCGCGCCGNGCGAGCTCCAGCGCGTATTCACGGCCCAGACCGCCGCCAGCGCCGGTGACGATTGCTACCTTGTCCTTGAAATCGATGCTCATGGAACTGCTCCTGCTATGTCGTTTACGTAAAGGTCAATGNGGGCTGCGAGGTGGCACGATCCCCTCGCAGTTGCAACAGGGGGCATGGCGGACCGCCATTCCGTAGCGGCGGACTGTTCAGCCGAGGCGCNCGAGAGCCGGTATGAGTTCGGACAGCGAATCGATTTCCGCATCCGCACCCAGTTCGCCGCGGGGCTTGTCGCAATATCCATAGCGTGCGCCGATCACCGGCACATTGGCAGCGCGGGCCGCTTTCACGTCGTATGAACTGTCGCCCACGAAGGCGAGCGACCCCCCACCGCCACGCCTGATGGCTTCGAAGATCGGGTCCGGTGCGGGCTTGGATCGGCCCTTGCCCATCGTATCGCCGCCGATGACGCCGGCGAAGCGATCGCGCAGACCCAGCGATTCCAGGATTTGCGAGGCGAAGCTTTCGAACTTGTTCGTTACCACGACCATGGCGATGCCACGATCTTCGAGGTCGGCCAGTACCTCGGCGGTGTGCGGGTACGGCCGCGTGTGGACTGCGTTGTTCTCTGCGTAGAAAGCCAGCATAGCTTTGTAGAGCTTGCGGAATTCTTCTTCCGGCAGGCCGCCCTGTCCGTCCACCGCGCGCATCAGCATGATCTTCGCACCGCCGCCGATGAGGTCGCTGGCATGATCGGCGGGGACCTTCTCAACCCCGCCAAGCTCGAGGGCGTGGTTGACGGCTGCGCCGAGGTCCCGGTGGGTTTCGAGCAGCGTCCCGTCGAGGTCGAAACCGATAATCTGAAATGGCAGTTGGCTCATGCGACGGGCGGTGCAGTATGCGCCTTCAAACTGCAAGGGAATGATGGCAAGGGCNTTGATCATGAAAACCGANCGCGAATTCGCCGCCATAATTCTTGCTGCCGGCAAGGGAACCCGCATGAAAAGCACCNTGCACAAGGTGCTTCATCCNATTGCTGGACGCCCGATGCTGATGCATCTGCTCGACAGCCTTGCGGANCTGGAANTCCAGCGCACCGTGGTNGTGGTNGGNGACAAGCGCGAGCAGCTGGATGCCGCGCTGGCGNANCGCGATATCACGACCGCTCTTCAGGAACCCCAGCTTGGCACGGCCCACGCTGCGCTACAGGCACGCGAAGCGTTGGCCGGGTTCACTGGTAACATTCTCGTGTGTTTTGGCGATTGCCCGATGGTCAAGGCGGCTACCGTTCGCAAACTGGTCGCTGCGCTGGACGATGGGGCCAAGGTCGCTGTGCTCGGTTTCCGCCCCGATGACCCACTGCAATATGGCCGCATCATTGCCGATCGCGATGGCCGGGTGGCGAAGATGGTGGAATATAAGGATGCAACGGAAGACGAAAGGGCGTGCGACCTTTGCAATTCCGGTCTCATCATTGCGCATTCGGACGACATGTGGGCGCTGCTGGATGCGGTCGGCAATGACAATGCGCAGGGTGAATATTACCTGCCCGATGTCGCGACAGGCGCCATCGCGCGGGGTGATAGAGTTGCCGTGGTGGAAACCGATGCGGCTGAAGTCGCGGGCATCAACAGCAGGGCNGAACTGGCGGCNGCAGAANCGCAATGGCAGGATGATCAGCGCGATTACTGGATGAGNGAAGGGGTCACTCTGAGGGCTCCGGAAACCGTATTCTTCAGTTACGATACCAAGCTGGCAGCCGACGTCACGATCGACCCGAATGTGGTGTTCGGTCCCGGTGTGACCATCGCGAGCGGCGCTCATATCAAGAGCTTTTGTCACCTCGAAGGGGCAGCTATCGGAGAAGACTGTTCGGTTGGACCCTATGCGCGCCTGCGGCCCGGCGCCGTTATGGGAAAGAACAGTTTCGTCGGCAATTTCGTCGAAATGAAAAAGGCAGTGCTGGGCGAAGGCGCCAAGGCAAGCCACCTCTCCTATCTCGGAGATGCTGAAATAGGCGCTAGTGCCAATATCGGCGCGGGCACGATCACCTGCAATTACGATGGCTATTTCAAGTACAAAACCGTGATCGGGGAGCGCGCCTTTATCGGCTCCAACAGTTCTCTCATTGCGCCCGTCACGATCGGCGCGGATGCAATTGTCGGTGCGGGAAGTGCCGTTAGCCGAGACGTCGGTGCAGGCGATCTTCGGGTAGTCCGCGGCGAGCAGAGCGTGAAGCCTGGTTGGGCCGACCGCTTTCACGATGCGATGAAGAAGAANAAAGCGGCCGAGAAGAAGGACTGAGCNTTCCCACTTTGGTCGTACGATTCTTGTAGNNNCGATTTTTCGGAANTCACGGGCAGCGGCGGNCCGAAAGTCCNTCNGCCATCCCTATTCGTTTACAGCTCGTTTACCATGTTCCNTTAGCCGGCNGTGNAGGTNAATCGGGAGCCCCGACATTGGATACGGAAAAGTCTAGCCAGCTGGCCGAGTATAAGGCGGTATGGGCTGCGACAACGCAATCGTTCGGTATGGTCCAGATGACCTTCGACGGGATCATCACCGCAGCAAACGAAAAGTTTCTCGAGATCTTCGGATATCGTGAAAAGCAGGTGGTGGGTTTTCACCACCGCATGTTGTGCGATCATACTTATGCGCAGTCGCACGAGTATCGTAAGTTCTGGGCACAGCTGGGCGAGGGCCTGACGATGGCCAATCGCTTCAAGCGCGAACATCGCAATGGCGGCACCCTGTGGCTTCAGGCAGTCTACACGCCCATCTTCGATGCCGATGGAAAGCCTGCCCGAGTGCTCAAGATCGCGACCGATATAACGCGACAGACGGAGCTCGAACTGGAGCTCGACGACCGCCTACGCGACAGCGAGCGGCTGCGAAAGGAACTGGTNGAGGCTTCCAACATCAAGGAAGCGACCATTTCGGACATCGGCAAGATCGTNCGCACGATCGAGGCTGTCGCTGACCAGACGCGCCTTCTGGCACTGAATGCATCGATAGAGGCNGCGCGNGCTGGTGAAGCGGGCCGCGGCTTTGCCGTCGTCGCCGANGAGGTCAAGAAACTGTCNCTCACGATCGGCGAGGCGACGAGGCAGGCCGAGGGNCTGATGAAAAATGCNCTTGAATCCAAAAANCCGTCCACCCCGGNCAGGCCGGAGGGACGGATCANATTGGTNGCCTAAGCTGCCCGNTTATCAGTCGGCCAGTCGCTGCAGCAGATAGATCATCTGCAGAGCCTGGAGCCTGGCGCGCTGTTCGTTGTCCACTCCGCCGGAATGGCCACCGGTAGTGTCTTCGAAATAATAATAATCCTGTCCCAGTTCCTTAACCCGTGCAGCGCCCTTGCGAGCATGGGCAGGATGAGTGCGATCGTCCGCCGTCGACGCCCAGAAGAATGGGGCAGGGTAATCCTTGCCTTCCAGCAGCTTCTGATAGGGAGAATAGGGTTCGATCCAGGCGCGCTGTTCCGGAATGCGTGGATCGCCATATTCGCCGATCCACGACGCGCCGCGTCCAATCTCGTGATAGCGCAGCATGTCGAACAGCGGGATCTGGACGATTGCCGCGTTGAATAGCTCCGGTCGCTGGGTGAAGGCCGTGCCGACCAGCAATCCGCCCTGCGAGCCACCCTGAATGCCAAGGTGCTCGGGACTGGTGATGCCCCGTGCGATCGCGTCTTCCGCGATAGCAATGAAATCGTCCCAGGTGCGCTGCTTGTTTTCGCGAATTGCAGACTGGTGCCAGTTCGGGCCGAATTCGCCGCCCCCCCGCATGTTCCCGAGGATGTAAGCTCCGCCACGCTCAACCCAGATCTTGCCGATCGAACCGAGGTAAGACGGCAGGCGCGGAACCTGAAAACCGCCGTAGCCGGTCAGCAAGGTAGGGTTGGTGCCGTCCATCACCATGCCCTTGGGCTTGACGAGGAAATACGGAATTTTCGTCCCATCGGCACTGGTCGCTTCGAACTGCTCGACTTCCATCCCGGCGGCATCGAAGTTGCTCGGGGAAGTCTTGATCACTTCGGGCGCGTCACTGCCATCGGAATAGTAGAGGGTCGACGGGGTGAGGAAATCGGTCACCGAATACATGATCTCGTCGGACCCATCGGAAGCCGCCGCTACCCCGAGTGTCGAATTATCCGGTAGCGCGATTTCTGTGGAAACCCATTTGCCGTCCACATAGTCGAACTTGAGAACCCTGCCTCGAACATTGTCGAGAAGGCTTACATAAAGGCTCTCTGCCGTATTCGCCGCGCCTTGTTTGGTCTGCTTCGCTTCCGGCGCCCAGACGAGCGTCTTGGTCGCGCCATTCGGGTCGGCCTTGAACTCTTCCAGATCGACGGAAATCAAGGCATCCGCTGGGAATGTCTGACCCTGCGTTTCCCAATCCACATCGGTCGAAAAGAGCAACTGGCCGTCTATCAGGCCATAGGGCGCTGCTTTGAGCGGCATGTCGAGGCGCAGCCACTCGCCGTCTTTCTGCCAGAAGTATTCGGTTTCGTGGAAGCTGGTTGCGCGGAATGCATACGTGCCATGTACAGTGCCGGTATGATCGCGCAGCAGCGTTGCTCCCGACCAAACGTCGGCTTCTTCGCCGCGCCAGATTTCTTCGGCTTGGTCGATGGGCGTTCCGCGTTTCCAAACGCGTGTGGTCCGTGGATACTGGCTTTCCGTGAGTGTGCCTTCACCGAAATCGCGGCTGACGAGCAGTGTATCCTTGTCCAGCCATTGGATGCCGCCTTGGCTTTTTTGATCCAGGACAAAGCCGCCATCGACGAAGGACTTGGTCGACATATCGAATTCGCGAAGCACGGTGGCGTCCTCGCCGCCGTCGGATAGCGCGATCATGCAGAGGCGCTCTTCTGGCGGCAGGCAATCGTAACCTTTGTAGACCCACTCCCTGCCTTCGGCATTGGCGAGTGCATCCACATCGAGAACGGTTTCCCATTGTGGATTGTCGGTTCGATAGCTTTCCAATGTGGTGCGGCGGACCAGCCCGCGTGGGTTCTGCTTGTCCTGCCAGAAATTGTACAGTCCGTCGGGCCGGATCGACACGTAGGGNATGCGATCTTCACTATCGTAGATNGCAAGCGCTTCGGCCTTGACNGNGTCGAAACGAGGGTCGCCCGCCAACAACTCCGTAGTGCGTTCGTTTTCCGCCCGCACCCAATCAAGAGCCCTTTCGCTGCGCGCTTCTTCGAGCCAGATGTAGCTGTCTTCCTCAGGGCCGGGAATGCCATCTTGAGCAATTGCGGGNGTGTTCGTTGCAAACGTCATGGCAGCCGCAATGGCCAGCGCAGATACGAGTTTCAAGGGCATGTCTCCGAAGAAGCTTGGAATGGCCTCAGAGTGAAGGCTCATCATCGGAAATTCNAGCTTCCGATTGTCAGTCGATCCGCTTCCATACTCTGATTGTGCGTCCGTGGAGGACGCCATTGGTCAATTCGCGATAATGGTCTGTTACCGCTCGCTCAACGAGTTGCCCTGCATCTTCGTTTTGGATCGTGAACTTTGTATCAGCGGTCACGATGATCGGCGGCCGGTTCGCAAGAATGCGTGCCACCTCGTCGGTCTGCTCTAAGCCGAGGGCATTTCGCTCAAGAGCGTTATTCAAGTGATCAGGGTAGATGTAGCGGGTAGGCAGGCAGCTACCGCTGAGCGTGTAGAGCGATGTCGGTCCGTCGAAGACCCACAAACATTTGGTCTTATTGTCGACATTGGGCGCTATGGCCCGTGACAGCCTGTTCAGCGTTGCGCTCTGTTCTTGCGACTGTGCGTATTGCTGCGGCAAGAACAGCGTAGATGCTGCACCCGCAAGGACGATTGCCAACGGTATCCAGCGTACTTTTGTCCGGCAGTCGATGAGCGGAAGGGCTACCAGAATCGCGTTTGGGACCAATGCCGCGTAATAATACCGATAAACGGTCGCGGGCAGAAAGACCGTTGCAAGAGACGCGACAAGCCAGAAAAGCATAAAGATATAGGTTTGGCGTTCGCGCGGTGGACTTAATCGGATCGCTGCGTAACCGCCGAGAACGATCAGGACGACGAGCGGCGATACAAATGCGGTGTGATCTATATCGAGCCTGCCACTTGGAGAAGGCAGGCGATCGAAAAACGACGTGAAATTGGCGAACAGGAAAGCATCGAAGTGACCGATGCCAGTGTAGAAGGCGCCTACGGCGATTGTTGGCAATAGGCCCAGAGCGGCGAATGCGATCCCCGAGCGCCAGAGTTTCGACACCGGCGCGCCACGTTTGTACTGCCCCCAAAGCGCCCACATGCCAAAGAAGATACATTGCGGAACGACTGTGTATTTCACTTGCAAGGCAAACCCGCCGATCAGCATCGCTGCAAGCGCGCGGCGAAAGGCCCGGGGATGGGCAGGATCGCGTACCAGCAGTGCCATCGCCAGCATCATCGGNACATAGAAGGCCTCCGACTGGCCGGAATGGCTGCCGTANGTCGACATCAATACGACATAAAGCAGCCCTGCGCCGGAGGCTGCCACACGGTCGACGAGAACACGGGACAGAACATACATCATCACCGCGCCAGCTAATGTGAATAACCCGGCGAGGACCTGATATGAAGCAGCCGCCGGGCCGCCGACGGCATGTGCTAGAGCGAAGAGTGCAAACAGGCCGAACGGTTTTCGATCCCACAGATCGACAAATGGTAGTTTGCCGTCGAGCATCGCATTGCCGATGAGAGAATAGAGCTGCTCGTCGACGTCGGCATTTGCATTCCCGATCCACGGCGCGCGCACCGCGATTACCGCCAGCAGGAGGACGATACACGCGGCGACATCGGCGCGCCTCGATTTCCTGATCGGCTCGGTTTGGGAGAGCGAACTCATGACAAGCATATGTCCCGGCAATGGTTAAATTACGCGTAACCACGCTCCTCGGTGCCAAGCCTGCTCCGAAACGAAAAAGGGCGACCCGTGGGTCCGCCCTTCCTGTTTAGTCTGTCGTACGAGCTTCAGCCTTCGACGTGCTCGGCCAAGACGGTCAGTCCTTTTTCGCTGACTTCCGCGAAACCGCCGCGCACCTCGATGCTCTCCGGCGCAGCCCCTTCGGTCTTGTAGACCTGCACGGCGCCGTCGCGGATCGTGGACATGAAGGGCGCGTGACCCTCGAGCACGCCGAATTCGCCTTCCGCTCCGGGGACGACGACCATGTGGACGTTTTCGGAGCGGACCAGCTTGGCCGGTGTGACGAGTTCGAAGTGGAGGGCCATGTGCTTACGATTCCTCGGCCAGCTTCTTGGCCTTCTCGACCGCCTGATCGATGCCGCCTACCATGTAGAAAGCGGCTTCCGGCAGGTGATCGTATTCACCTTCGACGACGGCCTTGAACGACTTGATGGTGTCTTCGAGCTGGACGAACACGCCCGGAATGTTGGTGAACACTTCGGCGACGTGGAACGGCTGGGACAGGAAGCGCTGGATCTTGCGGGCACGGGCGACGGTCAGCTTATCTTCTTCGCTGAGTTCGTCCATACCGAGGATGGCGATGATGTCCTGCAGGCTCTTGTATTTCTGCAGTGTTTCCTGGACCTTACGGGCCGTTTCGTAGTGTTCCTGGCCGACGACGCGGGGTTCGAGCACGCGGCTGGTGGAGTCGAGCGGATCGACGGCCGGGTAGATGCCCAGTTCCGAGATCGCGCGGCTCAGCGTGGTCGTTGCGTCCAAGTGGGCGAACGAGGTTGCCGGGGCCGGGTCGGTAAGGTCGTCGGCGGGAACGTAGATGGCCTGGACCGAGGTAATCGAGCCCTTGGTGGTCGAGGTGATGCGTTCCTGCAGATTGCCCATGTCGGTCGACAGGGTGGGCTGATAGCCCACGGCCGAAGGAATACGGCCGAGCAGAGCCGACACTTCCGAACCCGCCTGCGTGAAGCGGAAGATGTTGTCGACGAAGAACAGCACGTCCTGGCCTTCCACGTCGCGGAAGTATTCCGCCATCGTCAGACCCGAAAGAGCGACGCGGGCGCGGGCGCCCGGAGGTTCGTTCATCTGACCGAAGACGAGCGCCACTTTCGAACCTTCGGACGTTGCGTTGCCGTCCGCGTCCTTGGCGATCACGCCGGCGTCGAGGAATTCGTGATAGAGATCGTTACCTTCGCGGGTACGTTCACCCACGCCGGCGAAGACGGACACGCCGCCGTGGCCCTTGGCGATGTTGTTGATCAGTTCCTGGATCAGAACCGTTTTGCCAACGCCGGCGCCGCCGAACAGGCCGATCTTACCGCCACGCGCATAGGGAGCGAGAAGGTCGATCACCTTGATGCCGGTGACGAGAATAGCCGCTTCGGTCGACTGGTCGATGAACAGCGGGGCTTCCGCGTGGATCGGCATCGTCTGGTCTGCGCCGATCGGGCCGCGTTCGTCGATCGGCTGGCCGATGACGTTCATGATGCGGCCGAGCGTCTTCGGTCCAACCGGGACCGTGATCTGTGCGCCGGTGTTGACGACTTCCTGGCCACGAACGAGGCCGTCGGTGCCGTCCATCGCGATGGTGCGAACGGTATTTTCACCGAGGTGCTGCGCGACTTCAAGAACCAGCGTGTTATCGCCGTTCTTCGTTTCCAGCGCGGTCAGGATGCCGGGCAGTTCACCTTCGAACTGCACGTCGACGACGGCGCCGATAACCTGGCTGATGGTGCCATTGGGCGATTGGTTGAGTACGGGAGCGGTGGCCATTTGGTGTCCTTGACTTCTTTCGCACGGCACCGTCGCAGCGCCGCTATCAAATTTCCAGAAATGGAACGGAATTTCGCCGTGGCCCAAAGCACAATGGCACCCGTTCGTCCAGTGCGAATTTTGGGCATTTAGGACTTACCTCAATGCAGAAGGATGATGGCCACAGCGCGGAGAGGTCCAAGGTCAAGCAGTGTTTGCTGCCTGCGCCCGATTTTTCTTTGGAGAAGTTAGCAAAGAGCAGTCGCGATCGACTGTTCTTTGCGCACATCTGTCACCGAAGAACATTGCCCAGATCGGGACGTAGGGTGACGCTCTCTTTTATATCCGGCTTGACCACAACGCGTTGCATCGCAGAAGAAACAATGAAAGTTGCTCTTGGCCGCGGTGTGGGCACATGCCAATTCGTTCCACGATCGTCACGTTGGGATGTTACAGTAGTCGACGTCAAATAATAGGTGCCTGGCTCGAGGTGGCGCACCGCGAAGTTGGAATATCTTGTGCAATTGACCGTCTGGAGATCGTCAGGCTTACCAACATTCACTAGCTGTTTTGAATCTTTTGCAGGACGTGGTGCGTCATCCAGTTCTTGAGTGAATACCCCGGATTCGGTTGATCCAAACATGGCATTTACCATGGCATCGTTGCGAGCATTGGATGGGAAGTAAAACACTTCATCGCACCCGTAAGAATAGCCCGAAATGGCACCAGTTCCTGCTACATGATTGCGTGATCCCGCCGTTGTAGAACATCCTACAAGAAAAAGTGCACCGACGATTGTTGCGGAAATATGTCCGGCTTTCCTCTGCATAGCATTCCTCCAGATCACTTGGATATGGAATGGCTACCACATAATCCTGAGAATTACACGGCTGATTCCTAGCAGAGCCTTATATGATAGCAGGCGCCACTTTCGAGACGCCTGCTACAATGTTTACTTGGAAAAATGGACTTCAGCCGACGCAAACATTTTCCGGATCGGCAAAGGTCCATTCGCCTTCGCCAGCAGTGAGTGTTGCCTTGTTACGCAGGTATTCGTCGTCACCGAGGCCGAATTCGCAGACGACGTCCGGAGAACCCATGCCGGAGCGCTTGCAGACTGCGGTGTTGACGGGCTTTTCGTCGGGGCAAGCTTCTGCATACTTGACCGAAAACAGTTCCTGATCGGGTGCGGGCAGCGTTTCGACCGGTTCGGGCGTCGCGACTTCTGCCACGGGCTGTTCAGCCGGTTCGTTGCCACATGCAGCAAGCAGGGCGAGAGCGGCGAGGGCGGGGATAGTCTTGATCATCGTAGTATGGCTCCGGTCAGCGTTCTGCGACACTTTCCGGCATCCTCTCCATTTATATCTTACAGCGCTTCCGCGCCGGCAATGATTTCGATCAGTTCTGTCGTGATCGCGGCCTGACGGCTGCGGTTGTACTGAATGGTGAGCTTCTGGATCAGATCGCCGGCATTGCGCGTGGCGTTGTCCATCGCGGTCATCGAAGCGCCCTGTTCGGAAGCTTCGCGTTCCAGCAACGCACCGAACAGCTGGGTCTTCACATACCGCGGAAGCAATTCTTCGAGAATTTCCTCTTCGCCCGGTTCGTATTCGACAACGGCATCGCCGCCGGTGGACGCTGCTGCGGGAGCAGGCGAAGGGACCGGGATGAGCTGATCGACCGTCGGATCCTGCGCCAGTGCCGACTTGAAGATCGGGTAGATAAGATGCGCGACATCGAATTCGCCATTCTCGAAACGCGCAATCAGATCATCGGCAATAGCCTCTGCTTCTTCAAACCCGATATTGCGCACAGCCGAGGTATCGAAATGCTTTTCGATGCTGCTGGCAAAATCGCGCTTGATCGGGGCGCGGCCCTTCTTGCCGACGAGGTAGAACTTCACGTCCTTGCCTTCGGCGATAAGCGCGCGGGCCTTGATCTTGGCGGCCTTGACGATGTTGGAGTTCAGACCGCCGCACAGACCCTTGTCGGTGTTGACGACTACCAGCAGGTGACGCTTGTCATTCCCGGTGCCGGCCAGCAGCCGTGGTGCGCTGTCGCCGCTGACCTTGCCGGCGAGCGAAGCCATGACGCCCGACAGCCGTTCGGCATAGGGGCGTGCAGCTTCGGCCGCAGCCTGAGCACGACGCAGCTTGGCCGCTGCGACCATCTGTTTGGCCTTGGTGATCTTCTGGGTCGATTTGACCGAGTTGATCCGACCCTTGAGTTCCTTGAGGCTAGCCATTTCGGCTCCCTATCTTAGTGTCTCGTGGACTCAGGCGAACTGCTTGGCGAAGGTCTTCAGTGCGTCGACGACCTTGTTCTTGGTGTCGTCTTCGAACTTGCCGGTGGTGCGGATTTCTTCGAGCACGCCAGCGTGTTCGGACCGCATGAAGCTCAGCATCTGGGCTTCGTAATCGGTCACGCGGTCCACCGGAACATCATCGATGTAGCCATTGGTGCCAGCGAAGATCGACACGGTCTGCTCTTCGAACGGCATCGGCGAGAACTGCGGCTGCTTGAGCAGTTCGGTCAGGCGCGCACCGCGGTTAAGGAGCTTCTGCGTTGCGGCGTCGAGGTCCGAGCCGAACTGTGCAAAGGCAGCCATTTCGCGGTACTGTGCGAGGTCGAGCTTCATCGAGCCCGAGACCTTCTTCATCGCCTTCGTCTGAGCGGCACCGCCCACACGCGAAACCGACAGACCCACGTTAATGGCGGGACGGATACCCTGATAGAACAGGTCCGTTTCGAGGAAGATCTGGCCGTCGGTGATCGAGATCACGTTGGTCGGAATGTAGGCAGAAACGTCGCCGGCCTGCGTTTCGATGATCGGCAGTGCGGTCAGCGAGCCGCCGCCTTCAGCCTTGTTCATCTTTGCCGCACGTTCGAGCAGGCGGCTGTGGAGATAGAACACGTCGCCCGGATAGGCTTCACGGCCCGGAGGACGACGAAGCAGCAGCGACATCTGACGATAGGCAACGGCCTGCTTGGAAAGGTCGTCGTACACGATGACGGCGTGCATGCCGTTGTCGCGGAAGAATTCGCCCATCGCAGCGCCGGTGTAGGGTGCGAGGTACTGCAGCGGAGCCGGTTCCGAAGCGGTTGCGGCCACGACGATGGTGTATTCCATCGCGCCGTTTTCTTCGAGCTGCTTCACGATCTGCGCAACGGTCGAACGCTTCTGGCCGACGGCGACGTAGATGCAGTAAAGCTTCTTGCCTTCATCGTCGGACTGATTGGCTTCCTTCTGGTTGATGAAGGTGTCGATCGCGACAGCCGACTTACCGGTCTGACGGTCGCCGATGATCAGTTCGCGCTGGCCACGGCCAACCGGGACGAGGGCGTCGATGGCCTTGAGGCCCGACTGCACAGGTTCGCTGACCGATTCACGCGGGATGATGCCCGGAGCCTTCTGCTCGACCAGACGACGCTCGGTCGTTTCGATCGGACCCTTGCCATCGATCGGATTGCCCAGAGCATCGACCACGCGGCCAAGCAGGGCCTTGCCGACGGGAACGTCCACGATGGTGTTGGTGCGCTTTACGCTGTCGCCTTCGCCGATTTCCTGGTCGGAACCGAAGATAACCGCACCGACGTTGTCGGCTTCGAGGTTGAGCGCCATGCCCTGAACGCCATTGGCGAATTCGATCATTTCGCCGGCCTGCACGTTATCGAGGCCGTGGATGCGGGCAATACCGTCACCCACCGACAGCACGGTACCGACTTCGCTGACTTCGGCTTCGGTACCGAAATTGGCGATCTGGTCCTTGATGACCTTCGAGATTTCTGCGGCGCGGATATCCATGATGTGTGTCCTTTAAGCCTTCATGGCCTGGGAAAGCGAATTGAGACGGGTGCGGATCGAGGCATCGAGGCGCTTCGAACCGATGGTGACGACGAGGCCGCCCAGCAGATCGGGGTCGACGTTCGTGGAAAGTTTTACGGTGCGGCCTTCGCGGGCCGTCAGCTTGGCTTTCAGATCGGCGAGCTGCGCATCGCTGAGCGCATGCGCGCTGGTCACTTCTGCCGTGACTTCCCCGCGCTGTGCGGCGGCGATGGCGCGAAATGCGCGAATTACCTGCGGAAGCTGCGACAGGCGGCGGTTCTGTGCCAGCACGCCAAGGAAGTTCTGTGTCAGCTCGGAAACGCCCAGAAGGGCGGACACGCCCCACAAGGCCTTTTGCGCATTGGCGCGCGACACCTTGGGGTTGGTCGTGACGGCAGCGAGCTCGGGCGATTCGCCGAGCGCGACCTCGATCTTGTCGAGGTCCGATTCGACCGCTGTCACGGTCCCGTTTTCGCTGGCGAGGTCGAACAGGGCCGAAGCGTAACGCCCTGCCAGGCTAGCCTGAATACCGGCGGAAATATCCACGCGCTTGAGGTCCTCTCGGGTCCGGAAGAAAAGTCTGTGCGAGCCGAGCCGTTCGCGGGCAGACAGGAGTCGCCCCGGCAAGGTCGGCGCGCGCCTAGCAAAGCCCCCCGTCAATGGCAAGCCGACTCCGGACCGGGAATCTGGACTCCGTTGTTAAAGAGNGTAAATTACGTGGCACAAAGAAACCAATCGCACGGGAGAGAAGCGATGGAGACCGTACCGCTGGCNCCGAAGTGCGGGGTCGAAATTACCGGTGTGAATCTGGCCAGTGTGGATGGCCGGGAACTGGATAGCATAAAGCAGGCGATCTTCACGCACGGTGTCGCNCTGTTTCGCGGNCAGGACGATTTCACACCCGACGCGCATATCGCCTTTGCCANNAGGTGGGGCGGNATCGACATCAACAANTACTTCCCGCTGACNGACGATCACCCNGAAATCGCAGTAGTGCGCAAACGGGCGGATCAGGTCACCAATATCGGCGGCGGATGGCACACGGATCATTCCTACGACCAGATCCCTGCGATGGGATCGATCCTGGTCGCGCGCACGCTGCCCCCAAGCGGGGGCGATACGCTGTGGGCGCATATGGGCGAGGCTTATGATGCGCTGTCCGACGAACTGAAGCAGGAGATAGAGGGGCTGGAGGCCTTCCACACCGCCGACCACATATATGAAGAAGGCGGGCTATACGCGCAGACCGACATCGGCAGCGATTTGCGCGGTCAGGGGCTGAAGACGGGCGCAACCCATCCCATCGTAATCCGTCACCCGCAGACCGGGCGCAAACTGTTGTACGTAAACAGCGCCTTCACGATCAATATCGTGGGCCGGACACGGCAGGAAAGCCTGCCGTTGCTGCAACGTCTATACGACGCCGCAACGCAGGCNGACAATGTNTGCCGCGTGGCGTGGGAAGCGGGGTCGGTGGCGATCTGGGACAACCGCACGACCTGGCATTTCGCGTCGAACGATTATCAGGGACATGCCCGCGAAATGCACCGCATCACGCTGACGGGTGAACCGCTGGCAGCCTGATCCGTCAGTTACGCGCCTTGCATTCGTAGACCAGGCGTTCGTTCGCCTGCTGCGGCAGCTTGCCCAGCACTTCGCTCTGCAGTTCGCCGAGCCTGGAGGCGGCACCTTCGCTGCCACACTGGGGCGCTTCGAATTTGGCCCGGGCTTCGCGCGCCTCGCTCATTTCGCTGCGGGGAAGAAGATACCGTTCGCTGCGGAAGATGCGGCGGTCGGGATCGAAACTGTTGACCGACACCGCCGCCTCGTCGTTGGGCACGAACACGCGGCTCCACGAACCGCCGGCAAAGCCATATTGCGTGCGTTCGTTGACGCAGCCATCGGCGGTCCAGTCGAATTCCACGTCCTGCGTATCCGCACTGGTGATACGGCTGCGTTCGGGCACGAGCGTGCACAGCAGGGCCAGATCCTTGGCCTCGCCTGGTTCCGCATCGGACCCATCGGCGCCTTCCTGCATGGACGCCGCGACGCGGCGGTCTATTTCATCGAGGCCCGGGCGGGTCAGATAGGCGGCGAGGGCGATCAGGACGACGACAGCCGTCGCGCCGCCAACGATACGCAGGCGCTTCTCGTCACGCTCGGCTGCGTCCTGCTGCCACAGGGTGAGCGCCCACTGGCCAAGGCCGAAGGCGACGAGCAGGAGCACGAAGGCCAGGAATACCCGGTCTTCACGCTCCATGATGACGGTCTGCTGCGCTTCGATCTGGGCGCGTTCGCGCCTGGCACGCGTGGCTTCGGTGCGTTCGGCCAGATCGGCGCGTGCCGCCATCTGTTCGCTCTGCATGCGCTCCCGCTCGGCCGCGTCGAGATCGGCCATGGAGCGGCAGGTGGTGTTGTTGACGCGGGGTTCGACCTCGTTTTCGCGAAGGAAGGGGAGAAGCTCGCGATTGGATACGGCAAAATAGAATTCCGCATCGCCGCCATCATTGTCTGCGCCGAAACTGTTCACCCCGACCACGCGGCCGCAGGCGTCGAGCAGGGGGCCGCCGGAATTTCCGCGCGCGATGGGGGCGGTGTGCAGGATGGTGTCGAACTGACGGCTGGGGCGCGCGCCCGAAATGAAGCCGCGACTTTTCACCGGAGGCTGGCTGCGGAAGATGTCGCTGATGTCGAGCCCTTGGGCGCGGTCGACGTTCATCGGATAGCCGACGCTGGTTACCTCGCCGCTGTCGGGCGGCAGGCCGCCGGCAATCGCCAGCGGGGGCAGGCGCAGATCGCCCGTGATCCGTATGAGCGCCAGATCGTTGCGCGTCGAAACGGCGATAAGCTGGCCATAGACGGCCTCGCCGCCGCCAGTGGGGACGATGCCGATCTTCATCACCTCGTCACGCAGCGCGTCGCGCACGACATGGGCGTTCGTCACGACCTTGTCCGGGGCGACGGCGAAGCCCGTGCCGTGGCTGATCGGGAACAGCTCGCCATCCTCTTCGCCGATGATGACGACGCGCACGACACCGCGGGCAGCCGCATCGATATCGGCAGGATCCGCATGGGCCATCGCCGGCGCGAGGAGCGTGAGCAAGGCGGCAAGGAGGAGTGGAAGGCGTCCCATCGGAGCCGCCTTGTGAAGATCATTGGCTTTGATCGCAAGATGCGGGATGCATCGCGCGGGGGACTGGCGCACATCGGTATTCCATACGCTATAGGGAGGCTGCCGTGACAATCACCGACGACACTGCCTGGGCCGCCGTCATGCGGCGCGACCGAACCTACGACGGGCGCTTCGTCACTGGCGTGCTGACCACGGGCATCTATTGCCGGCCATCCTGCGCTGCGCGACATCCGGACCGGGGCAATGTGCGCTTTTTTACCGATTGTGCGGCGGCGCGGGCGGCGGGCTTGCGGGCGTGCAAGCGCTGTCTGCCGGACGATGTCGGGCGGGACGAGGCAGCGGTTCTGGCCGCGATCGACGAGATCCGCAATGCGCAGGACGTCCCTTCGCTCGCGGTTCTGGCTGAGTTGACCGGCTATTCGCCGACGCATTTCCAGCGCATCTTCAAGCGCGCGATCGGTCTTTCGCCGGCGAGCTACGCCCGGGCCCTGCGCGAAGAGCGTGCGCGCAATTCCCTGTCGGCCGGTGAAAGCGTGACCGGCGCAATCTATGAGGCCGGCTATGGATCGGCATCGCGCTTCTACGAAAATACGAAAGGACGGCTGGGGATGACGGCAAGTGCATGGGCGAACGGCGGAGCGGGCGTGACGATCAACTGGGCGGTGGTCGAAACGAGCATGGGGCCGATGCTCGTCGCAGCAACGCAGAAGGGCGTCTGCCGCCTTTCGTTCGGCGAGGACGAGAGCGAGCTGGCACGCCGGTTCCCGAAGGCCGAGCTTGTAGAGGGCGGAGACGGGTTCGCAAAATTGCTCGCCGAGGTCGTGNCCAGCGTCGAGGCACCGGGTGATTTTTCGGATATCCCGTTGGACGTGAAGGGAACTGCTTTTCAGGAGGCGTGCTGGGATGCGCTGCGTGCGATCCCCCCCGGCGAAACGCGCACCTATTCCGAAATCGCCGCGGCGGCGGGCAATGCCAAGGCGGTACGCGCGGCAGGGAGCGCGAACGCAAGGAACAATGTGGCCGTTCTGATCCCGTGCCACCGCGTCGTGCGCAAGGGCGGCGACCTCGGCGGCTATGCCTATGGCCCCGATATCAAGCGCGAATTGCTGAAGCGGGAACGGAGGTAAGGGCGGTCGCCTTGAGATCCGGCGGAACAATCGGTCTTGAATTGCGAATGATTCGCATTAACTAAAGGCGATGAGCACGAGACCAAGCCCGCGAACCCTTACAGTCCAATCCAGCCAGCGCCTGTCCCCATCGATGATCCGCATCACGCTGGGCGGCGATGAGCTGAGAGACTTTCCCACCGGCTTTGCAGGCGGTTATGTCAAACTCATTCTGTCGCCACCGACTGCGACATCGAAAGCGGTGATTCGAACCTATACGATCCGCCATCAACGCAGTGATGCCATCGACGTCGATTTCGCATTGCATGGAGGAGAAGCCGCAGGGCCAGCGACACGCTGGGCCCTATCGGCAAAGCCGGGTGATACCGTCCTGGTCGGAGGGCCTGGATTGCCCAAGCCCCTGTCGGAAGATCGCGACTTCTATCTTGTCGCTGGTGATATGACCGCTTTGCCAGCCATCAGCGTCAACCTTTCTGCTCTTCCTGCGAATGCTCGGGGATTAGCCGTCATCGAGATACAGGATGAGGCAGACCGACCGGACATCATCGCTCCCGAAGGGATGCGGATCCGTTGGCTTATCAATCCGGAACCGGGACGGCATCCCGATCTCCTGGTCGAGGCGCTGCGATCGATCGGGCAGCCTGAAGGAAAGATCGCTGCGTGGGCAGCGTGCGAATTCACCTCGATGCGGAAACTGCGCGATTACCTGCGCGGCCAGATGGGTCTTGGCGGGGACGATCTCTATATCTCGAGCTACTGGAAGCACGGACTGATCGAAGACGAACACAAAGAGATTAAGCGGGCGGATGCAAATGCTCAGCCGGTATCCTGACTGCATGAAAGACCGATAGAAAAAGGGCGGACCGTGAGGCCCGCCCTTTTCGCTGAAAGATCGGTTCGGATCAGAACCCGGAACCCATCCCGTCTACACTCTTGCTGACGAGGATGTTGACGGCAACGCGGCGGTTCTGCGCTTTGCCGGCTTCGGTCGTGTTATCCGCCGCAGGATCCGCCTCGGCCATGCCGGTCGGCGTCATCATGCGATACGGGGCCCATTTGCATTCCTGCTGGAGGAAGTTGACCACGCGCGCCGCGCGCTTTTCGCTGAGTTCCTGGTTGAACTCGTAATCGCCGGTCGAATCGGTGTAGCCGACGACGAGGAGCAGGGCGTTCGATGTTGCATCTGCCTGGCCAGCGGTCTGACAGAGTTCGGCCCGCGCCGAATCCGACAGGGCGTACTTGCCCGTGTCGAAATAGACGTTGGTGACGCCCTTCACGTTGTATTCGTCGATATTGGCGACCCGGCCACGCAGAGCCTCGGTAGCGGCTTCGTTGGAAGCAAAGCGCTGATCCGTTCCGTTGTGGATCATCCGCGCCGTCTTGAGGTCCTTGCTCTTGAGCGCGACCTTGGTCGCGATCAGACCGCGATTGGCCCATTCGACCGTTTGGACTTCAACAGGCAGACCATTCAGGAGATCTGCAGGGGGCAGGGTATCCTTGTTAAGGCCGAGGAAACCGCCGCTGCTGCGGATTTCAGTCGCCGGGCTGATCGCTACGATGGTGCGCGCGCCATCGACAGTGGTCACCTGCATCTTGTCGTCCGTGCGGGCGGAAATGACGCCTTCGACGGTCGGGCCATCGGGCATGCCGGACAGATCGCTGGGAGTGGTGCCGGTGACAGTGGTTAGAACTTCACCTTCCTGACCATCCTGCGGTGCGATTTCTTGTGCGTAGACACTACCGGTCACGGGCAGAGTCAGTGCGGCAATTATGGCCAATGTCTTCGAACTTTTGGAAATGGCAGTCATAATCTTCTCCTTAAACCGTCAACCGCATGTGCCATGTGCCCGGACCAAACCTGTCCGATGCACCCCCTCCGTTAAGCATATGCGGGCAAATGAGCCCCCTTTGTCCATCATCAATCACATGCGGCACACGGCCGCGGGTCGGCACCGGTGTGCAGGTCGACCTTATGCGCAAATGAACGTCCCCCCATTTGTCTCCAAACGAGTCGTCAATCTGACCTCAATATGCGGTGAAGCGACGTTCAGGCGGTCGCAGCGTTAACCATCTTCGTGCCGGGCCCAGCCCGAACCGGCCGGAGTCAGGGTGTCGAGGAAGCGATCTGCACTGCGCAGATAGTCCTGCTGCTTTTCAGACCCCATCCGATCCCAATTGGCGTAAATCCGGCCGATCCGCCGGTTCTTTTCCAGCCGGTCACGGTGCCGGTGCATAAAGTGCCAATATAGCGGGTTGAACGGGCATGCGCCTTCGCCGGTCTTCTTGTTCGGCGAGTATGCACAGCCCGCGCAATAATTGCTCATCTTGTTGATGTAGTTTCCGCTGGCGGCGTATGGTTTGGACGCGAGCTTCCCACCATCGGCGTAAAGGATCATGGCCGACACATTGGGCAGTTCGACCCATTCGTAAGCATCGGCATAAACGACAAGGAACCAGTCCTGAACGTCGCGCGGAGTTATACCCGCGAGCAATGCAAAATTGCCGAGCACCATCAGGCGCTGTATATGGTGCGCATGCGCGTTATCGCGCGTGGAACGGATACAGTCGGCAAGACAAGCCATGTCGGTTTCGCCTGTCCAGTAGAATTCGGGCAGCCCCCGTTGCGCATTGAGTTCATTGGCAGTCTGCAAATGCGGCATCTGGTTCCAATAGAAACCGCGCACGTATTCTCGCCAGCCGATGATTTGCCGGATGAAGCCTTCCACCGAATTGAGTGGCGCCTTGCCGTCACGATAGGCTTGCTCGGCGCGATGGCAGAGATCGAGCGGGTCGAGCAGACCGAGATTGAGGCTGGCGGACAGCATGGAGTGAAACAGGTCGTCCTCGCCCGCGACCATTGCATCCTGATAGGGACCGAAGCATTTGATCCGTTCGGCGAAAAACGCGTCGGCAGCATCTTCTGCTTCGTCGCGCGTGACGGGCCATTCGAATTTCTCGAGGCTGCCGAAATGATCGGGAAAACGATCTTCGACTAACTCGATGACCTGCTGCGTGATCTGGTCTGGTTCGAACTTCGCGCGTTCCGGCGCGGCAAGGCCTTCCTTGGGTGGCTTGCGGTTTTCGCTATCGTAGTTCCATTCTCCGCCTTCGGGCCTGTCCCCATCCATAAGCAGGCCGGTCTTCCGGCGCATTTCGCGATAAAAGAATTCCATCCGCAATTCCGTGCGGCCTTCGGCCCAATCATCGAATTCCGGCTGTGGGCAGATGAAGCGGTCGTCTCGCAGAATCTCCACGCCGCAGAGAAATTTATCGGGCCATTGTTCCATATCCTGGCGGACCCGCCATTCGCCCGCTTCCACGACCCTGATCAGGCGCGGTGAATGGTCTTCGACTGCGCGGGCCAGCTCGCCAGTAAAGCTGCCCGCATTGTCTATATCGTCGAGCTTGACGTAATCCACCGTCCAACCAGCTTCGCGCAACTCGTCGGCGAAGTGGCGCATGGCTGAAAAGATCAGGGCGATCTTCTGTTTGTGATGTTTGACGTAGGTTGCCTCGTCCCAGACTTCCATCATCAGGATGACGGTGTCGTCCTTGGCGCACCCACGGATCGACGCGATTTGGCGACTCAGCTGATCGCCGAGTATGGGAACGAGAACGGGGCCGGGCATTGCCGTTTCAATGCCCGGCGTCCGTCTTGGTGCCTCAGAGTTTCGCGATCGTTTCTTTTGCCGCTTCCATTCCGGCGGCGATCGCATCGGGACCGAAGCCAGCTTTTTCGACGCGCACGAAATGAAGGTCGTCGACGCCGATAAAACCGAAGAAAGTCGTCAGCAGGCTTTCATGGTTTTCCGCCATCTGATCGTTGGAATATTCGCCGCCACGCGCCGATGCGATCACGACCTTGCGACCGCCCGCCAAGCCTTCCGGTCCGGCTTCCGAATATTGGAACGTGACGCCNGGCACGCCGAGGCGATCGAGCCATGCCTTGAGCNGNGAGGGGANGGTGAAATTGTACATCGGCGCGCCAACGATCACGATGTCGCTCGCGAGAAATTCCTCGAGCACGGCGCGCTGGTCGGGATAGGCAGCCGCGACGGCTTCTTCATGCGTGTCCGGCGCGGTGCGGATCGCCTTGGTGGTGATCGGGTCGATGTGGGCGAGCGGTTCTGCGACGAGATCGCGGGTGACGAGCGTGGCGTCGGGATGTTTGGCCGTGAAGTGAGCGACCAGCTCGTCGGTCAGCTTGCGGCTGATCGATTGATCGCCGGTGGTCGAACTGTCGATGCGAAGGATTTGCACTATTGAAACTCCGTAGTTACTATCGATAACTTGGAGGCTATATGGAAACTACAACCCGACTTGCACAAGAAGGCACTTTTGTGTCCGATAGGGACACCGGTGTAACCCTTGAAGTTCACGACGCGCCGCAATGTACGGCCGTGAACGACATTCTCGCCCGCGTCGGGGATAAATGGTCCGTGCGCGTGGTGATGGCGCTGACCGAGGAATCGCGGCGGTTCAATGAATTGCGGCGCGAAATTCCCGGTATTTCCCAGCGCATGCTGACCCGGACGCTGCGTGGGCTGGAGCGGGACGGGCTCGTCAGTCGCGCAGTGACGCCGACAGTGCCGCCCCGTGTCGATTACGCGCTGACCGCGCTCGGCAAATCCTTGTGCAACCCGGTCGCCCAGCTCGGCAACTGGGCTATCGCCAACATCGGCAAGGTAGAAGCCGCTCGCGCCGTGTTCGACAGCGAGCAGGATTAGACGAAACTGTAAGGATCGATATCGACCGCCAGGCGCACGCCTGCGGGGTGATCGACCTGTGTCAGCCACCGCCGTATGACGTGCTGTAGTTGCACACTGCGACGGGCATTGATGAGAAAACGATAGCGATAGCGCCCGCGCAGCAGGGCCATGGGGGCAGGGGCCGGTCCCAGGATCATGCAGTCCGCCACATCCGGCCGGAAAGCACCGAGGCGATTGGCGGCCTCACGCGCTTCGCCGTCGTCTTCCGACGATATGATGATCGAGGCCCAGCGACCGAACGGCGGAGCGCCGGCCTCGCGCCGCATTTCGGTTTCGGCAGAATAGAAAGCGTCCCGGTCCCCCGCAGCGAGTGCGGCAATCACCGGGGCTTCGGGATGGCGCGTCTGGATCAGGACTTCACCCGGCTTTGAACCGCGTCCGGCACGCCCGGCCACCTGGGCCACCTGCTGATACGTCCTTTCGCCTGCGCGCAGATCGCCACCTTCCAGCCCCAGATCGGCATCGACGACGCCGACCAGCGTCAACTCGGGGAAATGGAACCCCTTGGTGACCAACTGGGTGCCGACGATCACGTCGATTTCACGCGCTTCAACCGCAGCGATAAATTCTGCGGCACGGCCTGGTGAATTGAGCGTGTCCGACGTGGCCACGAATACGCGGGCCTGCGGGAGCCGTTCGGCCACCTCGTCGGCAATCCGTTCCACGCCCGGCCCGCAGGCGACGAGGCAATCGGGTTCGCCGCATTCGGTGCAGGCTTGCGGTGCAGGCGCCTCGTGCCCGCAATGGTGGCAGGCCAGCCGACGGGTGAAGCGATGCTCGACCAGCCAGGCGCTGCAATTGGGGCATTGATACCGGAAGCCGCAATTGCGGCACAAGGTCAGCGGTGCATAGCCGCGCCGGTTCAGGAACAGCAGCGATTGTTCGCCGCGCTCCAGCCTTTCCTCGATCCCGTCGACCAGCCGCTGCGCCAGCCACATGCCATGAGGCGGCTTTTCTTCGGTCAGATCGATCAACTCGATCGCCGGCAATTCCGCGCCGCCAAAGCGGCTAGGCAGATCGACCTTCTCGTAAATCCCGCTTTCTGCCATCTGAAGGCTTTCCAGCGCGGGGGTGGCGCTTGCGAGAATGACGGGCACCTTTTCGAAATGGCCGCGCATAACGGCGACATCGCGCGCATTGTAGCGCACCCCGTCTTCCTGTTTGAAACTCGTTTCATGCGCTTCGTCAACGACGATCAGCCCCAGCTTTGCGAAGGGCAGGTACAGGGCAGAGCGGGCGCCGACCACCACCTGCGCCGAGCCTTCGCAAACCGCGCGATAGGCGCGCCTACGTTCGGTCGATTTGAGCGAGGAATGCCACAGGATGGGGGCGGCGCCGAAGCGTTCTTCGAACCGGTGGAGGAAGTTCTCGGTCAAGGCGATTTCGGGCAGCAGCACAAGCACCTGCCGCCCCATGCGCAAGGCTTCCGCCACAGGTTCGAAATAGGTTTCCGTCTTGCCCGATCCGGTGACCCCATCGAGCAGGAACGGTGCGAAGTCGCGCTTGCGCACCGCAGCGGAGAACACGTCGGAGACCGCTTGCTGCTCGTCGCTCAGATCGACCTGTACGAAATCCGGGCGTGCGGTGTCGTAAGGCCGGTCGCAATCCACCTCGACAGGTTCGAGGACGCCCTGATTGACCAGCCCGCGCAGGACTCCTTCGGACACACCTGCAATGCCCGACAGTTCGCGGATATTGGCCTGTTCGCCGTCCAGTGCGTCGATGGCTGCCTGGCGCTGGGGCGTCATGCGTTCCGGCAAGCCGCCGGTGAGGCGATATTCGGTCATCGTCGCCGGGCCCTTCAGCGCTCCCCCGGACGACAGCGCCATTCTTGCCACCCCGGCGAGAGAGGCGACGTAGTAATCGGCTGTCCATTCAATCAGGCGGCGCAGAGGGGCCGAAAGCGGCGGGACGGGTAATATGCCGCGTAGCGGTCGCAGCTTTTCGGCCGGAACCTCGGTACCCGGCAGCCGTTCGGCCTCCCAGACGATTCCGATGACGGTCCGCGGCCCGAGCGGGCATTCGACCACCGATCCGGGTTCGACCCTCAGTCCTTCNGGCACCTTGTAATCAAGGGGCCCCAGGGCAGCATTGAGGACAAGGCAGCGCACGCGGTTCATCGCTCGGCCATATGGGCGGCGCAAGGCTATGGAAACAAGGGTGGGATGAAATGAGGACCAACAATATGAACGAAATTCTCGTGAAACCCACCGGGCGACGTGCCCTGCTCGGCGGCATGGCGGCATCGGGCGGGCTGCTTTTGCTGCCGGCCTGTACGTCGGTGCCGCGCTTCAGTCTCGTCGATGCCGTGCAGCGCATGCTGTTCCTGTCGAGCGAGCGGGCTTTCGCACGCATGCTGCAGGCCGACGGGTTCTGGGACCAGCAGGTTGCACAGGTCGGTTTCAGCAATCTGCTGGGCGCCCGCGGGGATGTCCTGTCGCGGATTCTGACCTCGGCCCTGTTCAAGGATCGGCTGGACCGCGCCTTCGGCGACATCGCCTATGAAGGAGCAGCGCGGGCCGCACCGCTGGTTACCGACGCCGTTCGCGTAGTCGGCATCAATAATGCTCTCGACCTCGTGCGAGGCGGGCCGACGGCGGCGACCACGTTCCTGCGCGGTTCGATGGGGGCCACGCTGGTAGATGCGATGGTGCCGGAACTGGGCCAGGCGATACGAATTTCGCAGGACCCTCTGGTCGGCGAACTCATCCAGGGGCTGACGGGTATCGATTTCGCTGGGGCGACCAATCGTTTCGCGACCAGTCTGGACAACACGATCTGGCGGGAGATCGGTGCGGAGGAAGCGGCGATCCGCCGTGATCCGAGGGCGACACGTGATCCCCTGATCATCGGCGTGTTTGGAGCCGCTGCGCAATATTGATCTAGACGGCTGGGCGCGCCGGGCGGGGAATGGCATAGAACATCCATGCGAACCCTTCTCGNCGCTTTCCTTCTGGGNACCACAGCCTGTAGCACACCTGTGATCGAGCCCGGCCCGATCGTCGGCGCGCAGCTTTACACGGTGCGTGAAAGCATGGCGGCCGATCCTCTCGCAACGCTGCGTNGCGTTGCCGATCTNGGGTATCGCGAGGTGGANATTGCCGGGACNTTNGGGGCCAAGCCCGAGGCGATTTGTCAGCAAACGCGTGCGCTGGAACTGCGGGTTGCGGCTGTGCATGCAGACTGGCAGTTGCTGCGTACGGATCCGGCGGCTGCAATCGCGGAAACCAGGGCGCTATGCAGCGATACACTCATTCTCGCCTGGTTGCCTGAAGATCAGCGNCAAACCTTGGCTCAATGGCGCGANTGGGTGGAGCATTTGAACCTGATCGCCGACCTGGCAGAGCGGGAAGGCGTGCGGATCGCGTATCACGCCCATGATTTCGAGTTTGCAGAGATAGACGGGATCCGGCCCATCGATCTGCTCATGGACGAGCTCGATCCGCGTATCGGCTTCGAACTGGANACATACTGGCTGGCGTATGCGGGCGAAGATCCTCTGCGTTTTCTTCAACGGCATGCCGATCGGGTCACCCATCTTCATCTTAAGGATATGGCNGGTGACGGAAGCATGGCCGATGTGGGCGAAGGCACGNTGCCGCTGNCTCAAATCATCATTCAGGCGCAGCNNCAGGGNGTGCGNCACTTNCTGGTCGAGCGCGACGATGCATCCGATCCGTGGGCCAGCCTCGCCGCAAGTCTTGACTCGCTGCGCGCNATGCCCTTGCAGCNGNACACAACTTCAAACGCCTTCCGGAGCGCGAATCCATGAAATTCTTCGTCGACACTGCCGACATCGCCGACATCAGGGAAATGGCCGACACCGGCCTGCTCGATGGCGTCACCACCAATCCGTCGCTGATCGCAAAGTCGGGCCGCGATTTCATGGAAGTAACCAAGGAAATCTGCGACATCGTGGATGGGCCCGTGAGTGCCGAAGTCGTCGCGCTCGATCACGACACGATGATGAAAGAAGCGGAAACGCTGCGAAAGATCGCCGACAATGTCTGTATCAAGGTTCCGCTGACGATCGACGGCCTGAAGACCTGCAAGAAGCTCACCGGCGACGGCACACAGGTCAACGTCACGCTGTGTTTCTCGGCCAATCAGGCGCTGCTCGCGGCCAAGGCGGGGGCGACCTTTGTTTCGCCTTTCGTGGGGCGGCATGACGATAATGGCTTCGACGGCATGGAGCTCATCGCCGACATTCGCCAGATTTATAACAACTACAATTTCGGCACGGAAATCCTCGTCGCCTCGGTTCGCAACCCGGTTCACGTTCTCAAGAGCGCGCTGATTGGCGCCGATGTCGCTACAATGCCGCCCGCCGTCATCAAGGGTCTGTTCAAGCATATCCTGACCGACAAGGGCATCGAGGGCTTCGTCGCCGACTGGGCGAAGACCGGTCAAAGCATTCCGACGCAGTAAATGACCGACCAGACGCCCCTCGACCGTTTCAAACAGGCGCTGACGAGCGCGTCGCGCGCGCTCGCGAACGAGCCTGAGGTCGAGGTGGCGTGGAGCGCGGATGCTCCTGCGCAATCGGGCAAGAATCTCCGTGTCCCGCTGCCTGGCCGAAATCTGCCCCGCGATCAGGCGATCGAGGCGCGCGGTTTCGCTGACAGCTTCGCGCTGAAACTGCGCCACCATAACGAGGCGCTTCATAACAAGGGCGCGCCGCCAGAGCCCATCGCACGTGCTTGTTACGATGCCGTCGAACAAGTTCGCTATGAGGCGATCGGTTCGACCCGCTATGCAGGCATTCGCGATAATCTGAATTCGGCAGTAAAGCTCCGTACGGCATCGGATCCGATAGTGCGCGCGGACGAAGCGAAAGACGTGCCGCTTCCCACGGCGCTGTCGCTGATGCTGCGCGAGGCTTTGACCGGCGAGGCGATCCCCGAACGGGCTCAAGCGGCCGTCGATCTGGTTCGAGACGATATTCTTGCAAAGATCGGCACCGATATGGACGGGCTCGCCGATGCCCTCGACGATCAGCGCGCCTTCCAGGATCTGACGCTCGATATGCTGCGGCATCTCGACCTTACCCTTCCCGATAGTCCCGAACCGACCGATGCCGAAGATGGCGAGGACGAGGAAGGCGAAAACCCGGAAGAACAGGATACCGACGAGGAAGACGAAGGCGGGGCCGAACCGCAGGCTGCCGATGCGCGCAGCGAAGTCACCGATGGTGAGGCGGAAGGCGATGCCGATCAGGATGTCGATGGCGAGCAGGAAATGGCCGACGGCGACCCTTCGGACGACGGCGAAGAAGGCATGCAGCCCGTCCGGCCAAATCGGCCATGGACCGATCTTCCCGATACTTTCGAATACAAGGCCTATACCGAGAAATTCGACGAGATCGTCGAAGCACCGGAACTGTGCGACAACGAAGAACTCGACCGGTTGCGGACCTATCTCGACAGCCAGCTCGCCGGATTGCAGGGCGTGGTCACACGTCTTGCCAATCGCCTACAGCGCCGCCTCATGGCGCAGCAAAACCGCAGCTGGGATTTCGATCAGGAAGAAGGCCTGCTCGATGCCGCGCGTCTGACGCGGGTGGTCGTCAGCCCCGGTCACGCGCTTAGCTACAAGATGGAGCGCGATACCGAGTTCAAGGACACGGTCGTCACGCTGCTGATCGACAATTCGGGTTCGATGCGTGGGCGGCCGATTTCCATTGCCGCAATCAGTGCCGACATACTTGCGCGCACGCTCGAGCGNTGCGGCGTGAAGACCGAAATTCTGGGCTTTACAACCCGCGCCTGGAAGGGCGGTCAAGGCCGCGAGATGTGGCTGGCCGATGGGCGGCCTGCCAATCCCGGTCGCCTCAATGATCTACGGCATATTCTGTACAAGAAGGCGGATGAGCCCTGGCGCCGTGCGCGCCGCAATCTCGGCCTGATGATGCGCGAAGGTCTGCTGAAAGAGAACATCGACGGCGAAGCGCTGCTGTGGGCGCATGATCGCCTGCTGCGCCGCCCCGAGGACCGCCGCATCCTGATGGTCATTTCCGATGGCGCGCCGGTCGACGACAGCACGCTCTCGGTCAACCAGGCGGGCTATCTCGAAGGTCATCTGCGCAAGGTGATCGACTGGATCGAGAAACAGTCGCCGGTGCAACTGGCGGCCATCGGGATCGGCCACGACGTGACCCGTTATTACAAGCGATCGGTGACGATCATGGATGTGGAGCAGCTTGGCGGGACCATCATCGAGCAGTTGGCGGATTTGTTCGAGGTGGACGGCTGAATGGATTGGACGCTAGCACTCACCGGCATGCTAATAATTATTTGGTCTTTATCCGGTCTTTGGCGGCCTGAGAAAAATGTCGCTAGCGTAGAAGGGTGGCGGAAGAGGCTGAACGAATTAAAGGCCGGTGCGTCCGAAAGCTATTTTGAAGAACGGCGGCAATTGGAGGCGTATCCTCCACCAGAACATGCAACAATCACAAAGTTACGTGCTGTCAGCCTTGTGGGTATGAGCATTGGGGCAATACTGATCGTGATTTCAGCATTCAGATGAACGTCACCGAAGCCGTTCAATCGCGCCGTTCCGTCCGCGCATTTCTCGACACGCCTGTCGAGCGTGAAATGCTGGCACGTATCCTAGAAAAGGCGCAGCGTTCACCGTCGGGTGGCAACACCCAGCCGTGGCACGGCATCCTCCTGACCGGCGATCCGCTGCAAAAGTTGTTCGACCGGATTGCGGAGGAAATTCCCAAGGGCCGCGCGGCGCATGCGCCCGAATATCACGTCTATCCCCCCGAACTGGATGGCGCCTACGAACAACGCCGCCGCGGGGTGGGCGAAGATATGTACGGCGCGCTCGAAATCTCCCGTGAGGAGAAGGCCAAGCGCCTGATGTGGTTCGCACGCAATTTTCAGGCCTTCGGTGCGCCCGTATTGATGCTGGTCCACACGCCGAAATACATGGGCCCGCCGCAATGGTCCGATATCGGCATGTGGCTGCAGACCATCGCCCTGCTGCTGCGCGAGGAAGGACTCGACTGCTGCTTCCAGGAAGCCTGGGCGGTCTATTCGCCGCAGATCCGCGAAGTGGTCGACATTCCCGAAGACCATATCTTCTTCTGCGGCATGGCGATCGGCTACCGCGATACAGAAGCGCCGGTGAACAATTTCGACGTCAAGCGCGCCGGGACCGACGAGAGCGTGCGCTGGGAGGGTTGGCAGTAGGCGTGCCGCCACCTAATGCGCGTTTCATGACCGACGCGCCCCTGAAGCTGTTCAATTCGCTCACCCGCCAGCTGGAGGAATTCCGGCCCGTCCACGAGGGAGAAGCGCGCGTCTACAGCTGCGGGCCGACGGTCTACAACTACCCCCATATCGGCAACATGCGCGCCTATGTCTTTGCCGATGTCCTTGGCCGCACGCTGAGCTGGAAGGGCTACGAGCTCACCCACATCATCAACATCACCGACGTGGGTCATCTGACCGACGATGGCGATGCGGGCGAAGACAAGATGGAAAAGATGGCTGCGGCCAAGGCGCAGTCGATCTGGGACATCGCCAAGCATTACACCGAAGCCTATTGGGCGGACGTGAAGGCGCTCAACATCCGCGAGCCGGCCAAGTGGTCGGTGGCGACCGATTACATCGACGAGATGATCGATTTCGCAAAGGGCATTNCCGACAGGCATTGCTACGAACTCGACACCGGCCTCTATTTCGACGTGTCGACAGTCGCCGATTANGGGNGGCTTGCTCGCNCGGTNACNGAAGAGGGNGAGGGCNGGATCGAAACAGTAGANGGCAAGCGCAACGCTGCCGANTTTGCNATCTGGCGCAAGACACCTGCGGGCGAGACACGGCAGATGGAATGGGACAGTCCGTGGGGCAAGGGCGCCCCCGGCTGGCATCTCGAATGCTCGGTCATGGGCGAAAAGCTGCTCGGCTTCCCCTTTGATATCCATACCGGCGGCATCGATCACCGCGAAATCCATCACCCCAACGANATCGCGCAGAACCAGGCCTTCTGCGGTTGTGGCGGGCTCGANGTGGCGACCCATTCGGGCGCGAAGATCTGGATGCACAACAACTTCCTCGTCGAACGGTCGGGGAAGATGTCGAAAAGCTCTGGAGAATTCCTGCGTCTGCAATTGCTGATCGACAAGGGCTACCACCCGCTCGCCTACCGCATGATGTGCCTCCAGGCGCATTACCGCAGCGAGCTGGAGTTTTCATGGGAGGGGCTTGGTGCGGCCCTCACGCGGCTGAAGCGGATCGTCATGGCGGCGGAAAAGCTGCANGACNCGNCCNNAGGCGATNCNTCGCACCCGAAATTTGCAGCCCTGCGGGACAAGTTNGCNGCCGCCATGTCGGANGATCTGAACACNGCGGTCGCCCTGGTCGCNCTGGAAGAANCGCTGGCGATGAAAAAGGTCGATGCCNGTGTAAAGCGCGCNGTCATCGAAGAGATGGATCAGGTCCTGGGACTNGGNCTGTTCGGCCTGACNCGNACAGATCTTCGCATNCGCCCCAGCGATGCCCGGATTACCGAAGNCGAGATCGAGGCCGAACTGTTCCGCCGCAAGGANGCGCGCGTAGCCAAGGATTTCGCCGCGTCGGACGCGATTCGGGAAAGTCTTGCAGACNGTGGCGTAGAGGTTATGGATGGTGATCCTCTCGGATGGGAATGGAAGCTTTGACGAAGGCTGATCCGCAAGCACTCCTGTGGCAACATTTGAAAGACACGCCGCAGGGCTTGTTTTTCGTCCGCGACCATCCGGCAGANGATTTCGTTCTGCCGTTCTATTGCGAAGANGCGCATCTCGCCATCGAAGTGGATGACGATCCGTTCCGCCCACGGGACGATGCCGCGCGCGAACGGTGGCAGGATCGGCACAAGGTCGACATCATGCAGGTTCCGCCCAGCCACGTGCTGCGCAATGCCGGCGAAGTTGCGGAAGCAATCCTCGACATCGCTACCCGTCGCAAGGAACGGTTTGCGAAATAGTTTCTGAGCGGCAATGACAGGCGTCGAGGAGAAATCGATGACCAAAGCCGCCCTGTCCGCCATGATCCGCCCACTGGTCGAACCGCGCCTTCCTGAATGGGTCGAGCCGCTGTGGTTCACCAGCAAGGAACAGGCGCTGGATTTCGCGCCGCAGGCAGAGATCGGCTGGTTCGATCTCAATGAAAAAGAACCCATGATCGAAATTGTCCGGGCAGCGACCAACCTCAAATGGTTGAACTCAATCTATGCCGGGCTCGACTTCATGCCTCTCGACGTTCTGAGAGAACGCGGTGTGGTCGTCACGAACGGGGTCGGCATCAATGCCATCACTATCGCCGAATATGTCGTCATGCTCATGCTCTCCCATGCCAAGGGATATCGCGATGTGGTGCGGGCGCAGGATCGCCATGAATGGCTGCGTGACAGTCCGGGCAAGCGGGAATTGTCGGGCGAGCGTGTGCTTCTGCTCGGCATGGGCGCCATCGGTTCGTTGATCAAGACACGCCTCGAAGCCTTCGACATGACGGTCGTTCCCGTGCGCCGTTCGGGTGCCGATGGTGCGCTTCGTCCGGGCGAATGGCGCCAGAAACTGGGCGAATTCGACTGGGTNGTGCTGGCCGTGCCATCCACTCCCGAAACGAAGCANATGATCGGCGCGCTGGAACTTGCTGCAATGCGGCCGAACGGTGTGCTGGTGAACATCGCGCGCGGNGATGTCGTCGATCAGGAGGCCCTGGTCTCTGCCCTGAAGGAAGAAAAGATCGAAGCAGCACTGCTCGACGTAACGGATCCCGAACCACTGCCCGAAGATCACCCCTTGTGGGAACTTGGCAATGCGCAGGTCACCATGCATCTGTCGGGCAGGGCGCAGACGAAGATGTTCCAGCGGTCCGCCGATCGCTTCATCGAAAACCTCGAACGCTGGCACAAGGGCGAACCCGTCCAGCCGCAGCTCGACCTCGAGCTGGGCTACTGACGGAACGCTCCCGCTTGTCGCGCCGTTGATGCTCCGAACAGGAGATCACATGCCCAGCCTCAAGGAAACCTACCCGCTCTATCTGAACAACAAGGCGCAGCAGCCGAACACCGATCTCGAGGTGACGGACAAGTTCACCGGCAAAATCGCCTTCCGGACCGCCCTGGCGACGCCCGAAATCATCGATCAGGCGATCGCGGGGGCGGTGCAGGCTACGGAACCGATGGCTAAGCTCGCCAGCTACGAACGGCAGGCGGTGCTGCAGCACTGTGTCGATCGCTTCAAGGAACGCTTTGACGAGCTGGCCTATGCCCTTTGCGTCGAAGCGGGCAAGCCGATCAAGGATAGCGAAGGCGAAGTCACGCGCCTGATCGACACCTTCCGTATCGCGGCCGAAGAATCGGTGCGGATGTATGGCGAAGTCATGCCGCTCGATATTTCCGAACGGGCGAAAGGCTATCAGGCGATCTGGAAACGCGTTCCGGTGGGACCATGCAGCTTCATCTCGCCGTTCAACTTCCCGCTGAACCTGGCTGCACACAAGGTTGCCCCCGCCATCGCCGTGGGCTGCCCGTTCGTGATGAAGCCGGCCAGCATGACCCCGCTCGGTGCCATCATCATGGGCGAAGTTCTGGCGGAAACGGATTTGCCGGAAGGGGCCTTCTCTATTCTTCCAGCCCATCGCGACGGCGCCGATATGTTTACCGAAGACGAGCGGCTGAAACTGCTCAGCTTCACAGGCTCGCCTGCCGTCGGCTGGGCGCTCAAGGCCAAGTCTGGCAAAAAGAAGGTGGTGCTCGAACTCGGCGGGAATGCAGCGGTGGTCGTCGACCGGGATGCCGATCTGGATGATGCGCTGGAACGGATCATCTTCGGCGCCTTTTATCAGAGCGGGCAGAGCTGCATCGGCGTCCAGCGGATCATCATTCACGAAGACGTGTACGACCGNTTCCGCGATATGATGGTCGAGAAGACCAAGAGTCTGGTCGCGGGCGATCCCAAGGACCGCGATACCTTTATCGGACCGATGATCTCGGAAAAGGAAGCGAGCCGGCTCAAGGGATGGATTGACGATGCCATCGATGGCGGCGCCTCTCTGCTGACCGGCGGCGGCTGCAAGGGCAACATGCTCGAAGCCACGCTGCTCGAAAACGTGCACAAGGATGCNAAGGCGCTCAACGANGAAGCCTTCGGCCCGCTTGCCATTCTCCAGAAATTCTCCGACTTCNACGAAGCTCTGGCAGAGGTTAACCGAAGCACGTTCGGTCTGCAGGCGGGCATCTTCACGCGGGACCTGTTCAAGATGTTCGATGCGTGGGACCGGCTCGAAGTGGGCGGTGTGGTTATCAACGACGTGCCCAGCTACCGGGTGGACAACATGCCGTACGGCGGCGTGAAGGATTCGGGCTTGGGCCGCGAAGGGATCAAATTCGCCATGGAAGACATGACCGAAATCAGGAATCTCGTCGTCCGCCGAAACTGACCCCGTCGCGTTGCCGGACGGATCAACTCTCCTCCAGCAACAGCAGTTCGCACTGCACCACCAGCTGCGGCTCGGGTAGCAGCCGATGCTCGACCTCGTGTATCGCTGCGTCCGCCACGATCTGGCCGGGAATGGCAAATTCGTGTTCTGGCAGTTCGGCGACGAACACTTCGCCAGTCGCGACGGCGTCCGCTCCTGCGAACACAAGCTTGAGCGAATGGCGGGTCCCAGCGAAGGNGATGCTCGCCCACGCTTTCTCCGTATGGGNGAGTACTTCCCCGTGGCCGCCATGCAATTCGGCCAGAGCGTTGCGAACACGATCAGCAGCCGTCCGACGGGGCCGGGGCGATTTGGCTGAATTGCCTTCAAGCAACATGGGCAGTCTCCTGGGCGGCGGGGGTGACAGTGCGGGCAGCTTCGAAGCCTGCCATAAACCCCCGGATGCGTTGCTCGGTGCGGTCGCGCGGTTCGCGACCCATCCGCAAATCGAGTACGAATCGCGGGTCCTGAATGGCCAGTCGGCCGAATTTGGTGGCCGGCATTTTGTGCTGCCTGAGGAATTTCTCGACGGATCGGATCAGCATGCGAAGGCTCCCGGTAGGCTGGTCTGACAGACGAATCGCTCGCCGTGTTCCGTATTTGTTCCAATCGAAATCCTACTTGTCTAGGAAAAATACTATGATATAGGATTTTTCCGCGAACCAACCAACAAGGAGGCCGGTCATGGACTTTGTCGAACCGCTCGATCGGTACGAGCCCGAGGAACGCTATGCCCGCGCACGATTGCGGGAGATCATTCGTGAGAAGGGTCACAGTCTGTCGGCCCTGGCCCGCCTGATCGGGCGTAATCCGGCGTATCTGCACCAATATGTCGGTCGTGGTAGCCCCCGGCATTTGGACGAGCCAGACCTTATGAAGATTGCCGAATTTCTCGGCGTCGATCACGAGGTAATCGCCACGCGGGAGATCGTCCGGCCGCGGTCCTCGCGAATGCAGGACTCGGGCGATACTGAAGGCTTCGTGCAGGTGCCGCGCCTGCCGTTGGAGGCTTCGGCCGGGCCGGGTGCCTTCAGTGCAGAGGAAATTTCCTATGACGCCTTTCAGTTCTCCCGCCGCTGGCTGCGCGAAATGGGGCTGGAGGGCGCCGACCTGACCGCNATCCGGGTCGAAGGCGACAGCATGGAACCGCTGCTGCGTTCGGGCGACGAGATCTTCGTCGATCGCAACAAGCGGGGCGGGGAGGGAGTGTTCGTGGTCCGCATCGGCGATGCGCTTCACGTCAAGCAGGTCCAGTCCCGCGGTCCCGGCGACATCGCACTGATCAGCGCCAACGATGCCTATGCGCCGATTGAACTGGCGCGCGAGGAAATCGAGGTCATCGGTCGGGTCGTGTGGAAGGGAGGCAGACTTTGACCCTACGCCGAAATCCTCGGTGGATCGCAGTGCCTAGGGTGGCGAGCATGCGCAAATGGAACAAACGCTGGGTGACGACGTAACTCCCATACTCCTGGCGCTCTGGTGGATGTGGCAGGGACATCACACGAGGAGACATCGTATGCGCAAGGCTCTACTTCCCATCGCTATCGTCGGCGCACTGTCGCTGTCCGGTTGCGCAAGTTACGGACTCGGCGGAATTGGCGGCGGCTCTGATGGCTACGGTTCCGATTACGGATATGGCTATAATGGTCGCGACGATTTCGAACGCGCCGCTGTCAATGCCTGCGGACGTGAAGCTTCGCGCTATGGGCGGGTTTCGATCAACTCTGTCAATCAGGAAAGCCGCGATAGGGTAGTGGTTACCGGGCGTATGGAAACGCGCCGTGGCGATCGCGATCGCTTCGGCTGCACCTTCGACAGAAGTGGTCGGATCACCGATTTCCGTCGCCTCTGATACGCGGGCGGCAATGGCAATGCGCGCTTGCAAAAGGGTAGGCGCGCAGCCATTTCAGGCCGCATGACCGACACTGCAAGCAAGCCCCCGATGAAAGCCGGTATCGTTCCGGTCACCCCTCTGCAGCAGAATTGCTCGCTGATCTGGTGCACTGCGACCAACAAGGGCGCGCTGATCGATCCAGGCGGCGATCTGGACAAGGTGAAGGCCGCCGTGGCCAAGACCGGTGTCGAACTGGAAAAGATTCTCATCACTCATGGTCATATCGACCACTGCGGCGAAGCCGGGGTGCTGGCCAAGGAACTCGGCCTGCCCATCGAAGGGCCGCAGGAGGCTGATCGTTTCTGGATCAGCCGCCTGGATGATGACGGCGCAAAATACGGCGTCAACGGTCAGGTTTTCGAACCCGACCGCTGGCTCGAAGATGGCGACACCGTTACTGTGGGCGATCTGACGCTGGAGGTCATCCACTGCCCCGGCCACACACCCGGCCACGTGGTTTTCTTCCATCGCCCCAGCAAGTTTGCCGTCGTCGGCGACGTTCTCTTCCAGGGCAGCATCGGGCGTACCGATTTCCCCATGGGCAATCACCAGGACCTGATCGATGCGATCACGCAGAAGCTCTGGCCATTGGGCGACGATGTGACCTTCATCCCGGGTCATGGCCCCACCAGCACATTCGGGCAGGAACGCAAGACCAACGCCTTCGTCAGCGACTACGCGCTNTCCTGATACTTTGCCNGGCCGGGACGCNNGNCCCGGCCTGCACAATCCTACATCACGCCAAGCACGATCAGCACGGCNACCGCCGCCAGCCCGAGCTGTGTCAGCATCGTCACNATCGTNCCGATGGAGCGACCTTTGCCCAGCGTCCCTCCGTCCATACCGAAACCGTGNGCGACACGGCCNAGCATGTAGATGGCAACCACCCAGGCCAGCCAGGGATTCCCGCGGCCTGCCAGTTCTATGCCCGCNACNAGCACCAGTACGAAGGCCGTATTCTCCACGAAGTTGAGCTGCGCCCGCATGCGGGCGGTCAGCGGGCCGCCGTCATCGTCGCCGACAGAAATCTTCGTCGCCATGCGCATCTGGCCCACGCGAATGCTCAGCCAGAGATTTATGATTGCCGCTGCTGCAGCCGCGGTCAGTGTAACCGGCAGGATAACGCCCATGCTTGTCCTTCCCTTGCGATCTCTCCACNGGAGACCCATCTGGGGTGCTAGGGTGATGGTTCGCGCCGCGCAATGCCGATCAGGCAGCGAGACGGGTTGCATCCCCTGTGAATTTCGCTATAGCGCGCGCCTTCACCGCCACGGTCGGGATATTCGGGTTCACGCGCTCTTGTGCGGTGCCGGACCATCCCCTAGGGCGGCCACCGAAATTGATTGAAATTGTTTGAGGAACAGGTGCCGCCATGGCCGTCCCCAAGAGGAAAGTATCGCCCCACCGTCGCGGCAATCGCCGTGCGCATGATTCGCTCAAGGTTGAAGCGCATCACGAGTGCTCGAACTGCGGTGAACTCAAGCGTCCGCACAATCTGTGCCCGCACTGCGGCTACTATAACGGTCGCGAAATCATCGCCGTCGGTCTTTAAGACCGTCAGCAAAGCCGGAGAATCCGCATGAGTCTGCCGCGTATCGCCGTTGATGCGATGGGCGGTGATGAAGGCGTGCGCGTCATGGTCGAAGGGGCTGCGCTTGCGCGGCGCCGCCATGACAAGTTCAAGTTCCTGCTGGTGGGTGACGAAACGCGGATCAAGGCCGCGCTCGAATCCCATCCCGGCATGGCTGGAGCCTCCGAGATCCTGCACAGCGACGACGTGGTCGGCGGCGACGAGCTGCCGAGCCGCGCCTTGCGCCGCGCAAAGACCACCAGCATGGGTCTGGCGGTCAATGCCGTGAAGCAGGGCGATGCCGGCGCTGCGGTCAGTGCCGGCAATACCGGTGCGCTGATGGCGATGAGCAAGCTTGCGCTGCGCACCATGCCCGGTCTTGATCGGCCGGCGCTTGCTGCGCTGCTCCCGACGCTTACCGATAATGATGTGGTCATGCTGGACCTTGGCGCCAATCGCGAATGCGATGCGCGCAATCTGGTCCAGTTCGCCATCATGGGTGCTGCCTATGCCCGCGTCGTTACGGGACGGGAACGGCCGCGCACGCGCCTGCTCAATATCGGTACCGAAGAAACCAAGGGCACCGAAGATATCCAGGCCGCCGCCGAAGCGCTGCGCGCTGCGACCGGTCTTGCCATGGACTTCGAAGGCTATGTCGAAGCCGACAAGATCAATCGCGGCGAATGCGATGTGGTCGTGTGTGACGGTTTTTCCGGCAATATCGCTCTCAAGGCCATCGAAGGGGCGGCACGGTTCGTGACCGATCTGCTGCGCCAGGCATTCACTTCCAGCGTGCGTTCCAAGATCGGCTTCCTCGTNTCGCGCCCNGCCACCGAATTGCTGCGCCACCATCTCGATCCCAACAATCATAATGGCGCGGTCTTCCTCGGCCTCAACGGTGTGGTGGTGAAAAGCCACGGCAGCGCCAATGCCAAGGGCGTCGCCAACGCTGTCGAGGTTGCTGCCCGGCTGCTGGAGGACGACATTACCAACCGCATCAAACACGATCTTGCCGCAGTCGGCACAGAAGGATTGGCAGCCAAGTGATCCGCTCCGTAATCACGGGAACCGGCTCGGCGCTGCCGGCCAATTGCGTCAGCAATGCCGATCTGGCTGAACGTGTGGACACCAGCGACGAATGGATCGTCGAGCGGACGGGTATCCGCCAACGCTATATCGCTGGCGAAGGCGAAACCACCTCCACTCTCGCTATCGACGCATCGCGCAAGGCGCTTGCTGCGGCAGGGGTTGACGCTGACGAAATCGGCCTGATCATTCTGGCCACGGCCACGCCCGACCATACCTTTCCCGCCACGGCCACACAGGTTCAGGCGGCGCTGGGTTGCGGNGGCGGTGTCGCNTTCGACGTCCAGGCCGTGTGCTCGGGCTTCCTNTANGCGCTGGCNACAGCCGATTCGCTNCTGCGGACCGGCATGGCGAAGAAGGCGCTGGTGATCGGGTCCGAAACCTTCAGCCGCATTCTCGACTGGGATGATCGCACGACCTGCGTACTCTTCGGCGATGGCGCGGGCGCAATCGTGCTCGANGCGAAGGACGTGGCCNAAGACGGCCCGGGCATCCTNGCCAGCCGCCTCCATGCAGAAGGCGCGCACAAGGANATGCTCTATGTCGANGGCGGACCGTCCACTACGGGTACCGTCGGCAAGCTGCGCATGAAGGGCCGCGAGGTTTTCCGCCACGCCGTGGTCAATCTGGCCGACGTGCTGCGCGAAGTGCTCGAAGAAACCGGTATGAATGCCGCGGACATCGACTGGGTGGTGCCGCATCAGGCCAATGCCCGCATTCTCGATGCCACCGCGCGGAAACTCGATCTGCCATCCGAAAAGGTGGTCGTCACCGTCGATCGTCATGCCAACACCTCGGCCGCGTCCGTGCCGCTGGCGCTCGACACGGCCGTGCAGGATGGACGTATCAAACAGGGCGATCTCGTCATGTTCGAAGCGATGGGTGGCGGCTTCACATGGGGCGCATCGCTCGCACGTATGTAGGTGCGGCCAAAAATACGCCGAGCCGATTTGCCAGAACTGCGGCAAACCTCTATATTGCTTGGCGAAGTTTGAATTTGGGTCGCATTCTCGCTCAGGGTCGCATCTGGGGGGAAAGAAAGAATGAATATTATGCGTTCCGTAGGCACACTGACACGGGCCGACCTCGCTGAAACCATCAACCGCAAGATGGGTCTCAGCCGCGCTGAATCGCTCGACATGGTCGAAGCGATCCTGGCCAAGATCTGCGATGCTCTGTCCGATGGCGAAAACGTGAAGATCTCCGGTTTCGGCAGCTTCGTTCTGCGCGACAAGTCGGAACGGGTCGGCCGCAATCCCAAGACCGGGGTCGAAGTGCCGATCACGCCGCGCCGCGTGATGACCTTCCGCGCCAGTCAGCTCCTGAAAGAGCGGATCGCGAACGGCTGAGGATATCCGCATGGCGAGTTTCGACGACGGTAAGGACAGCGGCGCTCTGCGCACCATCGGCGAAGTCGCCAAGGCCACCGGCATCAAACCGCATGTGCTGCGTTATTGGGAACAGCAGTTCCCCACGCTCAGGCCGCTCACCCGCAGCGGCGGGCGGCGCTATTACCGGCCCGAAGATATCGAACTGGTCGAACGCATCGAGCGCCTCGTCAATCGCGAAGGCTACACGCTGAAAGGCGCGAAAGCCGCCTTGCGCGGCGCGTCCGATCAGCAGGCGGTACCGCAGGGAGCGGCAGCGCCGGAATCGCCGCCAGCCGCTGACCTGCTCCGCCAGCTCGAAGCAATCCGCAACGATCTCAAGGCGGCCCTCGCGGTCTGAAACCGATTTCTCGCGGCTCCGGAGCGTAGGGCCGCGATGCCGTGGTTGCCGTGCCGAGGTAAAGTCGGCCCGAATAGGGACGATCGGGATCTTCTCCGATAACCGAAGATGGCTCGCGAATTGCAACGAGCACTGCCTAGAAAACGGCGGAACAAAGATGGAAGTTCATCCACATTTTCGTCCGCTTGACAGCGAAGTGCTGTCGATCAAGATGCCAGCTTCCAACCTCAATTCGCACAATTTAGCACCGTGCCAAGGGCGTACAGTCAGCAAACGACCCCATTGCGGACATTGAGCCTAACTGGGATGGTTCGCAAATGAAGTATGATGACGCGTCATGGCACTACGGCGGTGACTTCCCCGGCGAGTTGCAGCCCGAAGCTGGTGCCACACACATCGCTATGTTCCTTGCGTGGGCCGTTCTCAACGGATTGGCTGGTAATTATCACACTGAGGATGCTCCCGAAGACCTTGCGCTTCTTCAGTCGCGCGAGATTACGCCAACCCTTTGGTTCATTCATGCCTGTGACGAGAAGTTCACCACCGAAGACCTGAGCGGAGAGGGTAACTCGTTCGCGACGAGCTATTACGGGAGCGGAGAGGGTCTGCACAGCAGCGCTGGCTCTTACCTAGATGATTACTGCAAGGCGTTTCCAAGCGCTGAGTCGCTCTACCACATAGATGACAGCTGGGCCTCGTTCGATGCGCTTTCCCCGAGAATCACTAGCCGCTTAGAGGCTTGGCGGAAACGCCTCGGCTAACGTCCGCTTGCCACCCCAATCTCTGACATTCGGAGCAGCGGGCGAACGCCCCACTGGCAGCATGGAGCGATGCTCACCCAAATTCAGACAAGCCGCTAACGACCCCAGTGCGGACGTTAGGCGAACGTTGACTTCTCTCCCGCAGGAAACTCGCTAGTTTTAGTTTCTTTACAATCGTGGGGCTCATGAAAAAGCAAAACGAGCAATTAGACCGGTCATTTTCACCGGAAGAAACTGCCTCATCAGATGGCACCGATCCACGACTGCTCTGCCCAAGCCCCAGAGCAAAAAATCTCGCACTAATGCTCGTTCCGCTCGTGCTTTCTTGCTCACCACAAGCACTTGTTAGCTCTAAGGACGTTCACCAATCGAACGCGCTCACATCAATCCATAATTTTGGAACGGCAAATCCCGGATGTGAGGCTTGGACCGACTGGAATAAGTTGTGTTCGCGCGTGGGGCGAAACGATGAAATATACTGTGCATCGGACACGACACGAACTGTGGCACCGTCCGAGCCGTTCTGTTTGTCTTCGGACGATCCCGAATTGTCCTACCCTCCCAATAAGCCATCAGCTCGGGCATCCGCCAATCGTTTTTGTGCTGACGAGCTTACAGATGGAGGGCTGCCCCAATGCTCTTTTCGAAAGTTTATGAGGCGACCATTTGATGGCAAAAGCCTGAGTGGCCGCCGTCATCCCTATTGCGCCGTTTGGGCAGAAGAGCACACTTCAAAACCAGTTTGTGCCGAGGGCAATGAATTCCCAGAGTTGCCTCGCTGCGATGCTCTCGCGGCAACTGGTTATCGCGCAGACAATATACTTTACTGCGCGCACGATGCGAATGAGGCTGATCGGGTTTGTAAATATGTAGATGGCGTAAGCAGCAAACGCCGCGGGATAGAGCGAAAATCCTATCCGCCAAAAGCCGTGGGTAGCACGAATAAAACGATAATCGCTGTCAGCGATGGTGAGCCGTATATTGTTGCGATGTATTGCAGCGAGACGCCAACGGCCAGTATACGCCAAATGCGACTGGAAAGGTAACCTCCTCATCGCTAGCGCATTACCGGTAAATGGAGGGACGTTTGGAAGCAGGCTCTAATGTGTAAGTCCGTTGCCATGCGTCGAGCGCACCATCTGCTGTTTGGCTTTGGGCTTTCGCTAAGCCTCTCTGGTTGCTTCGACCACGAACCGCCGATCATTGAGATGATGTTTGGGTCAACAGAATTCATCTATAACGCCGAAGGCCCGGCCAAGGATTACATTCCCAATTTCCCTGATACCATCCTTCACACCGCGAGCCGTTGCGAAGTGGAATTGATAGGTTTCAATGGCAGCCTTTCCGAAGGCGCCGAAATCGCTTATTTTCAAGCGACCAAAGATCTTGAGGGTAGACTCAGCTGTCTTGAGCAGGCCTTACCCCAGGGACACTTCAGCATCGTCGATCACTCGGACTGGGATCAGATGGTTGCGGAAATTCCCGGTTTTCCAATGCAATTGGAGGCAGCCTACGAAAGAGTTCCGGTAGAGCTTCCGTCTCAGTGAATGTTCGAAGTCGCATACAGTGCATCTGAAAATTTCGGTGCACGTTCAATAGCTGCCATTCCGCTTCCCACCCTAAATGCGGACGTTGGCAGCAGTTGTCGCAGCGCTTCAAAGCCGAAAGTCCGATGATGGAGCAGGCACTTAAAAGCAGTCCGGCTGCTCACGACCCATTGCGGCTATGTGAGGTTTGAAATAAAAGACGAGCTCAATAGGGGACATCGTTCGGGTTATATCGAATAGAAAGCACGAACAAACCTAGGGCACTATTCTGCGAAATCTGTGAATCTTTCTGCTCGACATCGAATATCGAAGGTAGTTCATGCGATATCTATTTTTTGTATTATTGCTAGCGGCATGTAGCACACCTCAGCCACCTGCATCAATTGCAAGTAGCGCCACGGATCAAGCGCATGCCGCCTGTACCGCCACCGCTGGCGAAATGCCGCAGCTCGTAGGCATCACTGTTAGTGACGACGCCGCTGACTTCGAGGACATGCGAACTCTGCGGGTCACAGATGAAGCCAGTGGAGGCTTTCTGCTAGTCCACTATGACTCAGGCTCCGAAGCGATGGCGCGCGCAACGGCTGCGTGTCTTGGTGCCCAGATCGCTACGATCGGCAGGGAAGTTGGGGATGAGCGCAAAGCTGCTCAATGGGACAGTGTTGTTTTCACCCAGACTGCGTTTAATAATTTGACGTCTCCAGGTGAGGTAACGCGCTGGCCGGTCTTTGTTCAGGATGACAGCCAGCTCGATTTTCGGAGTGTCAAGGCAATTGGATGGGTAATCCCGCATGAGCAAGTTCACGCCTATCAAGCCCAGAACGGATTCAATTTTCCGCGCTGGCTGGCCGAAGGGCATGCTGTCTGGATCGACTTTAAACTTGCTGATCGCTTCGATCCAATTGTGACAGCAAGGCAGATAGCTGCCCGGGCACAGAAAGCGACTGAAAGCGAAGGACCCCTCAAGCTTCTTGAGTGGGGAAAACACCAGCCCAGACGCGAGGCGTACTATCGTCAGGTAGGGGACGAAGAACGAGCCAAAATGGATGCCGACCTCAGCTACTACCCCAGCGGAGTTTTCACGTTCACCGACGATGACTTCGAAGTCGAGTATGTTGCAAATGATCAGGCGCGCTACTTGGCCGCCTTTAGGGTCTTGAAGGGGCTAGAGGATCGCCATGGAGCCGCAGCTGTGCACGCCTGGATAGCTGATTTGGTGAAATCTCACAACGCTCCCATTTCTGACGGTGTCGTCGACACATCTTTACAAACTCACTTTGGGGAGACGCTAGACGAGGTACTGGACAATCTTGGGTAATGAACATCGGGTTATGGTGGCTGAAGTGCCAAGAAGATTGTCGAACGCTCTGTCAGTCAAAGCAGAAATCTAATTTGGTTTTGAATGTTTGAGGCGGCATTTCGGTGCTGGCAACTGATATCTAAAAAGGAAGATGGTGAACGTCGGGCAGGGATCGTATGACTATCGAAGCTGACGCGGGCCGCTTGCAAATGGCTACTTCATTACAAAAACCCCGACGCAGACAGTCGCAAAACCACGGCGATTGCAGCCCTCCCGGCTACCGGCGCAGCGCCTCCAAGCCGCACGATCGCTAATCAAGCAACGCGAGAAAAGCGGCCCGGCTGCACACGCCCCCAATGCAGCCGTTGCGGTAACAGTGTGGCCTCGGGAGCCTGTCTGACCAGTTGGGTTGCTCGATTTGTCGATGCCGGTAATGTCGGGATTCTAAGGATAAAGGGAATAGAAAATGTGGCGTTGGGCAGTAGCAGCATCTCTTGCTCTCATTGAGCCGACAATTGCATTTGGCCAGGTTGGCCCAGAAGACAACTCCGAAATGGCGACCCTTTTTGAGGCCGATCAGGAGACTCGTCGCAACGCCACTCCGGGCGACTATCAGGACCAGGAATTTGTTCGGCGCATGATCGAGGAAGACGAAGCTCGGAGAATGCAAACGCAGGAATTGCTCGCCGCGGGCGCGTTGTCCACTGCGAACGACTACTATCGCGCCGCCTTCATCTTCCAACATGGAGGCAAGCCTGATTCCTATCTGTTAGCTCATACGCTTGCGGTTGCCGCGACGGCACGCGGTCATGAAAGGGCTCCTTGGATCGCCGCAGCGACACTGGACCGGTATCTACAGTCGATCGGACGTGAACAAATATACGGAACGCAGTATTCTCGGCCAAGTGGAGAGGCATGGACGATGGAACCCTATGATCGGAGTGTAATCCCCGACGCCCTGCGCGAAGCACTTGGTGTGCCGGCGCAGCCAGCGCAGACCGATCGGCTCGAAGAAATGCGAAAGCGTGATGGCAATGTAGCGCGCTCCTCCGCCAACTAACCCCTAAAATTGGACCTTCGCAGCGCTTCAAAGCTGAACGTCCGATCATCGAGCAAGCGCGACAAAGGCGGTCCGGCTACTACCGACCCAATTTCGGACGACCGACGAGACGCCTCATCCCTCCGAAGGCGGTCGCGGCATAAGTGCCTTGCATAACAAGTATACTCTGCTTAGGAACCTTGCATGGCAAGGAACTCGATTGAGTCGCACGAGGAGACTGCACGCTGGGAGGTTCAGCTGCGCAAGGGCGTGCTCGAGTTTGCAATCCTGCTGACGCTGCGTGGAGGGGAACACTACGGATTTGAACTGGTGACCAGTCTCACCTCGAAAGCCCGGATCAATGTGCCAGAGGGAACAATCTACCCTCTCCTGCTGCGGCTCGCCAAGGACGGCCTGATTAAATCCGAGATGCGAGACGGCGAAGGAGGCGCGCCTCGCAAATACTACACGCTTACCCCGCGAGGCGTCGTGCTGCTCGAAGCCATGATCCCACGCTGGAAGCAGCTTTCCACCTCGGTCGAAGGCCTGCTTGCTGGAGAAGAAAATGACTGAACTTTTCGATGATCCCGCAATGGTAAAATTGTGGAACGCCTATTTTAGCGAGTTCGACAAGTTAAGCGCGCCTTTGGGGGACGAGGGGCGCGAACTGCGGAGTGATCTTGAGCGGCATGTGATGGAAAGCATCGGCGCGCAACCAGCGACTGGCAATCCGGCGCAACAGCTGAAGGTTGCGTTGAAGCGACTTGGTCGTCCGATCGATTACCTCCATCCGATCCTAGGCGAACGCTATATCTCTCGCGCCACGCACACATATAGTCCGGTCGCGGTCGGGAAGGGATTATTTCATACCATTCTCGCCGGTGGAGGCCGGTTGCTGGCAGCGAGTCTGTTCTGTCTCGGCTATCTGTTCATAGCGGTTTTCGCGGTTATCGCCCTTTCAAAACCCTTCTGGGCGGACAACGTCGGATTGTTCCGCGCTCCCGATGGAACGATCGCCGCAGGTATCGTAGCCGAAACGGCGGGACACCAAGAAGTGCTTGGCTGGTGGTCCATTCCAATCGCGCTCGCCCTAGCGATGCTCACTTATCTCCTGCTCACCAAGGGTTTGGGTCGGCTGATACGAACCCAATAACGCATTTATCTCAAAACCTTGCAATACAAGGGTAGAAAATGAACCAAACCGAACATGCCGCCCGATCATTCCCGTGGACCTTCGTCGTGCTCACCTATGGGTTAAGCTGGAGCATTTGGGTTGCGGGCTGGCTGTTATCTGGCAAGCCGATAGAATCCGGCGCGTCTGGCACGATGATGGCGGCAATCCTCCTTGGTTCCTTCGCGCCAGGGATGGTCGCGGCAATGTTGTTGGCGCGGTCCGGGGGTGCAAGCAAAGTCAAAGCGTGGCTGCGGGATTTCATTCGGGTTCGGTGCGGATGGCGAGCCTATGCCGCTGCTCTGCTACCTTTTCCCATCGCCTTGCTCATTCTGACGGCACTGTTTGGATATGTGCCAATGCCTGACGCCGCCGGGGGAGATGCACCCACACTGTTTTACCTTACAATCTTCCCGGTCTCGATCCTTAACGGCGTGGCGACGGTTTTCATGGGAGCTGGTCCCCTCGGCGAGGAAGGGGGCTGGCGGGGCTATCTCTTGCCGCGCTTGATCGAGGTTCACGGTGAGTGGCGCTCCTCGCTGATTATCGGGGTCATCTGGTCGCTATGGCATCTTCCGGTAATGGCCATGTTCCCCGATTGGCGCGACGGGATCGACTTCTGGATATACCTACCGCTCTACACATTGAGCGTGACGGCACTGTCCTACCTCATGACGCGCGTGTGGGTGATCGGAAGAGGCAGCCTAATCCCCGTTATCTGGCTGCATGGACTCGTCAATGCGGTAGGTCCGATGGCTTTCAACCGCGAACTATGGTCGAGCACATGGTCGCAAGGGTTCGGGGTATTACTGTTCGCTGTGGCGGCGCTCGCGTCGGCGCTCGTGCTTAATCGCAATGCTACGAAGAGAAAAAGCGAATGACCGCTCTACCTTCTTTCTCACCAGAACCTGTCAGTCTCAAAACCACCCCATCTCGGTCATTCTGGGGGAGAGGCAGAGTCCCTGTAGCGGTCTGGCGGCTTCATAGCGTCTGGCGGCTTCGAGATTGTCTCGGAAGGAAGCAGACGTTCAGCCAACGATCCCGTTGTGGTCGTTTCGAAAGTGCGGCACAAACACAACGAATACGAAAGGATGATCATTTGCGCCCACTGCAAAGCATCTCGGCAATTCTGGCCGGTCTGGCGATCCTGCTTACATCTCAAACGGTAGCGGCGCAGGACGATGCCAGCTCCGGCGCGGTCTTTGCTCTGATCGATAACAACGAGTGGTGCCCGGGGGGATCGGTGTACCTTGATCTCGAGTCCGGCTCGTTTCTCCTCTATCCTAGGCAGGCCCGGGCAACATGTGCCGACCCGGACGCCAGGCCGTCCGTAGAACGAGGTACCGTTGAAGCCGGTGACTTGCCCAGCCTGCGAGCGGCTTATCTCAAAGCCAGGCGAGCAGGGTTGGAGAAAGAGGTTTGCCAACTCGTGGTCAGCAACGGGGGCCCAGAGGCACTCGTTATTACCGGACCGGCCTTCTCTGCTAAAACTCCAGAAAATGATGGATGCTGGTCGGATGAAGCGATAGCTCTACACGACGAGCTTTTTCGCATGTTCGGTCAGCGATGAGCGATATGAAGTGCGCGACGCGGCAGGCCACGCTATCACCTGCACGCAACTTCTAACTTGAAGGCCGACTGGACATCCGCTTCCCACCTCAACTGCAGCCCCTCTCGGCTATTAGCGCAGCGCTTGAAAGCCGACTGCCCGTAGATCAAGCAAACACAAGTAAACAGCAACAGTCGGCTAGCGACCTCTTGCGGTCGTCTAACCCGAGCGGAATTCTCTCAAAAGTTGACCTTTTCGATTAGGCCAGCACCTTCGTCAGATAGTGCGAAGAATGTCCCTTAGGTCGATCCTCTAGGGTAGCCATGTGGTTATAGCCGTTCTTTTCGTAGAATGGCCTCGCCTGCCAACTGGTCGTTTCGACAAAAGCGTTCTCACACCCACATTCCCGCGCAAAAGCCTCAGCTTTCTGCATCAGCTTGCGGCCGATTCCAGCGCCGCGCGCAGTCTCGGAAATCCAGAGAAGTTCAATGTGAAGGGTATTCCAATAGCACGTAGCGCGAATGCCACCCTGCAACGAACCTTCACTATCTCTTGCCAGCACATGAAACCGCTTCTCTTCATCGATCGGTTCGAGATCGCTAACAGCTTGTTCGTTGAAGGACACAATCCCTCGACTGAGCAAGTCTGTGTCATGCCTAGAGGGGTTTCGCTCAATCTCGATGTTCATTTGAGGCACTCAAAGCTGACGGATCGATAGTTTTCTGTCGGCTTTGACCACGATAATCAAGACATCCGCCATTCCGCATTCTACCGTCAGATCGGACGTTCGCGGTTTCATGGGAAGCGCCCACAACCGGACCGCTAACTTACCACCGATCGGTATTAGAAGCGGCCTGTCGGCTAGCGACCCGATTGCAGTCGTTCCGGAAAATAGCCAATAAGGCCATATGAGGGTTGAGCGAAAAAACGATGGTGAAGGCATCAGATTGTCGTTGGGCGTCTGGCTCGCCTGCGTCGCTCAAGCAATTGTCATGATCATCATCTCACAATTCGCTTACACCACCGCGATTACGATTTGGCGCGTCGTGAACTTGATCATCCTGATTTCCTGTGGCGTCCTTTGGAAGATCACCAAAGGGCGAAGGGTTGCACGCTCATTCACGGTCACCAGCGGCATTCTTAGCGTTATCATACTCCTACTATCGCTCATCCCAACTGGGGTCACGGAGTGGGGCTGAAGTTAGCGTCCGCTTCCCACCCTAATTGCAGATCCTCCCGCGTGTTATGGGAGCGCCTGAAAGTCACCGTCCGCTAATTGTAGACGCACGATAAAAGCGGGCCGACTGCTTACGACCCCATTACGGACAAAAATCGCTTAGTCGCAATTTTCTAATATCGGTCATTCGCAGGCACGAGTAGAGATGCCTGCGACGTAAATGGTTCAGGAGTGCAATCATGCGCATCGTTGCGGCCTGCCTGTTGCCAGCTACCTTACTGGGGTGCGCATCGATCCAGACACGAATGACCGAAACAACTGCTGAAGCAGCCGTAACGGTGGACAGCCGTATTGAGTTGATGAGCGTTATTCAGCTTTTATCGGACTATTTCCTCGTTTCTTATTTGGACTCCTCGTACAAGCTCGAAGCAGCGGAATACTTTGCGAGTTGCCGGGACCATCCCGCTGTTTCTAAGTTCTCAGAGCTATCGTCGAGTGATTTTAGCTTCAGCACAGTGCCTGATGCTTTCATCGCATTGTCAGAACCGCCATTGTTGGAGCAACGTTACCCTCCGAAACCAGAGGTCACTCAGAGTGCTGGAGGCCCGGAAGCGTATGCCGAATTTCTTTCGCTTACACGAGCCTTTGCAAGTGATTGTGGGTTTCTAGACTTCTATGCTCGCAATCGACCGTACTATGATCGGCTGATCGCTCAATCTCGCCCGTCGGTCACTGCCTCGACCCGTATCCTTTCGGCCTATCTCGGTATGCCGCTGGGCTTGACCGAAGTCGTCCTTGGTCCGTTGCTTCATGATGGAGGGTTTGCGACGCGTTATGATAGCGACGATGGAAAAGCGTCTGCCTACGCGTTTATTGGACCTGCCAGCATCGTAGACGGCGAAACGAACTTTGGTACGTCCGAACGACTTCAACCCCTAATCAGTCACGAATTCGCTCACACAGTGATCAATCCCTTGACGGCACGCTACTCTTCTGAAGTCGGCGCCAGTGCCGCGAATTTCGATGGTCTGGTCGAAGCAATGCGACGTGAAGGTTATACGACGTGGGACCAAGTCATAAACGAGAGCATTATCAGGGCCGTAACCGCTAGGTTGACGACCCAGGAACGTGGGAATGCGGCAGGTGAAGCAGAAATCGCAGATGAGCTACAGCGAGGTTTCGTTTACGTCCCCGCATTGATCTCGGCTCTCAAACATTATGAAGCGCATCGGGACACTTATCCCACGATAGAGTCCTACTATCCGAACCTTCTTCGCGTGTTTGAAGAGGCTACCTCACTCTCGTAAAATGTGTCTGCTTTTCGTTGCTGCCGCACAAAACGGGATCGTCCGATTCCACCCCAATCTCTGACATTCGGAGCAGCGGGCGAACGCCCCACTAGCAGACTGGCAGCATGGAGCGATGCTTNCCCTGATCCAGACAAGCCGCTGACGACTCCATTGCGGTCATTGGGCACCCGCGTGAGCTTGCCAGACGAGCCCCTGCCAAACTCCCCCTGAAGCCTTTTCAACAACGAAATCACGTTTCGGCATTCGACGTAGCTTGAGTCTCGACATTACAGCCTGTGATCTCAGGTTGTCAGGACTCGTATACGTTAGAATCTCGCTCGGCCGAACGCGTGCTACAGCGTCGAGCAAAGCTGCCTGCGCGCTCTCGGTCGCGTAGCCATGGCCCCAAGCGTTCACCACAAGACGCCAGCCGATTTCAAAATGCGCGCCTAGAGGATGGGCCTCATCTAGACGATGCACCACTCCGGTGTAGCCCAGAAAACTTCCGTCCCTATTCTCTATCGCCCAACGAGAAACTCCCTCTTCGATCCATCCAAGGCGATAGCGGTCGAACTTGGCATCGCTTTCTGCGGGATCGATAGGACCATTCTGATCCGCCATCACAACAGGGTCAGCATGCATGGCCGCGAAAGCCGCTCGGTGCTGTTCACCCCAGAGAACCAGCCTCAGATTACGAGTTTTGATCTTGAGCAGGATAATGACCCCAGGACTTGCAACTTCCCACCCCAAAAGCAGCGGATAGCGACACTCCAAAGTCCACCCAGCAGCGGCCCCCCGGCGATCCACGTTTCTTCGCCAAAACCACTCCTTAACCCTCGCATCACTCCGACGGGATCAGCGTGAGCTCCGTCTGCCTGCCATCCAGAAACCGCACCTTTTCACCGTCGAACCAGGCGTCTNCCTCGGACCGGAAGTCCACGACCTGTCCGCCCCATTCGGGTACGGCGTTGTAGCTGGTCAGTTCGATCGACCAGGCGGTGTCGGGGCGCAGGGCGTATTCGCCTCGGGGATCGCCGTTCTGATTGTCCCAGAAACCGATGGGCGTTCCCGCGCCGTGTCCGTGGAAGCCGATGGGGTGCGAATAGATCGACGGCTTCAGTCCCTGCGCAATCGCCTTCGCGCGGGCCCGAGCAAGAATTTCGTTACCCGTCAGTCCGGTCTCGAACGATTCCAGCAGCGCATCCTGCACGCGGTTCGTCGCGGCAAGGCCGGCTGTCAGCCCTTGCGGGGCGGAGGTTTCGCCCGGCTTCAGCACATAGGCCAGATGCTGCGTATCGGTGTTCAGTCGCAGATAGGTGATGCCGAAGTCGGTCCACAGCAGATCGCCCGGCTGGATCACCGTGTCGCCGCGCAACATCCCTTCCGCGCCCTCGCGCTGGATGCCGACCGACGGGTGGAACCAGGGCGTCAGGCCCAGCGAAGCCAGCGTATCGCGATACCACCATTCGACATCCGCCGCGGTGGTCGAGCCGGGGGTGATGACTTCGCGGGAAAAGGCGCGCGCGATCAGCGCATGCGCAATGCGGACAATGCCGGGATAGAGTTCCATCTCTTCCGGAATGCGGTGCTCGAGCCAGCGTGTCGCCAGCGTTTCCCCCGACACGATGCGGTCGCGGTAGGTTTGCGGCAGCGCCGCACTCATAAGCCGGTACTGGCTCAGCGTCATCCCGTCGCCAAAGGCGCTGAGGTCGGAGAAGTTGATCGCGATCTTCTGCGGGTCGCGCTCTGTCACGATATCCGCCACCGCCTGCCACTGGTCGGGTTGCGTACCCGGCTCCCATGCCGCTTCGAACAGATCGCCGAGCCCGTATCGGCTCACGGTCAGCCGCTCCACCGGCTGGCCTTCGCCCGGATCGTAAAAGACCAGGATGGTGCGGCGCCGCGCACTCATGCTCTGCCCGTCCAGCATGGTCGCGATGACGGGCTCCTCGAAATATTCGCGCGCCATCAGCACCCACATGTCGATGCCCTCTTCGCGCATGATCTGCGGCACCACCGTGTCGAGCCGTTTGGCCAGGATGCGGTCGATNACCTCGGCACGCTCNCGCATCGACAGCAGTTCCGGCATGTCCGGAGCGGCCTGTTCGCTATCGCTCATGGCGATCTGCGGCGGCGCGGCGTCCTGCGCATGGGATGGCGATGCGGCAAGGGCGGCGCACAGCAGGGCGGCCCTGATCGGAAAACGCANTAACATTGTCGGAAAAATTCTCCCCTCGGGCCGGCCAGCCTATTCCGCGGCCAGCAATTCCTCTGCNCCGCCAAGGTCCACNCTGACGAGACGGCTGACGCCTTTTTCGATCATCGTCACCCCGAACAGGCGGTGCATCCTGCTCATGGTCACGGCGTTGTGCGTGACGATCAGATAACGGGTCTGCGTTTCGCGCACCATCGCGTCCAGCAGGTCGCAGAACCGGTCGATATTGGCATCGTCCAGCGGCGCGTCGACTTCGTCCAGCACGCAGATCGGTGCCGGGTTCGTCAGGAACAGGCCGAAGATCAGCGCGGTNGCGGTCAGCGCCTGTTCGCCGCCCGANAGCAGNGTNAGCGATTGCAGCTTCTTGCCCGGNGGCTGNGCGAANATNTCNAGNCCNGCNTCNAGCGGATCGTCGCTGTCGATCAGCGCAAGGTGTGCCTCGCCCCCTTCGAACAGCCGGTTGAACAGGCGCTGGAAATGGTCGTTGACCTGCTCGAACGCCGTGCGCAGCCGCTCGCGCCCTTCGCGGTTGAGATTGCCGATCGATCCGCGCAGCCGGCTGACCGCCTCGCGCAATTCCTCCTGATCGGCGGCATTGGTGCCATGCTCGTTCTCGATCCGCTCCAGCTCGTCCGCGGCGACGAGATTGACCGGGCCGATGCGCTCCCGGCTGGCGGTCAGGCGGTCCATCTCCTCGCTCTCCGCCTCGGCGGACCGGATGGCGTCCTCGTCGAATTCGAAGCGCTGGGGCAGCAGCGGCGGCGGGCACTGGAACCGCTCGCCCGAGATGCGCGTCATCTCGATCCGGCGGCTGTCCTGATTTTCCGCGCGGGCGGCAAGGCCGGCGCGGTTCTCGCGCGCATCGGCCAGTGCTTCGTTCGCTGCGGCAAAGGCGCGGTCGGCGTCCTGTGCGGCGCTCCCCGCCTCGGCCACCGCCTGTTCAGCTGCGGCGAGTTCGCGCGTCAGCCGGTCGCGGACCTGATCGCCCTGTTCGATCTCGCGTATCAGCCCTTCCGGCTTGGCGGCGACGATCGCGCGTTCTTCCTCGATTTCCTCCGCCCGGATTTCCATCTCGGACAGACGCCGTGCGGCATCGCCGCTGCGGGCCTGCCAGTTGGCCATGTCGCTGCGCTGGGCCGATGCCCGCTCGCGCGCCACGGCGAGCGCCTGATCGTGGGCGGCCAGTTCCGCCGCNCGGGCCTGCAGGTTCGACCGGGANGCTTCGTTNCTGGCGCGNGCNGCTTCCAGCGATGCGCGACCGGCTGCGGGATCGGGCAGGGCATCGCGCTTGGCCTCGGCNGATGCGAGATCGGCCNTGGCNGAGGCGATCACNTCGCCATGCTCGGCCTCGCTGCGGTCGAGCTCNTCCAGCCGCGCCGCCAGTCTCTCGCGCGCGGCTTCGGCCTGATCCAGTGCGCGCAGCGCCTGNCGCTCNGCATCGGCGGCGCCGGCCAGTTCGCGTTCCGCCGCGATCAGATCCCGCTGAACGTTCACCAGCTGTTCGGCGGCCCGATCAAGCGTATGATTGGCATGCGTTGCAGCGTCTTGCAGGGCAGGCAGGCGCTGGTCGAGNTCGGCAAACCGGTTCTCCGCNTCNAGCCGTGCGGCNTCCGCNGAACCTTCGCCGCGCACCACCAGACCGTCCCAGCGGCGNAANTGCCCCGCCATCGTCACCAGCGCATGGCCCGGCTNNAGNGCCCNNNCATCGTCCNCTTNNGCGACATGCACCAGGGCCAGCAAAGCGCGTAATTCCGCGGGACAGCTCTCGACATGGGCCGACAGACTGTCCTCCACGGGCGCGGGCGCTTCGGCTCCGGTCCAGTACCGCCCCTCCGCATCGCCCTCCGGCACGCCCAGCAGCGCCTTGCCATCGCGGCCCAGCGCCGCGGCGACGGCCCGCTCGTATCCCTTGGCGGCCCGCACGCCGTCGATCGCCTGCTGGCGGCCGCTGCGCTTGGACATCGCCCGCTCGCGCGCCTCCCGGTCGCGCTTCAGCGCTTCCCACTCTCGTTGCACGCCGGACAGTTCGGCCCTGGCTTCGGCGAGGTGCGACGATGCCTCGTCACGCTCGGCCTGCAATTCCGCCTTGCGCGCCTGGAGGTCGTCCAGCCTTGCTCGAAAGCTAGCCAGCGATGCTGCGGCCTCCTCGGCTGCGGCTTTGGCAGCATCGACATCGGCATCCGGATCTTCACCGGCCAGCGCGGCGCGCTGTTGAGCCATGCGGCGTGCTTCCGCCTCGGCCCGGTCGAGGCGGGCTTTCGCCTGGGCGATCTCGGCNTCNGCNACGCGCCACTCCGCCTCGACCCCGGCNTTGTCCGCNGTCGCCTTGGCCAGCGCGAGTTCGGCGGTGCGGCTGTCCCGCTCNGCCTGNTCCTGCGCGCGCTCGAGGGCAGGGCGGCGTTCCTCGTCCGTNGCGAGNGCCTTCTCGCTCTCGGCCAGATCGCGCTCCAGCTTCGAAAGCGCCTCGGCGGCATCCCGCGTCAATCGGTCTGCATCGCCCTTGTCGGCTTCGAGCCGCGCCTTCTGCCGGTCGAGATCGGCGAGCCGCTGCTCGGCNGCTTCNAGCTGGGTGCTCAGTGCCGCCATGCGGTGCCCGTGCGCGCTNGCATCGTCNCGGCGGTCCGCCTGNTCCTCGCGCGCTTCCGCCAGCGCTTCGGCCGCNCTACGNTGCGCCTTCTGNGCCTCGTCCGCAGCNTTCTGCGTNTCNNTNACCCTGGCTTCGGCAGCCGCCGCNGCTTTCTTCGCCTCTTCCGCAGCCGCCGCCGCGTCGCGCCAGCGGGCGAAAACCAGCCGCGCTTCGGCGGTCTTTATCTCGTCGGACAGCTTGCGATAGCGTTCCGCCTGCTTGGCCTGCCGCCGCAGCGAAGCGATCTGGCTGTCGAGCCCGGCCATGATGTCTTCGAGCCGTTCGAGGTTCGTTTCGGTTTGCCGCAGTTTGCTTTCGGCATCGCGCCGCCGCACGTGGAGACCCGCGATGCCCGCGGCTTCTTCGAGCATCTGACGCCGTTCGGTGGGCCTGGCGGCGATGACCTGCGCGATCTTGCCTTGGCTGACGAGGGCAGGGCTGTGCGCGCCGGTGGCCGCATCCGCGAAGATCAGCGCCACGTCTTTCGCGCGCACATCACGCCCGTTCAGGCGATAGGCGCTGCCGGCGCCGCGTTCGATCCGCCGGACGACTTCCATCTCGTCGCCGTCATCGTCCGCGCCGTTGAGAACGACTTCGGCNAAATCACGCTGCGGNCNGCTTTGNGTGCCGGCGAAGATGACGTCTTCCATCCCGCCCGAGCGCATGGANTTGGGCGAGTTTTCGCCCATCACCCAGCGGATNGCCTCGAGCAGGTTGGATTTNCCGCAACCGTTNGGGCCGACGACNCCCGTCAGCCCCGGTTCGATATGCAAGGTGGANGGCTCGACGAAGCTCTTGAAGCCACTCAGCTTGAGCTTCGAGATCTCCATTCCTGTCCCGGCCCCCCGTTGCCAGCTTTACCTGGCGCCGGCGCGCTGCAGTATCGGTTCAAGCCCGGCCCAGGTGTTGGCATCGACATCGCGGCCGTTCAGCTTGAAGGTCGGGGTGCCGGTAATGTCGAATTCGCTGCCGTAACGCTGGGTGAAGTTCGCCTGTTCTTCCAGCTTGGCGGTATCGGCCAGGCACTGACGTCCCTGATCTTCGCTGATCCCGCGAGCGGCGAAGAAATCGAGATAGCCCATCTGTTCGGCGGCCACCACGAAGCGTTCCTGCATCGGGCGCTGCATCGCTGCTTCGAAAGCGGCCTGATTGGTCTGGATCGGCTGCATGATAGTTTCGTAATTCATCCAGACCTGGTCCGATAGCGGCAGGACCGCTTCTACGGGGCCGCATTGGGTCAGCCGGCCGAGCAGCAGGTCGAGCGGGCCATGGATGGCGTATTGGCGCAGTTCGAAGCTGACGACGCCGCTGTCGATATATTCCATCAAGGGCTCGCTGCCTTCCACCGCGAACCGTGCGCAGGTCGGGCAGGTGAGCGAGCCGTATTCCATCAATTTGAGCGGCGCGTCGGGATTGCCGACGAGTACGCCGCCATCGTCGGTCATGACTGCCGTGCTGCGCCATTCNGTACCNGCNGGTGCGGGGATGGCGGCAATGGCNTCGCCCTNGATNTCACCGGTTTCCTCTGCACCCGANCCGCAGGCGGCCAGCGCCAGGGCAAGCGGAGCGGCAAGGGCGAAACGCAAGGTCTTGGTCATGAAAATCCTCGTATCTATGCTGGGGAGGCTATGCCGGGGGATGTCCCCAAGGAAAGGCGCTATTGTGCGTATCCACAGGGCTTTCCCCCGAAAAACGGGTTAACTGGTCTTCAGATTGCGTCCTTGAGACGTTTTTCGAGCGAAGGCCAGTCATGCGCTTCGAGCAGCTTGCCATCGAGTACGAAGCTNGGCGTGCCCGTGAGCTGGTACTTCGCAACATCGGCTGCCGAAGTATCGGCCAGAGCCTTTGCTTTCGCTTCATCNGACAGGCACCGGTCGAGATCGGCCCGGCGGTAGCCACGGGTTTCCATTATCTCGTAGAAATCGAGGTCGCTGGCGATCGCCTGGAACCGCGCCGAATTCGTGCCGAACTGCCAGCGCGAACGCTGCGCCTGTGTCGCATTGCGCGCCTTGTCCATCCATTCGTCGAAACGATACATGATCGCTTCGTGATTGCCGCCGAACTTCTTTTCATCGCCGCAGTGGGTCAGTAACGCGGCGGTCAGATCGACGGGGTCGCGGATCAAGTGGCGGACTTCATAGCTGATCTTGCCGGTGGGAACGTAGGACAGCTTGATTGCCGCATCGCCCTTACGCGCGAATTCCGCGCAGTGAGAGCAGGTGTAGCTCATGAATTCGATCAGCTTCTTTTCGGCTTCCGGGTTGCCGAAAAGATGCCCGCCATCGGATGCCTGCAGCATACCGGCCCAGTTGCCGCCGGGCTTCATCAAGCGTTCCTGCGCATTTGCGCCAAGAGCCAGCGTGCTCGCACCGACCAGCGCGAGCGCTGCCATGGCCAACGATTTGATTTTCACTTTATGTCATCCCCGTCTTCTCGAGACCCCATGCTGCGCGCCAGCGATTCCAGCACCGTACGCAATTCCGGGTCTCCGATATCGCGCAGACTGTCACCCAATTCCATCGGAATCGGTTTGAGCGAAGGCGGCGCTTTCTGCGCCTCTCTTCCCGGTGGTGGCTTAACCTCGCCTTGCCGCAGCTTGATCCGGGCGACGGCACGATATCCGAAGAACCGGTTCACCCGTTCGATTATTTCCGGAATGACCTGCTGGACCAGCGGCGCATGTGCAGGTTTGACCACCAGATGCATGATGCCTTCGGATTTCTCGCCCGGCGGGAAACGGATCATTTCGGGTGTGCATGTCCGGGCGTGTATTTCGCCTACGATTTCAGGCCAGCGGCTGACGACCGAGCTCTGGACGAAGCCGTAACGGCGAAACGCGCTGCGGCCGATCTGCGGCATGAGGTCGCTGATAGGCTTGGCCACGCCGCCGCGTGGACGCCGGTAGTGTTTCGCCTCGGATTTCGTCTTGTCGCTTCCCATGTCGCCTGGCTCCATGCCATAGGCGGGCGGTGGCCGCCACTGTCTCTGACAATTTGCTCGACTGGTACGACGCGCATGCCCGCGAACTGCCGTGGCGCGCGAAGCCGGGAACGCCTTCGCCGGAACCGTACCGCGTCTGGTTGTCGGAAGTCATGCTCCAGCAGACCACGGTCGCCGCGGTGAAACCCTATTTCGAAGCGTTTCTCGCGCGCTGGCCCAATGTAGAGGCGCTTGCGTCAGCGCCCGAGGAAGACGTCATGGCGGCGTGGGCGGGGCTGGGCTATTACTCGCGGGCCCGAAATCTCGTGAAATGCGCGCGGGCCGTGGCCGAACTGGGGCACTTTCCCGAAACGGAAAGCGACCTTCGCAGATTGCCGGGCCTCGGGGCCTATACCGCTGCGGCAATCGCAGCGATCGCATTTGAAAAACGTGCCGTGGTGGTCGATGCCAATGTCGAGCGCGTCGTCGCGCGANTGTTNGCTATCGAGGAACCGCTGCCGGCCGCNCGCAAGGCCATTCGCANAGCAGCCGATGCCATCACACCCGATATGCGTGCCGGCGACTTTGCGCAGGCCATGATGGACCTNGGCGCGACGATCTGCACNGCGCGCGATCCCAGATGCCTCCTGTGCCCCTTGTCGAACGCCTGCAAGGCAAGGGCCGAGGGCGATCCGGGACNATTGCCGGTCAAGGCNCCGAAGAAGGCNAAACCGGTGCGACAGGGGCAGNCCTACTGGATGGAAAACGATGGGGCCGTGTGGCTNGTCAGGCGTCCCGGCACCGGCATTCTCGGCGGCATGCGCGCCTTGCCTGACGATGGCTGGAANGCCCGCTCCANCGGTTCGNTGCAAACGCCATCACCGGGGATATGGGAGAGCGCCGGCGTCGTGCGCCACACCTTCACCCATTTCTCGCTCGAGCTGACGGTCCTCACCAGCCTCGGGGCGAGCCGACCTGACGGCCAGGGCGAATGGTGGCCGATTGACAGCCTCGATGAAGCAGGTCTGCCGACCTTATTTGCCAAGGCTGCCCGGTTGGCGAAGTCGGGTTAGATAAGCCCGCCGCCAAGCGACAGCCGGATCGCCGCAATCAGCAGGACGATGAGGCAGAAATTCCGTCCCCCGTTGCTCGACGAAAACTGGCCAAGTACCACGCCGATCACGATCAGCGGCAGTGCGAACCAGTTGGCCCAGCCGAGAAGAGGAATAGTCGCCGGAATGACGACGACGAGGGACACGAGTCCGAACAGGATTGAGAGAAGGTTCAGCATGTGTTCGGTATGGGTAAAGCACCGGGGCAATGCAACAGTTTCAATTCGCAATTGACGGCCCTGCGCCGCTCACGCACAAACCTTCGTAAACAGAGTATCGGAGAGAGACGAATGGCCTATCGCGAGTTCGACACCCCCAGCATGTCCCGCCGCGCGTTGCTGCGCGGGGGCGCCTGGCTTACCGCAGGGGCGGCGCTGGCGGGTGCTCCGATGGGCCGCATGGCTTTCGCTCGCGAAGCTGCTGCGGACTGGAAGAACGTCAGCGCGATGGTCCAGAAATACGTGACCGAACGCAAGGTGGCGAACATGGTCGCGACACTTGGATGGGGCGACAAGGAACCCCTCTATATCGCTCGCGGCACATTGGCATTGGGCGGAACGGTCAAGGCCGATGCCGACAGTCTCTATCGGATCTATTCCATGACCAAGCCGATCACCGGCATGGCAGCGATGATCCTCATTGACGAAGGCAAACTCGGGCTCGATCAGCCGATCGCGGAACTGCTCCCGGCTTATTCCAACATGATGGTGCAGAAGACCTATGACGGCTCCATCACCGACGTTGTCCCGGCCGAACGCCCGATCACGGTGCGCCAGCTCCTCACCCACACTGCAGGTCTGGGCTACAACATCGTGCAGAAAGGCCCGATCGCGGCGGCCTATACCGAACAGGGCCTGATCCCGGGTCAGGTCAGCCGTCTTCCGCTTCCCGGCCTCGGTCGCGCGACGGCAGTAAAGGGACTGGATGTCTTCGCGGACCGGCTGGCCAAGATGCCGCTGGTGCTGCAGCCGGGTTCGAAATGGAGCTATTCTGTCGGGCTCGATCTGATGGGCCGCGTCATCGAAGTGGCATCGGGCATGAAGTTCGATGAATTCCTGCGCACGCGGATTTTCGAACCCACCGGCATGACCAGTACCTGGTTCACCGTGCCGGAAAGCGAAATCGGCCGTCTGACGACGAATTATGGGATCATGAACGGCTCGCCGCTGCCGATGGACCCGGCGCGGGCGTCGATCTTCCTCGACAAACCGCCATTCCCGTTCGGTGGCGCCGGGCTGGTATCGAGCCCGCGCGATTACGATCGTTTCCTGGAAATGCTGCTGGGATACGGCGTCATCGACGGACGGCGCGTCATGAGCGAAAAGGCCGTGAAGCTTGGCACCTCTGACCTTCTTCCGGAAACCGCCACGACCAAGGGTACGTGGATCGAAGGCCAGGGCTTCGGCGCGGGCGGGCGCGTAAGCGACGGCGCCTACGGCTGGGGCGGGGCTGCCGGTACGGTCGCCCTGGTAAGCTACAAGGTCGGCCTGCGCGCCAATCTGATGACGCAATACATGCCGTCCGAAGCCTACCCGGTCCACGACGCTTTTCCAAAGGCGGTGCTGGAAGACCTTGCCGTCATGCAGGGAGCGAAGAGCTAACCCGTGCTGTCCTTCACGGGCTCGCGCCTCGACCGCGCCGACCATGTCCGCGCCGATCCGGAACGGCTTAGCGGCTATATGAACTGGAAAGCGCGGTTGCTGGCGCTGGACGGGTTGATGCCGTCACTGGACGATCACGGGCGGCTGGCATTCGGCACATTGGCCGATACGCCCGAGAATGCGGAACTGTGCTTTCTGGGACTCGATGACGGCAAGGCCTGTTTCGCTGCGGTTCCGCCGCGCGGAGACGCCGCTCCGCGCATGGCTAACCCGCAGCTATGGTCGTTGATGGCGACACTGCAGCCCGACGATCTCGCGCTATATGGCGGTGCTCGCAGCCTGATCGACTGGCATGCGCGTCATCGGTTTTGTGCCGCCTGTGGCGGTGAGACGAAGTTGGCCAAGGGTGGGTGGCAGCGCGACTGCACGCAATGCGGCGCCAGCCATTTCCCGCGCACCGACCCCGTCACGATTATGCTGGTTGAACACGAAGGACGCCTGATGCTGGGCCGCGGTCTCGGCTGGCCCGAGGGCCGTTTTTCAGCACTCGCCGGTTTTGTAGAGCCGGGTGAGAGCATTGAAGAGGCTGTCGCGCGGGAGGTGCTGGAAGAATCGGGCGTGCAAGTGCGCGATGTAACCTATGTCGCGAGCCAGCCCTGGCCGTTTCCGAGCCAGTTGATGATCGGCTGCCACAGCCATGCCGATAGCGAGGAACTTACCATCGACGAAACCGAGATGGCCGAAATCGACTGGTACACGCGTGAGGAGGTTGAGGCGGCACTGGCGGGCAACGGCCGCTTCGTTGCCCCTCCGCCGCATGCTATAGCGCATCACCTGATGCAGTGGTGGATAGATCGATGAACAGCCCGCGAACCTTGCGGATCGACATATGGTCCGACGTGATGTGCCCGTGGTGTCTGGTCGGCTGGGGATCCCTGCAGAAGGGGCTGAAACTGCTCGACGGCGANATNGAGGCGGATGTGCGNTGGCACGCCTTTGAACTCAATCCCGACATGCCGNCCGAAGGGGAAGAAAGCGCCGCGCATATNGCGCGTAAATATGGNTCNACCCCCGAACAGTCCAAGGCGGTACAGGGCCGGATGCGCGAAGCGGCCCAAGGCGCTGGCGTGTCGCTGGATTATGAAGGTCCCGATCCCGAACCCCAGCGCTGGATGTGGAACACTTTCGATGCGCACAAGCTGCTGGCATGGGCTGGCGAGCGGTTCGGACCCGAAAAGCAGACCGAACTCAAACTTGCGCTGTTCAAGGCGCATTTCAACGAGCGTCGCCGCATTGCGGATCATCAGGTCCTGATGGATATCGCCGAAAGCGTGGGTCTCGATCGTTCCGAAGCGCAAGCTGCGCTAAAGAGCGAAGACCTGGCCCACAAGGTTCGCGCGGAAGAGAGCGCTGCCTGGGATCTGAACATCACCGGTGTTCCGGCAATGATCGTAGAAAACAAGTTCATGATCCCCGGCGCGCAGCCGCCCGAAGCGTACGCGGATGCACTGCGACGGGTGGCGGCGAAGATTCCGGCCTGATCGCTGCTGTGCCGATCTAGCTGCTGCGCGAATTCTGCATGGCGGAAAGCGTCTTTTCGCCTTTCCGGGCATCCTGATCGGGATTGTCCGAGCCTGTTTCTGGCTCGCGGTTGGCAGGGTCGGTAGCGCTGTTTTCTTCGCCGCGCTTGCCCACACGGCGGTTGACTTCACCGCCAGCGGAACCCTGCTGCGATGGCGTGTCGCCTTCGGTGATTTCCTCGATGAATTCGTTGTCGGGGTGACGCGATTGGCGTTCGGGCATTGGTACATTCTCCTTTGCCGAATCAATGGGCGAGGGAGGGGGCCTGTTCCGAGATTCTGGACTTATGCTGCGCGCACTGATTCCACGAACTCCCGCGAGCGGGCATCGAGATCGTGGGCCGTCAGGTCTAATGTATCGGCAGAAGCGAGTACCTGCTCGCAAGCTTTGCCCGTATTGCGAGCCATCTGTGCTATCTGCGCGATGCTGCTGCCGATATTGTCGACGCCATTGGCCGCAAGGTCGAGGTTTCGCGCCAGTTCGCGGCTCGAAACCGACTGTTCGTCGACTGCTTGCGCGATGGCGGTCGCCGTCAGTTCGACCTCACGAATGCGCTCACCGATTTGCGCCAATGCATCGACGCTCTCGCGGCTGGTTGCCTGCATGCCGATTATACGGGCGGCCACCTCGCCGGTTGCATCGCGGGTCTGTCGGGCCAAGTCCTTCACTTCGGAGGCGACGACCGCAAAGCCTCGCCCGGCTTCGCCACCGCGCGCTGCCTCTATCGAAGCGTTGAGGGCGAGGAGATTGGTCCTGTCGGCGATCGCTCCGATCAGATCGACCACACCGCCAATTTCTTCAGCCACGTAAGCCAGCTCAGCCATCTTGGTGTCGGCCAGTTCGGTCGACTGACGAGCGTCCTGGACCACGCTGGCCGAATTGCCCGCCTGCTTGCCGATCTCCGCTATAGAGAGGGCAAACTGGTCGCTGGCCGCGGCCGCCGCGGTAACGCCGATCTGCGTTTCTGCCATGTCGCGCGAAACCTGCTCCACGAAACCGATCGTCTGGGTTGCAGCTCCGGCCATGTCGGTCGACGTTGATTGAAGCTCCCGCGAAGCCTGCGCAACGCTTACGGCTACTTCACCGACACCGCCGCGGAAATTATCGACCAGCCGGCGGAGGACCGCATTCTGCTCTTCGCGTGCCTTTCGCTGAAGGTCCGCAAGCGCATCGGCGCTTTCGCGGAATACTACCAGGGCTCTAGCCATTTCGCCGATCTCGTCCTCTCGGCCGGTGCCCGGTATGGCGATGGACCGGTCGCCTCCGGCAAGGCTCGTCATCGCGCTCGTAATCTCGCCCAGTGAATCCGAAACCTGTTCCGAAAGTGCCTTGGCGCCGAGGTGGACCAGCGCGATACAACCCGCGATCAGCGTCAGGGCGATGACCATGGTCCAGGTCTTCAGCGTTTCGAGTGACTGCTGGGCGGCATCCGACTGCGCGATCAAGGCGGCTTCGATGTCGGCGGACTGCTGCGCCAGCTGATCTCCGCTTATGTCGATCGCGTTCGCCAATGCGTCGCCTGTGGCGGAAGGACCGTGTGCATCGATAGACGATTGCAGGGCGCGTAGTTCCGGGCGGAAGCCTTCGACCTGCGTGACCAGCCATTCCATCTGCTCGCGCGAAGCTGCATCTCCACCCTTCAGCGCGATTGTCGCCTCGACCTCGGCGTGTGCCTGCTCGAGCGTCGTGAAAGCCGATCTGATGACCTCGGCATCGCCACTCGCGGCGAAGCGCGAAGCGAAATAGCGGCTTTCTGCGATGGACGTCGCGAGCTGCGCAGCGGCCATAGCGCGAGATGCGCTGGCGCCTGCCTGATCGGAACGAGCAGTGAGGGCGGCTTGTGCGCCGCCAAGGATAACACCCAGCAGAACCAGGATCGCCGTGAAGGAAATCGTGAACACGCGGACCTTGCCCGCAATGCTGGTGCGCACGAAGCCATAGCGATGGAGGATGCCATTCCGACCTTCGGCCTGGCTTGTGGCAGCCCGTTCACCCCATAATCGCGGGTGGCCCTTGCTAGCGAAACTATCGGCAAAATTCGGCTGGTCGGTCATGGGGGGCGCTACGCTGTTGAAGTCAGCCGCGCCCTAGGTCAGCCCCCTTACCACGGCGTAAACGACAGAACAGAAATGCCCGCAAAAACAGATACTTATTACTGAAATCTTCTGGTCGTCCGACGGTCACAATCGTTCTAAAGCAAGGGCTTGTGCCGTGTTCCACCAAATCAGATCAGNCCNAGGCGCTCCAGCTTGCCTGCCAGTTTCCCCGGGAGCGCGTCGCCAATGTCCTCACCTTCGGCCAGATCGCGCGGCACGTCTCCCTTGAGATAACGCCAGCCCTGATGCGCACGCTTCGGGCGGGGATGCACGCGGACGAGTTCGGGCTTGAGGTCGATCGACCAGCGCCCGTCAGCCGTTTCGGAAAATCCGATGATTTCGCTGCGTGCCACGATGCTGTGCTGATGGATCCAGTAAAGCGATCCGCCGATGCACTCTTCCCACTTCGTCGGGCGATAACGCGTGGTCAGGTTCGGGCTGCGCCGCTGCGCATACCAGCTTTCGATATCGCCATAGCTTTGCGCCCCGAAAGCGATCTTGGTCAGATTGAGCGGCATGCGGAACAGATGGGATGATGGGGCGCCGCACTCAAGTGCATTTTGCCGATAGTGCCAAAAGCATCGCGACATTGATCTGATTGGCAGCAGGCGTAAGAATGCCCGGGCAATTTCGCCTGGGGAGCGTGCTTTGAACATCAGAAGCCACATCGGAAATGCCGGTATCGTCGCAGCGCTTGTCGCTGCAGCGCCGGCAGTAGCGCAGCAGGCGGACGGCTATTGGCGCGGCAGTCTCGACCTCAACGGCACCAGTCTGCCGATCGGCGTCGCTCTCGAGCGAGCGGCGGACGGGGCGCTTGTGGGAACGCTCGACAGTCCGGATCAGAAAGCCTTCGACATTCCGCTTTCGGAAGTGGTGGCTGATGCCGACACTCTATCCTTCTCCGTACCCGGAATAGGGGCAACCTATTCGGGCACGTGGGATGCCGAGGCCGAAGTCTGGCAAGGCGTGTTCAGCCAGGCAGGAATGCAGTTTCCGTTGACCCTGAGCGCCGNCCAGCCCNCCGANCGGACCGCCGAGGNCAAACNGCCATCCCTNCCNNACGATTGGGAAATGCCGGNTGACGACGCCATCCGGACAGCCATAACCGATCGGCTTGCCGGCAGACCCGGTGCCGGAATGATCGTCGGTACGGTGGAAGCGGCGAACGCGCGCACGATTTCCAGCGACGAAGCGAGCGTGAATGCGCGAACCTTGTTCGAGATCGGCTCGATGACGAAGGTTTTCACCGGGCTTCTGCTGGCCGACATGGTGCTCGATGGAACGGTTTCCCTCGATGATCCGGTCGAGAGTTACCTTCCCGAAGGCGCCACAATGCCCCGGCGTGATGGCAGGCAGATCACTCTGCGAAATCTGTCGCAGCAGGATTCGGGTTTGCCGCGCTTGCCCGACAATCTCAGCCCGTCCGATGTCACGGATCCCTATGCGGATTATACCGAGGCGGACCTGCTCGGTTTTCTCGCCGGCTATGAATTGCCCAGAGAAATCGGCAGTCAGTATGGCTATTCGAACCTGGGTGTGGGCTTGCTCGGTTATGTTCTGGCCCGCGCGGCGAAAAGCGATTTCGAAACCCTGCTGCGAACCCGCATCCTCGATCCTCTGGGAATGGAGGATACCGGCATTACGCTCACGCCCGATCAGCAGGCTCGGTTCATCGGTGGGTTCGACGAATATATGCGGCCCACCAGTGCCTGGAATCTGGCGGTTCTCGCCGGGGCTGGTGGGTTGCGCTCGACGGCGCACGACATGGATATCTTTCTCAAGGCAGCTCTCGATCCGGAATCTCCCATCGCTCCGGCCATGAAATTGACGCTGGGCGAGACGAGGCAGTGGCCGGGATTCAAGGCCGGTCTTGGCTGGATGATCACTATGGCACCGGCTGGCGAAGTGGTCGGGCACGGCGGCGGGACGGGTGGTTTCCGCTCCTACATGGGTCTGCAGCGGGCCACCGGTCGCGGGGTCGTGGCCCTGACCAATTCCGCCGCGGAACCCTCCGCGCAGGATATCGCGCTTCACGTCCTGATCGGTGCGCCGATCGCGGAGGCGAANGCCGTTCCCGAAGCGCCNACNGGCGTGGACCGCACGGAAGTNNANCTGTCGCAGNANCAACTGGACCGGGTTACCGGCACCTATCGGTTCAACCCCGATCTNGCCCTCGTCGTCACNCGGAAGGGCGATCAGCTTATGGCTGCGATCACGGGGCAGGGCGCATTGCCGATCTTCCCGCGTTCGGAAACGGAATTCTTCTGGCGGGCCGTCAACGCCGAGATCGTGTTTGCAAAGGACAACGGGATCGTCACGGGCGCGACCTTCACCCAGGACGGGGCCAGTTCGCCGCTCGTGAAAGAGTAATGCCGCCGGTCAGCTGCCGACGATNCCGCTGGCCACNGCNAGNCCGAGAAANGCGAAGAANCCCATGGAATCGGTGATCATGGTNACGAAGACGCTGCTGGCNACTGCCGGGTCCTGATCGAGCCTGTCGAAGATCACCGGCACCAGCACGCCGGCGAGCCCGGCGATGACCACGTTGATCACCATGGCAAGTGCGATGACGCCGCCCAGCATCGGGCTGAAGATCACGCCAGTTGCCAGCCCGATGAGGACCGCGATGGTCATGCCGTTGAGTACTGCCACGCGCATTTCCCGCAGCAGGATGCGCCGCGTATTGCTGCGCGTCAGCTGGTTGGTGGCGATTGCACGGACGGTCACTGCCATGGTCTGCGTGCCCGCATTGCCACCGATGCTGGCGACGATCGGCATCAGCACGGCAAGGGCAACCAGTTGCTCGATCGCTGCGCCGAACATGGCGATGATGAGCGATGCGACCAACGCCGTGCCCAGATTGGCGATCAGCCAGCGGACACGCGCGGAATAGGCTTCGCGGATCGGTTCGTTGATGTCGCCATCACCCGCACCCGACATCAGCAGGGCGTCTTCGCCCGCTTCTTCGGAAATGATGTGGACCACGTCGTCGACCGTCATCTGGCCGACAAGCCGATCGTTCTCGTCGACCACGGCAGCGCTGATCAGATTGTATTTCTGGAACATCAGGCCGACCTCTTCCTGGTCGAGCATGACCGGGATGAGCGTCTGATCGCGCTTCATCACGTCCGCCAGCGCCACATTGCGCGGCGCACGCAGCACCCACGACAGGGCGCAGGTTCCGACCGGATGATGCTTTTCGTCGACCACGAACACTTCGAAGAATTCGTCGGGCAGGTCGCGCCCGTCGCGCAGGTAATCGATAAGGTCGCCCACCGTCAGATGTTCGGGCACGGCCACGAACTCGCGGCTCATCAGACGGCCGGCGGTTTCCTCGGGATAGGACAGGGCGGACTGGATTGCGATCCGGTCCTCCAGCTCGACCTCGGCCAGAATGGCGCGCTGGTCGGCCTCGTCCAGATCCTCGATCAGCTGGACGGCGTCGTCGGTTTCGAGCTGATCGACGATCTGCGCCACCGCCTCGGGCGGCAGCGCTTCCATCATGTCCTCGCGGACATAATCGTTCAGCTCGGCTACCACCTCCGACGTCATCAGATCGGTTATGGCGGCGGCTAGCTGGTAGCGTTCCTGCCGTTCGAGAAGTTCGAGAAGGTCGGCAATGTCGGCCGGGTGGAGCGGCTCGACCAGTTCGTAGACCGCCTTGGTGTCGCCCTCCTCGAGCGCATCCTCGACGGCCCGGACGAACTCCGGCTTGAACGTATTTTCCTCGTCCATGCGCTCGTCGTCGATGCGGTCGTCCGGACGGCCTTCCTCGGCCGGCTCGTGCGCGAGCAGGAATCCGTCTTCATCGAGGGGGCGGTCGCTCTCCGACATGAGCATCGCTCTAGGCACCCGCCATGGGATTGCAAGCAGAGGGTGACACGCTCTGCACAATCCCTATGTAGGCGCCAATCGATTTACAGGAGACACGACACATGGCTGACAAGCTGACCTTCACACTCGACACCGGCGACGGCGAAAACAAGGACGTGGTAATCAAGCTGCGCCCCGATCTGGCTCCGGGCCACGTCGAACGGATCACCGAACTCGTCGGTGAAGGATTTTACGACGGCGTCGTTTTTCACCGCGTCATCCCCGGCTTCATGGCGCAGGGCGGCGATCCGACCGGCACCGGCATGGGCGGCAGCGACAAGCCCGACCTGAAGGCCGAATTCAACAGCGAACCGCATACCCGCGGCACCTGCTCGATGGCCCGCACCCAGGTGCCCGACAGCGCGAACAGCCAGTTCTTCATCTGCTTCGACGACGCCGAATTCCTCGATGGCCAGTATACGGTCTGGGGCCAGGTAGAGAGCGGCATGGAGCATATCGATGCGCTGCCCAAGGGCGAACCGCCGCGTGACCCGGGCAAGATCGTCAAGGCGACCGTCTCGTAACCGATCCGGTCAGCAATTGGACGGGAAGGGCGGCCATGTGCCGCCCTTCTCATTGAAGGAACCCCTCTTCTTCGCTATTGGCGCACACCTGCTATGAAACCGACTACCGCCCCCAAGACCTACAGGGTCAAGAGCTTCGGCTGCCAGATGAACGTCTATGACGGCGAGCGCATGGCCGATATGCTGGACAAACGCGGGATCGTGCCGGCGCCTGAGGGCGCGGAAGCCGATCTCGTGGTCCTCAACACCTGCCACATACGCGAAAAGGCGGCAGAGAAGGTCTATTCGGACATCGGGCGCCTGACCAAGGCGGGGCGCAAGGTCGGCAAGGAACCTCTGATCGCGGTAGCAGGCTGCGTCGCGCAGGCCGAAGGCGAGGAGATCATGGCTCGCAGCCCGGCGGTCAGCATGGTTGTTGGGCCGCAGGCCTATCACCGCCTGCCCGAAATGCTGGACAAGGCGGTTCAGGGCGAACGGGCCACGGATACGGACATGCCTGCCATTGCCAAGTTCGCGGCCTTGCCGGAGCGGACAAAACGCTTTCCTACAGCCTTCCTCACGGTGCAGGAGGGCTGCGACAAGTTCTGCACCTATTGCGTCGTGCCATATACGCGGGGCGCGGAGATTTCCCGCCCCTTCGCCGATCTGGTAAAGGAAGCGCACCGTCTGGCGGAGCGCGGCGCGCGTGAAATCACGCTGCTTGGGCAGAACGTCAACGCGTGGAGCGGTGTGGATGCGAAAGGTGACAGTTGCGGGCTGGACGGGTTGATAAGAGAGCTTGCCAAGATACCGGAATTGCAGCGTATTCGCTACACGACCAGCCATCCCAACGATTTTGAAAAAGGGCTGGTTAGGTGTCATGCCGAGGTCGAAAAGCTGATGCCCTATCTGCACCTGCCGGTGCAGAGCGGATCGGACCGCGTGCTCAAGGCGATGAACCGCAGTCACACGGCAGACAGCTACCTGCGGCTGCTGGAAAATATGCGCGCCGCACGGCCCGACATTGCGCTCTCGGGCGATTTCATTGTGGGCTTCCCCGGCGAAACCGACGCAGAGTTCGAAGAAACCCTCGCGCTGGTCGACGAGGTCAAATATGCGCAGGCCTTCAGCTTCAAATATTCGCCGCGCCCCGGCACGCCCGCCGCCACGATGGACGGGCAGGTGGCAAAAGAGGTCATGGACGAACGCCTCCAGCGCCTGCAGGCGGCTCTCAACCGCGATCAGCTCGCATTCAACGAGGCAAGCGTCGGAAAGACCTGCCAGGTCCTCGTCGAACGCAAGGGCAAGCTGCCGGGCCAGTGGCTCGGCAAGACCCCCTGGCTGCAAAGCGCCTGGTTCGAAGGCGACGTGGCGATCGGCGATCTGGTCGAAGTGGAACTTGTTGATTCAGGGCCGAATTCTCTAGAAGCCCGGCTCGCGCAGTGATAGCAAGGCTAAATGTCCAATCGACGGCGTGTGAGCACTCCTTTCAATGTTCGGATTTCGCTGTCCGGACTATTGCTGCTGGCGCTTCACTGCACGCCGTCCGTAGCGCAGGATACCGTACCTGACACGAGCGAAGAGTCCACGATTGTCGTTGAGGGTAGCAGGGATCTGGATAACGCCCGAGAGGAAGCGGAGAGACTGGCTCGGGAGCAGGCTAGCGAAATTACTCGGGCCGCTCGTCGGGGTTTGCCGTTAGAGCGACATCACCTCCCAGTCTGTCCCTTCGTCAACGGCATGAACGATGCTGTGTCCGAATTTATCGTTAGGCGGATGAAAAGCAACGCGGCTTCAATTGGTGTGGAGGCTGGAGGTGCCGATTGTAGCAAGAACATTTTTGTCGGATTAGTTTCCGACGTTGAGATGGAAGTGGCTGCGCTCCTTAAAGATGAAGCGTGGGCGTTCGGCGAATTGCGTCGCTATCAGATAGACCGGATTACGAGCGAAACCGGCCCAAGCCGGGCTTGGCATGTTTCGATCATCGGGGACCGTTTTGGTTCACCGAAAAAAGATCCACAGGGCCGGCAGCTCGAACGCATCAGTCCGTCCGGCAGCCGTATAGTCCCTCCGATAACCCAGCTTATATCTGGAGCAGTTGTCCTTATCGAAAAAGCCGCGGTTATCGGAAAAACCCCTCAGCAGATTGCGGATTTTGCAACATTTCGTGCTTTAGTCCCGGTTAATACCGCGAATCCAAACATCGATAGCATTCTGACGCTGTTTCGTGACGAAGATGCCCCACAAGAGTTGACCGATTTTGACCGAGCATATCTCGTAGCCTATTACTCGGACGACACACGTAATCTCTCTTCAGAAAACGTATTCGGCACCATTGGTGAGCGATATGCCGATAATTTCGATGTTGGAGAGACCAGCAATTAAACTCTTGGCGCCGAAGGGCAGATCGTCGTGCTCTCCTTGCAACTGATCTCCCGCATCGCCCCCCATTGGGAGTTCAATGATGATCAGCCTGAGTTTTTCGAGGTAAGCGTCAGATGGACTTGCGAAGCGCTCATCGAAGGCAAAAAGCTTCCCGGCCACTGGGTCGGCAGAACACCCGGGCTGCGAGTACTTAGTTCGGAGGCCTGTTGATCGACGATCTGTCACAGTGGAACTTATTGATTCCGGGCGAAATTCCCTAGGCACCGAGTTATTGCAGTGTTAGCAATGTCACATGTTCAACCGGCGACAAATGGCGTGTGTTTGCTTAGCGCGCGTATTCTTGGGCAGTTCATTGTTATTCGTTTCTGTCCAAACTTCTGCGCTGTCGCAGGAGGGCGGAGCGGATGGGAATGAAGAGCAGACAATCATTGTTGAGGGTCGCCGAGACGCTGAAAAGGCTCGAGAGCTAGCGGAGAAAGTGGGCCGTGAGCAGGCCGGCGAAATTACTCGTGCCGCTCGATCGGGCTATCCACTAGAGCGGCTCCATCTTCCCGTGTGTCCCTACGTGGTTGGAATCAACGAAGCGATAGCGAGCGAACTTATTGAACGGATGAAGAGCAACGCGATCTCTTTAGGAATTCAGGCAGGGCTTGACGATTGTAGCAAGAACATCCTCGTGGGATTTGTTCCTGACGTTGAAGCGGAAATGGCGGCTCTTTTAAGAAACGATCCATGGGCGTTCGGCGCTTTGCGCCGATATCAACGAGATCGTGTTGAAAAAGAAACGGGCCCGACCCGAGCTTGGCACGCTTCGATCATGGGGGATCGATTTGGTAAACCAAAATTGGATTTGTACGGGGAGCCAAAGGTCAAGAGGAGCAACCCGTCTGCCAGTCGGATCAGAAACATGGAGACCCAACTCATTGTGGGATCTGTTGTTCTAATAAATAGAGGCGCAGTCGAAGGGAAAACAATCCAGCAGATCTCCGATTTTGCGACATTTAGGGCGTTAGCGCCAGTGAACACGAAAAATCTCGCTCTAGACAGCATCCTGACACTCTTTAGAGATGACGCTGCCCCACCAGCCCTGACCGACTTCGATAAAGCTTACCTCTCAGCCTATTACTCGTCGGATACTAAAATTCTCTCCTCAGATAAGGTTATGAGCACCATCGGAGAACGGTACGCGGATGCTCAGGATAGTGATGATTAGCTCACTACCCCTTCATGTGGCTTATCTTTTCAGCATAAGTTCGCACATCGACCACGATCAGAAGGTCTCGGAAGGACCGCCCCCAACTTGCTAACAGTTTTTGGCCCTAGCGGGTAAAGCTCGCTTGCCTCCGGAGCGATGAGGCTTACATTCCGAGTCGTAGACGAAAGGAGCCTATGGCCCGTAAACCCGCACAGAAAGACACCCGGTCTTTCACCCCGCCGCCCTCTCCGCAACGCGAAGTGCGCCGCGCCCAGGTTGACATAGCCTTTGATAATCAGAGCTTGCTGGGCGCCTTGTTCGGGCAATTNGATGCNAANCTGGTACAAGTCGAAAACCGCTTGGGCGTATTCATCTCGGCGCGCGGCAATCAGCTGCATATCGAAGGTCCGGAAGACAGCGTGGCCCGTGCACGCGACGTGCTGAAGGGCATGTACGACAAGCTATCGATCGGTCAGGACCTCGATACAGGGGCGATCGAAGCCTTGATCGCAATGTCCGACGAACCGACTTTCGATGGGATCGTNGATGCCGANCCGGGCAATGGCAAAGGCGGGCCGCCGATCATGATCCGCACGCGGCGCAAGACGATCGTGCCGCGCAGCGCAATGCAGGCAACCTACATGCGCAGCCTGGTGCGCGACGATATCATCTTTGCCCTCGGCCCTGCAGGAACAGGCAAGACCTATCTCGCAGTGGCGCAGGCGGTGGCGCAACTGATCAATGGCAGCGTCCAGCGCCTGATCCTGTCCCGGCCTGCGGTGGAAGCCGGTGAAAAGCTCGGCTTCCTGCCCGGCGACATGAAGGAAAAAGTCGATCCCTATCTGCGTCCGCTCTACGACGCGCTTTACGACTGCATGCCGCCCGAACAGGTTGAGCGGCGGCTAGCTTCCGGTGAGATCGAGATTGCGCCGATCGCCTTCATGCGCGGACGCACACTGGCCGACGCCTTCGTCATTCTCGATGAAGCGCAGAACACCACGCGCGAACAGATGAAGATGTTTCTTACCCGCTTCGGCCAGAACAGTCGCATGGTCGTTTGCGGAGACCCACGGCAGGTCGACATTCCGGGCGGCGGCGGCATGAGCGGTCTCGCCGATGCTGTGGGCAAGCTGGAAGGCGTCGACGGTTTCGGCACGATCCGGTTTACGGCCGCCGATGTGGTGCGCCACCCGATCGTGGGGCGGATCGTCGAGGCTTACGAGGGGAAGGATGCGTAGGGTGGTCGACGTCGGCTAACGACCGCGATTGCGGACATAGGTGCCGCCGTGCATTTATCAGCGGTGGAGGTTCGCCTGTGTTGCAAAAAGACGATCTAGAACATCCAGTGCCTGAACAGTGGCGGGCGACATTCACACAAATCGCCGATGCCTTTGCCGCTGGCGACTTTCAACTTGGACAATGCCCGATTGAGGGGGTTCAGCGGGTGGACCAAGCCACCGCGGAACTAATCGCCGAAAACGTTGCGGCCTACGGAGAGCGGCTAGCTTCCCTCGACGACGCTACTTGGCAACGATCGGTTTACCGGTGGATGGACGGGTATTGGCAGGTGCTTGTTGACCTTAGCACTCATGGCGAGCCGGTCAGCGACCTGACACTCCATGCGAAGATTTTTGAGGGAAACGATCCTCGCCTAGAGGTCTACTCTGCTCACGTGCCCTAAGTCCGCTTCCCACCCTCATTGCAGACCTTCTCGCGTGGTGTCGGAGCGCCTGAAAGCTGACTGTCCGATAATTGAGCAAGCGCGACAATAGCGGTCCGGCTGCTACCGACCCCATAGCGGACTGGCAGATCGGCGGTTAATCTAGAACGATGGTCGAAGAACTTCCTCTGCATGATGCCACCTTTGACGGGCTTGTGATGCAGGGGAAGGTCTGCCGATGTTCTTCAGCAGGTCAGACGGTAGTGGCTGCGAGGTGCTCTTTACGGTGTCGATGCGTTGCAGATGGATGATTTCCGAGAAGGCAATGTCGTCGTCTATTTCGGCACGACTACGCGGGAACATCCGGGCAAACTGAGTAACCTCGCCAGAATGTATACACCCCCGCACGCGAGCACAGCGGCAGACTATCATGAGGCACATGCTAGACTGTTAGACCAAAGGTTGACGCCGTTGTGTCAGGCGACCTGATCTTCGTAGAGATGAGCCCTGCGACCGGAGCGGACTTAGTGGCGACTTGTGAGGAGATATCTTGCAAGGTTCACGGAGGTGGCAGCTAACCACCCTCAATTCAGACCTTCCCGACTACATGCGGAGCGCTTCAAAGGCGACCGTCCGATATTCTAGCAAGCGCGACAAAAGCTGCCCGGCTGCTAACGACCCCATTGCGGACATTGCCTGCTACTGTACAAACATCGCATAAAATGGACGAGACAGAACCCCTTGGCATGCGCCGCATGACGTTGGGCCTTGTTTTTGGCTCACTGGTCGGCTTGCTGTCTTATCTCGCGTTGGAAGCGGGAAGCGATCTGCTCATTCAACTCATAGCGCACCAATTCTTCGGCTTTGAATGGAGCGAACTCCATTTCTTCGAAACGATCTGGTTCTTGGCATTGTTTGGTGCGCCCATTGCCATCGTGATGGGCCTGCTTGTGGGCCTGCCCGTTTGGCAAGTAGCCGAGGCGCGACCATTACGTTCCTGGAGAAGTGCATCCGCCTATGGCTCGATTGCAGGAGCTGTCATCGGACTGATCTTCTTGCTACTAGGACTGGCAATCGGTTTGCAGACTTTCTTGGACGATAGGTCCTCCTACAACAGTTGGTCTTATGGATACCAAGTGACGCGGGACGGATTGCCGACGGCACTTGGTTGGTTGATCCAGCTGAAAACACTGCTGTTCTACTGCGCGGCGGGCGCAATTGGTGGAATTGCTGCACGGTTTTTAGCTATCCCTCGCTAGGGTCCGCTTCCCACCCCATAATCAGGCATTCGCATGTGGTCCGAGATGCCCCGAAAGCTGATCGGCGGTTTTCGCGCTTCCCGATTTGTAGGCCGACTTTCTGCTAACGACCCCATTGCGGACATGGACAGATTAGACGCAATCACCAAAGCTCGGTGGGCCATCCTTGGCTAGAAGCGCATCGACAGATCTATCAAGTTCACCCGCGTCTGCCGACTTGAAGCGATCGTAGCTCTCGGCAACATCGCCTTCGCAGATATAACGGCGGTCCTCACTGTTGAGGTTCTGGCCTTCCTTGAATTTCTCAAGAACAGCCCGATCTCCGCCCGTGTTGCGGACTATGAAATCGTCAAACCTCTTAGAGTAGCTTGCGATCCTCGCTTGAAACTCTGGGTCTTGGCCTGCGCGGCATTGTTTCCCCGTTTTCTCTACGAAATAGATGAAGGTCCCAAGGCATAGAACGCCCCTCCCCGGCACTTCGTTCGCCGGCGCGGCTGATATTAGCCCAATGCAAGATACAGTCAGTGTAGCGAAACGCGAACAGTTTCGTATGTCGATCATGGATGTATCATACGCATAGTTGCAGAAGGTTGCCAGAATGTCAGCTTTCCACCCAAAGGTAGACGTCTTCAGCCACCGCTTTCCTACCTTCGGACCGTCAGCTAGATGACACCGATGGACTTCGATTTCGCCTCTCTTCCAGTACCGGCCCCCAGCAGTCCGCCGGAAGCCAGCTTTTTCCCCATTGGACAGTGTAACATGCGGTCCATGTCTCGGATTTCTGCGGGCTGATGGAGCTCGACATCGAAATCGACGGATGGCCCGAGGCGGCTGACTGGGCGGCGCTGGCCGATCGCGCGGTCGAGGCTGCCAGCGGGGTCGAACCGGCGCTGGCGAACGCGCGCCTCACTGCCTCGATGCTTTTCACAATCGACGAGGAAGTCCACGCGCTCAACAAGGAGTGGCGCGGTAAGGACAAGCCGACCAACGTGCTGTCCTTCCCCATGTTGGAGCGCGACGACTTGCTCGCGCTCGCATGCGAGGGGCCCCCAGAAATGCTCGGTGATCTCGCACTGGCGCACGAGACCTGCGCCCGCGAGGCGGCGGAAAAGGGCATCGCGCTCGAGGACCACGCCGCGCACCTGATCGTCCACGGCCTGCTCCACCTCGCCGGCCACGACCACGTCGATTCCGACGCTCAGGCCGAAGCGATGGAGGCGCTTGAAATCGCAGCGCTTGCAAAATTAGGCATCGCGGACCCATATGGGGATCGCAACTGACTGGAGTGCATTGTTAGGGCCATGCCCGATTCGTCATCACCCGCGGGAGACGCGGAGAGTAGCAGCGGGCTGATGCTCGCAATCCGGAAATTCTTCGACCCCGATCACGGCGAACGCTCGCTGCGCGCGCAGCTGGAAGAAGCGATCGACGAACATGAGGGGGAGAACGGCGAAGAGGCGCCTGAAAACAGCGGCACCGGCGATCTGTCACTGGTCGAGCGGCAGATGCTGCGCAATCTGTTGCACTTCTCCGAACACGATGCGGACGACGTAGCTGTGCCGCGCGGCGAGATCATCGCGATCGATGCCAAGGCGAGCTGGGACGACCTGGTCGATACGTTCGCCGAACACGGCCATTCGCGCATGCCGGTATATCGCGATCAGCTCGACGACGTGATCGGCATGATCCACATCAAGGACGTGTTCCCAATCCTCGCGCGCCGCGAACAGCCTCCGCGCGACTGGACCGTGCTGATGAGACAGCCGCTCTATGTTCCGCAAACGCGCAACGCTCTGGACGTGCTGGCCGATATGCGTGCGCAGCGCATGCATCTGGCCATCGTGGTGGACGAATTCTCCGGCACCGACGGCCTCATCACCATCGAAGATCTGGTCGAGGAAATCGTCGGCGATATCGAGGATGAGCACGATGATGCACCCGAAGAATGGATTGTCGATATCGGCGAGGGGATGTGGGATTGCGACGCCCGCGCCGAACTTGACGATGTGGCCGAGAACGTCTCGCCGGCGCTTGCTGAAGTTGAGGAATCGGTCGACACGCTTGGCGGTCTCGCCTTCGTGCTGGCAGAGCAGGTTCCGGAGGTTGGCCGTATACTCGAGCATCCCAGCGGATGGCGCATCGAAGTGACCGATGGCGATGAAACGCATGTGAAGCGTCTTCGTCTGCACGCCCCCGAACCGGATGCGACCACCGTGTGACAACTGTTGCAGATTTTTGCACATTCGCGCTCGACAGGCGTGATTTGCGTCAATAGCGTGCAACCATCATGGCAACACGGCGATTACCCCCACTTCGAGCTCTGGAGGCCTTCGTCCGCACGGTTCGTCTCGGCTCTGCGCGCGCGGCGGCCGACGAACTCGGCCTGAGCCCGTCGGCTCTTTCACGACGGATCGGCAATCTCGAAGAATTCGTCGGCAAGAAGCTGTTCACGCGTGCCCGTCAGTCGATGAAGCTGACCGATGACGGCCATGCATTTTTCGAAGCAGTGAACCCACAGCTCGAGGCATTGGCCCGCGCTGTTGAAAGCCAGTCGGAAAACCTTTCCGTCTTGCGTTTGCATTTGGGCGTCTTGCCGCTGTTCGGCACTCAACGGTTATTCCCGAGGCTTGGAGAATTGCGCGAGCGGCACCCGCTTCTTCATATCGATATCGATACCGGGGCGCATCTGGAAGATCGGGTCGGCGACGTGCTCGATGCCGCCATCATCTTATCCCGCGGCCCGTCACGCGGGCTGCACGCAGTTCGGCTCGATTACAACAAGGTCCACGCAATCTGCAGCCGCGATCTTGCGGAGCGTCTGGGATCCACTCCCGATGCGTCGCTTCTGATGAAGCAGACATTCCTGATCCACAACGAGCTTCCGGAAAGCTTCAATGCGTGGCGCCGGGAGATTGGCATGGGCGATCTTGAACCCACCGCGATCGACCATTTCGATTCTGGGCAGATCATGCTTGAAGCGGCCGCGCAAGGCCTCGGCATTGCGATTATGCATGACGATCACATGCGCCGGGCTGCCGATACCCGGTTAGCCAGACTTTTCGAGGTAGAGGTGGAAAGCCCCTATAGTTACTGGTTCGTGTGCAAGCCAACCGCGCTGGAAGAACGGCCGGTGCGTCTGTTTCACGATTGGCTGGTAAAGGCGGGGCTTTAATCCGAGATTTCGGTGCTCGCTTTTGGACGATAACGTACGGCTTCGACCACATGTTCGAAGTCGCGCAATGGTCCGCCGAGGTTAGCGACCAATTGCCGCTCGATCTCTTCTCTTGCCTTTGCGGCCACCGCCTTGCGACCTCTGTAATCCACCGGGCTGAAAGGCTCGAGATAGTGTAGCGAGAGTGGAAAACTGCCNTTNCGCGCCATNACCCGCATCGCATTNTGCAGTCCGCTTTCCTCGCCGATCCAGGCGATATCCTCGGCNTTTTCTCCGTAATCCAGCACNACCGGCTGCACCATCACGCCCGCAGGGGGCGGTTCGAGCACGGATATCATGCTGGATTTGAACGGGAGAAGCGAATGACCGTCGGTCACAGTGCCTTCGGGAAAAACCGTTACCGACCAGTTGTCCTGCAAAGCTTCTCGCAGCGCGTTAATCTGCTCGGCCACGCCCATGCGGTTTTCGCGTTTAACGAACACGGTGCGATTGAGCCCGCATAACCAGCCGATCACCGGCACTTCGGACAATTCCTGCTTGGCGACAAAGGCCGTACCGCTGGCGCCAGCCATGCTGAGAATGTCGACCCAGCTGATATGGTTTGAGATGAAGAAGACGTCGCGCCGCAATGGCGTTCCGACGATCTTGACGCGCGCACCGACGATCCATGCGGTAAAGCGCAAGAAGAGCATGGGGAAGGGGGACCCATAAGCGAAGATCCGGTAGAGGTAATGCAGCGGCACGAACACCAACAGCAGGAGCAGGATGCCGAATGCGCGCAGGGCGAACCGGACCCAGCCAGCGACCGTTAGCGGTACTTTCTCGCCTCTCGCTGCCGCCAGTCGCTTGGCGGTATATTTCGCAAGCTTGCGCTCACTTTTCGCGGTCGAGGCGGACGCCATAGAGTTCCAGCCTGTGGTCGACCAGGCGATAACCGAGCTTGGCAGCGATCTGTTTCTGCAGGGCTTCAATTTCCGGGTCGACGAATTCCACGACTTTGCCGGTTTCCACGTCGATCAGATGATCATGATGGGCTTCCGGCGCGGCTTCGTAACGGGCACGGCCATCGCCAAAATCATGGCGATCGAGAATGCCCGCCTCTTCGAACAGCCGGACGGTACGATAGACCGTGGCAATGGAAATCCCCGAATCGATCTTGTTAGCCCGTTCGTGAAGCAGTTCGACGTCGGGGTGATCGTCGCTTTCCGACAGCACGCGCGCGATTATGCGCCGCTGTTCGGTAATGCGCAGGCCCTTGTCGGCGCACAATTGTTCAAGATCGATTTTCTGGTGCAAGATGGATTCCCGAATGAAAAACGCCCCGCACCCTTATCGGGCCGGGACGTTTTGCTCAAGGCGAACCGGAGCGTTCAGGCCGTCTTCTTCTTCCGGCCCCGCTTCTGACCGGGCTTGCGGCCGAGGCCAATCTTCACGGCCAGTTCGCGGCGCTTTTCGGCATAGCTTGGCGCGACCATAGGATAATCGGACGGCAGGTTCCAACGCGCCCGGTATTCGTCAGGCGTCATGTCATAGGCCGTCTTGAGGTGGCGCTTGAGCATTTTCATCTTCTTGCCGTCTTCGAGGCAGATGATGTAATCCTTCTTGACCGACGAACGGATCGGTACGGCAGGTTCCAGCGGCGCTTCGCTGGTGGCTGTTTCCCCGTTGAGGCCCGAGAGCGCAGAATACACATTCGAGATCAATGTCGGGACGTCGTCTACGGATACACTGTTGTTGCTGACATGCGCTGCGACGATATCCGAGGTGAGAGTGATAAGTGTCTCGGACATGTCTGTTTCAAATTTTTCCATTACTTTCCCTTTTATTTTGAGGGATATCGTTGAACGTCGCGACCCGTTCTTCCGGACATTGTATGAAAACGACAAAAAATTGCAAGTATTTCGCCAGGTTTTATTATCGGCGCTTAGCTACAATCTTTGCGCGAAGGTGATTGCATCCAACAGCGTGCCATCCAGCGTGCGGTAGTAATTCGCTCTACGNCCGATNGGCTCGAAACCGCAGGACAGGTACAATTTCTCAGCNGGATTATTTGCACGCATCTCCAAGAATACCCGCTCCGCTCCTTCTTTTCGGGCGACATCCGAAAAATATTCGATGAGCGCGCGGCCTACACCGCTATTTCTTACCTCGGGCCTAACGCCGATCAGCAGAAGTTCTTCTTCGCCAGGCGCGCGCCGCGCCAGAATGAACCCTGCTGCTTCGNNTCCCGGTGCTAGTAACCGCGCGTGTTTATCGAAAATAATCGCATAGGTGTGTGGCATGGCCAGCGAATTCTCGACCTGCTGCCGCGTCCAGGCTTCGCGCCAGTGTGGATCGAACGCAGCATCCATCACGCTCATGATGTGATCGAGGTCGCTCATTACATGGGGAGCTTTGCGTCGGGCGCCCGGCCATAAAGCGGGGACAGTTGNTCACGCAGCAGGGCGTNGGGCACAAGAAGGGCATCGCTCGCATTCGGCAGAATGATCGGCGCACTTGCAACNCCAATCANGGCNCCAAGGTCCTCCGCTCTCGTGCCTGCCAGTATGTCCTGTGTCCTGCGCATGGCAGCGGTATCTGGAGNNAACGAGGCGACATCATCCAATGGCATTCCATCAGTGCCNAAATCCTGCACGAACCACTCGCCNTGGCCCCCGGNCATNCAGACCGTNACGGNCCGNTCCGTACCGGCGCGCGCCATGGCAGCAACCAGCGCTAGAGTAGGGTAGCCGCGTACCGGGATTTTCCAGGCCACACCCAAGGCNCGAGNCACGGCCAGNCCGATACGCACGCCGGTAAAACTTCCCGGACCTAAGGAGATGCGGATCTGCTCTGCATGGCCTTTNTCTGGCAATTCCGCGATCATCGGAACGAGCCGTTCAGCATGGCCGCGACCAAGCACTTCGTGGCGGGCGTCGATCAATTGCCCCTGATCGAACAGGGCGATCGAACAGGCTTCGGTTGCAGTTTCAATGGCCAGAATGCGCATGAATGCGCACTGCCTCAGGCANAGCCGGCCTGCAAGTCAGGCGATNCGGTTGAACCTGTCNAANTCNGGTCGAGGNCTGCGATCNAAGATGCTGCTNGGATCGCCGTACCCGATGGAGCAGATAAAATTGCTGCGAGTGCGCGGATCGTCGGCGAAGAATTCTTCGTCGACAGCCTTGTTGTCGAACCCGGACATCGGGCCGCAATCCAGCCCAACAGCTCTGGCAGCGATCATCAGATANGCGCCTTGCAAGGAGGAATTGCGAAACGCGCCTTCCTTGCGNCCGTCCTCGTCACCTTCGAACCANCTTTTGGCGTCGGTATGAGGGAACAGCCACGGCAGTTCCTCGTGGAAATCGATGTCATACCCCACGATAGCCGTGACGGGAGCAGTCTTGATCTTGTCGCGATTTCCTTCGGACGCCAGCGCGGCAAGCTTGCCTTTGGCTTCCTGCGACTTCACCCAAACGATGCGCGCAGGCTGCATGTTGGCCGATGTCGGGCCCATCTTCATCAATTCGTAGATCGCGTGAATTTGCTCGTCGCTTACCGGTTTATCGAGCCAGCCATTGTAGCTGCGCGCTTCGCGGAAAATCTGGTCGAGCGCTTCGCCGGATAGGGCGGTGTCGTGAAACTGAGTGGTCATGAATTATCCCGGTTGGAACTGGAAGATCAGGCTGCCCGGACTTCAACGACCTCCGGGACATAATGTTTCAATAGACCTTCAATGCCATGCTTGAGCGTCGCCGTGGATGATGGACACCCGGAACACGCACCCTGCATTTGCAGATGAACTATGCCGTCACGGTACCCGCGATACTGAATATCGCCTCCGTCGCCCGCGACGGCCGGTCGGACCCTCGTTTCCAGCAATTCGTTGATCTGAGAAATGATGTCTGCATCTTCATCACGCTCGTCGACCAGCATACCCTGATCTTCCGGGGGAACCGAAATGCCGCCCGCGCTGCCCGGTGTGAAGAGCGGTGCCTGCGCAACGAAATGATCGAGCAGAATCGCCAGCACCTGCGGCTTGAGATCGGTCCAGTTTACCCCTGGTGCAGCAGTGACGGTGACAAAATCACCGCCGAAGAACACATTCACCACCTCTCCGGTATCGAAGATTGCCTGTGCCAGCGGGCTGGCCTCTGCCGCCTCCGGCGTGGCAAATTCGCGCGTTCCCTGTCCCATGACCTGCTGGCCGGGAAGGAACTTGAGGCTCGACGGGTTGGGCGTGGTTTCGGTCTCTATGAACATGCCTGACGATGTAGGAAGCTCGGGAACNGGGGACAAGGACGGAACGCTTGGCACGTGAACATTCACCTAGCCTTCACGGTTGTCCCGCCTATATGCCTTNCATGACCAATTTTTCGCGCGCCGTCCGGCGTCTCGCGCTTTTCCTTCCCGCTGCGNTGCTCGTACCGCAGCCCGTTCTCGCGCAGGAACCGGCCGTTCCGGCGCCGCAATATATAACTCCGGCAGGTGAAACGCCGTGGATTTATGAGGGCAGCGACGTTCCGCGCGACGAGGAATGGACTTTCGGTGAATTGCCTAATGGTCTGCGCTATGCTGTTCGCAAAAACGGCGTACCACCGGACCAGGTTTCCGTCCGCGTTCGTATCGATGCAGGTTCGTTGCATGAAGAGGATTCAGAACGCGGCTATGCCCACCTTCTGGAGCATCTGCTTTTCCGCGAAAGCCAGTATCTGAAGGTCGGAGCGGCCATTCCTACATGGCAGCGGCTCGGTGCGACCTTCGGCAGCGATACCAATGCGCATACCAGTCCGACGGAAACCGTCTTCAAGCTGGATCTGCCCAATACCAATGCGGCCAAGCTGGCAGAAAGCATGAAGCTTCTTTCCGGCATGGTGCGCAGCCCAGTCCTATCCGATACGAACGTGAAAGCGGAGGTACCGATCGTACTTGCTGAAAAGCGTGAACGTGGCGGAGCATCCGAGCGGGCCGGCAATGCCAGCCGTGAAGTGCTTTTTGCCGGACAGCGACTGGCGAACCGCATCCCGATCGGGACCGAAGAAACCCTGCGTGCTGCAACCGGCGATAGCGTCAGCGCCTTCTACAAACGTTGGTATCGCCCTGAAAACGTGGTCGTTGTTGCTGCAGGCGATATCGACCCGATGGTGCTTGCTGCGGAAATCGAAAAGTGGTTCGGCGACTGGCAGGGCNATGGNCCTGCAGTCGCGGCGCCNGANTTCGGCGATCCGGTGGCACCNGCCGGNGCCGATCCGGCCAACCCNGTCGGCGAGATCGGNGTNATCGTCGAGCCCGANCTGCCTCGTTCGTTNACGTACACGATCATGCGCCCCTGGCGNCCNGTTCAGGACACNGTNGCCTATAACGAAGGTCTGCTTCGCGACGCCTTGGCTCAGGCTCTCATCAATAGGCGACTTGAATCGCGCGCGCGTTCGGGCGGCAGCTATCTCTATGCGCAGGTATCGCAGGATGATGTTAGCCGGTCGTCAGACATGACCTTCGTCACTTTCGCTCCTTTGACCAGCGACTGGAAGGCGGCGCTTAATGATATTCGCGGCGTAATCGCCGATGCNCTGGCCACTCCGCCGACGCAGGANGAAATCGATCGAGAACTTGCGGAATTCGAAATTGTCTTCAAAAGCCAGGTTGAACAGCGGCGCGTCTTGCCNGGNCCGCAGCTGGCCGACGATATTGTGAACGCTGTCGATATTCGCGAAGCGGTCGCTGCTCCCGAAACGGTCCTTACCGTTTTCAATTCGATGAAGCAGACTTTGACGCCGGAACTCGTGCTCGAACATACGCGGGCGTTGTTTACGGGCGATGTTATCCGTGCGGCCTATGTCACCCCGGCAACGGGTGAGGCGGATGAGGAGGCGATACGGTCTGCACTCCAGGAGACGGTCGCAGCCGATACGGGTTCGCGCCTGACGGGTCGCGCCGTGTCTTTCGAAGATTTGCCCGCAGTCGGTGAGCCGGGCCAAGTAACTGCTCAGGGACCGATCGGCGTTCTCGATATTGAGAAGGTTGAATTCGCCAATGGTGTGAAGGCCATCCTGTGGTCTAACGATGCCGAACCTGGACGGGTAGCGGTCAAGGTTCGCNTCGGCGCCGGCTATCGCGCACTCGACGCGGAAGATGCCGTCTATGCAAATCTCGGCAGTTCTGCCCTGATCGGTTCGGGTATNGGCGAGCTNGGCCAGGAAGAACTCGATCGTCTCGCTACAGGCCGCAAGTTCGGNTTCGATTTTGAAACCGGTGACGGCGCATTTACCTTNTATGCGCAAACGCGCGAAGCTGATCTCGACGAACAGCTCTATCTTTTCGCTGCCAAGCTGGCGATGCCGGGCTGGGATCCCAATCCGGTCATTCGTGCAAAGGCGGCGGGCAAACTCGCTTACGAAAGTTATGCTGCNAGCCCNGGCGGTATCCTGCAGCGNGATCTGGAATATCTGCTGCGCGACAGCGATCCGCGTTTCCAGACNCCCACGCCAGAAATGTTCGATGCTGCAACGCCAGAGAAGTTCCGCGAAGTATGGGAGCCGCTGCTCAAGCAGGGACCGGTCGAAGTACTCGTCTTTGGTGAATTCGACAAAGCGGCTACGATCGAAACGCTGCGCAAGACGTTCGGCGCGTTGCCTGCGCGTGAAGAGCCTAGCGCTGCTGTCCTGAACCGCGGGGTCGACTTTCCCGAAGCCGGCGAGACGGTTGTTCGCCATCACCGCGGCGATGCCAATCAGGCGGCCGCCGTCGTTGCCTGGCCGAGCGGGGCGGGCGTCGACAATCTGCGCGAATCGCGTCACCTCGAAGTACTCACGTCGGTCTTCAACAACCGCCTGATGGACGCCATGCGTGAACATGCCGGCGCGAGCTATTCGCCGGTTGTCCGGTCCGAGTGGCCGAGCGACGTTAAAAGTGGCGGCCGGATCGCGGCACTCGCCCAATTGCGTCCCGAAGACGTGCCGGTCTTCTTCGCCGAAGCCGAACGTATTGCGAAGGAACTGGCGAGCGAACCGGTCAGTCAGGACGAATANGACCGCGTNGTCGAACCGCTCCGNCAGTATGTCAGCCGAGCCTCNACCGGTAACCTCTTTTGGCTTTACCANCTCGAAGGCTCNACNGTCGATGCTCGCCGGGTAGACATGCTGCGCTATCTGCTGGCCGATTACACCGAAGTTCCNCCTGCTCAATTGCAGGCGCTGGCGCAGAAGTATTTCGGGTCCCGCGCAGGCTGGCACCTGGCGATCATCCCCCAAGGGCAGGAACTTGCAACTGCGGCCAGCACCGGAGCCGCTGCCGCCAGCCGCTGAGCCGGTCACTGCAATCGGCTTTTTAAGCTGGCCAAGCAAATGCTGCTTGCGACATGATACCTGTTCGTCTGCTAAGGGGCGGATAGTCAGGCGCGACTTTCAGCGCCGCAAATGGAAAATATAATGGCAACGAATTGGGCACCCGACAGCTGGCAGGGATTCACGGCGAAGCATTTGCCGACTTATCCCGACGCGGCTGCTCTCGATGTCGCAACGACGACGCTCGAGACGCATCCTCCGCTGGTTTTCGCAGGCGAGGCGCGCGCGCTCAAGGCGGATCTGGCGGAGGTCGCGCAAGGCCACGCATTCCTGCTCCAGGGTGGGGATTGCGCGGAAAGCTTCGCGGAATTCCATCCGAACAATATCCGCGATACATTTCGCGTGCTGTTGCAGATGGCCGTCGTCATGACCTTCGCCAGCAAGAAACCAGTGGTCAAGGTTGGGCGCATGGCAGGCCAGTTCGCCAAGCCGCGCAGTTCCGACACCGAAACGCAAGGATCGGTCACGCTACCGAGCTATTTCGGTGACAACATCAATGGCATCGAATTCGACGAAGCGACCCGCGCAGCCGATCCGCAGCGCATGGTGCGCGCCTATTCGCAGGCCGCGGCCACGCTCAACCTACTGCGTGCCTTCGCCACCGGAGGCTATGCCAATCTCCGACAGGTTCATCAGTGGACGCTGGATTTCATGGGCCGCAGTCCGTGGGCCGACAAATTTTCGGACATTGCCGATCGCATCGGTGAAGCCCTCGATTTCATGGAGGCGTGCGGGGTTGATCCGCAGGTGCTACCACAATTGCAGCGCACCAGCTTTTACACGAGCCACGAAGCGCTGCTGCTCCCGTACGAACAGGCGATGACCCGGCGGGACAGCCTGACGGGCGATTGGTACGATACCAGCGCGCACATGGTCTGGATCGGCGACCGTACTCGGTTCGATGATAGTGCGCATGTCGAATTCTGCCGCGGGATCGGCAATCCGTTGGGGATGAAATGCGGCCCCAGCCTCGAAACGGACGCTATGCTGCGCCTGCTCGATACGCTCAACCCTGCGCGCGAACCGGGCCGCATCACGCTGATCAGTCGCTTCGGCCACGACAAGGTGGAAGAAGGCCTGCCCCGCCTCGTTCGGGCGGTAAAGGCGGAAGGCCACCCTGTGGTGTGGAGTTGCGACCCGATGCACGGCAACGTCGTTAAATCGGAAAGCGGCTACAAGACGCGGCCCTTCGATCGTATCCTGACCGAGGTGAAGGGCTTCTTCGCCGTCCATCGTGCCGAAGGAACGCACCCGGGAGGTATCCATGTCGAAATGACCGGGCAGGACGTGACCGAATGTGTGGGCGGAGCGGTGGCGATTACCGATGAAGCGTTGAAAGATCGCTATCACACGCATTGCGATCCCCGCCTCAACGCTGCTCAGTCTCTTGAGCTTGCCTTCCTGATCGCTGAGATGCTGAACGAAGAACAGGCCGTTCGCCGTGCTGACGCAGCCTGATCCTTCTTTCCGGCGCGAGTCTGCACGACGAGGGTGCGGAACCCGGCGACCTCCGCTGCATTATTCGGAGAATGCAGTTCACTTCATTGTTCGGGCGGGCTTTTTNACCTCAACCCTTTAAACGCTGGGTGAATCGCGTCATAATGGGACAGGCCAGCCATGTCCCGGCTGCCGAANTATAAAGGGGGGGATAGACGATGCCCCATGCCCAGCCGCGATCGGTCCNGACGTTAGGGGAAGATCTTCCGGCACGCTACGCCGCTGTCCGNGCGTTGAGCNAGGCTCTGGCCGCGCCGCTGTCCGATGCCGACGCTACCATTCAGTCAATGGAAGATGCCAGTCCNGCGAAATGGCATCTNGCNCATACNACCTGGTTCTGGGAAACCTTTCTGCTGCGCGATCATGCCGAAGGCTACGCGCTCTACGACGAGAATTGGCCCTTCGTCTTCAATTCCTATTACGAGACGGAGGGTGAGCGCATTGCCAGGTTTTCGCGTGGAATGCTTTCGCGTCCGACGCTGTCCGATATCGTGGAATGGCGCAGCCATGTCGATGCAGCAATGGATGGTCTGTTAGGGCGCGAAGAACTGGCGCCGCTGATCGAGCTGGGTCTGAGCCATGAACAGCAGCATCAGGAATTGCTGCTAACCGATATCAAACACGCCCTGTTTCAGAACCCTCTTGGCGTGAAGATGTGGGATGTATCTGCAGCAAAAGCGCATTCCAGCCCGAACGATTGGCATTCGCACCCCGGCGGCATCGCGCGGATAGGTCATCAAACAGACGGGTTCGCCTTCGACAACGAGGGACCTGCTCACCGCGTTCTCCTCGAACCTTTCGCTCTGTCCTCGCGACTTGTCACCAATGGCGAATGGGATGAATTCATAGCCGACGGCGGATACGATACGGCGACCTTGTGGCTTTCGGACGGATGGGGCTGGGTACGGGAGAACGCCATTCGTGCCCCGCTTTATTGGCGCGATGACGAACAGTTTACTCACGCCGGCTGGCAGGCGCGCGATCCCGATGCGCCGGTAACGCACATCTCTTACTTCGAAGCAGATGCTTTCGCCAGTTGGGCTGGCCACCGCCTGCCAACCGAATTCGAATGGGAAGCCATAGCGCGCGGGCAGGAAGGCAAATTACCTGCGCATGACCCCCAAGGCGGCAATCAGCTTGACGACGCGACACCCCCGCTTCCGCGTGGCGGCGGCGAACTGTTCGGCGATTGTTGGCAATTTACCCGGTCCGGATATCTTCCCTACCCACGGTTTCAGCCTGCCGAAGGCGCAGTGGGCGAATATAACGGCAAGTTCATGAGCGGGCAGTTCGTCTTGAAGGGTGCGAGCTGCGCGACCGCTCGCGGTCATTCGCGAGCAAGCTATCGCAACTTCTTCTACCCACACCAACGGTGGCAATTCACCGGCGTCAGGCTGGCAAAGGACATCTGATGAAAACCGATACTGGCATTGCACTTGTCGATCTGGACGAGGAGGGGGTCGATCGCGCTTTTCGTGCCGACGTACTCAAGGGACTAAATCAGCTGCCGAAGGCCATACCGGCGCGCTGGTTTTACGATCAGGAAGGCTCACGGCTGTTCGAACGCATCACGCAGCTGGACGAATATTATCCCACCCGCGCGGAAACCGATATTCTCAAGACGCGCAGCAATGAATTCGCCCAACTCGTTGGGCAGGGCCGGGCCGTGGTGGAATTTGGATCTGGCAGTTCGGTCAAGACGCCGCTCCTGCTCGAGGCGATCGATCCGGCAGCCTATGTCCCTCTCGATATCTCGGGCGATTTCCTGCGCGAAAGCGCTGTCGCCTTGTCGCAGAAATTTCCCGATCTCCCGGTTCACCCGGTAGAGGCCGACTTCATGCGCCGCGTGAGCCTGCCCGACGGCGTCGGGCCGCTCAAGAAACTCGGCTTCTTCCCGGGCTCGACCATCGGCAACATGGTTCCGCGCACGGCGGTCGACCTGCTTCGCTCCATGCGAGCCACGCTCGGAGCGGATGAAGGCGAAAGCCCGCTGCTCTTGATCGGGATGGATCTCGTCAAGGAAAAGCAGAAACTCGAAGCGGCCTATGACGATTCCGATGGTGTGACGGCCGCCTTCAACATGAACCTCGTCACGCGCATCAACCGTGAACTTTCAGGGACCATTCCCGCGGATGCTCTCGACCACCGCGCTGTATGGAACGACGATCTCGCACGGGTCGAAATGCACCTGGTCGCCAATCGGGACATCGACTTCACCGTATCGGGTGAAAGCTTTTCGATGCGTTCCGGTGAAACGATACATACCGAAAATAGCCACAAATTCACGCCTCGTAGTGCGAACCTGCTGCTTCTTGCCGGCGGTTGGACGCCGATCAAGCGATGGGTCGACGAAGATGAAAGGTTTTCGGTGGTACTAGCTCGCGCAACCGAGCAACGCGAAGCGCCCTGAGCCACTGCGGCTATTCATGGACGTGTCACCGGCACGTTCCTATATGTAAATAATGGAACTCGAGCCCGTTTTCAGCGCCGCTGCGGATACACTGCGTGCCATTCCCCGGTCGGAGCTGCTGATGGCGGCGGTCGTCGCCATGCTTGTGGGGTGGTTCGGCGCAATGATCGCCAAACGCTCGATGCTCGGCGGGGTCCTGCGCATGGCTAGTTCACTTGCGCTTGGTCTCATCCTCCTTACTGTCGTCCTGCAGCTCTCGCGTTTCGATCCCCGCTTCGACATGGCCGTCCCGCAGATCGGCCTGCCCGAACAGGTCGTCGAAGGCGGCGAGACGCGCATTCCCCTATCCGCCGACGGGCATTTCTGGGTCCGTGCCGATGTAAACGGCGTGCCGGGAAATTTCATGATTGATACCGGCGCGACGCTGACGGCGATTTCAGCTGGGCTGGCAGAACGGGCGGGGCTCGAACCAAGGCGCGGCGGCATCCCCATCATGCTCGGCACGGCGAATGGGACGGTACAGGCGCATGTGGCAACGGTCGATAGCCTTACCTTCGGCAATGTCAGCGCCAGCGGCACCGATGCTGCGATTGCGGAGAACTTCGGCGACTTCAACGTCATCGGGATGAATGTGCTTGCGCGCCTCGGCTCCTGGCGGGTGGAAGACAACACCCTGATCCTTGTTCCTCGAGCAGAAGATACGATTTCATGAACTCTGGCGTTTGACCGCGCTGCCGGAGCCGCTAGTGGCTTGCAGTATGCACGGTTCGACCACGCTCCCCGCCCCGCCGCTGCTCGGTGAACTCCTCGTGCAGGGACCGGTCGCGCTTTTCCTCGATTTTGATGGCACACTGGTGGAAATTGCTGCTCGGCCCGGTGAAATTTACGTACCGGATGCGCTGGCAGGCGCCCTTCAGACCTTGAGCAGTCGGCTGGACGGCAGATTGGCCTTNGTCAGCGGCCGCGCACTGGATGATCTGGCAGGCCACCTGGGTGAACTGGCCGTATGCCGCGCGGGTTCGCATGGTGCATCGCGCTATCTCGCCGATGGCACCCGCTTGGGCGAAGAGCCGCGCGGACTGGCAGATAGCTCGATTGCCGAACTCAAATCCTATGCCGAAGACAATGGGTTGTTCTACGAAGAGAAAGCGCACGGCGGTGCCCTGCATTTTCGTGATCAACCNGNCAAAANGGACGCGACNCTNGCNTTTGCAGCNGATTTCGCTGGATNGCGCGATCTCTGTGTTACNAGTGGGAAAGGCGTGATCGAACTCGTCCGGCCGGGCGCTACCAAAGCCGCAGCAGTCGAAGCTTTCATGGAAATAGCTCCCTTTGCGGGCGCCACTCCCGTGTTCATTGGCGATGATGTGACCGACGAGGACGGGTTCGCTGGCGCGATAAAATTCGGCGGATTCGGCATCGCCGTCGGAGAACGTCCGAGTGAGCGGGCACGATACGCTCTCGGCAGCGTTGCTGCAGTGCACCATTGGTTGGAGATATGATGAAGCCCGATCTCGAGCTTTCCCCTATTGGTAATTGTCAGGTCAGCGCCTTGATCGATCGTGAGGGAGCCATCGTCTGGGGCTGTGTTCCCCGCGTGGATGGCGACCCGGTCTTCTGTTCTCTGTTGAACGGTGATGCGCGGGATCGTGGTATCTGGCGCTTCGAATTGGAAGGCCAGACCAGCGCTACGCAGCGTTATGAACGCAATACCGCCATTCTCGTCACGCGCTTGGAAAGCGAAGACGGAAGCGCAGTGGAGATCCACGATTTCGCGCCGCGCTTCGAACGTTCGGGTCGGATGTATCGTCCCGTAGCCTATGCCCGCATCGTCAGGCCGGTGGCTGGTGCGCCGCGCATGCGTGTGGTGCTGGCACCGATGATGGAATATGGGGCCAAGCTTGCCGAAACCACGAACGGCACCAACCATGTTCGCTATCTAATCGGTCCGCAGGCATTGCGCCTGACGACTGATGCGCCAGTCGGGTATGTGCTTGAAGGCCGCAGTTACCGGGTCGAGAGTGATCAGCACTTCTTTCTTGGCCCCGATGAACCCTTCGTCGGCAACATCCGCAGCGAAGTCCGTCGTTCGGAAGCGGCAACAGCCCGCTACTGGCAGCATTGGGTGCGCGGCCTGCATATACCCCTCGAATGGCAGGAAGAGGTCATCCGGGCGGCAATCGCGCTCAAGTTGTGCCAGCATGAAGAAACCGGTGCGATCGTCGCTGCACTTACCACGTCTATTCCGGAAGCACCGAACAGCCAGCGCAACTGGGACTACCGTTACTGTTGGATCCGCGACAGCTATTACACCGTGCAGGCGCTTAATCGCCTCGGCGCGCTCGATGTGCTGGAGAAATATCTCGCCTATCTACGCAACATCGTGGACCAGGCCCGCGGCGGGCAAATCCAGCCGCTGTATTCGGTCATGGGGGAAACCGAACTCCACGAATTCGAAGCCGAGAAGCTCGCGGGTTATCGCGGCATGGGGCCGGTACGTGTGGGTAATGCCGCCTACAAACAGGTTCAGTATGATTGCTACGGCCAGATCGTCATGCCGACTGCGCAGGCCTTCTTCGACACCCGTCTGCTGCGCATGGCCGACGACCGCGATTTCGAGCATCTCGAAGAAGTTGGCGAAGCCGCGTGGGCCAAGCATGACAAGCCAGACGCCGGGTTGTGGGAGTTTCGTACCCGGCAGGAAGTGCACACTTATTCCGCAGTCATGTGCTGGGCAGCCTGCGACCGTCTCGCGAACGTCGCTGCTCGTCTGGGCAAAGGCGACCGCGTAATTTACTGGCAGGAAAGGGCGTCCGCCATACGCGCAAAGATAGAAGAGATGGCGTGGGCGGACGAAGGCGACCACTACCGCGCCAGCTTCCAGAGCGACTATCTCGACGCAAGTCTGCTCCAGATGGTTGAGCTGCGTTATCTCAAGCCGGATGACGCGCGCTTCCTGAAGACCTTCGCCGCTATCGAGCGCGACCTGCGCCGCGGCAATCACATGCTTCGCTATGCAGCGGAAGACGATTTCGGTGCGCCCGAGACTGCGTTCAACGTCTGCACCTTCTGGCTGATCGAAGCGTTGGCGCTTGTTGGGCGCCGCGATGAGGCTCGCGGTATCTTTGGCGATATGCTCAGTCATACGACCCATTCCGGCCTGCTTAGCGAAGACCTCGATTATGAAACGGGCGAGCTTTGGGGGAACTTCCCGCAGACCTACTCGCTAGTTGGTATAATCAACTGCGCTGGCCTTTTGAGCAAACCCTGGAGCGAAGTCCGCTGACCGGAGATCCACGCCTCGTCGTCATTTCCAACCGCGTTGCGGTACCCAAAGCCCGTGGAGCGGCCGGTGCCCAAGGTGGCCTAGCAGGCGCGCTGCATGCAGCGTTAAAAGATCGCAAAGGCTTGTGGTTCGGGTGGTCCGGCGAGGAAAGCGAAAGCGGCCGCACGGGTCACATCGATACGCAAACGTCCGACGGGGTAACAACAGCTACGCTCGATCTCTCTCAGCGCGATATCGACGAATATTACAATGGCTATGCCAATTCGACCTTATGGCCGCTATTTCACGATCGACTTGATCTGGCAGAGTACGAGCGTGAAACGGCCAAGGGATACGAGCGTGTAAACGAGCGGTTCGCCGAACTCGGCGCTCCTCTGATTGACGCGGAAGATATCGTTTGGGTTCATGATTACCATTTGATCCCGCTTGGCGAACGGCTGCGTTCACGCGGGCTCAAGAACCGCATAGGGTTTTTTCTCCACATTCCCTGGCCGGCCACCAGGATGTTCGTCTCTCTGCCGTATCACGAACGGCTGGTCCGAACGCTGCTATTCTACGACGTCGTTGGTTTTCAAACGCAGGAATGGCTCGAAAGCTTTCTGCATTATTGCGAAAACGAACTGCGCGCGGAAGTCGACAAGGCCAGTGGCACGATCACCTTTGAAGGCCGCACCACCATCGCAAGAGCTTATCCCATCGGCATCGACTGGGAACATTTCTCGAAGCTTGGTGAGAATGGTGAAGCGCGGCAGGCGCAACAGCGGCTGATCAGTTCGACGCGTCGACGGATCGCGATGATCGGTGTGGACAGGCTCGACTATTCTAAAGGAATTCCCGAGCGCATAGATGGCATCGGACGGTTCTTCGATAAAAACCCGGAGAGCATTCGCGATCTCGTCTTCATTCAGATCGCTCCGCCGAGCCGGGAAGACGTTGGCAGTTATCAGGAAATCCGTGCTGCCCTTGAGCAGAAATGTGGGCAGATCAACGGTGCGCGAAGCGAAGTCGACATGGTGCCCATCCGGTATGTGAACCGGGGATATAGCCACGCTGAACTTTTCGGGTTCTTTCGCGGGGCCAAGATCGGATTGGTTACGCCACTCCGCGATGGCATGAACCTTGTGGCGAAAGAATATGTTGCTGCGCAGGATCCGGAAGATCCCGGGGTTCTCATCCTTTCACGCTTTGCCGGCGCTGCTGCTCAACTGAAAGACGCAGTTCTGGTCAATCCGCATAGTCCCGACGACATCGCCCACGCTATTCGCATTGCTCTCGATATGCCGCTGGTGGAGCGGAAGCGTCGGTACGAGAAGATGATCGCAACGGTGCGCGATGACAATGTCCAGAACTGGACCAGGAACTTCCTGCACGATCTTTCCGAGGCCTGATCAAGACCTGCGCGATTGCGTATGCGATGCGCGACTGCCACCGTCGCCGTCATGATTCGTGATCCTTTTCTCAAAACGCAGGGCATCCACAACTTTCGCGACTATGGCGGCTGGGCCACGAAAGGCGGGGGGGCTGTTCGTACGGGGCTGCTCTTTCGCTCCGGCCATCACGTCGGCGCGACTGACGCAGACCTTGCAGCNATCGCTCCGCTGGACATCCATACCGTCATCGATCTGCGCGGTGAGAGCGAGCGCAGCGCCAACCCCTGCCGGCGGGTCGANGGNTTTGATGGCGAAGTTCTGTTCTACGAAGGGGAAACGACAAGTAGTCCCCCCCATATGGACATTGATCCGGACATGAGTGCGGGCGATTTCGCGCGTCAGCGCATGTTGGCAGTCTATACTCGTATGCCCGACAATCCGGCGATGATCGACATGTTCGGCCGCTATCTCAACATTCTTGCTAACAGGGATGGAGCTAGCCTGGTCCATTGTTATGCCGGGAAGGACCGGACGGGCGTTGCGGCAACCATGCTGCTGCATATTCTCGGGGTATCCGAAGAGAACCAGCGACGAGAATTTTTGCGAACCAATGACAGCCCTACGTTCGAAGTTCTCGCGCGCCAGTCACTCCCCGGCATCGAAGCGCGGCTCGGGCGCAAGCTGGATGAGAGTGCGGCAAAGGACCTGCTCGGTGTGCGTGAAGAGTATCTCGACCGCTTTCTCGAAATCGCGAGCGATCGCCACGGAAGCTTCGATGGCTATCTGGAGCAGGCGATAGGTGTGGATGAAGCGCTTCGTGAAGCCCTGATCACACGCTTCGTGGCGTGACTCTCGGCCCGGCGGTTCCCATATAGCCGCGAAACCCATTCAGACTTACGGAATTGACGACATGGCTACCCATCGTACCAAGATGCTTATCATCGGCTCGGGCCCGGCAGGCTATTCTGCCGCCATTTACGCAGCGCGAGCCATGATGGAGCCCATCGTGGTGCAGGGGCTGCAGCCCGGCGGCCAGTTGACCATCACGACCGATGTCGAAAACTATCCCGGCTTNGCAGACGTTATCCAGGGCCCCTGGCTGATGGAGCAGATGCAGAAGCAGGCCGAGCATGTCGGTACGCGCATGATGTGGGACACGATTGTCGATGTGGACATCGCCGGCGGATCGCCTTTCAGGGCCATCGGAGACAGCGGCGACGAATACATTGCCGACGTTCTGGTGATCGCCACGGGGGCGCAGGCCAAGTGGCTCGGCGTTCCGGGCGAGCATGAACTGGGCGGCAAGGGCGTTTCAGCCTGTGCCACGTGCGATGGCTTCTTCTATCGCGGCAAGAAGGTAGCAGTGATCGGCGGCGGCAATACCGCAGTCGAAGAAGCCNTGTACCTGACCAACCATTCTGACGANGTGACGCTGATCCATCGCCGCGANGAATTGCGNGCGGAGAAGATCCTGCAGGAACGCCTGCTCAATCATCCCAAGATCAGCGTGCTGTGGAACAAGACGGTCGAGAGTTTCGAGGCCGGTCCGTCGGGAGCACTGGCCCACCTCAACTTGCGCGACACGGTGACTGGCGATGCGAGTACCTTCGACGTCGACGGCGGCTTCGTCGCCATTGGCCACGCCCCCGCCACCGAACTGTTCAAAGGCAAGCTGCCGATGGACGACGGTGGTTACCTGCTGACCGAGCCGGGTTCACCCAAGACGGAAGTTCCGGGCGTATTCGCAGCGGGCGACGTCACCGACCACGTTTATCGCCAGGCGGTTACGGCCGCCGGAATGGGCTGCATGGCCGCGCTCGATGCAGAACGCTTCCTTGCCAACCTCGAGATCGACATGGACGGCCACGCGCATGCAGCCAAGGAGGCTGCAGAGTAAGCGGCCCGGTCTTCGTCAGATGTGGAGATCGAACACGGCGATGGCGGCGTGGAAGATCAACGCAATCAAAGCGATGCTAGACAGCGCAAATAGAACGAAGCGCACCATCACGACATTGGCGGTCGCCTGAACCAGCGAGTGGGTGATCCTGAGACCTACATAGATCCAGGCGATCAGCGCGTTCATGCCGTCACCCCAGCCAATCAGGGCGAGTAGAAGCGCGACCGCGTAGAACACCGTNGGCTGTTCGTGCAGGTGGTTGTAGTTATGTGCCTTCCATTGCACCTGCTCGGGAAGACGTTCGTCGAGNGTGCCGGTCTTGCGCGCGTCGTCGGGCTGGATCTTCGCCTTCGACATGGCTGGAATGCGGGTGGCGTACATCCAGAGCCACATGATCATGGTCCACGCCATCAGCACGACGACAGGCTGGAGAATTTGCGAATCAATCATCGAGGCGGTCCCTGTCATGCCGGCGCCAGGCTCGGGTCATGGAACATGGTGAGGGCAATGGCGCGATAGGCGAGATACATCAGCGCCGCGCTCGACAGGAAGAAGAGCAGGAAGCGGATCTTTACGACGTTTACCGTGGCCTGCCAGACCGAATGCACGATACGCAGCGCGACATAGATCCATGCAGCAACGACGTCGAAAGCACTGGCGCCGAGCAGCGCGATGATGATCGTGACGGCGTAGAACAGCGTCGGCTGTTCCATGAGGTGAGCGTAATTATGCGCTTTCCAGTTGATCTTGTCCGGCAAGACCCCTTCGAGATCCTGGCCGCGACCGCCCGGACGGGCATTTCCCAGGCCGCCACCGGCCTTGCCCATCGCTGGCAGGCGCGTTGCAGCCATCCAGACAAGCATTATCAGCGACCACGCGATCAGTACTGCCGCGGGTGCGAGCATCTGCGCTAGCATTGTCGATTTCTCCCCTTTGACCCTTGCCGACGAACGTGCGGCGGCGCGGATCGATTGTCAAACGCAACTATCGATCAGTGATGGTCGCAGCGAAGCTCGCTGCGTCGGTGTTGCCGCCGGTGACCATGATCACCGTATCCTCGTCCACCGCGACCTTGCCCGCAAGCGCTGCGGCAAGGGCGGCAGCGCCGCCGGGTTCGACCACGAGGTTGAGATGCCCGAAGGCGAAGCGCTGGGCTGCCCGGACTTCCTCGTCAGTGACGGTGACACCGGGTTCGGCGCGCCCTTGCAACACCGACAGGTTGATCGGCTTGGTCGTATCGGGCTGCAGGGCGTCGCAGATGGTTGAAGGCGGGTTCGCGCCGACATGGACCACCTGGCCAGCCGCAATCGCCCGGCCGACCATGTCCCACCCGTGCGGCTCGACGATATGAATAGCACTTTCGGGACAGGCGAGAGCGAGACCGGCCGCCAGGCCGCCGCCGCCGCAGCAGACCAGCAGGCGCGACGGTGCACGGCCAAGCTGCGCCTCGATCTCTATACCGGCGCTTCCCTGTCCTTCGATGACCCAGGGATCGCCGAAGGCGTGAACGAGGACTGCGCCGCGTTCTTCCACCAGCTTTGCCGCCACGTCGTCCCGGTTTTGGCCAGGGCGGTCATACAGAACGATTTCCGCGCCCAGAGCACGGGTCGCTTCCAGCTTCACCTGTGGAGCGTTGCGCGGCATCACAATCGCGGCGGCAATCCCGAGACGACGAGCCGCCCAGGCGACGCCCTGCGCATGGTTGCCCGACGAGACGGCGACCACGCCGCGCGCCCGTTCCGTGTCATCAAGGTTCGAAAGCCGCCACCAGCCCCCGCGGATCTTGAACGCGCCGACGGGCTGCAGGCTTTCCGCTTTCACATGGCAGCGAACCCCGCCGATCTCGATCGGCAAAAGCGGGGTGGGGGGCAAGATAGCGGCTACAGAGCGCGCTGCGGCAAGCACGCCGTCGCGATTCGGTGCGCGGATGTCGCTCATCAGTTCGTCGCTCCGGCAGAACACATGGACCACATGTTACACCGTCCAAGGGCAAAAAAATCCGGCCCGGTTTGGCGGTGCAAACGGGCGGAGAGGGGGCAGGGGATATAATCGGTCATGCACCCGGCTATGCCGAAATTACGCAAAGTAGGAAACGGGGATGGCGGATCGTTTGGCGCTGCCGGTGCATTTCGCTAGGGAGCGCCCAAGATTCGAACCCGGAGAATATTTTCATGTCGACAGTCCTCGTGATCGGTGCCGGCGGCGTCAGCTCGGTCTGCGTCCACAAGATGGCGATGAACCCCGATATCTTCACCAATATCCACCTGGCCAGCCGCACCAAGAGCAAGTGCGACACGATCGCCGCTTCCGTGAAGGAGCGTACGGGGGTGGATGTGAGCACCTATGAGATCGATGCCGAGGAAGTTCCGGCAATGGTCAATCTGATCAAGAAGATCGGTCCCGAACTCGTCGTCAATCTGGCCCTGCCGTATCAGGATCTGCCGATCATGGACGCCTGCCTGGAAGCGGGTGTCGATTATCTGGACACGGCCAATTACGAACCGAAGGACGAGGCCAAGTTCGAATATCACTGGCAGTGGGCCTATCAGGACCGCTTCAAGAGCGCAGGACTGATGGCGCTGCTGGGATCGGGCTTCGACCCCGGTGTGACCAGCGTCTTCACCATGTGGCTCAAGAAGCACAAGCTGAAAACCATTCGCCAGCTCGATATTCTCGACTGCAACGGCGGCGACCATGGCCAGGCCTTCGCCACCAATTTCAATCCCGAAATCAACATTCGCGAAGTGACCGCACCGGCGCGCCACTGGGAAAACGGTGAATTCGTCGAAACCCCGGCCATGGGCAAGAAGGTCGAATTCGACTTCGAGGCGGTCGGCCCGAAGAACATGTACATGATGTACCACGAAGAGCTGGAAAGCCTCGCCAAGTTCAATCCGGAGATGGAACGGGCGCGCTTCTGGATGACGTTCGGCGATGAGTACATCAAGCACCTGACCGTCCTGCAGAACGTGGGCATGACCCGGATCGATCCGGTCCGGTATCAGGGCAAGGACATCATCCCGCTCCAATTCCTCGCGGCGGTCCTGCCCAAGCCTGAAACGCTGGGCGAAACCACCAAGGGCAACACCAATATCGGCGTGATCGCGACGGGTGAAGCGCTGGATGGCAGCGGCGAGAAGACGTTTTACATCAACAATATCTGCAGCCACGAAGCGGCGTATGAGGAAACCGGCAACCAGGCGGTTTCCTATACCACCGGTGTGCCGGCGATGATCGGTTCGGCCATGATGGTCACCGGCAAGTGGACCGGCGACGGCGTGTTCAACATGGAAGAAATGGATCCCGATCCCTTCATGGACATGCTCAACGAACATGGCCTGCCGTGGCAGGTGAAGGAACTGGACGGACCGGTGGATTTCTGACCGTGACCCGCGCGGCTGTGTTCGCGCCGATCGTGCTCCTCGCCCTATCCAGCCTGCTGATGAATCTGGCGTGGTACGGCCATCTCAAGGCTCCGCATCGCGCGTTGTGGGTGGCGGTGNTGTTGAGTTGGGGAGTTGCGTTCTTCGAATACATGCTNGCNGTGCCGGCGAACCGCATCGGCGCNCAGACCTATTCACTGGCTGAGCTCAAGACCATTGCCGAGATCTGCTCCTTGATCGGTTTCGTNATCGTCGCCTGGGCATTGTTCGGAATTCGTCCCGGACTGAACCAGNCGATCGGCTTCATGCTGATCGCCGCGGGGGCGGTGTTCGTGTTTCGCGGACCTTTTCCGTCATGAAGCGGATAGCGNTTCTTGNCGCACTGGCCCTGNCGGCATGTTCGGGCCAGACAAAGCCGGAAGACGCGCCGCGCGCCGAAGTNGATGGCAATTGGGCGGAAATCCCGGAAGGCGTCGCCTGGGGCGAAGTCAGCGCCGTNGATACCGACAGCCANGGGCATATCTTCGTGCTNCAGCGTGCCGGACGCGATTGGAAAGAGCCTTTTCCGTCCGATCCGATCGANGANCCGGTNGTTTTCATGTTCGCGCGCAANGGTAAGTTGCTGGGTCGCTGGGGCGCCGGCGAGACGGTCATGCCGCACGGCCTGTCTATCGATGATACGGACAATATCTGGATCACCGATGTGCAGCGCGAGCAAGTGCTGCGCTTTTCCCACGATGGCACGCTGGAAATGACGATCGGCGCGCGAGGCAGATCGGACGATGTGCCGGATCATTTCGGCAGACCGACGGACGTTGCTTTCGGCAGGGACACGGTATTCGTAGCCGACGGATATGCGAATTCGCGGATCGCGGTATTCGACCGGCAGGGTAATTTCCTGAGCCAATGGGGCCATGAAGGTTCGGGCGCTGGCGGGCTTGCCGTTCCGCATTCGGTCGCGGTGAAGGACGGCAAGGTCTATGTCGCCGACCGAGAGAACCGGCGCATCAAGATATTCAGTGAAGGCGGGCGTTTGCTGGAAACGTACAATACGCCCGGCTATCCCTATGCGGTCAAACCGTTGGGGCAGGGGTATTTCGTGTCAGTNGAAGGGCGCGATGCCAGCGATCGTGAAGGTGCCATCGTGCGCGTCTGGCGGCCGGATGGTACGATCGAGCGCATTCTCGACGCGAGCGGGGAAGGGCCGACAAAGGGGCACGACCTTGCGATCGGCGGTGACGGAACAATCTATCTGGCCGATCCGGAGGGCAAGCGTGTGCTGACCTTCGAACTGGCGCAGACGACGGAATACGAGTAATGGAAACAAAAGCCGGCGATCCGGGCGCATTCGCCCAATTCGATCTGGACCGGGTCAGCAGCCCGGCCTTTGTCGTGGATGCGGCAAAGCTGCGCGCCAACTGCCAGGTGCTGGCAAACATCCGCGACGAGGCGGACATCAAGGTNCTGGCTGCGCTCAAGGCCTTTTCGATGTGGTCGACGGCGCCGATCATCGGCGAATATCTGGACGGTGTGTGTACGTCCGGCCTGTGGGAAGCGCGGCTGGCGAGCGAATTCTACGACGGCGAGATCGCGACCTATTCTGCAGCCTACAAGCCCGACGAGCTGGAAGAGGTGTGCCGGCTGTCCGACCATGTGATCTTCAATTCGCCCGGCCAGCTGGAGCGGGCCGCGTTGATCCTGGAAAATGCGCGCGCGGCGGGTCAGGATTTCGACGTCGGGCTGCGCATCAACCCCAAGCATGCAACGGGCGAAGTGCCGCGCTACGATCCGTCCAGCCCGGGCAGCCGGCTGGGTTTCCCGATCGACCAGTTAACGCCGGAAATCATGGCGCAGGTCGATGGTATCCATTTCCACAATCTGTGCGAACAGGATTTCGAACCGCTCCATGCCACATGGGACAAGGTGTTCGATGCGATCGAACCGTGGTTCGGCCAGCTCAAGTGGATCAACATGGGCGGGGGCCACCATATCACCCGCGCCGATTACCAGCGCGAGGAGCTGATCGAATTCCTGCGCGATGCGAAAGAGGATACGGGCGCGGAAATCTATCTCGAACCGGGTGAGGCGGTGGCGCTGGATGCNGGTATCCTCGTCGGGACGATACTGGACACCGGTTTCAACGAACTGCCCGTCGCCGTGGCCGACATTTCGGCCACCTGCCACATGCCGGACGTGATAGAGGCGCCCTATCGCCCGGCCATGCTTGGCGAGAGTGCGGACCAGACCGTGCCAGAGGTGCGGATCGGCGGGCCGTCATGCCTCGCCGGAGACGTGATCGGCGATTACCGCATCCAGGGCGGCGCAGAGGTGGGCAAGCGTTTCGCGTTCCTTGATCAGGCCCATTATTCGATGGTGAAAACCAATACGTTCAACGGGGTCCAGCTTCCCAGCATCTATCTGTGGGACAGCGAAACCGATCACCTCGAGCTGGTGAAAGAGTTCGGCTACGACACCTTCCGCGACAGGTTGAGCTGAGGACCAAGCAGGGGCGCAGCNTCCCTCGTTTCGCGCAGNGGGTCGCGGCGGTCGAAGCATAGCTGNTCNCGGCCGCTTCGNTTGGCATTNTAAAGCAGCAGGTCGGCTTCGCGATAGCTNGCCTTCGGATCTGCGGGATCGACCTTGGCGAGGCCGGCGCTGGCCGTGATCGGNTNGTCCAGACCGGGCACNTCGTTATCGATCNCNAGNGGGATTCCGCGGCGCACCCGGTCGAGTTCGAGCGCGGCNAGTTCGACCGANGCGGCCCGGACGACGACGGCNAATTCCTCGCCCCCCAGCCGCCATGCGCCGACGAAGGAGCCGGTTGCGACCTCACGTCTCAGCATGTCGCCCAACCATTCGAGCACGCGGTCGCCCGTGGCGTGGCCATAGGTGTCGTTGACCGATTTGAAGCGATCGATGTCGATCAGGCCGAGCATGTCTCCCGCCTGCCAGACGCGCGCATCGTAATCGCGTCGATTCCCAAGGCCCGTCAGCGCATCATGGCGTGCCTCGCGCGCCAGATCGTCGCTAACGGCAAGAGCGGCGTCGCGTTCCTCCCGCAGGGCTTTGACGCGCCAGCCCACGGCCGCCATCAGCGCAGCCGCTTCGAACGCCAGAGACAGATAGAAGCCGAAGTCGGCGATCGGCGGGAGCGAGTAAAGGCCGAGGTTGCGGACCAGCCGTTCGATGGAAAATACGAANGGNACNCTCCACGCCATGACGAATACACGCGCGGCCTCGCTACCCTTGCGCCATGCCGAGGTGGTGATCACCAGNGTGGCGATCGAGCCNGGGATGAAGCAGAGGTTGTAAGCGGNGCGCATGCTCACACCCAGCAGGGCGCCNAGCGGAAGCAGNAAGCCGCCNGCAAATACCAGCAGGCCGCACGCGATTGCCACCCGNCGCATGGCAGGCGTGATTGCGTCGCGTTCAAAGAANGTCAGNGCNAAGGGGGCGAGCAGGGCGATCGCCCANGCGAGGGTGGCGTANGANATCACCGAACGCGTCCAGAGCGAGATGCCCGGCGCAATCAGAAATATGAGGGAGCCCGCAGTGGTGACGTAAATGACCAGCAGGGCCGAAAAAGCGAAATGCACGGCGGCGAACCAGCGGCGCAGCGCGATCGCCATGAAACCGCTGACAATCGCGGTAAGTATGAGCATGCCCAGGACCACGCCGAGCAGCACCAGCGATCCNGTACGGTCGCGCTCTGCCGCTTCGGTCGACACGACCTTGAGCCCATGGGCGAGATCGGGCCCAAGCGGACGATCGACGCGCACGAACAAGGGGCCTTCGCCGCCGAGGCTGCCCAAGGGGAGGGCAAAGCGGGTGCCGGTCGTCCAGTTCTTTGCGAGCGCGGCGGAACTCATGGCCCGGCTTGCCATGCGACCATCGGACGTTGCCCGCGCAATAATCAACCCGCTGGATGCCATGGCATCGCCGATGAGAACCGGCTCCTCGACATGCAGCGCCTCTGCCGGGATGCGAACCCAGCTGTGATCCCCGACCGCATCGAGCTTGGCNGCATCGCAAANCCAGTTCGAAGANGCNNCTGCNTCTGCCGAATCGAGCAGGTCGTNCGTCGCAAGGATGCAATTCGCCGCGCCGCTTGCTGCGCGCGCATCCACAGCCATCCCGGAAAGGAAGGTTGCGGCGAGCATCATCAGCAAANAGTGGACGGCNCGTCTCATAANGGCGGCGCTAGCATCACATGTTTGCNTGTGGGTTAATCTTTCGCCTTTTGATAANAAACGGTTTTTACCGGTCGCCCCATCGCAACTCAGCCTCGCCGCGACCCGGCTGCGCTTGCATTCCTATTCCAACATTTCACTTGCGATTAATGACCTACCATTTATATGCGCCGCTCCCGCTGCCCCAAGGGGACTTCCTAACCGCAAGGCAGCTTGTCGTTTCATGGTCCGCAAGGACTGTTTAGGGGGTCCCTTGAGTTGCCGCATTTCCCTGACGCCCGGTCCGTAGTTCGCGCGCTCGCGCCCGACGAACCCATCATTCTGAACCGCCCGCACGCCGCGGCGCGCGCTGCCCGTTTCTTCGTCGAGAAGTTTCCGGGNAAGTCGCTCTATGCGGTGAAGGCCAACCCGTCGCCGGATCTGGTCCANNTCCTGTGGGACAANGGCGTGACGCATTACGACGTGGCATCGATCGCCGAAGTGCGGCTGGTGCGTGCGACGCTGCCCGACGCGACGCTNTGCTTCATGCACCCGGTGAANGCGCCCAGCGCCATTCGCGAAGCCTATCGCCAGCANGGGGTGAAGACCTTCAGCCTCGATTCCGTCGAGGAACTGGAGAAGATCGTCGATGCATGCCGNGACGATGCCGGCGAACCGGCGCAGGACCTNCGCCTGTGCATCCGNCTGCGCGTATCGAGCGAATATTCCGANCTNAGCCTCGCGTCGAAATTCGGGTGCGACCTGACCGANGCGCCCGCGCTGCTGCAGGAAGCACGCCAGCATGCNGACTGGCTGGGNCTGTGTTTCCACGTGGGCAGCCAGGCGATGACGCCCTTCGCCTATGTACAGGCGCTNGAACGCGTGCGCATCGCCATCGGCGAGGCATCGGTGGTCATCGACATGATCGACGTCGGCGGCGGTTTNCCTTCGGTCTATCCGGGGATGGAGCCTCCGCCGCTGGAAGACTACTTCCAGATCATCCACCAGAACTTCTATAATCTGCCGATCGCTTACAACGCCGAATTGTGGTGCGAGCCGGGCCGTGCGCTGTGCGCCGAATACAGCTCGCTCATCGTCAAGGTGGAGAAGCGGCGCGGCGACGAACTGTACATCAACGATGGCGCCTATGGCGCGCTGTTCGATGCGGCTCATGTGGATTGGAAGTTCCCCGTGCGCGCGCTCGAAGACGATCTGATCAAGCCCGAGATGGATTTCGCCTTCTACGGCCCGACCTGCGACGATGCGGATTACATGCAGGGCCCGTTCGTCCTGCCCGAAGATATTCAGGCAGGCGATTACATCGAGATCGGTATGCTTGGCGCATACGGCGCGGCGATGAAGACGGATTTCAACGGCTTCGGCGCTGCCGAGCGGATTGTAGTGCAGGACGAGCCGATGGCGAGCCTCTACGATGGTAGCCGCCAGCGTCCGGCGGCGGACAACGTCGTAAGCTTGCGCTGACGCAGGCCTAGTTAGCGAAGAAAATGGGCCGCCCATGCTTACAGCAGGGCGGCTTTTTTATTGAGTCCGACACGATCGGGTTCGGGTAATCCAGCCTGACGACGCCGGACTGGATTATGCGTCTGCACGTCCGGAACGCGGGGCTTTCGATGTTTCCTGGCGCTGCTGCGGCGCGCCGGGCCGCTGCTTTTTCGCTTCCAGCAGCCCCGTGAAAGAGCCTGTCGGCACCAGAAGAATGTTCTTTTTCATTTCTTGCAATCGTCATCGTGAACAGTTGGCAGTGCCGGTCGCTTTGCCAGCCTTTCTGTCGGATGAACGGTTGTCGGCCCATCGCATGCCATGAACGGGCGACGGATGAGATGAATGAGATTACGGCCAAAATGAGGCTGTTTGCTAACCGTACTTTTCGCGATGGGCGTCCAGCGTCGGCCTGACCCTGCCCAACGCTTCGCCGACCAATTCGGGAAATGCGTCACGTTCCAGTTCCAGCACGGCATTGTGTGCTGCTGCTATGCGCTTCGCCCCGGCCCACTGCGTTCCGATGTCGAACGCCCAGTCACGAAAAGCATCGGCCGCACCGGCACGCGGTTCGAGTGCCTTCGCCAATGTGGGATGAAAGCCAAGCCGGCCCGTGAATGGCATAAGCGAAAGCGGGAAGCCCTTGCGCAGATATACGAAGGTATCATCGACATGGATGGTCCCGCTTGCCCGGTGAAACGCGAGCACTGACGAAAAATGCACGCTATCGTCGGAACAGACCAGGGGAACCCCGCTCGGTACCGAAAACGAGAAGTCGTCACTGTACTGCTGTGCAAGTTCGTCCTGTTCGCAGCGAGTGTCCGACCAGGGCAAGTGGGGCAAATGTTCGTGATGTCGGGCAGTGCCATGGAGCTGCGCGTTTGGAAACGCTTCATGCATCCATTCGCAATGGAGCGTGTGGAAGGGATGCAGGTTGAGCACCGCCTCCACCCTGGCACCGCCATCGGTCAGTTTGAGGATGTCGGAATGGACGGCATCGGGGAGGGTATAACTGTCGAGAAACACAAAATTGCCGTTGGCGAGCCGAACCAGCGAGCATTGCGTTCCCACGTCGAAAAAGCCCCCGATGCGAAAACTGCCCCGAACGGACCAGAAACCGTTACCCAGATCGATGAAGGCGCTACTCATGGAAACCCCACGAAGCGTGCCGCTTCGTTGACAGGCTTGCGCTCGCTGACGACCGCATTGGCTGGAAAACTCTCGTCGGGCCAACCCAGCGCCACTGCTTTCATGATTACCTGCTCCTCTGGAATGCCCGCATGTTCGCGAACCACCGGGCTTTGCATGATGCCCTGCGAATTGATTACACAGCCGAGACCGCGGCTCCATGCCGCGTTGACCAGTGCGGTCGTGACGGCTCCACAATCGAAGGGCGTGTCATCGCTTCCCGACAGTTCGCGATCATAGGCCACGATTACGCAGACCGGCGCATCGAACTGGCGAAAACCGCGCAACACCCAATCCTGCCGTTTTTCCTTATCGTCCCGTTCGATGCCCATCGCTCCGAACAACTGCTTGGCAACCCCGATCTGGCGTTCGCGATGAACGCCTGCAAAAGGCTCTCCGCGCCGGAATTCGCGGCTGTCCGGCTCACCGGCGAGAATTCGTTCCGTATTGCCTTTACGAATGCGGTCGAGAGGTTCGCCGGTGATGACATGGAAATGCCACGGCTGCGTATTCATGGATGTCGGTGAACGCATGGCGAGGGTCAGCACCTCTTCGATTATCGCCCGAGGCACCGGTTTGTCGAGGTAACCCCGGATCGAACGGCGGCTCATCACCACCTCTTCGTACGTCATATCCGGATTGCCGCTCATCCATATTCTCCCAAGTCTGTTCGTAGCAGGACTAGCGCTGCGAATCGAAGGCGCAAAATCCGCTACGGCCTGGTGGGCAGGCAGGTGCCAACGTCGGGCGCAGGGAAGGTGCGGCAGTCGAAGAAGATCGCTTCTGCCGCGTTCGCGCTTGCCGAAACAAAGCTGAAGCGCACGCTTCGGCGGGCTTCTTCAGTCAGTGGTAGTTTGGCCGGAATGTTGTTCGCATCGCTCCATCCCTGCACGCGGCAATACCCTTCGCTCCCACACAGCGAACGTGCCTTGTCGACCAGCGCCGCTGGTGCGTCAGAAGGTGATACGAGCACGAAATGTATTCCCGCGCCTGGCGAAGACGGTGTTGCGTCGCCCCCTTCGGTGGTTTGGTTTACCAGCTCGGTCGTGATGCTACGCACCGCTTCGCCGCCCTGCATGAGGGTGGGGAGCGGGTTGGCCGTTGCCACGGTCAGTGCCGTTTCCTGCAAGCGAAGCGGATCCGGTTCTCCTCCGCCATAACGAGCGGAGAGTGCATTGCGCGTGCCCCAGAAACCGCGCCAGCGGAAGAAGATATGGGGGCCGACCTGCGCCACCTTGTCGAGCTTGTCGCTCCACCATGGATAGACGTAATTCGCGTGAAAGTGGGTGGCGTTGCCGACAGTCGCATCGATAGCGCCGGCGAGCATTTCGTCGGCCCGTGCCCGGGCTGCCCGCCAGGCAGCATCGGAATAGCGACGCGCCAGCGACCCATCACAGGTAAAGCTGAACTGGCAACCGGTCGGTCGCTGCGAGCCTTCGAAGACCACGCCGCAGACTGTTTTGGCGAATGCAGGATGGCGAACGCGATTGAGTATGACCTGCATCACCGCGCGTTGATCACCGTCGCCGCCACCTGCTTCGGCCATTCCGGCGAGAGCCAGACAGTCCCGGGCACGCGCCCGATCCGCGCTGCTTCCGCGAAACGAAAACGGAGTGGCCTTGCCCGGTCCCGCCGCTGCGAACCCGACTGCCGCATTACGGGCCTGTGCATCGTCTGCGGCAAGCTGGGAGAGGATCACCGTGTCTTCGCCCGTGGCGGGAAGATCGGGTACGGCAGGAAGGGGAAGGACCTGCTCCACCGCGGCCTCCCGATCATCAACGGGAGAGTGGGGCGTCTGGTGGAAAAGCCCCAGGAACAGGAAGGGCAGCAGCAGAAGGCCGACCAACGCCAGCGCCGGAGCAAAATCGCGTTTCGATCGCGTGCCAGGGACGTTGCCATTCATCAGGGCTATTTAAGCCGGTTTTTTCCCGCTTCCAGCGTCAGGCTTCGAGATAGGGTCTGTCGCCTGCGATCGTCACGCGTTCCATCACCCGCCGCGCAGGGAAATAATCGCTGGCGGCAAAATGCTGGCAGGCGCGGTTATCCCAGAAAGCGATCGAACCAGCACGCCAGCGAAAGCGGCATTGAATTTCCGCATCGCGCGCCGTGGCGAACAGGTGATCGAGTAGCCACCGACTTTCGGCCTCGTCCAGCCCATCGATGTGCGATGTGAAGGCGGTGTTGACGTAAATCGCCCGTTCGCCTGTCTCGGGATGCGTGCGGATGACAGGGTGGCGCGTGGGTGGATATTGATCGTGCAGTTCTTCCGGTCGCTTGCCGAGCCGACGGGCAAAAACGCGAGCAATGTCGTGAACGGCGGTGAGACCTTCGCAGAAACGCTTCATCTGATCGGAGAGCCGTTCGTACGCCATATGCATGTTCGCGAAGAGCGTGTCGCCGCCACATTCCGGCACCTCGCGCGCAAGCAGGATCGATCCGAGCGATGGTTCTTCGCGCCAGGTGACATCGGAATGCCAGGCATTTTCCTGACCGCGGCTCTTGGGTCCGTGTTCGATCCGCAGCACTTCGGGATCGGGCTGGTCCTTAGGCGTCGCCGGGTGGATTTCGAGTTTTCCAAAGTGGCGCGCAAAGGCGATATGTTGCGCCGTGGTGAGATCCTGATCGCGGAAGAAGATGACACCATGTTTGAGAAGGGCCGCCCGGATCTGCGGTATCCGATCACCGATATCCGTCGCCCCCAAGTCAATGCCCAGAATTTCGGCCCCAATGGCAGGGGTCATTGGCCTGATGTCGAGCGTGCCGGTATCGAGCGTCGTGCGGTCGAAGGTAGTCGCCATTTATCTCTCTCCTCGAGGCGTAGCATGCCACAAGGGGAGGAGAACTGGCTAGAGGGTCATGCGTCGACGAACTTGCGCGCGCTTTCGCGCCGGTGCGGGCAGCCGGGCCAGCAGCACGGGCGCTTTTTCCCCTCAAGGATTTCCTCGTGCAGCCGCTCGCGACGCTTTTCGCGCGTAGCCTCCTGCTTGGCGGACAGGGTCCAGCAGATCCATTCATTTCTGGCGAGCGGGGTCAGCGCTTCCCATTTCGCCGACAGCGAAGCATCGGCTTCAAGCATAGCTTCAAGTTCCGGGGTGAGCTGGTGGCGAAAGTCGGGGTCGGCTGCCTTTGCCACGCCGCTTCAGGCCGCTTTGGCCAGTTCCATATCCATCCGGTCCCAGATCTCTACCAGGGCAGAGACGAGGTCGTCCATCATGGCGGGAGTGTGCGCCGGGCCGGGCGTGAAGCGAAGCCGTTCCGTGCCGCGCGGTACGGTCGGGAAATTGATCGGCTGTACGTAGACGCCGTATTCGGCAAGCAGGATGTCGCTGATCTTCTTGGCGTGAACCGGATCTCCCACCATCAGCGGGACGATATGCGTTACGCTGTCCATAACCGGAAGGCCCGCATCGCGCATCTTCTGCTTGAGCAGTTCGGCGGCAGCCTGCTGACCTTCGCGCTCCTCGCTCGACGCCTTGAGATGGCGGACCGATGCCAGCACGCCAGCCACCAGAGCAGGGCTGAGCGATGTGGTGAAAATGAAACCGGGCGCATAGGACCGGATGCAATCGACGATCTTCCGGTCGGCCGCGATATAGCCGCCCATCACGCCGAACGCCTTGCCCAGCGTGCCTTCGATGATGTCGATACGATGTGCCGCTTCGTCGCGTTCCGAAATNCCGCCGCCGCGCGGGCCGTACATGCCNACNGCGTGCACTTCGTCGATATAGGTCAGCGCGTTGTATTTTTCCGCAAGGTCGCAGATCGCATGGATCGGNGCGACGTCGCCATCCATCGAATAAACGCTTTCGAAGGCGATCAGNTTNGGCGTGTCCGCATCTTCGGCAGCCAGCAACTGTTCGAGATGTTCGAGATCGTTATGGCGGAAGACGCGCTTTTCGCAGCCCGAATTNCGGATGCCCGCAATCATGCTGGCATGGTTCAATTCGTCGGAAAAGATCACGCAGCCTGGCAGCAGCTTCGCCACGGTCGACAGCGTAGCGTCNTTGGAAACATAGCCGCTGGTGAACAACAGGGCCGCGTCCTTGCCGTGTAGATCCGACAGTTCGGCTTCGAGCTGGACGTGATAATGGGTGTTGCCNCCGATATTGCGCGTCCCACCCGAACCNGCGCCGACATCGTGCAGCGCCTCTTCCATGGCCTCGATGACCTTGGGATGCTGGCCCATGGCGAGATAGTCGTTCGAGCACCACACGGTGACNGGCTTGGGACCGTTATGACCAGCAAAACACCGCGCGTTGGGGAAGGCGCCCTTGTTGCGCAGGATGTCGATAAAGACACGATAGCGGCCTTCCTCATGGAGTCGGGCAATCGCTTCGTCGAAGATCTGGTCGTAGTTCACGGCGTAGTCGCTCGTATCTGCGCCGCCCTTCCGCGGCTGACTATGCGGCTCGCCCTAATCGAATGCGTTGCAAATCGCCACTGCGATCTTTGCGAACGATTCTCACCTGTCGAAACAAGCTCTGCTGGCCGAAACCCGGCTGGTTACAGAACTTCGAGGCGATCGAGACCGATTTGCGACAGGGGCCCGCGTACCTTCTCGAAGTTTTTGAGAGAGCCGGTTGTCACGGCCCGGTCCGGTACGGTGCGCGTCATGGGTTGCCCTTCGACCAGTTGGGCGACCCGCCGCGCGATGCCGTGCGCGCCGTGTACGAATCGGACGCCCGGTCCGAATGCTTCGCCGAGTTCCCGCTCGAGCAGGGGGAAGTGGGTGCAGGCCAGCACCACCGTATCGATTTCGTTGCCGCGAGCCTGCAGGACCAGCCCACGGGCAGCCTCCGCCACGGCGTGGACGTCCACTTTCTCGCCGCGCAGTTTGGCTTCCGCCAGGGTGACNAGNTCGTTGGCACCGTAACGCAGCAANTTCTTGCCGCCGGCGAATTCGCGTTCGAGATCNTCGACATATTTCTGNCGNATCGTCGCCTCGGTGCCGAGCAGGCCGAAGACGCCCGTCTGTGTCATGGCGGCAGCTGGCTTGATCGCGGGAACGGTGCCCACGATCGGAGTTTCCAGCACGTCGCGAACCATGCCGAGCGCGATCGTGCTGGCCGTGTTGCAGGCGATACAGATCAGGCGCGGCTGGTAGCGTTCGGCCATGCGGCCCAGCAGCCCCGCCACGCGGGCGGCGATTTCCGCTTCGCTTTTCGCGCCGTAGGGCAGGCCAGCCATGTCGGCTGCATAGATGATCGGCGCTTGCGGCAGCAGTGCGCGCAATTCTTTCAACACGGTGAGCCCGCCGACACCGGAATCGAACAACAGGATGGGGGATGATGCGTCCAAAGCGGATTTTCTTTACGATGCGGGTGTGAAGGTGACGTCAGTCGGGCATTGCCCAAGGCCCGTACTTACTTTTAGAGCGAGTTCATAGAGAAAGGGCGCGACCGTTCCCGGTTCGTCCATAAGCGGAGTTTCCCGTGGAAGCATTATACGCAGCGCTGCTCGGCTACCTGATCGGATCCATTCCTTTCGGCCTTTTGCTCACCAAAGCCGCCGGCATGGGGGACGTGCGCAGTATCGGCTCCGGCAATATCGGCGCGACCAACGTACTGAGAACGGGCAACAAGGGATTGGCGGTAGCCACGCTCGTCCTGGATCTAGCCAAGGGGCTCGCTCCGGTCGTCATCGCGGGGCAGCTCTGGGGCGAAATCGCAATGGCATTCGCTGCGGGTGCTGCGGTGCTGGGACACTGTTTCCCCGTGTGGCTGGGGTTCAAAGGCGGCAAGGGCGTCGCCACCAACGCCGGCGTTTCGTTCGGCCTCGCTTGGCCGATAGGGCTCGCCTATGCTTTCGTTTGGCTCAGCGTGCTGGCAATTTTCAGGGTATCTTCGCTTGCCGGTATGGCTGCGGTGGTCGCCGCCGCCGCCGCCGCACCTTTGTTCGGATACCCGCAGTTCTTTCCGGTTCTCGCCGCAATCGCGGTGGTAATCATCTACCTTCACCGCGCCAATATCACGCGCCTGATGAAGGGAGATGAACCGAAGGTCGGCGGCAGCAAGAAATGAACGCACCCGCGCATCCGGCGCTATCGCAGGAGGAAGCGTTCGCCCGAATACGCTTGCTGCGTTCTCCCAATATCGGCCCGGTCAGCTATGCCATGCTGCTGCAGCGTTTCGGCGCCGCGACGCAGGCATTGGAAGCGCTGCCCGATCTGGGAAAACGTGGCGGGAGACAGTACCGCGCGATACCGGCTGAAAAGGTCGAACGCGAGGTGGAAAGCGTGCGCAAAGCGGGCGCCAAATACCTTTTCCACGATCAGCCCGGCTATCCCGCATTGCTCCGTGAAATCGAAGGCGCGCCGCCGATCCTGACATGGCGGGGGGACCTATCTCTTGCCGCCAGACCATGCGTGGCCATTGTCGGTGCCCGCAACGCCAGTGCGGCGGCGGTCAAGCTGGCACGCGAATTTGCAAAAGGGCTGGCGGAAGCGGGCCTCACAGTCGTTTCGGGTCTTGCCCGCGGCATCGACGGCGCTGCGCATGACGGTGCTTTTCCTCACACAATTGGCGTGATCGCCAGCGGCATCGACATTGCCTATCCCCCACAGCATGCGGAGTTGCAGGATCGGATCGCTACCGAAGGTCTGTTGCTTGCAGAACAACCTCCGGGCACCGAACCGCGTGGAAGCCACTTCCCCAGCCGCAACCGCATCATTGCCGGGCTGGCGAGCGGAACGCTCGTGGTGGAAGCGGCGGTAAAATCGGGTAGCCTCATTACAGCTCGATTGGCGGGAGAGGCCGGGCGCGAGGTCATGGCAATACCCGGCAGCCCGCTGGAAGCCCGCAGCCACGGTTGCAACCATCTGATCCGCGAAGGCGCAGTCCTGGTGCAATCTCCGGAAGATGTAACGGAACTGCTCAGGACTTTCGAGGGCGAGCCGCGCTCGACTTTTCGCGAGCCGGCGCAGGCGTTCCATTACACGCATGATGACCTCGCCGACACTCATCCCGCGGATATCGAGCAACTGCTGACGACGGCTCCGATCGGGGTCGATGAACTTATCAGGCAATCTGGAACATCTGCAGCAGCAGTGCAGTTGGCGCTACTGGAACTGGAGATCGCCGGCAGACTGGAGCGCCATGCCGCAGGTCGGGTCTCGCTCAAATGACGTCAGGTAGTTAGCTCCGAACGATCAGGGTTCACCACAATCCTGCTTGACGGCTCTTGGGAGCGGTCCCCATTTTCGCGCGTATACGCACATGCACACGTAAGGACTGCCTTCTTCACCATGCAACTGGTCATCGTCGAATCGCCCGCGAAGGCGAAAACCATCGAGAAATACCTCGGCAAGGACTTCAAGGTTCTCGCTTCCTACGGTCACGTCCGCGACCTGCCGCCCAAGGACGGCAGCGTGCGTCCGGACGAAGGGTTCGAGATGGACTGGGAGCTTTACCGGGACAAGCAGAGCCGCTTCAAGGAAATCGCCGATAANGCGAAGAAGGCCGATCGCCTGATCCTCGCGACCGACCCTGACCGCGAGGGCGAGGCGATTTCATGGCACGTGCGCGAGCTGCTGCANAAGCGCAAGGCGCTGCCCAAGGATGTCGAACGCGTCACCTTCAACGCCATNACCAAGCAGGCGGTGACCGACGCCATGAAGGCGCCGCGCGAACTCGATCAGGATNTGATCGACGCCTACCTAGCGCGCCGCGCNCTNGANTATCTGTACGGCTTCACGCTTTCNCCCGTGTTGTGGCGCCGCCTNCCGGGCGCGAAAAGCGCGGGCCGCGTGCAATCNGTCGCCCTGCGGCTNATNGTCGATCGCGAGATCGAGATCGAACAGTTCCGGGCCGACGAATACTGGTCCGTCATCGCCAAGCTGCAGCACGACGGNACGGAATTCGACGCGCGNCTCGTCAAGTTCGATGGCAAGAAGCTCGAAAAGCTGACGCTGGGCAATGAAGGCAGCGCCATGGCCGCNAAGCAGGCGGTCGAAGGGGCGAACTTCACNGTNGAGGAGGTCGAGACCAAGCCGTTCAAGCGCAACCCGGCCCCGCCATTCACTACGTCGACCCTGCAGCAGGAAGCCGCGCGCAAGCTCGGTTTTTCCGCCAGCCACACCATGCGCCTCGCCCAGTCGCTCTATGAAGCCGGGGCGATCACCTACATGCGTACCGACGGGGTCAGCATGGATGGCAGCGCCATTTCCGCCTGCCGCAAGGCGATTGCCGACCGCTATGGCGGACACGCACTGCCCGACAGCCCGCGTATGTACAAGACCAAGGCGAAGAACGCCCAGGAAGCGCACGAAGCCATCCGCCCGACCGATTTCGACCGCGACCGCGCCGGGTCGGGTGACGAGGGCAAGCTGTACGATCTTATTTTCAAGCGTGCGACGGCCAGCCAGATGGCCGCCGCCAGCCTGGAACGCACGACCGTCACCATGCGCGACCCCATCGGCCAGCATGAATTGCGCGCCACCGGACAGGTTGTGAAATACCCCGGCTTCCTGGCGGTCTACCAGGAAGGCCGCGACGATGCGGACGACGATGAAGACGGCCTGCTTCCTACCATATCCAAGGGCGATGCGCCGCTGAAGCGCGGGGTCGAGGCGAACCAGCACTTCACCCAGCCGCCCCCGCGCTTTTCGGAAGCCAGCCTGGTCAAGCGGCTCGAGGAACTCGGCATCGGTCGCCCGTCGACTTACGCTAGCACGATCCAGACGCTGCGCGATCGCAACTATGTGCGGATGGAGAAAAACCGTTTCTTCGCAGAGGAATCGGGCCGGCTGCTGACGGCGTTTCTTGAGCGGTTCTTCGAGCAATATGTCGCCTTCGACTACACCGCGGGCCTGGAGGACGAGCTTGATGTCGTTTCCGACGGCAAGGAAGACTGGAAGAAACTGCTCGAAGCCTTCTGGCGCGATTTCAAGCCCAAGACCGAAGAGGTGATGGACAAGAAGCCTTCGGAAGTGACCGAAGTGCTCGACGGTTTCCTCGCCGATTATCTGTTCCCCGAACGCGCCGATGGCAAGGATCCACGCCATTGCCCGCTGTGCGAAAGCGAAGGCCGCGAAGGCGGCCGGCTGGCGCTGCGCGGCGGTCGCTACGGCGCCTTCGTCGCCTGTGCCAACTATCCGGAATGCAAGTACACCCGCCANTTCGCCAAGCCCGGCGGCGCGGATGGCGATGACGGCGCNGACGACGGCGTNATGGGCGAAGACCCCGAAACCGGCCTGCCNGTNGAGCGCAAGAGNGGCCGCTTCGGCCCCTATGTCCAGCTGGGCGAGGGCAAGGAAGCGAAACGCGCGAGCATCCCCAAGGACCTCGACGATTTCGATCTCGAATGGGCGCTCAAGCTGTTGAGCCTGCCGCGCATCGTCGGAGCGCATCCCGAAACCGGCAAGGAAATCGAAGCCGCGATAGGACGTTACGGCCCGTATCTTCGCCATGATGGCAAGTATGGCAAGCTNTCGTCGACGCAGGAAGTCTTCGATGTCGGCATGAACCGCGCGGTCGATATCCTCGCCCAGGCGGCCGATCGNAANGGCGGNGGNCGCGGNAAGGCCGAACCNATCAAGACGCTGNGCGAACATCCGACCAGCGGCGGCGAAATGAAGGTCATGCCGGGNCGCTATGGCCCCTATGTGACCGATGGCACGACGAACGCGACCATCCCNAAGGACATGAAACCCGAAGACCTGACCGATGCNCAGGCGATCGANCTGATCGACGCGCGGGTCGCCAAGGGGCCGGCGAAAAAGAAGAAGGCNGCNCCGAAAAAGAAGGCCCCGGCCAANAAGAAGGCTGCACCCAAGAAAGCTGCTGCGAAAAAGAAACCNGCGGCCAAGAAAGNGAAGGCNGACTGATGGCCAAGGAACGTTTCGAACGNCACAAGCAGCCNTGGAACGGCGAGGAAGCAGGNCAGCTGCGCACCCTTGCCGCCAAGGGCAAGGGGCTGAAGGANATCGCCAAGGCGCTCAATCGNAGCGAGGAATCGACCAAGGACTTCGCCAAGAAGAACAAGATCGACATCGCGAAGAAGCGNTAAGNNANAGGGAAAGGCCGCCCNCNATGGCGTCNAAGCAAACGACCGGGCCAGGCCATGNCCGGATCGATCAGGACAATACTGCGCCCGGCCNGCTNGAGATGGANGGNNTGCCGATGCCGCGCCGCATCTGGGCGATCTGCGCAATCAGTTTCGGAACGGCCCTGTTCGTCGTGGACGGCGCCATCGCCAATGTCGCCCTGCCGACAATCGCGCGCGACCTTTCGGTAAGCAATGGCGCGGTAACGAGCGTCGTCACCGTGTATCAACTCGTGATGGTGATGGTGCTNNTGCCCTTCGCCACGATTGGTGATCGGATCGGGCACCGGCGTTTGTATCANATCGGCCAGGTCATCTTCTTCCTCGCATCCNCGGCNGCGTTGCTGATCGACAGCTTCTGGCATCTGATTGCGGTGCGGGTACTGCAGAGCTTCGGCGCNGGGATCGCGTTGTCCGTGTCGGCGGCCATGTTGAGGACCATCTATCCGGCCAAGAGCCTGGGCAGCGGGNTGGGNATCAACAGCGTGATCGTTGCGACTNCCTATGCNGTGGCACCTACNNTGGGNGGCTTCATCGTCGAACATCTCGACTGGCGGTGGGTTTTCGTAGCCGCCGCGCCTCTGGCACTGATCTCGCTGGCGATCGGGCGGTTTCTGCCCGAACCTGAACCGCGCTCTGGCCGCGTCGATACGATAAGCGGCCTGTGGAGCGCCTTGACTGCGCTCTTGCTGATCGGCGGACTGACGCTCGCGACACACGATATGATCGTNCCCGGTNTTGCCGCGATCGTGGCNGGGGTAATCTCNGCCTTTCTGCTGACCCGNCGGGAAAACGGCAAGGAACGCCCNATTCTGCCNGTGGACCTCATGCGGCGNCCNGTGATCGGNNTGTCCGTGCTGGCGGCGGTATGCGCNTTCGTNGCCTCCGCCATGCTGATCGTGGCACTGCCTTTCCGGTTNGAACAGGGNATGGGCTATGCGCCGGACGAGGTCGGTCTGNTGATCGCACCGTTCCCCCTGACCATGCTGGTNGTCGCGCCNGCGGCGGGNTGGCTGTCGGACCGCATCTCGCCATCGGTCATGGGCGTGGTCGGCATGGGGATCGCNATTNCGGGANTGCTNTGNCTCACNTTNATGCCCGACCATCTGGGNGCNGCGGGTATCGCCTGGCGGCTNTCGCTCTGCGCCNTGGGNTTNGGNCTNTTCCTNGCNCCNAANTCACGGCTGATGATCGGCAGCGCGCCCAAGGACCGCGCNGCGGCCGCGGGNGGAATGCTGTCGACAGCACGNCTGTTCGGNCANTCGACCGGNGCGGCGGTCGTCGGTCTGGTGCTGGCNATCGGGTTGGGGCTGGGGGCCACNCCNTTTANCATCGCGNTGGCGTTCTGCGTCCTTGCGATGGCCTGTAGCGCNTACCGCTACAAGGCGACGGGGGCNACACTGAGACGCNCGCCCCAGCANGCCGATATCGTTCGCTGATGGNCTCAGCTNANCTCGCGNACTANCTCTTCCACTCGAGGCCCATTTCCTCGAACATTTCCTTGTCCTCGCTCCAGCGCTCGTCGGTCTTGACGTGCAGGAACAGGTGAACCTTCTGGCCCAGCAGTTCGGTAAGTTCCTTGCGCGCCGCCTCGCCGATGGCCTTGATTCGGCTGCCGCCCTTGCCCAGCACGATGGCGCGCTGGTTGTCGCGCATGACCACGATCTGCTGGTGGATCTCGACGCTGCCATCCTTGCGCTGAATGTACTTTTCTGGGCGCACGGCGGAATCGTAGGGCAGTTCTTCGTGCAGCTGCTGGTAGAGCTGTTCGCGGGTGATCTCGGTGGCGAGAAGGCGTTCGCTGGCGTCCGACACCTGGTCTTCGGGATACATCCACGGACCTACCGGCATCATCGCGGCGAGCGCAGCCTTCATTTCCGGCACCCCGTCGCCGGTCAGCGCCGAAACGAAATAGATGTCGGCAAAATCGATCTTGCCTCCCAGTTTCTGGGCCAGCGCCAGAAGAGGTTCCTTCTTCGCTGCATCGACCTTGTTGAGGACGAGGATCTTGCGTTCGGGCCGCGAGGCGATCTGTTCGATCAGCGGTTCCAGTTCGTGGCGGCGCTGCTTGATCGGATCGACCAGCAGCAGGACGGCGTCGGCTGCCTCGGCGCCTTCCCAAGCCGCACTGACCATCGCGCGGTCGAGCCGGCGCTTGGGCGCGAAGATACCGGGCGTGTCGACCAGGATCATCTGCGTATCGCCGTCCAGCGCGATGCCCATCATGCGCGCGCGCGTGGTCTGAGCCTTTGCGCTCGTAATTGCGACCTTCTGGCCCACCAACTGGTTGACCAGCGTGCTCTTGCCCGCGTTGGGCGCGCCTAGGACGGCGACCACACCGCATCTGGCTTGTTTGTCGCTCACCCGAACTTCTCCATGAATTCTCTCGCCGCCTGCTTTTCGGCTTCCTGTTTGCTTCCTGCGGTGGCTACCGCTTCACCCACCTTGTGGACCTTGACGCGCACGGTGAATTTGGCGGCATGATCGGGCCCCGATCGATCTACCAGTTCATATTCCGGCGGTCGCCGCTGATTGCCCGCTGCCCATTCCTGCAGCGCGCTCTTGGGATGTTTGGCTTTGCCAGCCCCGCTTTCGAGCGCCGGGCGCCAGAGTAGGTGAACCATGCCGCGTGCCTGGACAAAACCGTTGTCGATGAATTCGGCGCCGAGAAGCGCTTCCATCACATCGCCAAGGATATTGTCGCTGTCACGGCCGCCGTCGCTGCTGGCCTGTTTGGAAATCCGGATATGCGGGGCAAGCCCAATGCCGCGCGCGATGGTGGCGCACATTTCGCGGCTGACGATAGCGTTGAGCCGCTGGGCAAGCTTGCCTTCGGGCGCGTCGCTCTGGGCATAGAGCCAGTCCGCAATCGACAGGCCAAGAACGCGGTCGCCAAGGAATTCCAGCCGTTCGTAATCCTGCTTCTCGCCCATGCTGCCATGGGTCAGCGCGGCAAACCACAGGGCCTCGTCCTTCACGGTGAAGCCAGTCTCTGCAAGCCAGCTGCGGGTTTCGGGCTTGAGCGCGTTCATATGTCGCTCCCGACGCGATTCCAGCGGGCGGCCGTAAACCATGTCCACGGCAGCAGCCATTCGGCGCTTCCGTCCGTGGACCAGAGTACCCGGCTCGCACGACCGACCAGCAGATTTGCATCGACAAATCCGACGCCCCCATCGGGAACGGCAGGAAAGCGGCTNTCGAGGGAATTGTCCCGATTGTCGCCCATCATGAACAGGTGGCCTTNGGGCACGATTACNGGTTCNGTATTATCGGGNTCGATCCGGATAGGCTCGCCATTGCCATCCATAGACAATGCACCTGTGCCGTCCGTCAGGAAACGTGGGCCGACATCGCCGAAGTCGATGGTCAGATAGCTTTTGCCCGAAGGCAGCGTCTCGCGAAACTGACGGTAGCGACAGAACGTGCCATCGACGACCACGCCGCCATCGCTGCGGCAACCGGTGTTCTCGCTCATCGGGATATCGGCATACCCCGCCTCTTCCCTGGGCAAGGCTTCCCCGTTGAGGATTACGACACCGTCCCGGACCGCCACCGTGTCTCCCGGCAGGCCGATCACGCGCTTGACNTAATCGACGCCGGACACCGGGTGTTTGAAAATGGCGACATCGCCGCGTTCGGGCAGTTTTGCGAAAATTCTTCCTTCGAAAAGCGGCAAGTCAGCCGGAAGAGAATAGCGGGAATATCCGTACGGCCATTTGGCGGCCACCAGATAATCGCCGTTGCGCAATCCGGGCAGCATCGATTCGGAGGGAATGGTGAAGGGCGAGAATATGAAGCTGCGGAAGATCAGCACTGCGATCACCAGCTTGGCGACAAACCACAGGAAACTGCCGAGCGATTCCTTTTCTTGCGGCTTGGTGGAGGCATCAGAGGATGCATTCGTATCCAGCGTCGGGTCTGTCATGCGGGGTTCTCAATCATCGCCGAAGTCCCTAGTCGCAGGAGCGCAGCCATTAAAGGATTTTTGCCCGCCATGACGACCGCCGCCGAGCTCTGGGCCCGCCTCGACAATCTGCCTCGCCCTACACTTGGCGAATTGTTCAGCACACAACGCGACGGGGGTGAGGGCGGTAGCGAACCGGGCAATGACGAGCGCGTCGCCAATCTTTCTGGCCGGATCGAGCTCGACGAAGGCGGGATATTGTTCGACTGGTCGAAGACCCATCTCGACAGTGCCGTGATCTCCGCATTCCAGGCTCTGGCAGAAACGATGGACTTCGCCGGAATGCGCAACAAGCTTTTCGCGGGGGAGATCGTCAATCCGACGGAAGGCCGCGCCGCCGATCACGGCACATTGCGGGGAACGGGTGACGAGGCCAAGGTCGAAGAAGCGATGGCGCTGATCGACCGCATGGGCATGCTGGTCGAAGCGATCCACCAGGGCGCATTGGGCGAAATCGAGCACCTCATTCACATCGGCATTGGCGGAAGTGCCTTGGGCCCCGCGCTCGGGGTCGACGCGCTCTCTCGCGATCTGTCCTATTGCGATGTGCACGTCGTATCCAACATAGATGGCGTCGCGCTCGAAGAAGCTTTCGCCAGATGCGATCCGGCCAAGACCCTGATTGCTGTCGCCAGCAAGACGTTCACGACCATCGAAACGATGACCAACGCGGAAAGCGCGCTCAAATGGCTGGGTGACAACGGGGTGTCGGACCCCGGGGGACGCGTCATTGCGCTGACGGCCAATCCGGAAGGCGCCGTAGAATGGGGCGTGGACGAAACACGGATCCTTCCCTTCCAGGAAAGCGTCGGCGGGCGATATTCGATCTGGTCGAGTATCGGATTTCCGATCGCGATGGCTGTGGGGATGGATGATTTTCGCGCCTTCCTTGCCGGTGCGAAGGCTGTGGATACGCATTTCCGGGATACCGATATCGCCGATAATCTGGTGATGCGGGCGGCCTTCGCCGATCTTTACTATGCCCGCGTTCGCGGCTGCCAGACCCGTGCCGTATTCGCCTATGACGAACGGCTGGGCCTGTTTCCCGACTATCTCCAGCAGCTCGAAATGGAATCGAATGGCAAGCGCGTCACTGTAGACATGCAGCCGGTCGACGGCCCGACTGCACCGATTACGTGGGGCGGGGTAGGCACGGATGCGCAGCACGCGGTATTCCAGTTGCTGCATCAGGGCACGCATCTGGTTCCGGTCGATTTCATCGCCAGCATAGCGCCGGGGGACGATCTCGACCCTGCACATCACCGTATCCTGCTGATGAACTGCTTCGCCCAAGGTGCAGCGTTGATGGCGGGCAAGAAGGGCGATGATCCTGCGCGCAATTATCCCGGTGACCGTCCAAGCGCGACGATCCTGTGCGACGACCTCGACGCTGCTACTCTCGGCGCCCTCATCGCGTTTCACGAACACCGCACATTCGCCAATGCTGTCCTGTTGGGGATCAATCCCTTTGACCAGTTCGGGGTGGAACTGGGCAAGCAGATGGCAAAGGCGATCGAACAGGGTGGCGAACGCTTCGATGCCAGCACCGAAGCGCTTTTGCAGGCTGCGGGTCTTTCGCAATGATCGGGGTCGTTCGCTTCCTGCTGGCTGCCGTCGCCCTTGTTTCCGCACCTTTAGCTGCGCAGGAAGATCACCGAATCCTTTTCATCGGCAACAGCTTCACCCAGGGCGCCAACTCTGCCGTGCTGAGATATCGTCCCGACAGCGTGGACGATCTCAACGGAGAGGGCGTTGGCGGCATTCCGGCGCTATTCGCCAAATTCGCCGAGCAAGCGGATCTCGATTGGGAAGTCAGCCACGAACTGCAGGGCGGGACTACGCTGGGCTTTCATTTGCGCGAGAGGCGCAAACTGATCGATCATGCCTGGGACGTGGTGGTGATGCAGGAATATTCCGTCCTCAACCCCGAGGATCCGGGGAATGCGACCGATACCGGCAGGGACGCCAGCGCGCTTGCGAAAATGTTCGAAACCGCCAATCCGAATGCGCGCGTCTATCTCATGTCGACATGGAGCAGGGCGGACCAGACCTACAAGCCGGAAGGTCACTGGTACGGACAAACCGTAGGGCAGATGGCCATCGATCTGCGCGGCGCCATGGATCGGATCGACAACCAGGCTGAACAGATCGACGGTGTCATCCCGGTAGGCGAGGCGTGGAATCGTGCAATTGCCGCAGGCATTGCCGACGACAACCCATATGATGGGCGCGACTACGGCAAGGTCGATCTATGGAGCTACGATCACTACCACGCGAGCGCCGAAGGCTCGTACCTCGAAGCTCTCGTCGTCTTCGCAACCATTACTGGTTTCGACGTGCGCGAGTTCGGTGCGAACGAACGCGCAGCCCACGAACTGGGCATCGAACCGAAAGTGGCTGCGGGCCTTCAGTCCCTGGCGATGGAACAGGTGGAACTTGAAGCTGCGCGCTGAAGCAGCGCTGCGGGATTAAGATGACGGCTATCTCCGGACGTGTTAGACGTCTGGAATGAAGGCATGGTTCGCACGGCGCTATCTCGATCTGTTAGGATCGATATACATTTATAACGAGCATCGCGGATATACCGCGCTCGACAGGGTTCTCGAAGCGGTTCGGGCAAAGCATCCTGAGGCTACAGAGCTTATCGCGGCGGTCGAGAAACACCGTGCCGACGAACGTAAACATTATACCATGTTCAAGCGCTGGTTCGAACTGCGGGGGACAATGCCCATCGCGCTGGACCGGATGTTTGGCCATATCGATCGGTTCATCGAAATCACTTTCGGCTGCACCATCGACAGCCTCGATACCCAGGCCATCATCGCCAGCGACGATCTTTTCGAACGGCTTTGCCGGGTCGTTTCACTGACGGAAAAGCGCGGCCTCAAACAGGTCGAAATCCTGCTCGATCATCCGATGGTGAAACAGGACAAGGCTCTGCACCGCATATTCGAGATCGTCCATGTGGATGAACCCGACCATTTCCTGCCTTACGACAAATGGCTTGCCGAAAATGCGCGGCGCATGCCCAATGCGTGGGAACGCGGGATCGATCGCCTGATCCATTCCGAATTGCTATTCATAAAATTGCCTCCTGTTCCTGTGGTTCCGTGCCCCTCGACTGACGGAATGGCGCGACGCCGGGGAAAGTAATCCGCGCCCGACACCACGCTCGCTGGCCGCCGCCTGAGAGTTTACAAGCCCGCATGTTCGCTCGTTTCTTCACGCGCCCTGCCGGTCGCATGCTGTTGCGTAACACCGTGGTCAGCACGGGCGTCTTCCTGCTCGGTCTGGCGGTACTCTGGGTTCTGGTCGAAAAGGCGGGAATGAATGCGGTACTGGCGACCGGGCTGAGCTTCCTCGTTGCCAATAGCATCCACTATATTTTCGGCCGAACGTGGATTTTCGCCGGATCGGATCGCAAGCTTTCTACCGGCTATGCGATATTCCTCATGAATGCCATGATCGGTCTGGCAGTGACGGTCGGACTGTTCTGGGTGCTGACAGAACTCACCCCGATGAATTATCTGGTCGCGCGCGTAATCGTGTCGGTTTTCGCTGGCTTGGCGGTTTTCGGCCTCAACGCTTCGATCAATTTCCGTCAGGTCTGACGCCATAACAAATGCCCATCCGCGCGAATTGAATTGACTTTTTGCACTGCAGCATCCAGATGTCTGCATCGAAGCGCGCTAGCCAGCGTGAAGCGGCGATGCCAAAAAGTTCATCGCCCCGGCCGCGTCTCGGTCCATATTTCCAGACTTCCCTTTTCACGCGGGTGGTTATTCAACCCCGCGACCGCGCGCTGATTTCGGCTGCGCGCCGCATATCGAATGCGAGTAAACATGACTCAGTTTTCAGATCTCGGGCTGTCGCAGCCCGTTCTCCAGGCCCTCGACTTGAAGGGTTACAACGAACCCACTCCAATTCAGGCACAGGCGATTCCGGCCGTCCTCGAAGGGCGCGACCTCATGGGCATCGCGCAGACGGGGACCGGCAAGACGGCCGCCTTCATGCTGCCCAGCATCGACCGCTTGCGCGATGCCGACCGGCAGACGCCGTTCAAATCCTGTCGTATGCTGGTGCTCGCGCCGACGCGCGAACTGGCTGGGCAGATTGCCCAGAGCGCCAAGGATTACGGCGCACTTGCCGGCCTCAAGGTGCAGAGCATCGTCGGCGGTACGTCGGTCAACAAGGACCGGAACAAGCTGCATCGCGGCACCGATATTCTCGTGGCGACGCCCGGTCGTCTGCTCGACCTGATCGATCAGAAGGCTTTCACGCTCGACAAGGTCGAAGTGCTTGTCCTCGATGAAGCCGACCAGATGCTCGATCTTGGGTTCATTCATGCGCTGCGCCGGATCAGCCAGCTCGTACCGGAAGATCGCCAGACGCTGTTCTTTTCGGCAACCATGCCGAAGCAGATTCAGGAACTGGTCGGCAAATATTGCCGCAACCCGGTCAAGGTGTCGGTCACGCCGGAAAGCACGACCGCAGAACGGATCGACCAGTATCTCTTTATGGTTCAGCAGGACGAAAAGCAGACGCTGCTCGAAATGATCCTGTCCGAACGCCATTCGGTACCCGGCAAGTTCGAACGCGTGCTGATCTTTGCCCGCACCAAGCATGGTTGCGACCGGATCGTGAAGAAGCTGTCCCAGGTCGGCATCCCGGCCAACGCTATCCACGGCAACAAGAGCCAACCGCAGCGCGAACGCGCGCTCGATGAGTTCAAGCGCGCCAAGACCCCTATTCTCGTCGCGACAGACGTTGCGGCTCGCGGCATCGATATCCCAGGCGTCAGCCACGTCCTCAATTACGAATTGCCCAATGTGCCGGAACAGTATGTCCACCGCATTGGCCGGACGGCGCGTGCGGGCAAGGACGGCATAGCCATTGCTTTTTGCGCCGAAGACGAGCGCGATTATCTGAAGGATATCCGCAAGAAGACCGACGCCGAATTCGAGCGCCTGCCGCTTCCGGACAATTTCCGTGCAGTGGTCGAAGGCGTCGGACCCACGAAGCGCGAACAGAAGCCCCGCCTGGCGAGGCCGAAAGTTCGGCCCACGGGTGATGCGGCCAAGAAGCGCAAACCGAAGGTCAAGCATCCCAACCGCGCTGGTGCACCGAAGCGGGAAGGTGCGCCGGCTGGAGGCAAGAGCAGAAGCGGCAATCGCCGCCGTCGTTCAGGCGCTCGCCAGCCGGGCTAACCCATCAGCATGTGGCCAGAGGGATATCCTGGCCACATGATGTCATCCGACTTGTCACTATCGAGCGCAACCGCATGGAACCTGCTTTCAAGCCGAAGATCACTCCGATCGATCGCATTCAGGAAAACCTGGTTGCCNGGGTGGAGCGGCGCGCNCTGAACTGGCTCTGCGCCAGAATGCCGCGGCGCGTATCTCCGGATATGCTGACGGCATTCGGGATGTTTGGCGCGCTGCTGGTCTTCACGGGCTATCTCGGCAGCAATCTGGATCCTNACTGGCTGTGGCTCTCGATCGGCGGNTATGTCGTTCACTGGCTGGGGGACTCCCTCGATGGCAGCCTCGCGCGCTNTCGNAAGATCGAACGCCCGCGTTACGGCTATTTTCTCGACCATAGCTGCGATGGTTTTGCGACCACGCTGCTGGTGGTCGGGATCGGCCTCAGTCCNTTCGTNTTGCTCGAAGTATCCNTGGTGGCGCTGGCAGGGTATCTGCTCATGTCGATCCATGCTTTTCTGTCGGTTCGCGTGCTNGGCGAACTGCGNCTNTCCTACCTCAATGCCGGACCNACGGAGATGCGGCTGATCCTGATTGCCCTGACCCTGGCAATGTACATCGCCGGGCGCGAAGCTCCCGTTCTGTGGCAACTCAATCCGTTCGATATTTTTGTGGGCGGCGTAGGCATACTGCTGGTGACGCTGTTCGTGACGCAGACAATTCAGGTCGCGAGGCGGCTGGCGGTTGAAGAGCCTCCGCTCAACTAGTTGAAAATACTTTCCCTGGTCCGACCTTGGCAAACGCCCGATGCGTCGCGATATCGCGGGCCTGCGCAACGAGGAGCCCCGCATGTCCGACAAGTACGATTTCGATCTTTTCACAATCGGCGCGGGGTCTGGGGGCGTACGCGCCAGCCGGGTAGCGGCTGCCCACGGAGCGAAGGTCGCAATCGCTGAAGAACATCGGGTCGGCGGTACCTGCGTCATCCGCGGCTGTGTTCCCAAGAAAATGCTGATCTACGGCGCGCATTTCGCCGAGGATCTGAAAGACGCACGCAATTTCGGCTGGTCTACCGAAAATGCGAAGTTCGACTGGGTAACCTTGCGAGACAACGTCTTGAACGACGTCGACCGCCTCGAAGGCGCTTATACCGAGACGCTGGAGAATAACGACGTCTCCATCTATCACGAGCGTGCCGAGATAACCGGACCTCACGAAATCACGCTCGCCAGCGGGACCAAGGTCACCGCCAAGCACATTCTCATCGCTACTGGCGCCCGCCCGCGGATGCCGGAGTGCCAGGGTGCGGAACACGCTATCAGTTCGAACGAGGCGTTCCATCTCGATGAATTGCCGAAGAAGATCATCATCGCAGGCGGCGGATACATCGCCAATGAATTTGCCGGTATCTTCAACGAGTTCGGCTGCGATGTTCACATCGTCAATCGCGGCGACAAGCTGCTGCGTAGCTATGACGAAGCGGTTCGCGACCGGCTCCTGCAGATTTCGACGATGAAGGGCATCAAGTTCCGCTTCAACACCACTTTCGAATATATCAAGCCGTGCGACGACGGCGGGTATTTCGTGAAGATGTCCGATTGCGACGAGGAGAAGGCCGATCTCGTCATGTTTGCGGTCGGCCGTATTCCGAATACCGAAGGGCTCGGTCTTGAAACTGCCGGTGTAGAGCTTGGCGACAAGGGCGAGGTCAAAGTCGACCGGTTCAGCAAGACCAATGTGGATCACATCTACGCGGTGGGCGACGTGACGGATCGCGTGCAGCTGACACCTGTCGCCATTCGCGAAGGTCAGGCTTTTGCCGACAGCGTCTTCGGGAAGGGGGACCCCGTTGCCGTGGACCACGGCTGCATCCCGAGCGCTGTTTTCAGCCATCCGCCTATCGCCGCAGTCGGCATGACCGAAGGCGAGGCGAAGAACAAACTCGGCAGCGTGAAAGTCTATCTGTCCGACTTCCGACCGATGAAGAACGTCCTCGCTGGACGTAACGAGCGTAGCCTGATGAAGATGATCTGCGACGGCGACAGCGGCAAGATCGTGGGAATTCACATGATCGCACCCGAAGCTCCGGAAATGATGCAGGCGGCGGCGATTGCGGTGAAGGCCGGTCTGACCAAGGCGGATTTCGATGCCACGACCGCGATCCATCCGACAATGGCGGAAGAACTGGTCCTGATGCGCTAGTTCAGCCGCATGAGCGACAGGTCTTCGGGCCTGACGCTCACGGCGCGCAATTCGCCAGGCCATGCGCTGCGGGTGACCAGTGCCTCTGCAGCCAGGGCCATGGCGGGGGAGGTCTGCAATCCGAAGCCGCCCTGGCCGGCGAGCCAGAAGAAATCCGGCGCGTGGCTGTCGAAGCTGGCGATGGGCAAACGGTCGGGCGTAAAGCTGCGCAGACCGGCCCATTTGCTCGCCAAGCGGGGGATCGTGAGGGTGGTCGCCTGCTCGATTTCCCAGGCGGCGCGGGCGACGTCTTCATCCTCAGGCTGGGCATCGCAGGGGGCGCTTATGCCTTCGTCCATGGGGCAGGCGAGGAGGCGTCCGGCGCCTTCGGGTTCGATGTAAAAGCCCGGGCCGACCGTTTTGGTGAAGGGCCATGTGGAGACATTTATCGGGACGTCGAACGTGATGACCGTACGGCGAAGCGGGCGGATGCCGATGGGTTTGACCTGCGCAAGTCCGGCAATCTCGTCGACCCAGGCCCCGGCGGCGTTGACGACCACTTTTGCAGCGTAGCTGGTGCCCGGCGTATCGACGATCCAGCGGGTGCCATCGTGCTGCATTCCCGTGACTGGAGCGCCGCAAGTGATCGAACCCCCATTTTGAATCAAGGCTTTACGGTGCGTTTCGAGCATGGAGTGTGCATCGAGTTTGCGGCCGTTTTCGTCGAGCAGAGCGCCGCAGATCCGGTCTTCGCGCAGAACCGGCACCAGTTCTCGCGCCTCGGATACGGAGAGGCGCCGCGCCTGCGAGGACCATTCACTATAGTGATATGCAAGTCGATCAAGCGTATGATCCTGCTGTTCGAGAGCGACGAACAGTGCCGAATGGCGCCGAGCGTTCGGTTCTTCGAGCAAGGGTATGCTGACCGCCGTCAGGGCCCGGACCAGGGCGCTGTCCATGTCGAAATGGGCGAAGGCGGCGCTACGTCCCGAAGCATGGACACCCGGAGCCGCTTCCGCTTCGCACACGACGGTTCTGCCGTGCCTTGCCAGCCGGGATGCAGCTGACAGGCCGGCAATCCCGGCGCCGATGACGAAATAATCGATCTGCAGCATGGTGCCTCGTTGCTCCTCGAAACCAATCCGCCTAGCCTCCTCGCGTGCATAACGACGGGGGACGCAGATGACAGCTACGGTACTTGTGACGGGCGGCACAGGCTATATCGGCGGAGAAGTGATCGATCGGTTGCTGGCGAGGGACTACACCGTCCACACGACGGTCAGGAACAAGGCGAAGAGCGAACCGAAATTGCGCAGCCGGTGGGCTGGCGCTGGCGAGCGCCTGAAAGTGTTTCAGGCCGACCTGCTGAGCGACGAGGGCTGGGCGGAGGCGAATGCGGGTTGCAGCGCGGTTGCCCATGTCGCCTCGCCGTTTCCCCTGCGGGTACCGAAGAACAAGGACGAACTGATCATTCCCGCTCGCGAGGGCACGCTCCGCGCACTCGAATTCGCCACTTCGGCAGGTGCCGAAAGGTTCGTGCAGACCAGCAGTGCAGCGGCGATCGCCTATGGGCAGCCGGACAAGGATCATTTCACCCATCTCGACTGGACGGATCTTACCGCAGGGGTCCCGCCCTATATCGAGAGCAAGACGGTGGCTGAACGCGCGGCGCGCGACTGGGTGGCCATCCACGCGCCGGACCTGATTTTCTGCTCGATCAATCCGGTCGCCGTTTTCGGCCCGGTCCACGACGATGATATGTCGACCAGCGTGGAAATCGTGAAGAAGCTGATCGATGGATCGATCCCGCTGATCCCGAACATGGGTATCTGCGTGACCGACGTGCGCGATGTGGCGGAAGCGCATGTCCGCGCAATCGCGGCGCCTGCGGAAAAGGTCCGCGGCGAGCGTTTTCCGACGAGCGAGAAGTTCCTCTGGATAAGCGAGATGGCCGACATCATCCGCCAGCGCGTGCCCGAGCATGCGGGCAAGGTACCACACCGCCCGATGCCGAACTGGCTGGTGCGCGTGCTGGCGCTGTTTCTGGACGAAATGAAGCAGATCAAGAGCGAACTGGGCAATGTGCGCGATGTATCCGGCAAGCATACCGAGGACGTGCTGGGCATGCGTTTCATACCGGCGGAAGAAACGCTGGAAGCCACCATCCGCAGCCTGGTGGCCAAGGGAATAGTCAAGGTTTGACCCCGTGATCGGCCCGCACCGGCATGGGACGGAATTGCCATGCTGCATTGCCACCTGCGCGGTGTCTCGCCAGAAAGCGCATGAAACGAATCGTTGACGGGGTAAATGGATGAACATGCTGGCGTCGCGCGGGCAGCTGCGCGCAAGTTTCATTCGGTGGGCGCTCTTCACCGTGCCACTTTGCGTGTTGCTTGGATTTCTGGCGGGCCGTTTGGGTAGCCCGGACACGGCATGGTTCGCTGCTCTGGAGAAGCCCGGCATTTTCCCCGAACCCAAGTGGTTCGGCATCGTGTGGACNATTCTCNACATCATGATCGGGCTCGCCGTGGCGGTAGTCGCATCGGCCTGGGGNGCCCGGGGACGCAGCACCGCGCTGTGGGTTTTCGCNATCCATTTCCTGCTCAACCTGTCGTGGAGCTANGTCTTTTTCGGCGCGCAGCANATCACCGGCGGNCTGATCGTCCTGGCGCTGATCGTGCTGACNCTGNTGGCGGTGATCGCGCTGTTCTGGCGCGTGCGCAAGCTGGCGGGGGCCCTGCTGCTGCCGTACCTCGCCTGGGTCCTGTTCGCGAGCGTGCTGAACTATCAGTTCCTCCAGCTCAATCCCGAAGCCGATGGCGGCGATGCCAATGGCGCGGTCGAACGCGTGCGCATCGGCAATTGATACGCGCGGGGTCTGCGCCTAGATAGCAGCCATGCAAAGCCAGAACCCGATGATCGCCGATTTCGTCAAACTCGCCAATTCGGCGGCCGGAACCCTTGCCGGCATGGGCCGCGAAGCGCGCGACGCTGCGCGCGAACGCGCCAAGGAAACCTTCGGCGGCATGGACTTCGTCAGCCGCGAGGAATTCGACGCGGTCAAGACGATGGCCAGCAAGGCACGCGAAGAAGCCGAGGATCTGAAGGCCCGCGTAACCGCGCTCGAAGCCCGTATCGGAAGCTGACGAGGGCCGCGGGAACCCGCTGCCAATTCAAGGTGTTGCAGTTCCAGAAAGGGGCTGCACATGTTTACCCAGCTCAATCCCCCGATACCCCTGCACGTTCTAGGGAAAGGTGACGGCTACGCTCTGGCCGTGATCGATTACGGCCAGGAGCATAATCTGATCTGGGTCACCGCCATCGACGATACGGGCGAGATCTGGTGCGCACCCAATCCGGAAATTCGCATGCAGGCCAACTGGAGCATGGGGCGCGGCAAGGGTCTGGCCGTGGCTGCATCGAAGGAAGCGCTGCGCCAGCAAGTCTCGACTTGAGCATCCGTTAGCTTAAGGCGGGGGCCATGCACCTCACCGCACCCGCCATTCTGGTCGCAGCCCGCCCGCATGGGGAAACGGCGGTGATCGCACGGATGCTGACCGAGGAGAGCGGCCTGTTTGCCGCCTATGTCGCAGGGGGACGGGGGCGGCAATTGCGCCCCGTCGTTATCCCGGGCAATCTGGTGCAGGCCGATATTCGTGCCAAGTCGGACGGCCAGTTGCCGTTCGCCCGGCTGGAACTGGTAACGAGCCGCGGGCCATGGCTGAGCGAGCCGCTGCCCGCCGCCGCCATCGCCTGGGTCACGGCGCTGACGGCCAGCGTGCTGCCCGAACGCAATGCCTATCCCGCGCTCTACGATGCGCTGGGCGGATTGCTCGATGCGATCTGTTCGGCGCAGGCGGCGCGGCAGTGGGTCGAGGCGCTGGCCGTGTACGAAGCGCTGATGCTGCGCGAACTCGGCTATGGCGGAGAACGCCCGGCGATAGCGAACCTTGGGCAGGCCTTGGAAATTCTCGACCGGCAGGAGCCCCTTATCGCACGCTACCTGCTTGCCGATACCCGCACCGACGTCCTAGCTGCACGACAACTCTTGCGGCAGCGACTGGCACGGATGGTAGAATGAAAATTGCGGTATTTGCAGGTGACGGGATCGGGCCGGAAGTAACGGCACAGGCGCTGCGCGTGCTGGACGAACTTTCCCTTCCCGGGCTGACCCTGTTCGAAGGCGATGTAGGTGCCGTCGCCTATCGTCGCCACGGCCAGCCCCTGCCGGACGAAACGCTGGAGATGGCGCGGGCGGCCGATGCCGTTCTGTTCGGAGCAGTNGGCGATTTNTCGTGCGACGATCTGNCGCGCCACCTGCGCCCCGAGCAAGCCATTCTGGGTCTGCGCAGCGAGCTGGGCCTGTTTGCCAATCTGCGCCCGGCGGCCGGTTTTCCGGGGCTGGAGCACCTGTCGTCGCTCAAGCCCGAGATTGCGCGCAGTATCGACGTGCTGGTGGTGCGCGAACTGAACGGTGACGTGTATTTCGGCGACAAGGGCGAGCGGGCGAGCGCCGGCGGCCGCGAAGGGTGGGACGCCATGTCCTATAACGAAGCCGAAGTGCGCCGCATCGCGCACACCGCCTTCCGCGCAGCGATGGGGCGGGGCAAGANNCTGACCAGCGTGGACAAGGCCAATGTGCTGGAAACCAGCCGCATCTGGCGCGAAACGGTGATCGACGTCGCCAAGGACTATCCCGAGGTCACGCTGGATCACATGTATGTCGACAATGCTGCCATGCAGATGGTGAAGGCCCCCGGGCAGTTCGACACGATCGTCACCGGCAATCTGTTCGGCGATATTCTTTCCGATCAGGCCAGTGCCTGTGTCGGATCGATCGGACTGCTGGCCAGCGCCAGCCTCGGCGAGCGCCAGACCGAATATGGCACGTTCGGCCTTTACGAGCCGATCCACGGCAGCGCGCCCGATATTGCGGGGCAGGGCAAGGCCAATCCGGTTGCCGCCGTGCTGAGCCTTGCCATGCTGCTGCGCCATTCGCTTGGCCGGGAGGACGAAGCGGTACGCGTGGAGCGCGCGGTGGAGGGTATCCTTGCCGANGGAGTATTCGGCGGAGATCTGGGCGGNAATGCCACAACCGGCGAAATTGGCGATGCCATTGTTAGCAAGCTGCTAACCATATCTTGAGGATTGCGGCATAAGCGGGTGAAGCAATGGACATGAACCCGGAAACGCAGCCTTCCATGGCCTCCACCTCCGCAGCCANNGCTCTCGAGCTGGCGATAATTCTNCCCACTCTCAACGAGCGGGACAACCTTGCCCCGCTGGTAGAGCGGATCGAAGGCGCGCTGGGCCGGTCCGGCTGGGAAGTCCTGATCGTGGACGACAATTCCGCCGACGGCACCAGTGACGAGGCGCGCCGCCTTTCCCTGTTCGATCCGCGCGTGCGGGTCATCCAGCGGATCGGTCGCCGCGGCCTGTCGAGCGCCGCGATCGAAGGTTTCTGTGCCACCGCTGCGCCCTATGTGGCGGTGATGGATGCCGATCATCAGCACGATCCCAAATTGCTGGTCGAGATGCTGGCAGCCGTGAAATCGGGCGAGGCCGATGTCGCCGTGGCCAGCCGCTTTGCCGAAGGCGCGAGCATGGCCGAATGGAACCGGCCCGACCGCGAAAAGCTTTCGAGCGTCGCCAACACGCTTGCCCGCAAATTGACCGGGGTCGATCTGTCCGACCCGATGAGCGGATTCTTCCTGCTGCGCAGCGCCACGGCGCGCGAGCTGGTNCCNGGCCTTTCGGGNATCGGNTTCAAGATCCTGCTCGACCTGCTNGCCACTTCCGAAACACCGCTCAAGGTGAAGGACTTCCCGATGAATTTCTCCGCCCGCCGTTCCGGCGAAAGCAAGCTCGACCGGGCGATCGCCCTCGATTTCCTGGCCGGTCTTTACGACAAGAGCTTCGGCCGGGTCATCCCGACGCGCTTTGCGCTGTTCGGCACGGTCGGGGTCATCGGCGTGGGCGTCCACATGGCGATCCTCTATGCCTTCATGCTGGTGGGCGGCGCGAATTTCAGCTGGAGCCAGGCGGTCGCGACCTTCGGCGCGATGACGTTCAATTTCTGGCTCAACAACTTCCTCACCTATCGCGACCGGCGCCTGAAAGAAGCGAACAAGGTCTTCTGGGGCTGGGTCAGCTTCATCGCCGCCTGTTCCATCGGCGCTTTCGCCAATGTGGCCGTGGCGACGACGCTGCACGATCGCGGGTTGCCGACGGTCGTGGCCGCGCTGGTCGGCATCGGCATCGGTTCGGTCTGGAATTATGCCCTGTCCAGCCGCTTCGTCTGGGGGCGGTACTGACCCGCGGAAGCTGAAAGACGCGCTAGCGCCAGCTTGCGAGCCAGGTCCAGACCTTGAAACTGTCGGGCTCGGCGAGCGGTGCGGCGCTGATGATCGGGTAGAACCAGGCGAACATCAGCACGCTGCCGATTACGGGCGCAAGCGCGGATTTGCGCCAGCCATTGCGCCATAGCGCATCGCAGGCCAGCGCCAGTGCGGCGAGCAGGGCCATGCTGGGCAGGCTGTAATGGTAATAGAACTGCACCGGCTTGTTGGCGAAGATCCAGAAAGCCAGGCTGACGGTGTAGACGACCACCGCGCCGAGGGCGGCCCAGTAGCGGCGCACCACGCCATGCCAGGCACACCATGCCAGGGCCGGGAGGCCGAGAATCATGGTCAGCGGGTTGCCGATCAGCATGATGCCGCGCTGCACCCCGTCCACCGGTTCATAGAGATACCAGATGGCGCGGGCATTCAGCACCCATTGTTCCCAGGTCGACTGATAGGGATGCGGCTTGAGCACGTTTTCCTGCTGCGTGAGCATGAACTGGTGGTGGAACACCAGCCCTTCGGTGATGGGGTTTTCACGAAAGAAGAAGGCCGGCAGGAAGCTGGCGGCGTAGACGGCCAGCGGAACGACGCCGAGCCATAGCGCGGCTTCGACCAGCGTCGTGCCGGGAACGGGCGCGCCGCGGCGGCTGAGGAAGAGGCGGCGGCGTCCCGCTGCTGCGCGGGCAAAGAAGAACACCAGACCCGGCAGCATGGCCACCGTGATCGCATTCCATTTGGCCCCCATGGCAAGACCCAGCGCGATGCCCGTCAGCGCCAGACGCCAGCGCCCCTGTTCCGGCTGGCGGATCGCCCCGGCGAACTGCCATGCGGCGACGCACAGGAAGGTCAGGTAGAAAATGTCCAGCATCGCGATGCGGGCATGGATGAAGAGGTGGAACCCGGTCGCCACCAGAACGCCGTAGGAAAGCGTTGCGAAACGGCTTTGCGTGCCGAACCACAGCGCGCGCATGGCGGCGAACAGGGCCAGCGTTCCGAACAGGGTCGGCAGCAGGCGCCAGCCCCAGGGATTGTCGCCGAACAGGGCGATGCCGAGCGCGATCAGTTCCTTGCCGACCAGCGGATGTTCGCGGTTGATGAATGTGCCCAGCGTCAGAAACTCGCGCGCGGCGGGCAGATAATGGACCTCGTCGAAATAGGGATGGGTGACGACGGTCAGGAACGGCAGGCAGCCCAGCAAGAAGGCGAGCGCCAGCGCGGCGCACCAGCGGATCGGGTCCTTGGGTTGCTCTGGCGCGCGGCTCATCGCCTGCTGGCTTAGAAAAGCCGCGCGCGCGCATCAAGCGTGATCAGTGGGTTGTGCGCTTCTCCAGCCAGAACAGGCGTGCGACCATGGCCAGCAGGCCGATGCTGGCGGTGAGGGCGGTGAAGAGCACCCATGGCACGATGTTCATTCCCGCTGCGCGGGCGCGGGGAACGATGAAGAACAGCGCGGTCCCGGTCGCGAACAGAAGGTCCCACCACACCTGTACGCCCCACAGGTTGGTGGTGTGGTTGGTCCAGACGAGCACCACGCCTTCCTTGAAGATGGTGATGGCGGTGTAGCCGAAGAAGGCAGCGGACAGCACTGCGGCCAGCAGGGCGCTGCCCGTCGCCTCGCGATTGGTNAGCACATGGGCNATGACNAGCAGGATGGCGACCGCGCCGCCTGCAGCGAGGANTTCATAGGACGTCATGNCAGCATCTCCNGAANGTATGTAGCGACTGCTACACTTGTAGCGATTCGTAGCGCTCGCTACAAGTNGGGAATGGCGCCCAACCGNATGTCCCGCGAAACCCTTCTGCCCATGNTGGCNGNATATGTGCTGGAGAACGGCCTTGCCGATGTCTCGCTTCGCCCGCTCGCGAAGGCGGCGGGAACGAGCGACCGGATGCTGCTCTATCATTTCGGCAGCAAGGAGGAACTGGTCGCCGGGCTGCTGGAATATCTGGCCAGCATGTATGCCGCCACGCTCGACGCGGCTTTTCCCGATGGTGCAGCGACATCGCGGCGTTCGCTGGCCGAGGCGGTTCTTAGGACCACGGCTCAACCGGACTTTGCCCCGTTCATGCGGGTGTGGTGGGACATCGTCGCAGGATGCGCGGACGGCAATGCCCACTATCTCGCCAGCGCCGGAGCGATGGGCGACAGGCTGCTGGAATGGATCGAGACGCATCTGCCGACCGACGACCCCAACCCCGTTGCGGGCGCACGAGCGGTGCTCGCGGTAATCGAAGGGGCCATGATGCTGCGGACCATCGGGCGCGGCGATATCGGTGAAGCGGGGCTTGCCGCGCTGGAATCCTAATCTGCTTGCGGGGCGGGGCCTCCGTGCTATCTCGCCGCGCTATGAAAAAGACTACTGGCATGGACCGTTCCGTCACCTCTAAATGGCGCCCCGCGACGCAGGCCGTGCGCGGCGGCACGTGGCGTAGCGAGCAGGGCGAGACCAGCGAGGCACTGTTCCTCACCAGCGGCTATACCTATGACGATGCGCAGACCGTCGCCGATCGCTTTGCCGGCGAAGCGGCTGGAATGACCTATTCGCGCCTCCAGAACCCGACCGTCGCGATGCTTGAAGAGCGTATCGCGCTGATGGAAGGGGCCGAGGCCTGCCGTGCGCAGGCGAGCGGCATGGCCGCGATGACGACTGCGCTCTTGTGCCAGGTTTCCGCTGGCGACCACGTGGTCGGCGCGCGCGCCGCNTTCGGNTCGTGCCGNTGGCTGCTCGATCACCTGTTGCCGCGCTTCGGAATCGAGACAACTGTCGTCGACAGTGCGGACGATGATGCGTGGGAAGCGGCGATCCGGCCGAACACGAAAGTGTTCTTCTTCGAGACGCCGGCGAACCCGACGCTCGACGTGGTCGATCTGGCGCATGTCTGCGGAGTTGCGCGCGCGCATGGCATTACCACCGTCGTCGACAATGCCTTTGCCACCAGCGCACTTCAGAAACCGATGGAGTTCGGCGCGGATGTGGTTGCCTATAGCGCGACAAAGCTGATGGATGGCCAGGGCAGGGTGCTGGCGGGTGCGGTATGCGGATCGCAGGAGTGGATCGACGAGGTCCTGCTGCCGTTCCAGCGAAATACCGGCCCGAACATTTCGCCTTTCAATGCCTGGGTCGTGCACAAGGGGCTGGAAACGCTCGACCTGCGCGCGCGCAGGCAGAGCGAGAATGCNGTGGAACTGGGCAAGTTCGTGGAANGCCGCGTACCCAAGATCCTGCACCCGGGGCTGTCAAGCCACCCACGCCATGAACTGGCGCAGGCGCAGATGGTCGCCACCGGGCCCATCTTCGCGCTGGACGTGGGGGATCGGGCCACAGCCTTCGCCCTTCTCGACGCGCTGGAACTGGTCGATATTTCGAACAACATCGGGGATGCACGCAGCCTCATGTGCCATCCCGCGAGCACCACCCACGCCGGCATGAGCCAGGAAGCACGCGACGAGATGGGCGTGACCGAAGGACTGCTGCGCATCAATGTCGGGCTGGAAGATGTCGAGGATATCAAGGAAGANCTCGACCGCGCNCTGGCGGNAGCGGGGCTNTAGCGTCGCCAGCGATTGCGGGTGGCGATCCGCTCNAGTTCCTCGCCCAGAGCATGGGCAGTCGTCATGGCGACGGGACAGGANGAATCGTCGGTNAGCACGCCNTGGACGTCCAGTCCCGCGCCGCCGACGAGCGCCATCAGCAGCCCTTCGTCGCGCGTCATNCCNGCTGCACANCAGGGGGCAAGNAGGATACGGCGCTGCGAAGTNCGGGCCAGATCGACAATCAGCGCCCNTGCNAGCACCAGAAGCTTGCGGAAATCCGTGCCACCGGCGTCGAGGGCTAGCATGGTCGCCCGTGCGTCATGCAGACCGTGACCTGCCATTCTTCGCAGTATCACGAGCCCCAAGGTCTGATGCCGTCGTGCGGGGAGGGGAAGCTCGAGAGCGGTCGAATCATGCGGATGGGCCATGCGATCTCCTTCGCGGCCCATAGTATGCAAATGATAATCATTCGCAAGTGACGAGTTCGAGGTTTTCCTGTTCAGGCGGTCCTGAAAGGGCGTTGAAGGGAATAGAAGCTTTGAAAGTTGGCGCTGGGATCACCGTCCGCGGCATGACCCACGGGAATTGAATCGCTGCCGAGAGATAATAAAAGAGACGTCGGTCAGAGTACCAGCAGGGCCATTCCCGCAATCGGCGCGATGAGCGCCAGATTGACGAACGAATCTCCGCANTGGTCGCGGGCCANNTGCCCGAANAATGCGATGATCATGTTCAATCCCCCGATTGCCATAGTCCGGGCTCGCCCGAACTGCTGTCCGTGCCCGTCTAGAGCCCGCCTCTTAGGAGACTGTCACGAGTCACGGTAAAACGGAATTAACCTTTCAAAGGCCCTCGGGGCAGCGTGTATCGGGGAAATTCCTGCGCACATACTTGCACAAGGGGATCAGGGCATTAGGTTGGCCATGTGATCAAGGAGCTTTTCCAGCATGCCGCAATGACCGACGGGATAACCGTTCGGGTCGCGGTGAACTTCCTGCCCGAACAATCCCGCCCAGAGGCCGGGAAATGGTTCTGGGTCTATCACATCCGTATCGAAAACGGTTCGCACGAGCGCGTCCAGCTAATCACCCGTCACTGGCGGATTACCGATGGGGCGGGCATGGTCAGCCATGTCGACGGGGAAGGCGTGGTCGGTGAAAAGCCCGTTCTCATGCCTGGTCAGAGCCACGATTATGTGTCGGGTTGCCCACTGGATACGCCGCATGGCTCGATGGAAGGGTTCTATACATTCCACGCGGAAGACGGGTCGCCGATGGAAGTGCGCATCCCGTTCTTTCCGCTCGCGGCGCCTGCCACCGCAAACTGAAGTTCATTCTTCCTCTTCGCTCAGTTCGGAAACCGCGAAGCTTCCAATTTTTATCTTCGGCTTGAGGTCCAGCCATTCGGCCAGGATTTCGAAATCGCGCGTCGCGGGATAGATTGCGAGAGCTGCGCGGCTTTCGTCCAGACGCAGGACCAGACTCTTCTTCTTGCGTTTCAGAGCGCTGGTGGTGAGCGACATCCTGCTGCCACCCCCCAATCGGCGTGCGAGGCGGAAACCCAGCCCCCAGGTTACACCCTCGCGCAAGTCGTCGTCACTGGCGAGCACGCGCAGCCTTTCGGGCAATTCGGTGCGGCCCATGCTGCCGAACAGCGCNGCGCAGATCATTGCGCGGCCCCTTGCATCCAAATCGATCCAGCGCTTGCCCAGCGACCATTCGATCGCATGGCTGTCGCGCAGATTGGGTTCCACCCGCTGCAGTGCGCCGGACAATTGCGCGGCGGCCAGGCGCAGACGTTCGTTCAGCGTTCCATCGCCGTCGGCGAGATCGACTGTCCAGGCCGCNAGTAAAGTCGCTTCGGTGATCGATGCATCGCGAGGAGCNGCATAGGCNGTCACACCCGCCAGAAGCGGGTCGGCCTGCATCTGCCCGGGTTCAAGACGTGAATAGAGCAGGCCTTCGCGCAGGCCCCAGGAAGAGAACACCAGTTCGTCCGGACCGATCTCGTCCAGCAGCGGGCAGAGCAGGGCCGCGGCATCTGGCAGATAATTGGCGCGCATCGGGCTGATGCCGGAAATGTCGATCAGCTTTTCCGGATCGGCCGCGACGAGTTCCTTCGCCAGCCTGCGGGCATCGTCGGGCAGCAGTGAAAAGCCATGCGGATCGGTCAGCGGGTAATCGATGTATCGCATGGCGTAAGCCGCAAGCGCGCGCCATGTGCCGCCGACCATATACATCGGGCCGGTGTGGGCAGCGGCCCAGCCGACCGATGCGAGCTGTTCGTGCACCGCGCTTTCGAATGCTTCCGGNCCTTCNGCGCGAAGCGCGGGCAGGCGAAGGGTGCCNAGCCTCAGGCTCGACGCTTCGCGACAATCATTGTCGGCGATCGAAACCAGTTCGAGGCTGCCCCCGCCGAGATCGGCGACGACACCCTTCGCACCGGGAAAGGCGCCCAGAGCGCCCATGGCCGAGGCGCATGCCTCTTCCTCGCCCGACAGAAGGCGTGGTGTCAGCCCGAGTTTCGCGACGGCTTGCAGGAATTCCCCGCCATTTTCCGCATCGCGGGCCGCTGCGGTTGCAACGGTCTGCACNTCTTCCACGCCGAGATCGGAAATGATGAGCGAATAGCGNGCGAGAGCAGCGAGCGCCTCGTCCCATGCTTCCTNNGGGATCCGTCCNNTATTGGAAAGGTCGCGGCCNAGGCGCGCAGCGACTTTCTCGTTCCAGACCACTTCGGGCGCACGCCCGGTCCCTTCGTAGATGACCATGCGCACCGTATTCGAACCGATGTCGATCACCGCGCGCGGCGGCTGGATCAGGCGGCGTTGCCATTTGGCCGAACGGGATTTGTTCATGTCTCTGCCCCTCCAAGGGTCAGGCGAGGGACTTCGTGATCGGTCAGGGCTGCCCCGCGGCCCGACAGCGATGGATTGGACATGAAGTACTGATGGCAGTTGAACCCGCCATCATCGGTCCGCATGCGCCGGTACTGGCCATCCGGGTCCAGCCTCCAGCTTTGTTCGGTATCGAGGATATTCGCCAGCATGACCTGCCCGAGCACCTGGTCGTGGACGGTCTTGTTAGTGATCGGGACCATCACTTCCACGCGATGTTCCAGATTGCGGCTCATCGCGTCGGCACTGGTGAGATAGACTTTCGCCTGGCGGCTGGGCAGCGTCTTGCCATTGGCNAACGCCCATACGCGCGAATGTTCGAGGAAGCGGCCGATGACCGACTTCACGCTGATATTCTCGGAAATGCCGGGAAGGCCGGCCCTGAGCGAGCAGATGCCGCGAACCACCATGCGGATTTCCACTCCGGCGCGGCTGGCCTCGTAGAGCTTGTCGATAATCGCGCGGTTGGTAATCGAATTGAGCTTCACCCAGATGCCCGCAGGCTTGCCCGCCTTGGCGTTGGCAATCTCCGCATCGATCAGTTCGTAAAGATGTTCCTGAAGGCCGATCGGCGACAGCGATATGCGTTCCAGNTGGTCGGGCTCGATATAGCCAGTGATGAAATTGAACATCTTCGCCGCGTCGCGCCCAAGCGTGGCATCGGCCGTGAAGAAGCTGAGATCGGTATAAATCTTCGCGTTCACCGGGTGATAATTGCCGGTGCCGAAGTGGCAATAGGTGCGATAGCCGTCTTCTTCGCGCCTGACGACGAGGCTGACCTTGGCGTGCGTTTTCCAGTCGGTAAATCCGTAGATGACCTGCACGCCGGCCCGCTCGAGCTCGCTAGCCCAGTGAATGTTGCGCTCTTCATCGAACCTGGCCTTGAGTTCGACCACGGCCGTCACTGCCTTACCGTTCTGGGCAGCTTCGATCAGAGCCGCGATGACCGGGGACTGGTCGCCCGCGCGATACAGCGTCTGCTTTATGGAAACCACGGCGGGATCGACCGCAGCCTGATGGAGGAAATCGACCACCACATCGAAGCTTTCGAAGGGATGGTGGATGACGATGTCCTTCTCGCGGATGGCGGCGAAGCAATCGCCGTCATGTTCGAGAATGCGTTCGGGATAGCGCGGACTGAAGGGTTCGAACTTCAGATCCGGGCGTGGCTCGCCGCAGATGGTGGCTAGATCGGCCAGGCCAAGCATCCCGTTCGTCTTGACGATCATCGCCTCTTCGACATCGAGTTGATCGCGCAGCAGCGCCTCGGACACCTCGTCGCAATCNTCGTCCAGTTCCAGCAGCACCGTCCGGCCGCGNCGCCGTCNCTGGATGGCGGTGCGGAAATAGCGNACNAGGTCTTCGGCTTCTTCTTCGACCTCGATGTCGCTGTCGCGCAGGACNCGNAANATGCCGTCGCCCAGCACCTTGAAACCGGGGAAAAGCTGGTCGGCAAAACGCGTCACCAGCTGTTCGATGCCCACATAGATCGCTTCATCGCCCGGGACACGAACGAAGCGCGGTGCGCCGCTGGGGATCAGCACCATCTCGATCAGATCGGCCTGCCGCTTCCCGCGCTTAAGACGGAAGATCACCCCGATGCCNCTGTTCGCCACGAAGGGAAACGGGTGGCTGGGATCGATCGCCTGCGGGGTGATCAGNGGNAGNATGTCGCTTTCGAAATAGCGCGCCAGCCAATTCTTGCAGTCTTTCGACAGATCGTCGATCGATGCCAGCAGGATGCCCTCCTGCGAAAGCAGATCGCGCAAGGTTTCCAGACTTGCCTGCTGGCGATCTTCCAGCGCGAGCANTTGTTCGCGGATCGCGGCNAGTTGCTGGCGCGGNCTCGACCCGTCTATGCCNAGCGTTTCGATGCCGCGNTGCACCTGCCCCTCCAGCCCGGCGATCCGNACCATCGTAAACTCGTCGAGATTGCTCGCCGAGATGGACAGGAAGCGCAGCCGCTCCAGCAGAGGATACCGCTCGTTCTCGCTTTCGGCCAGGACACGGCGATTGAAGGACAGCCAGCTCAGTTCGCGATTGGTATAGCGATCCTCGGGCGCAAGCTGCGCAAGCGCTTCGGCATCATTGGCCGCTACGCGGGAGGGGAATTCCGTACTCATCGGGCTACGAGGCGGGGGCATGGGCTTCCAATATGACGGTTGAATTACACTGTGCCCTGATGGCGGGGAAAGAAAAGGCCCTTTCTCTGCATCTTGTTTCCTGCGCCGGTCGCATTTAAGGCGCAACGCACCATGAAGCGCACCCATCTGCCCCTNAACGCCCTGCGCGTTTACGATGCCGCGGCNCGGCACCTGTCGTTCACACGCGCTGCCGACGAACTGGCAGTCACCCCGGCCGCGGTCGGCCAGCAGATCCGCGCGCTAGAGGATCACCTGGGCACCGTGTTGTTTCGTCGCACCAGCAAGGGGCTGGAACTGACACAGGAAGGCGCGGCCGGTCTGGACGCGCTGCGCGAAGGGTTTCTGAAGTTCGAAGAAAGCGTGTCTGCCATGCAGGCGGGCCAGGCTTCGGACAGTTACACGATAGCCTGCCCGCGCGAATTCTATGCGCAGTGGCTCGCACCGCGGCTGGCAAAGTTCGGGGAGGGGGATGCCGATATCCGCTTCACCTTCGTGGCGGACGAGAATGCCGATTTCACCGAAGCCAATCTCGATTGCGCCATCCGGCTGGTCGACGGGCCGGGCGACCTGCAGGGGATCGAACTGGACGAGGCTCGCCGCGTTACCGTTGCGCGTCCGGCCGAGCACGGCGGGGCGCCCGACAAATGGATCGACTGGGGCCTGCCGCTGCAGGACGGTGTCGCTGCGCATGTCACCGTCTCCAATGCCGGACAGGCGCTGTCGTCGGCCTTGGCCGGGCTGGGCAAGGCGATCCTGCCGGAACTGNTGGCNAAGGAATCGATCGATGCCGGCAGGCTGGAGGTGNTGGACGGCCCCCATACCGGGACGCGCGCGTACTGGTTNGTTGCGCCAACCCCGCAATGGCGTACTAAAAAGGTCAGATCNCTGGTCTCNTTCCTTTCGGAATAGAAAAGGGTTNCCAAATTTNAATAGATTTTCTTGCGGATGCGCANGAAAAAATCATATTTTTTCTTGGCTGGACTTTGAACTCTTTTCNCGCGNNGCGATATTCAAAAGATATTTATTTCTNTTTTGACTATTCGTCATTGTTTCGAATTTTAAGACCAGAATTAACCACGAATTCCAAGCCGGGCTTAACGCGGCAATGGCTACCCCNCAGCCACNGGGGGCTAGCCTAATGATCCGCACTTTGCGCAATCTACTGACCGATACCAANGGTAATACGCTGGCGATCTTCGCCGCGGCCCTGGTGCCGCTCGTGGCGATGATCGGTAGCGGGTTGGACCTGAGCTTTGCCTATATGGCGCGCGCCAAACTGCAGAATGCGTGCGACGCTGCAGTGCTGGCTGGGCGCCAATCTATGGATGGTAATTTCTGGAAAGAGGCCAACGAGGCGGAGGCACGGAAGTTCTTCAACTTCAATTTTCCGAACGGTACTATGGGGGCGCAATCTGTCGACTTTACCGTCGGTAAGGATCCTGAAGACAATGCCCAGATTCTTGGCGTAGCCAAGGCGAATATTCCTACTGCGCTGATGCATATCTTCGGTTTTGACCATATTCCACTTGAGGCGAATTGCGATGCAAAGCGCGACTTGGGGCATAATGATGTCGTTCTGGTGCTAGACGTGACCGGATCGATGGCAAATGCCCCCTCGAGTGGTGGGGGTACAAAGATCGCCCGCCTTCAACAGGGCGCTTTGGGCCTTTATCGGGCCCTGATGAATGAGGAAAACGGGTCGATCACCCGTTTCGGGATTGTCCCATATTCCCACACCGTAAATGTCGGTGCGTCTCTCGCCGATAGCGATATTCGCGACGAAAACGACTATGTAGGCCAATGGCAATACGCCATGTGGACCAGAGATTCTGGTTGGGCTTCTTATTATGCTGCCCGGAAGCCCTCTAGCGGCTGGGCTGATGACGACCATTACATCGACAATGGCAGCTACTATTATGCGCCTAGGTGGCGAGACCGCTATGGCTCGGACAGGGGTTATGTCCGCGCGACCGACTCTTCCTGGGGTTCCAAGAGCAATTTTCGATCGTCTGGTGGATGCATTGAAGAACGGCCGAGCTACGGCAATGCCGCCGATCCGATTGCCATCAAGACCTCTATCACGTTGAACGACGTAGATATGCGCGCCAGTGGTGACACCCAACCAGAGTTACAGTTCGGACGGTATGATCCAAATATCCAGAACCGTGAAAATCAGACCGGGTGCCCTTCGCCAGCAATTCGTTTGCGGCAGTTCGCAAGCGAGAGCTCGTTTAAAAACGATGGTGTGCTGAGAGCTACTGCCAATGTGACGGGCGGCACATACCACGACGTGGGCATGCTTTGGGGCCTGCGTTTCATATCGCAAACGGGATTTTTCAATAATACATCAAAGATAGATGATGTCGCGGTCGATCAGCACATCGTATTCATGACGGACGGTATGTTGGATACCGACAAAGGGGACGGTTCGCATAATCTCTATACGGCGCATGGTCTTGAATTCTTCCAGGACCGGACGAAGGGGACCGGAACTAATCGGGCGGCACATATCGAACGGTTCCGCTCGGCGTGTAATCTAGCGAAATCCATGGGTGTCACCGTGTGGGTAATCGCGCTCGATGTCACTGACACTGATGATGTGAGGCCTTGCGCTACCACGGCCTCGCATTTCTACACCAGTGACGGATCAGATCTCGAGGAAATCTTTGAGAATATTGGTCGGGGCATCGGCAACTTGAGGCTGACGCGATGAGGGCAACTGGCAAGTTTTTCAAGCNCCTGCNTAGCGANNATCGCGGTGCNGCGATTATCGAGTTCGCATTTGTAGCGGGGCCAATGGTGCTATTGCTGCTGGGTGGGCTGGAACTCGGTTACAACAGCTACGTGCGTTCCACCATGCAGGGGGCGCTGAACGACGCTGCGCGTAAGGCGGCAGTGGAGTTTCCGATAATCGACGTCGAGGGCGATACNGTGTCGGAGCAGGTAGAGAACATGATCCGTACAACCGTTCAACACGTCGCACCGAAGGCCGAAGTAAAAGTCACACCGAAGAGCTATTTCGACTTTTCGGACATCGGCAATCCAGAAAAGCTCATGACCGATCATAATGGTAACGGCGAATTCGATGCAGCCGACGGTGATTGCTGGGAAGATGCAAATCGCAACGGTGCATACGACACGGACGCAGGGGGTGATGGTAATGGTGGGGCGGACGATGTCGTCCTTTACACCGCTTCGGTTTCTACCCCTCGTCTCTTGCCGCTTCACGGCTTCATACCGGGGGTTGGGCCGAATTATAAACTCACGCTCAAGACAGCCGTCCGCAACCAACCATACAAGACGCAGTCGGCACCGCCCGTTATTTGTGCGGGGGCAACTTGACATGCCTGCACAAGTCAGCCTGTTTGCCCGGCTACGTAGAGAGTGCACGGGAATGGCAATGGTCGAATTTGCCTTTGCCGCCCCAATCTTTCTAACTTTGGTATTAACTGGTCTCGAGCTGTCAAATCTCGCACTCGCTCATCTTCGGGTAAGTCAGATGGCGATGACCGTTGCTGACAATGCCGGTCGTGTCACTTCGGGCATTGATGAGGCTAATATAATTGAAACTTTCACAGGTGCCCAAGCTATCGCTGAAGGCCTCGACTTCACTACCAATGGTCGAATTGTTCTTTCATCGTTGGAAAACAACGGCAAAACAGGCTCGAAGAAGGGGCAGGTGATTTCTTGGCAAAGGTGTTGGGGCAGGACTGATATCGACCCTGCTTATGGAACGGAAGGCAAGGGCAAGAACAACGCTTCGCTTAGTGATGGAATGGGCGCGGGAGCAAACAAGATCGTTGCAGCTTCTGACACCGCCGTCATGTTTGTGGAAGCGACCTACACGTACCAACCACTGGTCTCGACAGGCTTCTTCAATTCGCCGACAATTCGTTACGAAAGCGCCTTCAATGTGCGCGGTCGGCAGAACAACAAAATCAGCAACACTCAGAAGCTTGATAAAATGACTTGCTAAACAGCCAAGCTCTCAGCGTTTGCCATCGAAATACGCGAATACGTCGGCCAATCCGGGGGGATCGCGGTCTTCGCGCATCTGTTCCAAAGCCGATGCGACGTCCAGCCTGTATTCCGCTTCCGGCCCGTCCTGGGAGACGTGGTGGGCTCCCAGACGCCGGATGAAACTGCGCGCGGCCTCGTTCTCGCTCAGCACATTAGCCGAAAACGCGGTCAGCCCGCCGGCGAAGGCATCGAGCAGAAGCGTGGCGGCCAGCAATCGGCCGACGCCAAGGCCGTGATAAGCATCGACAACTGCGATCGAGAATTCAGCGATCGGATCGGCGGTGCCCGGCCGGATGGCCCGCACCACGCCCATTACCGGCTGTGAAGGATCGGTAAGGTCCAGCGCGCCCCAGGCAAGATGGCGCACTCCGTCCGCACCCAAAAGCCGCTCGATTATCCAGTTGGGCGGGCTTGCCCCTCCGGTGAAGAAACGCAGATAGCGCGAACGNGGGCTCATCCGCGCGATTCCCTCCCGCAGCCGGATTTCGTCGGCTGGGGTGACGATACGAATGCAGACAGGACGCCCATCTACGAGACTTGTCTGGATCGCAGCATCGCCGCAGCCTTTAGATATGGGAATCCCGGTGTAATCGTCGCCGGTACCGACCATCTTCATCTCCATCACGGTTCTGCATTGCTTGTTAGGCAACAGAACCCGGCCCACCCACCATGTANCGCGCGCTTTGCCGTTTCGNACCCCTTGATCCGCAGCAAGCCGATCAGAAACGCCGCATGACGCCTAAACGGCCTTGGACATAGCTGTATCCCGTCCCGACGGAACCGTTGTTCGAAGGCGTGTCGGTGTAGATAACTTCGCCGAATGTCGACCAGTTGCGATCCGTGTCGGGGCTTTGGAAACGGAATTGGGCGAAGTTCGACCGGCGCCAGTCGGTGGCTGCGTCGCGCTGCGCGCCGATGCCCCCCNCGCCGAGCAGTTCCCATCCGCCCACGAACCTGCGAAGCTGCACTACTGGAAGAACCTGTGCGTACCAGCGCGGCGAATAATAATCGAATTCACGTGGCTCGCTGTCGTGGAAATATCGGCCTCGCAATTGCAGGCTGAGCCCCCATTCAGGTTTCACCACATGCACGTAATTAGCTCGCGCATGGAGGCGCAGGTTCTCCCCGGTGAAATCCTGTATTCCTCCCAGCACTGTCACAATGTTCCGGTCATCGACGGGCAGATCGATGGCNGCCCCTACAAANGTGGAATAGATGTTTTCATCGAGCCCGCGGGGCGTTTCCACCACGTCACGTTCGATGAACAGCTCCTTGCGGAAGGGGCTCTCGTCATGAATCGATGCGGACCCGATGACGGTATGACCGTCGGTCCCCGCCAGGATGGACCAGTTCCAGTTCCCGCTGCCACCGGCGTAGCGTCCGAACACACGTTCGCGGCTTCGCGTGCCGGTGTCGGATGGATCGTACCAGGCCTTTTCCACTCGTATTCCGATACGGTCGTCATCGCCCGCATTGCGCAGATCGAAATCGATTGCCGTACGAAGAATGTCGGTGTCGTCGCTATCGGTAGATGCGAATACCTCTCCCCCCAGCGCGGGGGAAGGCTCGATGTCCTGTGCAGATGCGACACCGGGGAGGGCGGCGCTCAGGACCAGCGCGGCGATCGTCTTGTATGTGGGCGTCAGTTCCATTGTTTGCGGCCTCCTGTCAGTTCGGCGAGGTAGCCCCACACCGAAACCGGCTGCATCAGCAGCGGATAGATGAAAGCGTAGAGAAGGAAGCCGCGCAGGCTCTTCTCCATGTCGATATTGTTGCGTTTCAGCATTCTGGTCTGGATGCGGTAAATGACCACATTCCACAGCGCCGCCAGCGGCAGCACCAGAAGGGTGATCGGCCCGGCCAGCCAGAATATTCCGAGAAAGGCCAGGATCAGGCCTGGAATGAAGGCGAAGGTGAAGGTGAGATCGATGCTGACGAACAGCAGGTTCCACCAGATGAACATGGTCCGCAGCCGTGGAGCGACCAGCAGGCGCTTGTGAATTGCCAGCGCCTCGATCATGCCTCGGGCCCACCGTTTGCGCTGGTTGGACAGGCCCCTCAACGTGTCGGGTGCGTGCGTCCAGGCGACCGCATCCTCCGCATGGCCCGTCTTGTAACCCATGCGAAGTAGCGACCAGGTCAGCACGATATCCTCGCCCACCGTGTCGGGCCATCCGCAGGCTTTGAGCAGAGCAGCCTTCCGGTAGATCGAGAACGCCCCCTGCGCGACCAGCGTACCGTTATACATGCCCTGCATGCGCTTTACCGCCGCGATGCCGTGGAAATAATCCCACTGCTGCGCTCGCGTGATCCAGCTATCGTTCTGGTTTCCGACGAGCACCGCACCCGCTACGGCGGCAGTCTCGGGCGAACTGGCGTGCAGATGCTCGACCAGCGCGACAAGGCAGCCTTTCTCCAGCAGCGTATCGGCATCGATCGTTACCACCAGATCGTGCGCGGCGAGGGCCAGTCCGTCGTTCAGCACGCGTGCCTTGCCCCGGTTCTGCTTTTCACTGACGAGCAGCAGGTCGCGCCCGCTCGACCCAGCGAACAGTGCCTCGGCATCCCGCACGGCCGCGGCCGTCCCGTCAGTCGAGCCGTCGTCCAGCACCATGATCTGCAGCGCGCCGGGATAATCCAGCGCGGCGATGCTGCGCAGTGTCTCGCCGATCAGCGCTTCCTCGTTATAGGCGGCGATGAGGATGCTCAGCGCGGGCCATTGCTCNGGCGTGCGGCGCANNGCNTCNGGNCGCAGCACCAGGCTGGCCATGAGAAACGCGTTCATGAAGCCCGGCACATAGGCGACGAAAGCCAGCACGAACAACGCGGCCAGCGGGTGGGTAAGNCCGCCCAGATCGCTCAGCCAGGGCAGCGACAGCCAGATNCTGAACACGACCCANGCCAGCGCNAGAATCAGAGACAGGCCGAAGCGCCCTACGGCCCAGCGGTCTCGCCGGTGAGCCTCTTCCCGGATCCGGNCGGGTTGCCAGCCGTGCGAAAGCCGCGCTGTGCTCTCCGCCATNATGTCCCTCCGATGGTGGCAGACGATGTCACCTGGCGCGCTNTGCGCACNGGTTCCGTCGTGGATTCAAGAGTTTGTGGTTAACGGTGCGATAACCGCGCCTGCGAACCCTTCGCTAAGGTTGCGCGCGCAGGAGGACATGGCAGCCACAGGGGATGTTCCATGTTCGACACGCTCGGCGACCGCCTGATCGACGGCGNGATCGTGCTCGCCATCTTCGCGGGCAAGGCTGCNATCGCGCTTCTCGCCATCTGACACTGCGATCATTGCGGAACCTGCGCTTCGGCGCGGCCTTCGTGCAGCGCGCGTTCGGCGATTTGTTCGCCCTTGGCTTCCACGCTTTCGACCACGGATTTGAGATCGGGCGGCGGCGCTATGCGCTGGTCCTGCGTGGCTCCTTCGAGCGTGGACCAGGCGCCCCATACCAGCAGCAGGGCGGCGCCGGCGGCGAGGCCAGCCAGGGCAAAGACGCCTCCCGCCCGTGTCCGGCCGTAATCGTAGGTGCCGTCTCCGGCTTTGGCATTTTTCATCGAGCGACCCATTATCGTTCTATCGTTCGCGAGCGTTTCCTCACTTAGGTATAGATACGGATGAGCCGCNNCAGCGGATGCAACAACTCACCGGCCACTCACCACGTTTTATCTCATGTTAACCATNTTGGTTAACCNCTTGGGGGTGGCCAAAGCGTGTCGNGNCGGGCAGGGGGCGCCGCATGCAATCGGTTTCATCCCCCTGTATCGACCTGTGCCGTCTCGATGTTGCGGGAGAGCTGTGCGTTGGCTGCGGCCGCTCGCTGGAGGAGATCGCCGGCTGGCAGTCGGCCGACGATGCGGAGAAGCGCGCCATNGTCGAGCGCGCCGCNCGCCGCCTNGCCGACGGCAGCACCGCGCAGGGCTGATCCGGGCGGCCGATCCCGGNCCCGATCCTCAAGGCCCCACATCNCNTTCGCCCATGGAAAAGGCGGCAGCCGCCCATGGGACAACTGCCGCCTTGATGCTGACCGGCGGTAAGGAGCCGCCGGCTAGGCTTATCAGTTCGTGGTCGCGGTGCCGTCTTCCACGGCGTCTTCCGCGCGGTCGCTCATTTCGCCAGCAGCGTCGGCCTGTGCGTCGAGCGCTTCTTCCTTGGCTTCGTCGCCCTGTGCTTCGGCAAGGTCGGCCTGCTCTTCAAGGACGTCTTCCTGCGATTCGTACTGCTGCTCGGCCAGATCTTCCTTGGCTTCCTGCTCGCTTTCCGAGCATGCGCCCAGCGCGGTCATGGCGAATGCAGATGCGACGATTGCGGTTGTCTTGAATTTCACTTGGTTTCCCCTTGTCGTGAATCTCGAGAGCGAGAATTCGCCCCTCGGCCCCTGCTACGAACGAGATCCGCTTTGGTGCCCGCTTTATCCAAAAAAAGTTGCGCNGGCGCCTCCCCGTCCNCCGCAACCNCCNCTGTTCCGTCAGGNCCGNCCTGCGCCAGCCGGTCGGNGAAATGNCGCGACAGCGCACATTCGCGNNTATCNNTCNCNCCCTCGCANGNCGCCTCCCGGTCCTCNGNNGCCGCGGCNGGNAGACCGGCCTCCACCTCGCGCCGGATGCGCTCGTACACCGGGAGCCCGGGGCGGATATGTTCGCTATAGCGTTCGGGGCGGCGATTGCGCAGGAAGAACATCACCAGCGCCTCGTTATGCTTCACGCCATAGGTGATCAGCCCGCCATCGCGGTCGGTCTTCCATTCGGGCACACCGTCGATCGCGCGGGCGAGCGCGCAATCCTCCAGCCGCTGCACGCCGCGCTCCACCGCGGCATCCCACGCGGCGGAAAACTCCTCCGCGCCGGGCCGGTTGCGCAGCTTGTACAGCGCCTCCATGCTCGCCCCGATATGCATCGCCGCCTGGGTGACGATGCCCGTCGCCGCCAGATGCGCGATGAAGGCGCGCTGGCGCCCGGCAGTGATGGAATTGCGGCGCGCGGCCTTGTGGGGCACGGGGGTGAAGGCCAGCAGCGGATCGTTCGGCTGCGGCGGCAGGCCGATCCGCGCCACGGCAGAGGTCGCCTGCCGCGCGATCTTGCGGGTGGGCTTGGCCTTCTTTGCAGCTTGGGTCGGGGGACCTCCAGCCGCAGCGGGCGGGGGCGGGGCGGATGGCTTGGTGCGGCGGTCGATCTTGCTCATGACCACGCATAGAATGCAGATTATTCCCGTGTAGGAAAATGGTTTTTACCGGCGCACTCTAATCCCTGCGCAGCCACGCCAGCGNGCCCGCATCCATCCCCTTGAACTTGGGCCAGCCGTCGGGATCGTCCCCCAGCGGCGCGCAGAGCAAAGCCGTGCCTTCGGGCAATTGCCACTTGATCCGGTGGTAGAGCTTGGAGCGGGTGAGGGCGGAGCGGACCAGCCACAACCCGTCTTCCAGCGGATGTCCGTCGCCATGCAGATCGATCGGCTCCGCAAGCGCGGCGGCGGGATCGTGCCAGATCAGATAGAGCGTGGGTTCGTCGGCCATACAGCCTCAATGCAGCGCAGCCGCGAAAGTTCGGGAGAGCCTGCGCGACACCCCTGCGTGGAATGGTCCGGTCTGCGCGCCGCGGACCGCAAGCGCGGCTTCACGCCCGTGTTTTTGTGAATGACGGTCAGGCGAACCAGTTCAATATCAACGCCAGCACCACGAAGCCGACCAGCCCGGCGATGAAGATCGCGCGGTTGCGGCGCCTGGTCAGAATGATCTCCGCCCCGCGCGCCTTGTCGGCGTCATAATGGATGCGTTCGTCCTTGCGGTCCGATGGTGTGGGCATGGTGCTCTCCTTGCCGAACCAACGGGCGAGGGGCGGGGGGAGGTTCCGGGGGCAGTTGAGTATTCTGTTATCGGAACTCACGCATCGTCTTGGTGTCTTAATTTGGGCCGGAAGCGGACCGTCCGCTCTTGGCCTCAGATTCGGCAATATGGACATCTACGGGCCCATAAGTCGGTGCGAGACGTTGCCGTTACATGACCATACACTACACGCGCACGGGGCGCGGAAAACCCCTCCTCCTTGTCCACGGACTGGGGGCGACCTGCGGCTCGTGGGACACGATCTCGCCTGCGCTTTCTCAAGTCAGGGAGGTAATTGCCATAGACCTGCCCGGCCATGGGCAAACACCCGACGAGGCCGACAGCGGCACGTTTGACGGACTTGCGCGCAGTCTGGACAACTGGCTCGGCGCGGAGAATCTCACAGGTATGGATATGGTTGGCAGCTCGCTGGGAGCTCGCCTGGTGCTCGAGATGGCGCGGCGCGGCCAAGCGGGCGCGGTTGTCGCACTGGATCCGGGCGGCTTCTGGCAAGGGTGGGAGCGCACCTTCTTCAAAGCCACCTTAATGCCATCGGTTGCTCTGGTTCGCGCACTGCGACCGGCGCTTTCTGCCATCACCGGAAATGTCGCCGGCCGGACCGCGCTTTTGGCGCAGCTCTCTGCAAGGCCGTGGGCGCTCGACGGGGCATTCGTCGCGCGCGAATTGAAGTCATTGGCTGATACGCGCACCGTCAATTCGCTTGTGAAAGATCTCGCCAATGGCGCGATGCAGGAGGGTCCTGCGAAAACGGCTGCGCCTGTTGTCATCGGCTGGGGACGAAAGGATCGGCTGTGTCTACCGCAGCAGGCGGATCGCGCGATCAAGGCTTTCCCTGGAGCGACGCTGCACTGGTTCGAGCGTAGCGGACACTTCCCGATGTGGGATCGGCCAGAGGAGACTGTTCGCGTGATACTGGATGCAACGAGCATCTAGGAATCGAAATAAAATTGCCACTGGGTAATTAGCAAAATGAGGGCCTATGCAGGGGCTGGCCCCATTGCAAAGTCCTTTGTTGGGCCGGTTGCTGTCGGTCCGCTTTTGGCGTCTGTCACAGAGGAACCGGCTATTACGCATGCAGCAGCTTGAGACGATACGGGTAATCACTGCCGATCGGACGGCAACTCAGGTGGCATATTCACTATCAGACAGGAAAGAGCGGCCCGTTCTTCTACCGCCGAGTATCACTTGAAACGGATTCGATGGGGGACGACCGATCGTGTTTTCAATTGCGGGCCAGGAGCAGATAGCCCCACCCCGGTAGGCGAAGCTCCTGCCCTTCTCGCAGGACTACTCGCTCGGGAGTGCCGAGCCGCTCATAAGTCCCATCGGCAAGCGCGCTTGTGGGCGTGACCGTCACCGGCTTATCGCCGAAGTTGAAGAAGGCGACGACCCGGTTTTCGCCCGCCGTCCGGACCCATGCGAATACCCGCTCGGGACGGTCGGTTTCCAACTTGTGCATGCGTGCGCCCCATTGACCGTTGGCGAGCGCCGGATTGGCCTTGCGAAAGGCAATCAGGTTTTGGAGCAGATCGCCATAGGCACAATCTTCGCCGCGGCCCCAGTCGATGGGATCGCGTTCGAAGAATTCGAGCCTTTTAGCGTTGCAGGCTTCCATTCCGTTATGGATCAGCGGCAGGCCTTCGCCGGTGAAGGAAAGCACGATCATCGCATCGAGTGCGGCCCCGTAATTCTCCTGCGTCGTGCCTTCCCACGCGTTGCTGTCATGGTTCTCGATATAAGTCATGCGCATGGCCTGGCGCGGCCACAGGCTCTCGTTCTCGGCATAATAGCCGTAGAAGCTGGTCGCATCGCCCTTGCCTTTCGCGACGTTCTTCGACGTGTTGTGCCAGTCCCAAGCATAGGTCGCATCGAAGGCGGCGTAGTGAAAGGCGGCCTGCTGCACCTCGCCAAGCATGAAGACTGGCTTGATCGCGTCGAGCCGCGCCCGCGCGGTCTCCCAGAAATCGAGCGGGACGTAACCCGCCACGTCGGCGCGATATCCGTCGACGCCAAACTCGCGGACCCAATATTCCATGGCCCCGCCAACATGCTCGCGCACGCCGGGCTTGGACCAGTCGAGGTCGATGATGTCGGACCAGTCCCACCAGGGGGTCGGGCGGAAGTCGCCCTTCCAGTCTTTCTCGTACCAGTCGGGATGCTGCTTCGCGAGTTCGTTGTCCCAGGCGGTGTGGTTCGCGACGAGATCGAGGATCACCTTGAAGCCCTGTGCATGCGCGGCATCGACGAAGGCGCGAAAGTCCTCCTCAGTACCCAATTCGGGGTTCACCGCGTAATAGTCCTGCACGGAATAGGGGCTGCCAAGGGTGCCCTTGCGGTGTTCCGCGCCGATCGGGTGGATCGGCATGAGCCAGAGAATATCGACGCCCAGTTCTTTGAGGCGCGGCAGTTCCTGCATGGCAGCGGCGAAGGTTCCCTCGGCTGTGAACTGGCGGGTATTAATCTGATAAAGCACCGCGTTGCGCGCCCATTCGGGATGCGCCAGTGTCACCTTGTCTTGGGCTTCCCAACCGGTCGGCGGGGAGGTGTCGGCACGCGCGTCTGTCCCGCTTGCGAGAACGGCTAGCGCCGCGGCGGTAGCGACGAGCTTATGCATGGGATTTCTCCGAAGGGATCACGGCTTGCACGCGCTGCATGGCCAGTGCCGCGATCAGCCAGCTCGCCGCCGCGAACAGCATGCTCCACACCGGCTCGCCCGGAAAGTACGCCTGCATGATGCTGCCCATGACGGTCGCGACCAGCAGCTGCGGGACAACGACGAACACGTTGAACAGGCCCATGTATATGCCAAGCTTTGCCTGCGGAAGGTTGCTGGCGAGAATGGCGTAAGGCATGGCCAGGATGCTGGCCCACGCGATGCCGATGCCCACCTCCGCCAGCAGCAATGCCCCGGCATCGCGCACGAAGAAGAACATCAANAAGCCCGCCGCGCCAAGCGCCAGGCAAATTGAATGCGTCATGACCTGGCCGAGACGGCGGCTCATCGCCGGTAGAAGCGCAAGGGCGGCGATGGCGGCAACGCCGTTGTAGACTGTGAAGAGCACGTTCACCCAGTTTGCGCCCTCGTTGTAGGCGACGCTCGCGGTATCGGTGCTGCCGAAGACGTATTGCGTGACGATCGGCGTGGTGTTGATCCACATGATGAAAAGCGCCGACCAGCTGAAGAATTGCACCAGCGCCAGGCGTTTCATGACTTCGGGCATGCCCGAAAAGTCGCCGACGATGCTGGAAAGCATGTTGGCTGTCCGGCCCCGCTTGGCGAGTGTGATCCCGATTGCGCTCAGAAAGCCGTAGGCAACCAGCAAGGCGCCGAGCAAAAGGACTTCTTTCTCGAGCCCGAGAGCGTCGACGGCGAGGACCGCAAGCAGACCTGCAACCACCCAGAGGGTGCTGCCGACATAACTCTTGCTGGCAAGCGCGCGGACCGGCTGCGTTGGCGGATCGACCTCTCCGCTTGCAAAGGCCGCCTGCTCGTCCGGACTGTATTCCTTCGTCGTGACGATGGTCCACATGACCGCCGAGAAGAGCGCAAGGCTGCCGCCCCAGAAGCTCAACTTAACCGTATCCGGGATACCTCCGTCCGGCGCCACGTTGCTGACGCCGGCCTGTTCGAGAAGCCAGGGGAAGATCGATCCCACCACGGCACCTGCGCCGATGAAGGCTGTCTGCACCGCATAGCCGGCGGCGTGCTGATCGGCATGCAGCATGTCGCCGACAAAGGCGCGGAAGGGCTCCATCGAGATGTTGAGAGACGCATCGAGCATCCAGAGCATTGCTGCGGCGAATAACAGTGGAGCGCCGAAAGCGGGACTCAACGGCATCAGGAACAGCGCAATGGCGGACAGGATGGCCCCGGTGAGGAAATAGGGGCGGCGGCGCCCGAGGCGATTCCAGGTGCGGTCCGAAAGGTGGCCGATGATCGGCTGCACGAGCAGGCCGGTNAGCGGTGCCGCCACCCACAGTGCGGGCAGGTCGTCGATGCTCGATCCCAGNGTCTGGAAGACGCGGCTCATGTTNGAATTCTGTAGTGCGAAGCCGATCTGGATGCCGAAAAACCCGAAGCTGATATTCCACAGCCCGGCGAAATTCTGGCGCGGTTTTTCCCGCAACGCCTGCGTCATGCGAAGTCCCTCGTCCCTGGCCACGCCGGTCTTTGTGCCCGCTGCAGCATTGCTCGCGACGAACGCTGGCACGGCGCGCTGTCCGCGCCAAGTGCGTATACGAATACGCTGGCCCGCTAAGTTCTACCGCTGCTGCCGCGCACAACCAGCTTTCCAGGGAGTTTTCGCGGGGGGAGGTCGCGTCCCTCGATCTGTGCCAGCAGCGTCTCGACAAGCGCCTGCCCCGCGCCGCGAATGTCCTGCATCACCGTGGTCAACGGGGGGGTCGTGAGGCTGGCCGCGGGGATATCGTCGAAACCGACCACCGCGACGTCCTGCGGAACGCGGCGGCCGGCCTCGGCCAGAGCCCGCATTGCGCCAATGGCGATCAAGTCGCTGGCCGCGAAAATCGCATCGAATTGTGCGCCGCTGTCGAGCAGGCCTTTCGCGGCAGTCCAGCCCTCTTCTTCGGTTGTCAGCGCATCGAACTGGAGCGCCGCGTCTTTTGCGATTCCCCCGTCCTGCATTGCTTCCAGCAACCCACGGTACCGGCCGGCAAATTCCGGATAGTGGTCGTCGGCATGGCCGAGAAAAGCAATGCGCCGTCGTCCACTCTCAATCAGGTGCCGACCGGCGAGCTTGCCGGCGGTGACGTTATCCGTCCCGACCGTGACGCCGCTCGTGTCGCTCGAAACCGAACCCCAGCGCGCGAAATGCGTGCCCTGTCGGACGAGCTGCTCCATTCTTTCGCGGTATTTGGTGTAATCGCCATAGCCCAGCAGGATCAGCCCGTCGGCACGGTGGCTGTCTTGGTACTGGACGTGCCAGTCATCCTCCATGCGCTGGAACGATATCAACAGGTCTAGACCGCGGTCGGCGCAGGCCCGGGTGATCGAGCCGAGCATCGCGAGGAAGAATGGGTTGATCATGCTCTCGTCGGGAGTCGGGTCTTCGAAAAACAGCAGCGCGATCGTATTCGACCTCTGGCTACGCAATGACGAGGCGTTCTTGTCGACCGTATAATTGAGATCGCGAGCGATGGCTTCGATCCTTGCCCGGGTATTGGCGCTGACCGATTTGTCGCCGCGGAGCGCGCGGCTCACCGTGGGCTGCGATACCCCTGCGGCATAGGCGATATCGAAACTGGTCGGCCGACCCGTCGGCTTTCGACCCATCGCTCTCCTCCTCCGGGGCAGTGCTCCCATACTATTTCGCACGCGACCATAGGTACACGGAACGGGACAGGCAACTTGAAGCGCTCGGGTCCTGCGGGGATCGGCTATTTTGGCGAGGCTATGGCAAAATTGCACCAAGCCGTGTTGCGGCGCAATCACATACGTATGCTGTCTATCGCGACTTGCCGATCCCGACATATGCCAGCGCCGTACAGGTGGTTTGCACCACGCAGGACCTGTCGAGAATTGGACTGCGGCCCAGGCAACCGAGAACGGTTCCGGGCCTTTTGGGGAGAGCTTTGAAATGGCAAATCGCAACAGATTTACCGCCACCGTCAGCATGTCGGCATTTGCCGTTTCGCTGGCCGCGATGGCGACACCGGCAGTCGCGCAGGACGTCGATCCGAACGTCGATGTCGAGGCGGAAGCGGACGCCGATGCGCAATCCGACGATGTTATCATCGTTTCCGGCTTTCGCGAGTCGCTGGCGACTTCGGTCAGCACCAAGCGCAACAGCGACCTAATCCTGGAATCGGTAACGGCAGAAGACATTGGCAAACTGCCCGACGATTCCATCGGGGAATCGATCGCCCGCCTGCCTGGCGTCACTTCGCAGCGCCTCAACGGCCGCGCAAACGTCATCGCCATTCGCGGGCTCGGCCCCGACTTCTCCCAGACGCTGCTGAACGGGCGCGAACAGACCTCGACCGGCGACAACCGGGCGGTCGAATTTGACCAATACCCTTCCGAAGTCGTCAACCAAGTCAATGTTTACAAGACACCATCGGCCAGCCTTATCGGCCAGGGCCTCGTCGGGACGATCGATGTGCGTACCATCCGTCCGCTCGAGGCAGACGAACGTATCCTAGCTGTCGGTGCGAAGGGGTCCTATGCCGATCTGGGCGCGCTCAATGCCGGGTCGAAGGAATTCGGCTACCGTGTAAATGCGACCTTTGTCGACCAGTTCGCCGACGATACGCTGGGCGTGGCGCTGGCAGCCGCCTATACCGACGAGCCCTATCAACTGCAGGAATTCAACGCTTGGGGCTATGCCGGTGACGGAACGACAGGCAATCCCTTCGTGATCGGCGGTAACAAGAGCTTCGTCACCTCCACTCAACTCAAGCGCTTCGGCGTCAACGGCACGGTGCAGTTCGAAGCCAGCCCGACTTTCATGGTTACGGTCGACGGCTTCTATTCCAACTTCGACGACGATCAGTCCAAGCGCGGAATCGAACTGCCTCTGGGCTTCAACGGTGCGCCCACGAATACCACCGTGGTCGATGGCCCATTCGGCGGTTTTGCCGAGGCGGGCACGTTCGAAAACGTCGAGGGCGTGGTTCGCAATGACGTATTCCAGCGCAAGGCCGATCTTTATTCGGGCGGCATCAATCTCGACTACCAAGGCAANGACGGCTGGAATGCCTTCTTCGATTTCGGCTATTCGCGCACCGACCGTGAAGAACTCAGCATCGAAAGCTACTCGGGTACCGGTTACGGCGCCGGAGTGGGTGCGACCGATACGATCGATTTCATCTCTGGGACAGAAGGTACCAGCTTTTCACCTACGCTCGATTACAGAGATCCGAACCTGATCGTGCTGACCGATCCGCTCGGCTGGGGCGGCGACCGGATCCAGGCGGGATATTACAATGACCGTATCGTGGAAGATGAGCTGTTCCAGTATCGTCTAGGCGTGGGCAAGGAGTTGGGTGGCTTCTTCTCCAAGATCAATTTCGGCCTCGCCTATACTGATCGATCCAAGAACCTCACTCCGGACGAATTTTTCGTGTCCCCCGCAAACGGCGCGACCGAAGTGGCCATCCCGAATAGCGCGCTGCTGCGCGAGACCGACCTTGGCTATCTCGGTCTAGGCCCGATCGTCAGCTACGATGTGCGCGACCTGATCGCGGACGGCACGCTTGTGCTCGATCCCAACCCGTCGAACGACGTTCCGGCCAAGGCCTACGGCATCACCGAAAAGCTGATGACCGCATATCTGCAGCTCGATATCGAGCAGGAAATGGGCCTGGGCGTGCTGACCGGGAATGTCGGCGTGCAGGCAATCAATACCGAACAGAATTCGACCGGTGTCGCATTCGCCGATATCGATGGCGACGGCGCGGCAGACCGCGTCGATCTTTCGCTCGGCGATAATTACTGGGACGTCCTGCCCAGTGCCAACCTGTCTCTGCGCACGGATAGTGGATGGGTGTTCCGTGTGGCCGCCAGCCGCCAGATCCAGCGCCCGCAACTCGACGACCTGCGTGTCGCTATCAGCTACGGCATCAATAACAATGCGGGTGAAAGTCCGACGGGCGAAGCGCCCTTCATCAGTGGCGGCGGCGGTAATCCGCTGCTGCGCCCCTATCGTGCCAATGCTGTCGATTTGAATATAGAAAAATATTTCGCCGGGGGCGCCGGGGTGATCGCGGCGCAGGTCTTCTACAAGGATCTGGTCAGCTATATTGACGGGTCTCGCGTGATCTTCGACTACGCGCCGTTCCCGCAGCCGGCCGGGCAGACCCCGGCCACCACGATCGGTTTCCTCGATTCCGAAGTGAACACGGGCGGCGGCAATTTCTACGGCGTCGAACTGGCCGCGACGGTGCCGTTCGATGTCTTCACCGGTGCGCTCAACGGCTTCGGCGTTACCGGCGGGGCGGGCTACACGAAGACCAAGGTCGAGAATGCGAACGGCGATACCGACCAGATCCCGGGATATTCCGAATGGGTCGCCAACGGCACGCTCTATTACGATCTCAACGGCTTCAGCGCGCGCGGCAGCGTGCGGTACCGGTCCGAGTTCCTGGCCGACTTTACCGGTTTTGGAGGATCGCCGACACGCCGCCTGGCGCGAGCGGAAACCATCTTCGATGCGCAGATCGGTTACGAATTCCAGTCGGGTAGCGCGCTCGAAGGCCTTTCGCTCTACATCCAGGGCCAGAATTTGACCAATGCACCTTTCGTTTCGCAGTTTGACGTGCCCGAACCACGCGCGGTAATCGACTATCAGGAATACGGCCGCCGTTTCCTGGCCGGGTTCACGTACAAGTTCTAGTGTTTCTCCCGAAAAGGGCGGCGCGGTTCCGCGCGGCCATGCCGCCCTATCCTTTCCAAGGTTTCGCAGGCAAACGCGCCGCCACACCTTGCCGTCTCGGGAAACAGGGTTGAGCCGTGAATGACAACCGCACCTTTCGCATCCTGATCGCCGGCGGCGGGACCGCCGGCTGGATGGCGGCCGCGCTGCTGGCCCGGTTTTTGCCGCCCGACTACCGGGTCGAACTGGTCGAAAGCGAATCAATCGGCACGGTCGGCGTGGGCGAAGCGACGATCCCGCAGATCCGCTATTTCAATCAGGCGCTGGGCATCGACGAGGCCGAGTTCCTGCGCGAGACCAAAGGCAGCTTCAAGCTCGGCATCGCGTTCGATGGCTGGCGCGGTGAAGGCCATAGCTACATGCACGCGTTTGGCCCGGTCGGGCAATCGTTGGGCCTTATCGCTTTTCGCCATTACTGGCTGCGCGCCAAGGCGCTCGGCCATGCGAAGGACCTGGCGCATTATTCGCCCAACGAGATCGCCGCGCGCAATCTGCGCATGCCGGGGCCGGGCGGTGCGGACTTGCCTTACGCCTATCACTTCGACGCCTCGCTCTATGCCGCATTCCTGCGCCATTATGCCGAAACGCGGGGTGCCTTGCGCACCGAAGGTACCATCGAGCGGGTGGAGCGCGACGGCGAAACCGGAGATATTGCGGCACTCGTGCTCGATGGCGAACGCCGGCTGGAAGCCGATTTCTTCATCGACTGCACCGGCTTTCGCGCGCTGCTGATCGAGGGGGCGATGGGGGCAGGGTTCGATGACTGGTCGAATCTGCTGCCCTGCGACCGCGCTCTGGCGGTGCCTTGCGCCAGCGGCGGTGATTTCACCCCCTACACCCGCGCGATAGCGCGCAAGGCCGGCTGGCAGTGGCGCATTCCGCTGCAGCACCGGATCGGAAACGGTTACGTCTTCAGTTCGCAATTCTGCAGCGAGGCCGATGCGGCCGATACGCTACTCGCCAATCTGGACGGGAGCCCCGACGGCGACCCCGCGTCTGCTGAGCTTCACCACCGGTAAGCGGAGGCGGCAATGGGTAGGCAATTGCCTGGGACTGGGTCTGGCGGCGGGATTCATGGAGCCGCTCGAATCTACCAGTATCCACCTGGTGCAAAGCGCGCTTGCCCGGTTCCTGCGACTTCTGCCCGCCGGCAGGGCCACGCCGTCGACGATTGACCATTTCAATGCACAGGCCGATTTCGAATGGAGCCGCGTGCGGGATTTTCTCGTCCTCCATTACTGGGCTAACGGGCGCGAAGGCGAGCCCTTCTGGGATGCCATGCGCGCGCTTGGGCCGCCTGCCACCTTAAAGTGCAAGATCGACCAGTGGCGCGATACGGGCCACATCCATCGCGAGCATGAAGAACTGTTTACCGAGGTCGCCTGGTTCCAGGTTTTCGCCGGACAGGGCGTCTCGGCCAATCACTACAATCCGCTGGCCGATGCCATGGCCGAACATGACCTCCGCGATTTTCTCGCATCGCAGGAACGCCAGCTCGAGCAGGCCGCTGCCGCGATGCCGCACCACGCAGATACGCTGGGAAGGTTGATGGCCCGTCCCGCCAAAAGGAACACTGCCGCATGATCCGTTTCGTCCTCCCGCTGCTGACGCTCGGTCTTGCGTCCATCTCGCCTGCGAAGGCTCAGGACAGTGTCGGCGTAACGAACTTTCGGGATCGCCCGCCGTCCGAAGAGATCGTCTATTTCGTGCTTCCCGACCGGTTCGAGAATGGCGATCCCTCCAACGATCGGGGTGATTTCGTGGGGGACCGTCTGAAGACGGGTTACGACCCCGAGCATAAGGGGTTCTTCCATGGGGGTGACCTGAAAGGCCTGACGCAGCGGCTCGATTATCTCGATCGACTTGGCGTAACCGCCATCTGGTTTGCGCCGATTTTCCAGAACAAGCCGGTACAGGGCCCCGAAGGCAACGAGAGTGCCGGGTATCACGGCTATTGGGTAACCGATTTCACACGGCCCGACGGCCATTTCGGCTCGCGTGCCGAGTTCAAGTCCTTCGTCGATGCCGCGCATGCGCGCGGGATGAAAGTCTACATGGACATCATCACCAACCACACCGCCGACGTGATCCGCTACGCCGAGGGTGATGCGACGGATTACGTCTATCGCAGCAAGGGCGACTTTCCCTATTCGCGGCGGGGCGGCGTGGATGGCGCGACGGTAAATCCGGGTTTCATGGGCGACGAAGACCGTAGCGCAGGCAATTTCGCCAAGCTGACGGACCCATCCTATGCCTACACGCCGGTGGTCCCGGCGGATGAGGCGGAGAGCAAGGTTCCCGACTGGCTGAACGATCCGATCTACTACCACAACCGCGGCGACACGACCTTTGCCGGCGAGAGCAGCCGGTTCGGCGATTTCGCAGGTCTCGACGATCTGTTCACCGAGCACCCGCGCGTCGTCGAAGGGATGATCGAAATCTATGGTGACTGGATTCGCGATTTCGGGATCGACGGGTTCCGCGTCGACACCGCGCGGCATGTGAACCCGGAATTCTGGCAGGCCTTCGTTCCGGCCATGCTGAAAACCGCCGACGAAGCAGGTATTCCCAACTTCCATATCTTCGGCGAGGTCTACCGTGACACACCCGACAATGGGTATATCGCGCAATATACGCGGCGCGATGGCTTCCCGGCCGTGCTCGATTTCGCCTTCGCACAGGCGCTGCGCGAAACCGTGGGCCAGGGCAAAGGCACGCATGTTCTGACAGAAATGTTCGATGGCGACGTGCTGTATGAAGGCGGCGAAGAGGCCGCGCTCGCATTACCGACCTTCCTCGGCAATCATGACATGGGCCGTTTCTCGACCCTCGTGAAGGCGGATCGGCCCGAAATCGGGCAAGAGGAACTGCTCGCGCGGGTAAAGCTTGCGCATGCGATGCTGCTGACCCTGCGGGGCAGCCCGGTAATCTATTACGGAGACGAACAAGGCTTCGTCGGCGATGGTAACGATCAAGCCGCGCGCGAAGACATGTTCCCCTCCCGCACGACCAGCTACAACGACAATGACCTGATCGGCACCGATGCAACCACGGCGCAAAGCAATTTCGACGAAAGCCACCCCCTGTTCGGACTGATTGCGCAGTTTTCCGCCATCCGCCGCGCGAACCCGGCGCTTTCGCGCGGGAGGCAGGTTGTGCGGCATTACGATCAGGAACCGGGCATCTTCGCCGTCAGCCGCTTCGACCCGGACACGGGCGAGGAATATCTGGCAGCCTTCAACACGTCCGATGCAGAACGCAGCGCCAACATCGTCGTAGGCTACGATGCCCGCAGCTTCGACGAACTGGCCGGCACATGCCCGGCGAAGGTTTCCGCCCCGGGGAGCGTCGCGCTGACGCTGCCCGCCTTCGGCTGGGCCGTATGCCGCGTCTCGGAGGTTGCAGAATGAACCGCGCCGACGCATTCGAGGCTGTTGCCGCCCCGGCAACCGAGCGGCCCTGGTGGAAGGGTGCGGCAATCTACCAGATCTATCCGCGCAGCTTTCAGGATTCCAACGGTGACGGGATCGGCGATCTGCCCGGTATCACGCNGCGCTTGGGNCATGTCGCCTCGCTCGGCGTCGATGCCATCTGGATTTCGCCCTTCTTCACTTCGCCGATGAAGGACTTCGGCTACGATGTTGCAGACTATTGCGACGTCGATCCGATCTTCGGCACGCTGGCGGATTTCGACACGCTTATCGCACGCGCGCATGCGCTTGGGCTCAGGGTGCTGATCGATCAGGTCTATTCGCATACATCGGACGAGCATCCGTGGTTCGTCGAAAGCCGGTCGAGCCGGACCAGCCCGAAAGCGGACTGGTTCGTGTGGGCCGATGCCAAGCCCGATGGATCGCCGCCGTCCAACTGGCAGTCGGTCTTCGGTGGCCCCGCCTGGACCTGGGATGCACGGCGCGGTCAGTACTACCTGCACAATTTCCTGAATTCGCAGCCGCAGGTGAACATGCACAATCGCGAGGTGCAGGATGCCATGCTTGCAGCGATGCGGTTCTGGCTTGATCGCGGGGTCGATGGCTTCCGCATCGATGCGCTGAACTTCGCAATGCACGACCCGGAATTGCGCGACAATCCGCCTGCTCCGGCAACCGACAGGCCGCGCTCGCGACCGTTCGATTTCCAGCTCAAGAAGTACAACATGTCGCATCCCGACATCCCGACTTTCATCGCGCGGATCCGCGCGCTGACCGACGCTTACGACGGGATTTTCACCGTTGCCGAAGTCGGCGGGGAGGAGGCCGAGGTGGAAATGAAGGCTTTCACCCGGGGCGAGAAGCATCTCAACTCGGCCTACGGCTTCAACTTCCTCTATGCCGAAGAACTGACGCCCGGCTCGATTTGCGCCGCGCTGGCCGAATGGCCGGACGAGGAGGGTGTAGGCTGGCCGAGCTGGGCATTCGAAAACCATGATGCGCCCCGTGCCGTCAGCCGCTGGTGGAAGCCGGCCCAGCGCGCCGATGCGGCGCGGATGAAGATGATGCTCCTCGCCTGCCTGCGCGGGAACATCATCCTCTATTACGGCGAGGAACTGGGCCTGACACAGGTCGATATTCCGTTCGAACAGCTCCACGANCCNGAAGCCATTGCCAACTGGCCNCTTACGCTCAGCCGTGATGGCGCACGAACACCGATGCCCTGGGANGCATCNTCCGCACATTCGGGATTTACCGAGGGCGAACCCTGGCTGCCCGTCGGTAANGACAANGCTGCNNGTTCGGTCGAGATGCAGGAGGGNGACGATGCNTCGCTCCTCCACCATACCCGCGCAATGCTGAGCCTGCGGCGCGCAACCCCCGCACTGCATCACGGCGCAGTCGTGCGCTGCGAAACTGTCGGCGGTCTGTTCGTTATCGAACGCCGCGCACAAAACCAGACCGTTCGCTGCCTGTTCAATCTGGNGCCCNGGACGGCTGCGGCGCCCGGCGACCTTGCGACCGGATCTGTGCTGGCCGCCATCAACGGGGCGACTTCGGCCAACCTGCCCCCCCTCAGCGCCATGGTGATCGAATTATGAAATTCCTGCCCTTCCTCGCCTTCCTTGCCATGATGTTTGGCGCACCTGCGCTGGCCGAAGAAGTCGTGGCTTCGCCCGATGGCACCATCACCGTCACGGTCGATGTCAACGGCGAGGGCCGGCCTTTCTACCGCATCGACAAGGGAGGCAACGCCGTCTTCACGGAAAGCCGGCTCGGTTTCCTGCTGACCGATCAGGACAAGCTCGAACGGCGCCTCGCCATTACCGGCGCGACGCGGGCAAGCCATGACGAAACATGGGAGCAGCCGTGGGGCGAGCAACGCTTCGTTCGCGATCATCACAACGAACTGACCGTCCGGTTCGAGGAGGAGAGCGACGAAAAGCGGCGTTTCGGCGTGACCTTCCGCGTGTTCGACGATGCAGTCGCCTTTCGCTATGTCTTTGACGACCGGAGCATGGGTGAGACACTGCGGGTCGCCGATGAGCTGACCGAATTCAATCTCGCGCAGGACGGCACGGCCTGGTGGATTCCCGGTGGCGAGTGGAANCGCTACGAATATCTCTACGAAGAAACGCCGATCGACGCGGTGTCGATGGCGCACACGCCGATCACCTTCCGCATGGACGATGGCACGCATGTTGCCATTCACGAGGCTGCGCTGGTCGATTTCGCAGGGATGTGGATCAAGCGCACCACCGGGACCAATTTCCGTGCAACACTGGCGCCCACGGGNTCAGGCGCGGCACGTGNCGAGCGCGACCTGCCNTTTGCNACGCCATGGCGCACGATCCGCGTCACCGACGACGCCGCGGGCCTTGCCGAGAGCCTNGTGGAGCTCAACCTCAACGAGCCGAACAGGCTNGGTGATGTCAGCTGGTTCAAACCGCACAAATATGTCGGCGTATGGTGGTCGCTCCACCTCGAGGAGGAAACCTGGGGTTCGGGCCCGAAGCANGGNGCCACCACCGAGAACGTGAAGCGCTACATCGACTTCGCTGCGGAAAACGGGTTCAGGGGCGTGCTGGTCGAAGGCTGGAATATCGGCTGGGACGGAAACTGGTTCTTCAACGGCAGCGAATTCAGTTTCACCGAAAGCTATCCCGATTACGACTTTGAGGAACTNGCCCGCTACGCTGCCGAAAAGGGCGTGCCGATCGTNGGCCATCACGAGACCAGCGGCGACGTCGGCAACTACGAAAGCCAGCTNGAAGCCGGGCTCGACCTGATGGCCGCACGCGGGGTGAAGACAATCAAGTCCGGCTACGTCACCGACGCCTGCAACCTGCGCTACGTGCATCCGGATGGCCACGAGACGCGCGAATGCACCGAAAGCCAGGTGATGCAGCGCCACCACCTGAAAGTCGTGANNGAAGCGGCGAAGCGCAANATCGCGATNAATCCGCACGAGCCGGTCAAGGANACCGGGCTNNGGCGNACCTATCCCAACTGGGTCAGCCGCGAGGGCGCGCGGGGCATGGAATTCAACGCTTGGGGCGTTCCTGCGAACGGTCCGGACCATATTCCGACCATGGTTTTCACTCGCTTGCTGTCAGGCCCGATGGATTACACGCCGGGAATTCTCAGCCTGGAGGGCCGCGGCCAACCCCTGCAGATGACCATGGCGCGCGCNCTGGCCGAATATGTTCTGGTCTACTCCCCNATCCAGATGGNCGCCGATCTGCCCGAGCACTATGCCGAGCACAAGGATGCCTTNCAGTTCATCAAGGANGTCCCGGCCGACTGGGCCGAAAGCCGCATCCTCGANGGTGAGGTNGGNGANTACGTNGTTACCGCACGCAAGGACCGCAACAGCGCCGAATGGTATATCGGTGGCGGCACCGATGCGAGCGAGCGCTCGGTCTCGCTCTCGCTCGATTTCCTCGATCCGGGCACGTCCTATCGCGCCGAAATCTACCGCGATGCGGCAACGGCGCATTTCGAAGGACCCACCCGCTTCGATATCGTCATCGAGCAACGCGACCTGACCGCGACCGATCGCCTCGACCTGCGCATGGCTCCCGGTGGCGGTTTTGCCGTTCGGCTGGTACCGATCGAGGGGTGACAGAAAGGAAACCTCCACACGTGGTAGTGCTGGGTGGGGGCAGCGCGGGCTGGATCACCGCCTGCCTGCTGCACCACCGCTGGCATTCGCGCGGCGGAAAGGTCACCGTCGTCGAAAGCCCCGAAATCGGGATAATCGGTGTCGGAGAGGGATCGACTCCGCAGCTGAAAGCTTTCTTCGACCATCTCGGCATCGACGAAGACGACTGGATGGCCGCGTGCGATGCCACCTACAAGCTGGGTATCCGCTTTACCGGCTGGAGCGAGCGGCCGGGTTTCGAGAGCTATTTCCATCCCTTCCCGGGGCCCGTCGACCTGCATACAGAACCGGGTTTCGTGCATAATTGCAAGCTTCGCCGGCGGGGTTTCGATGTGCCCGCCCATCCCGACGACTGGTTTCTCGCCGAGGTCCTGGCGGATGACCACAGGGGTCCGCACCCGCGGGACAATTTCCCCTTCATGCCAAGTTACGGCTACCACTTCGATGCGCACAAGCTGGGGCAGTTCCTGCGCGACTGGGCGACCGAACGCGGCGTATCGCACCGGCCCCTCAGGGTGACCGATGTGGAACAGGGTGCCCAGACCGAGATCGTCGCGCTCCTCTGCGAGGACGGGACACGGATCGAGGGGGACATCTTCGTCGATTGTTCCGGATTCCGCTCGGTCCTCGCGCAACAGAAACTGGGTGCACAGTTCATTCCTTTCGGCGAGAACCTGTTTAACGATCGCGCGGTGGTTCTGCCTTCTGCGCATGGTACCCGCTTCAAGCCGCAGACCGACAGTATCGCGATGCGCGCCGGATGGCGGTGGTCGATCCCGCTGACGACGCGGGTCGGCAATGGCTACGTCTATTCATCGAAATACGTATCCGACGAAGACGCCGAAGCGGAATTGCGCGAAGCGATTGGGATGCAGGACGAGGGCGAAGCGCGTATTCTGGAGATGCGGGTTGGTCGGATCGCCGAGAGCTGGACCGGCAATTGTCTCGCTGCCGGCCTGTCGCAAGGCTTCATCGAGCCACTCGAGGCGACCGCGTTGCACATCGTCATCGCCACTGCGCTCGATTTTGCCGATGCCTACGAGAAAGGCGGCTACGGGTCAGCGCATCGCGACAGGTTCAACCAGCGCATCGCTGCCAAGTACGAAGGGATTCGGGACTACATCGTCGCGCACTACCGGCTCAACCAGCGCAGCGACACGCAATACTGGCGGGACAATGCGGCCAACGACGCGCTGTCGGACAATCTGAAAGGCATGATTACCGCCTGGTTCACTCACGATGACCTGCGCGAGGTCAACCTGCGCCAACACGATGGTAACCCGCACTATGCGAACATGAGCTGGCACGCGCTGTTCGCCGGTTACGGCACCTTCCCGCCCGAAGCGAAAATGGTGCCAACTCCCACCGGGCTGGTAACGGTAGAGGTCGATCATACGCGTAGAATGCTCTCCGCGTGTGCGACCAATTTTTTGAGGTATGCTCCCCTGTCAGACTAACCAGCCGACCAAGGCTGAAGCCGCTTTTTGATCCGCTAGATATGCGAAACGCCAATTCTGTATGACTGCTTGCGGGACTCTTTGATAGCCCCTAAAATGTCCGAAATGAGGGCGCAAAGCTGATCTTTCGGTCCGACCGTTCACCCATTCCCCATCCCAGCGGCCCCGCAACCCCTTTGCGCCCGCCTTGTAAACCCGCGCGATCCTCCCCATCTTGGGCTCAGCTACCAGTCGTGATCGACGGTCCCGAGGGCCAGTTGCCCTCCCTTCTTTCCGTTTCGCCTCCTAGCCCCGCGCACAAGCGGTCGCTGATGGGCGCCTGCGCGAAACCGAAGGACCATTCGCATGACCAGTTTCGGCAAGATCAACAGCTACGATGCCAACAAGGGCAGCGGCACCATCACCCCCGAAGAGGGCGGCGACGCGCTCGATTTCGGCAAGAACGACCTGCAGCAGCAGGCCTCTGAACCCAAGCAGGGCCAGCGGTTCGGCTACGACACCAAACAGGCCGATGGCGGCAAGACCCACGCGACCAACCTGCACCAGCAGGAGCAGGGCGAAAAGCAGGGCAAGAACGACAACGACCGCCATCGCGAGCAGGCCGAGCAGCAACAGGGCTGATCCTGCACCCGTCCGGATGCGCCGCAGGGCGCGTCCGGCCACACCTTTGCCTGCGCACTTCTCCCGCCAACCGCGAAAGGGAACCGTCATGGATCTCAACGAACTGCTCCACGAACACCAGGTCGCCGTGATGCGCGCCAGCGCGGCCGGCGACGACCGGAGCCGCGACGGGCATTTTGCCAGGGTGACGGAATATGCGGAACGGGTGCGGCAGATGCGCGAAGGCTATGCGGCGCGCGACCGCCCGGCGCAGATCGCGGGGCAGACCATCGAGGGCGAGACGATCATCTACGGCACCTACACCGCCCCGGAAGAACAGCCGCCCGCCGCGACCCCGACGGTCGATTCCTTGGAAGACGAGGGCGGGGCGCTCGACACGCCCGAACCGGCGCTGCCGGCTGGCGTCACGACGTCGCTCGTGCGCAACTATCACGTGGGCCCGCATGTCTATCAGGATCTGAACCTTGCGGTGGCCGAACATATGCGGCAACTGTCGCAGCAGGCGGCAGACGGCGCGGGCGACCCGCCGGTTGATGATTACGGCGCGGGCGATCCGCCGGTTGATGATCCTGCGCGCGATTGACGGAACTTGACCCTGTGCGCCCGTTTCACTATGTGCGCGCCCATCCGGTGTAGGAACCGCCTTGCGATTCCCATCGGGCAGATAGAGCTGAACATTGCCGGTCATGTCCCGGGGCTCCCATTTGGCGGGCCCTTTTCTATTGCAGCGAAAGCTGGGGGCAGCCGTCAAAGTAACCCGGTGGCCGTGTGGGCCGATGGGTGGAGCGTTTCAGGCTCGTGCGATCATGCCGCCCCGGTGCTTACCCGCGCCGCGCGCGCTGCAGGCACGAACCCGGCGTACCGCCCCATCAACCCTCTAGTCGCCGCCAACCAACGGTGAAGTGAGTAATCATGCCGACAATCAACCAGCTGGTCCGCAAGGGCCGCGTCCCGCAGAAGGCCAAGAGCAAGGTCCCTGCGATGGAGCAGAACCCGCAGAAGCGCGGCGTCTGCACCCGCGTCTACACGACGACCCCGAAAAAGCCGAACTCGGCTCTGCGCAAGGTTGCCAAGGTCCGCCTGACCAACCAGCGCGAAGTCATCTCCTACATCCCGGGCGAAGGCCACAACCTGCAGGAACACAGCGTCGTGCTGATCCGCGGCGGCCGTGTTCGCGACCTTCCCGGCGTTCGTTACCACGTCCTTCGCGGCGTGCTCGATACGCAGGGTGTCAAGGACCGCAAGCAGAGCCGTTCGAAATACGGCGCCAAGCGTCCGAAGTAAGGCTTTCCCTTTTTCCGTCACCCCGGACTTGTTCCGGGGCGGTGCTTCCTTCTCACGCGCACGTCGCTTTGAAGAAGAAGCACTCGCCCGGAACAGGTCCGGGCTGACCGATCAGATTTTGGAGACATTGAAATGTCACGTCGTCGTCGTCCCGAGAAGCGGGAAATCTTGCCTGATCCCAAGTTCGGTGATCAGGTCCTGTCGAAGTTCATGAACAACCTCATGTATGACGGCAAGAAAGCCGTTGCCGAAGGTATCGTCTACACCGCGCTCGACGTGGTGGAAACGAAGGCCAAGGCCAATCCGGTCGAACTGTTCCACGCAGCGCTCGACAACATCAAGCCGCAGGTCGAAGTGCGTTCGCGCCGCGTCGGCGGTGCGACGTACCAGGTCCCGGTCGAAGTTCGCCCCGAGCGTGCCCAGGCCCTGGCCATCCGCTGGCTGATCACCGCTGCGCGCGGTCGTCCGGAAACCACCATGTCGGCTCGCCTCTCGGGCGAACTCATGGATGCGGCCAACAATCGCGGCAATGCCGTCAAGAAGCGCGAAGACACGCACCGCATGGCGGACGCGAACCGCGCCTTCTCGCACTACCGCTGGTAGGGCGCCCTGCTTGAAGGACCGGGGGAGGGGGATTCCTACTCTCCCGGTCTTCAAGTGGTCACATTGATACCCATATGGGGCGCGCACCTGCGCTAACCCCGAATTCGAGGAAAACCACATGGCTCGCGAATATCCGCTGGAGCGGTACCGCAATATCGGCATCATGGCTCACATCGATGCCGGCAAGACCACCACGACCGAGCGTATCCTCTACTACACCGGCAAGTCCTACAAGATCGGCGAAGTCCACGACGGCGCCGCCACCATGGACTGGATGGAGCAGGAGCAGGAACGCGGCATCACGATTACCTCGGCTGCCACGACCACCTTCTGGTCGGCCGAAGACGGTCAGGGTCCCAAGCACCGCATCAACATCATCGACACTCCCGGACACGTCGACTTCACCATCGAAGTCGAACGCTCGCTGCGCGTCCTCGACGGCGCCGTGGCCGTGTTTGATGGAGTTGCCGGGGTGGAACCCCAATCCGAAACCGTGTGGCGCCAGGCCGACAAGTACGGCGTCCCCCGCATGTGCTTCATCAACAAGCTCGACCGCACCGGCGCCGACTTCTACTACTGCGTCCAGTCGATCATCGACCGCCTCGGCGCGACCCCGCTGGTCCTCTATCTCCCGATCGGCGCGGAAAGCGACCTCAAGGGCGTCGTCGATCTCGTGAACATGCGCGGCATCGTCTGGGAAGACGACGGCCTCGGCGCGACGTTCAACTATGTCGACATCCCCGCGGACCTCGCCGACAAGGCAGCCGAATACCGTGAAAAGCTGGTCGAAACTGCCGTCGAGCAGGACGACGATGTCATGGAACAGTACCTCGAAGGCAACGAGCCTGACGCGGCGACGCTCAAGAAGCTGATCCGCAAGGGCACCATGGCGCGCGACTTCGTGCCTGTCGTCTGCGGCTCGGCATTCAAGAACAAGGGCGTGCAGCCCCTGCTCGACGCTGTCGTCGACTACATGCCGAGCCCGCTCGACGTTCCGGCCATCAAGGGCGTGAAGCCCGACAGCGACGAAGAAGACACCCGTCCGTCGTCGGACGAGGCACCTTTCTCGGCGCTGGCCTTCAAGATNATGAACGACCCGTTCGTCGGGACGCTCACCTTCACCCGTATCTATTCGGGTCANCTCTCCAAGGGTTCGGTTCTGAACTCGGTCAAGGAGAAGAAGGAAAAGATCGGCCGCATGCTGCTGATGCACTCCAACAACCGCGAGGACATCGATGAAGCATTCGCCGGCGATATCGTCGCGATCGCAGGTCTCAAGGAAACCACCACCGGCGACACCCTGTGTGCGTCGAGCGCTCCGATCATTCTGGAACGCATGGAATTCCCCGAGCCGGTCATCGAACTGTCGGTGGAACCGAAGACCAAGGCCGACCAGGAAAAGATGGGCGTTGCGCTCAACCGCCTGGCTGCCGAGGATCCGAGCTTCCGTGTGACGACCGACCACGAAAGCGGTCAGACGATCATCAAGGGCATGGGCGAGCTTCACCTCGACATCCTCGTCGATCGCATGAAGCGCGAGTTCAAGGTCGAAGCCAACGTCGGTGCGCCGCAGGTGGCTTACCGCGAATATCTCGGCAAGCCGGTGGATGTGGACTACACCCACAAGAAGCAGTCGGGTGGTTCGGGTCAGTTCGGCCGCGTCAAGGTCAAGGTCACCCCGGGTGAGCGCGGNCAGGGCTTCGTGTTCGAAGACGAGATCAAGGGCGGTAACATTCCGAAGGAATACATCCCNGCGATCGANAAGGGTTTCCGCGAGCAGGCCGAAAGCGGCCACCTTGTCGGCTTCCCGATCATCGACTTCACCGTGACGCTTTACGACGGTGCGTACCACGACGTCGACTCGAGCGCGATCGCGTTCGAAATTGCCGGCCGCGGTGCCATGCGCGAAGTGGCGGACCGTTCGGGCATCAAGCTGCTCGAGCCGATCATGAAGGTCGAGGTCGTCACTCCCGAGGATTATCTCGGCGACGTGATCGGCGATCTCAACAGCCGTCGTGGCCAGATCCAGGGCACCGACACGCGCGGCAACGCGCAGGCCGTNGAAGCCAACGTGCCGCTGGCCAACATGTTCGGTTACGTCAACGAACTGCGCTCGTTTACTCAGGGCCGCGCCCAGTACTCGATGCAGTTCAGCCACTACGACGAAGTGCCGGCCAACGTCGCGCAGGAAGTCAAGGAGAAGCTTGCGTAAGCTAGCTTTGAGGTCTAGGGGCGGCGCCTGATTCCGCGGGCGCCGTTTCCTCCCCGCAGAAATTAAATTTTTAAGACAGAGGTTATTTAAAAATGGCGAAGGAAAAGTTCGAGCGTAACAAGCCGCACGTCAACGTCGGCACCATCGGTCACGTTGACCACGGCAAGACCACGCTGACCGCGGCAATCACCAAGGTTCAGGGTTCGGCTGTCGATTTCGCAAACATCGACAAGGCTCCCGAAGAGCGTGAGCGCGGTATCACCATTTCGACCGCTCACGTCGAATACGAAACCGACGCACGTCACTATGCCCACGTCGACTGCCCGGGCCACGCCGACTACGTCAAGAACATGATCACCGGTGCTGCCCAGATGGACGGCGCTATCCTGGTCGTGAACGCAGCCGACGGCCCGATGCCCCAGACCCGCGAGCACATCCTGCTTGCCCGTCAGGTCGGCGTTCCGGCTCTGGTCGTGTACATGAACAAGGTCGATCAGGTCGACGACGAGGAAATCCTCGAGCTCGTCGAACTGGAAGTTCGCGAACTGCTCAGCTCGTACGACTTCGACGGCGACAATATTCCGATCGTCAAGGGTTCGGCTCTGGCCGCTCTCGAAGGTCGCGATCCTGAAATCGGCGAAAACTCGATCAAGGAACTGATGGCTGCCGTCGACGAGCACATCCCGACTCCGGACCGTCCGGTCGACAAGCCGTTCCTGATGCCGATCGAAGACGTGTTCTCGATCTCGGGTCGCGGTACCGTTGTGACCGGTCGCGTCGAAACCGGCGTTGTGAACGTTGGCGACGAAGTTGAAATCGTCGGTATCAAGGACACCGCGAAGACGACCGTGACCGGCGTTGAAATGTTCCGCAAGCTGCTTGATCGCGGTGAAGCTGGCGACAACATCGGTGCCCTGATCCGCGGCGTTGCCCGTGAAGACGTCGAGCGTGGCCAGGTTCTGGCCAAGCCCGGTTCGGTCAATCCGCACACCGAGTTCAGCGCAGAAGTGTACGTCCTTTCGAAGGACGAAGGCGGCCGTCATACGCCGTTCTTCGCGAACTACCGTCCGCAGTTTTACTTCCGCACCACCGACGTCACCGGCGAAGTGATCCTTCCCGAAGGCACGGAAATGGTGATGCCTGGCGACAACGTGACGATCAGTGTCAAGCTGATCGCACCGATCGCCATGGACGAAGGTCTGCGCTTCGCAATCCGCGAAGGCGGCCGCACCGTCGGCTCGGGCGTTGTGAGCTCGATCACGAAGTAATCTTCTTCGGATCAAGTTAAATCGCGGGCCCGCTCCTCTTCAAGAGGGGCGGGCCTTCGTTTTATGAGAGGGGAGGTTGCGATCGTACCTTCCTCTCCGACCAATATTCCGTCTTCACAAATTCGACGGAATTGAGGGGTTGCCATGTGCGAGTCTCACCCGTATATGCGCGCCAAGAGACGGGGATTCGTCCCCTGAACACAACGAATTCATGAAAGGTCGCCCGTTCCGGGAAGCCGGTACCAGCGGGGCTGGCCTTTCTTTTTTGTGGATCGGAAACGGTCCATTGGCTCTTTCGCATCGGTGTAGGTAATGGAAGCTCAGAATATCCGCATTCGCCTCAAGGCGTTCGACCATCGTGTTCTCGACCAGGCAACTGGCGAAATCGCAGATACCGCACGTCGTACTGGCGCGCTTATTCGCGGCCCCATTCCCATGCCGACGCGTATCGAGAAGTTCACCGTGAACCGCGGCCCGCACATCGACAAGAAGTCGCGCGAGCAGTTCGAGGTGCGCACCTACAAGCGGCTGCTCGACATTGTGCAGCCTAACGCCCAGACCGTCGACGCGCTGATGAAGCTCGACCTTGCTGCCGGCGTGAACGTCGAAATCAAGCTGGCCTGAGCCGACTGATTTCCGTCCCCCTGCCGGACGTTAAACGGGCAGGGAAGTTTCGGGGCGCTCGATAGCCCCGCNGGTCCGGAAGGTCCGGCAAGACATCGGGATACCGCCGGTCTGTTCCNNAAGGAATTNGATCGGGTCTGCGTCCTCCGTCTCGCTACCTANGCAATATGCTGCGGTGGCACTCAGCCCGGNCGGGGCGACGTATCATGAAACGGGCTGGCAAGCACCTCGGATGGGCCGCGGTGCCTCTGTTTAGGAGTTTTACGATGCGCACTGGCGTTATCGCAAAGAAAGTCGGGATGACCCGCCTCTTCCAGGAGGACGGTCGGCATGTGCCGGTTACCGTTCTTGCGCTGGAAAACTGCCAGGTCACTGCTCACCGCACTGCCGATCGCGATGGTTACTTCGCGGTCCAGGTCGGTTCGGGCGAGGCCAAGCAAAAGAATGTGAACAAGCCGCAGCGCGAAGCTTTCGCCAAGGCTCAGGTTCCGCTGAAGATGAAGGTCGCCGAATTTCGCGTCGACACCGAAGAAGCGCTGCTTCCCGTCGGTGCCCGCATTTCGGCTGAGCACTTCATTGCTGGCCAGAAGGTCGACATCACCGGTCATACCCAGGGTAAGGGTTTTGCAGGTGCCATGAAGCGTTGGGGCTTCGGTGGTCTGCGCGCTACCCATGGTGTGTCGCTCTCGCACCGTTCGCACGGTTCGACGGGTAACCGCCAGGATCCGGGCCGCGTGTTCAAGGGTAAGAAGATGGCTGGCCATATGGGCGACCGTCAACGCACCCAGCAGAACCTCGAAATCGTTCGTACCGACGCTGATCGCGGCCTTCTCTTCGTCAAGGGCTCNGTCCCGGGTGCGAAGAATGGNTGGCTGCTGGTNAAGGANGCGGTCAAGATCGATCATGCAGAACTGCCGTTCCCGGGTGTGATGTATCGCAACCGNGACGAATTCGAACATCAGGAAGCTGATGCCGGTCTCGTCGAGAACGCTGCAGAGCATGAAGTCAGCACNGAAGTTTCCGCCGAACAGCAGGAAAAGCTGCTGAAAGAGCAGGAAGCTGGTGTCGACACCGAAACCACCACCGATACGCCCGAAGCCGATGCCGGCTCGGACGAAAACAAGGAGGGCTGATCCGTGAAGGTGAAGGTCCAGAAAATCGACGGCAAGGCGTCGGGCGACATCGAACTGAACGATGACGTGTTCGGTGTCGAACCGCGCGCAGACATCCTGCATCGCGTTGTCACCTGGCAGCTCGAAAATCGCCGTGGTACGGCTCGCCCGACCCGCGAACGCTCGGACGTTGCCCGCACCGGCAAGAAGTGGGGTCGCCAGAAGGGCGGCGGCACGGCTCGTCATGGCGATCGCGGCGCTCCGATCTTCATCGGCGGCGGTAAGGCTCACGGTGCGCGCAAGCGTGACTTCGAGCAGTCGCTGAACAAGAAGGTCCGTGCACTCGGTCTCAAGATGGCTCTGTCGACGAAGGCCAAGGACGGTCTCGTGATCGTCGACAGCCTCGAGCTGAAAGATGCCAAGACCAAGGCGCTTGTTGCTACGTTCGGCCAGAATGGCTGGAGCGGCAAGGTCCTCGTGATCGACGGCGAAAGCGTCAATGACGGTTTCAGCAAGGCTGCTCGCAACATCCCGGGCGTCAATGTGATGCCGGCGATGGGTGCCAACGTCTACGACATCCTGAAGCACGACACGCTGGTCCTCACCAAGGACGCGGTCGAAAAGCTGGAGGCCCGTTTCAATGGCTAAGAAGCAGGAAGTTGAAGCACGTCACTACGACGTCGTGCTCGCACCGCACATCACCGAGAAGGCTACGCTTGCTTCCGAGCATAACGCGGTCATCTTCAAGGTCGCCAACACCGCCACGAAGCCGCAGATCAAGGAAGCGGTCGAAGCGATCTTCGGTGTTAGCGTGATGGGCGTGAACACCATCAACATGAAGGGCAAGACCAAGCGCTGGAAGGGCAAGGCTTACAAGCGTGTCGACCAGAAGAAGGCTGTGGTCACCCTGAAGGACGGCGATTCAATCGACGTCACCAGCGGTATCTGAGGGCAGATAAGACATGGCACTCAAGAACTATAAACCTACGAGCCCGGGCCGTCGTGGCCTGATCCTCGTCGACAAGTCGGGCCTCTACAAGGGCAAGCCGGTCAAGTCGCTCGTCGAAGGCAAGCGCAAGACCGGTGGCCGCAACAACAAGGGTCACGTCACCTCGCGCGGCATGGCTGGCGGTCACAAACAGAAGTACCGTTACGTTGACTTCAAGCGTCGCAAGTGGGACGTCGAAGGCACCGTCGAGCGGCTCGAGTATGACCCGAACCGCACCGCGTTCATCGCCCTGGTCAAGTACACCGACGGTGAACTGGCTTACATCCTTGCTCCGCAGCGTCTTGCTGTCGGCGACAAGGTCGTGGCTGGCGAAAAGTGCGATACTAAGCCTGGCAACGCCATGCTGCTCGGTCAGATGCCGGTCGGCACGATCTGCCACAATGTGGAAATGAAGCCTGGCAAGGGCGGTCAGATCGCTCGTGCTGCTGGTTCGTATGTCCAGCTGGTCGGTCGCGATCGCGGCATGGTCATCGTGCGTCTCAACAGCGGCGAGCAGCGTTATCTTCGCGCCGACTGCATGGGGACCGTCGGTGCCGTTTCGAACCCGGATAACCAGAACCAGAACCTGGGCAAGGCCGGACGTCGTCGCTGGATGGGCATCAAGCCGCTGACCCGCGGTGTCGCCAAGAACCCGGTCGATCACCCGCACGGTGGTGGTGAAGGCCGCACGAGCGGTGGCCGTCATCCGGTCACTCCGTGGGGCAAGCCGACCAAGGGCGCCCGTACCCGCAAGAACAAGCAGACGGACAAGATGATCATCCGTTCGCGCCACGCGAAGAAGAAGAGGTAATCCGACATGGCTCGTTCCGTCTGGAAAGGTCCGTTCGTCGAGCTCAGCCTTCTAAAGAAGGCAGAGACCGCCCAGGACGCCGGTGGCGCCAAGCCGATCAAGACTTGGTCGCGCCGTTCCACCATCCTGCCGCAGTTCGTTGGTCTGACGTTCAACGTCTACAACGGTCACAAGTTCATCCCGGTCTCCGTTTCGGAAGAGATGGTCGGCCACAAACTCGGCGAGTTCGCACCGACGCGCACTTTCCCGGGTCATGCTGCCGACAAGAAGGGTAAGCGCTGATGAGCAAGCAGAAGGCACCCCGTCGCGTTGCCGAAAACGAGGCGCTGGCCGTCGGAACCACCATTCGTGGTTCGGCGCAGAAGCTCAACCTCGTTGCCGGTCTGATCCGCGGCAAGAAGGCCGAAGAGGCCATGAACATCCTCGCTTTCTCCAAGAAGGCGATGGCGCGTGACGCCAGCAAGGTGCTCGCTTCGGCGATCGCCAATGCGGAAAACAACCACAACCTCGATGTCGACGCGCTGGTCGTTGCCGAGGCTTCGGTAGGCAAGTCGATCACGATGAAGCGTTTCCACACCCGTGGTCGCGGCAAGTCGACGCGCATCCTGAAGCCGTTCAGCCGCCTTCGTATCGTCGTCCGCGAGCAGGAAGAGGCGTAAGATGGGCCATAAAAGCAACCCGATCGGTCTGCGCCTGCAGATCAACCGCACCTGGGACAGCCGCTGGTACGCCGAAGGGCGCGACTATGCCAAGCTGCTCAGCGAAGATGTCGAGATCCGCAAGTACATCGTGAAGAGCCTGCCGCAGGCAGCCATCTCGAAGGTCGTGATCGAACGTCCGGCCAAGCTGTGCCGCATTTCGATCTATGCCGCTCGCCCCGGTGTCATCATCGGCAAGAAGGGCGCGGACATCGAGAAGCTGCGTGCCAAGCTGTCGAAGATGACCGCAAGCGAAGTGAAGCTGAACATCGTTGAAATCCGCAAGCCGGAAATCGACGCGAAGCTCGTCGCGCAGGGCATCGCCGACCAGCTTATCCGCCGCGTGGCTTTCCGCCGTGCAATGAAGCGTGCCGTTCAGTCGGCACTGCGTCTGGGCGCCGAAGGGATCAAGATCACCTGCGGCGGCCGTCTCGGCGGCGCTGAAATCGCGCGTATCGAATGGTATCGTGAAGGCCGTGTGCCGCTTCACACCCTGCGCGCCAACATCGACTATGCGGAAGCCGAAGCGCTGACCGCCTACGGGATCATCGGCATCAAGTGCTGGATCTTCAAAGGTGAGATCATGGCGCATGACCCGACCGCTCAGGATCGCCTCATGATGGAAGCCCAGACCTCTGGCGTCCGTCCGGCTCGCTGATTGCAGGATTAGGAAAGAACCATGCTGCAACCGAAGAAAACCAAATACCGCAAGGCGTTCAAGGGCAAGATCCATGGCAACGCCAAGGGCGGCACCACGCTGAACTTCGGGTCCTATGGCCTGAAGGCGATGGAACCGGAACGGATCACCGCGCGTCAGATCGAAGCTGCGCGTCGTGCGATCACCCGCCACATCAAGCGTCAGGGCCGTCTCTGGATCCGCGTCTTCCCCGATGTGCCGGTGTCCAAGAAGCCTGCCGAAGTCCGTCAGGGTAAGGGCAAGGGTTCGATCGAATACTGGGCCGCTCGCGTGAAGCCGGGCCGTATCCTGTTCGAACTGGACGGCGTTGCCGGTCCGCTGGCCGCTGAAGCGTTCGAGCGCGCAGCCATGAAGCTGCCGATCAAGACCAAGGTTGTTGCCCGTCTGGGTGACGCATCGCACCTCGGAGGCGAATGATGGCCAAGACTGAAGACCTGCGCCAGAAGTCGGACGACCAGCTGGCCGAAGAGCTGACCACGCTGAAGCGCGAGCAGTTCAACCTCCGCTTCCAGGCGGCAACGAACCAGCTCGAGGCTCCGGCCCGCATCCGCGAGGTTCGCCGCACGATCGCCAAGATCAAGACGCTGCAGAGCGAGCGTTCGCGCTCGGCTGAAGCGAAGGCTTAAGGAGTAGACCATGCCCAAGCGTATCCTGATCGGGACCGTCACCTCCGACAAGACCGACAAGACCGTTACCGTGCTCGTCGAGCGCAAGGTGAAGCATCCCCTCTACGGGAAGATCATTCGCCGCTCGAAGAAGTACCATGCTCATGACGAGAAGAACGAGTTCACGCTCGGCGACGTCGTGCGCATCGAAGAAACCAAGCCGATCTCCAAGACCAAGACCTGGCAGGTGATCGATCGCGTTACCGCAGGCGGCACGCAGGCTGTCGAGGCTGACCTCGAAGTCGAAGCCGCAGGTAACTGAAGCAAGTTTGACGTAGGAACTGCCGGGCACTCGTCCCGGCAAGCCATTGAGAAGGAAACGGATCGATGATCCAGATGCAATCCAATCTCGACGTCGCGGACAACAGCGGCGCAAAGCGCGTCCAGTGCATCAAGGTGCTGGGTGGCTCTAAGCGCCGGACTGCCTCCGTTGGCGACGTGATCGTGGTTTCCGTGAAGGAAGCTCAACCGCGCACCAAGGTGAAGAAGGGCGATGTCCATCGCGCTGTCATCGTGCGCACGAAGAAGGACGTACGCCGCCCCGATGGCAGCGTGATCCGCTTCGACAGCAATGCCGCGGTGCTCGTGAACAAGAGCGAAGAGCCGATCGGTACCCGTATCTTTGGCCCGGTGGTTCGCGAACTTCGCGGTCGCGGGTTCATGAAGATCATCTCGCTTGCTCCGGAGGTGCTGTAATGGCTGCCGCTAAGATCAAGAAGGGTGACAGCGTCGTCGTNCTGTCCGGCAAGGACAAGGGCAAGACCGGAACCGTCGCGAAGGTCATGCCCAAGGACGGCAAGGTCGTCGTAGAAGGCGTCAACGTCGCAGCGCGTCACCGCAAGCCGACCCAGCAGAACCCGCAGGGTGGCATCGATCGCTTTGAAGCGCCGATGGCTCTCAGCAAGGTTGCGCTGGCCGATCCGAAGGATGGCAAGCCCACCCGCGTCCGTTTCGAAGAGAAGGACGGCANGAAGGTGCGCGTTGCCGTGAANTCCGGGGAGACCATCGATGGCTGATTACACGCCTCGCATGAAGCAGCGCTACGACGACGAAATCGTCAAGGCGATGACCGAGAAGTTTGGCTACAAGAACCGCCTTGAAGTTCCCAAGCTGGAAAAGATCACACTNAACATGGGTGTGGGCGAAGCCAGCCAGGACAAGAAGAAGGTTCAGACTGCAGCCGANGAAATGGCTCTGATTGCCGGGCAGAAGCCGGTAATCACGAAGGCCAAGAAATCCATCGCGCAGTTCAAACTGCGTGAAGGCATGCCGATCGGNTGCAAGGTTACCTTGCGTCGCGAACGCATGTACGAGTTCATGGATCGTCTCGTNACCGTGGCCATGCCACGTATCCGCGACTTCCGTGGCCTCAACACCAAGTCGTTCGACGGCCGTGGCAACTACGCCATGGGCCTGAAAGAACAGATCATCTTTCCCGAGATCAGCTACGACCAGATCGACAAGGTCCGGGGGATGGACATCATTGTAACCACAACGGCGAANACCGACGACGAAGCTCGCGAGCTTCTGAAGCTGTTCGGNTTCCCGTTCCCGACTGAAAAGTCGGAAGAGAAGGAGGCGGCGTGAGCCGCTAGTAGAGGAACTTAAGTCCAATGGCGAAACTGAGTTCGATCAACAAGAACGAGCGTCGTAAGAAGCTCGTCAAGCAGTATGCGGACAAGTACGCGAAGCTGAAAGCTATCGCGAACGATGAAAGCCTCGATGAAGGCGAGCGTCTTATCGCACGCCTCAAGATGGCTGAACTGCCGCGCAACGCTAACCCGACCCGGGTGCGTAACCGCTGCTCCACCACCGGCCGCCCGCGCGGCTATTACCGCAAGTTCGGCCTCAACCGCATCGAACTGCGTGACCTCGGCAACAAGGGCCTGATTCCGGGTCTGACCAAGTCGAGCTGGTGAGGTAAAGACAGATGGCTATGACCGATCCCCTGGGTGATATGCTCACCCGCATCCGCAACGGCCAGCGTGCGAAGAANGACAGCGTCCTTTCGCCCGCCAGCAAGCTGCGTGCAAACGTTCTCGAAGTNCTNCAGCGCGAAGGCTACATCCGTGGCTACAGCGAAGATTCTTCGGGCAAGCACCCNGCGCTGCGGATCGAACTGAAGTATTTCGAAGGCGAACCTGCAATCAAGCATGTCGCTCGTGTTTCCAAGCCTGGCCGTCGCGTCTATTCGGGTTCGAAAGAACTCCCGATTGTNCGTAACGGTCTNGGCATCACCATCGTCTCGACGCCGAAGGGCGTNCTTTCGGACGCNGAAGCGCGCACCGAAAANGTCGGTGGCGAAGTGCTGGCGGAGGTCTTCTGATGAGCCGCATCGGTAAAAGGCCGGTAGCGATCCCAAGCGGGGTCACTGCCAATATCGACGGTGACACGCTTAATGTGAAGGGGCCGAAGGGCACCTTGGCATTGGGACTGTCCGACCTGATCGAGTACAAGCTGGAAGATGGCGAGATTTCGGTCAAGCCTGCCAACGATACTCGCGCCGCCCGTAACCANTGGGGAATGCAGCGTACGCTGGTTTCTAACCTGGTCGAAGGNGTNACCGAAGGTTTCACCAAGGTGNTGGAAATCACCGGTGTCGGTTATCGTGCACAGGCGCAGGGCAAGAAGCTGAAGCTTCAGCTCGGCTATTCGCACGATGTCGATCTCGATGTGCCCGAAGGTCTNGANGTGAAAACGCCGGACCAGACNACCGTGGAGATTTCNGGTATCGACAAGCAGGCCGTTGGCCAGTTTGCCGCCGAGGTCCGCCGCTGGCGCAAGCCCGAACCTTACAAGGGCAAGGGNATCAAGTANCGCGGCGAGTATATCTTCCGCAAGGAAGGGAAGAAGAAGTAAGATGGCAAAGCTCTCTCTCTTTGAACGCCGCCGCCGTCGCGTCCGCACCGCGCTTCGCAACGTGTCGGGTGGCAAGCCCCGCCTGTCGGTGCACCGCACCGGCCAGCACATTTACGCGCAGATCATCGACGATGCTGCCGGCAAGACCGTTGCCGCTGCCTCGACGCTCGGCGTGAAGGGCTCGGGTGCAAATGTCGATGCCGCCAAGAAGGTTGGCAGCGACATTGCCGCTGCGGCCAAAAAGGCTGGCGTGACCACTGTCGTGTTCGATCGCGGCGGCTTCCTGTTCCATGGCCGCGTCAAGGCGCTGGCCGACGCCGCCCGTGAAGGCGGGCTGGAGTTCTGATGATGGCTGACGAAAACAAGAACGAAGAAACCGTGACCGCGGAAACGCAGAACGCGGTAACCAACGAGCAGCCGGCTGTTGCCGATACGCCGTCCGAAGCCGCAGACAATCAGTCTGCCGCTCAGGGCGACGAAGGTCAGCCTCGCCAGGGCCGCGGCCGTGGTGGCAATCGCGAAGGCGGCCGAGGCCGTGGTCGTGGTCGTCGCGACGATCGCCGCCAGCGCGAGGAAGAGGACGACGGCATCATCGAGAAGCTCGTCCACATCAACCGCGTCAGCAAGACGGTGAAGGGCGGTAAGCGCTTCGGTTTCGCTGCACTCGTCGTTGTGGGTGATGGCCAGGGCCGCGTCGGCTTCGGTAAGGGCAAGGCTCGCGAAGTACCCGAAGCGATCAGCAAGGCGACTGCCGCTGCCCGCAAGAAGATGATCCGCGTCGCTCTGAAGGAGGGCCGTACCCTTCATCACGACGGCAAGGGTCACTTCGGCGCCGGCAAGGTCACCGTGCGTACGGCACCTGCAGGTACCGGTATCATCGCCGGTGGTCCGATGCGCGCCGTGTTCGAAAGCCTCGGCGTTGCCGACGTGGTGACCAAGTCGGTCGGCACCTCGAACCCCTATAACATGATCCGCGCCACTTTCGACGCCTTGCAGGACCAGACTTCGCCGAAGTCGGTCGCGCAGCGTCGCGGCAAGAAGGTNGCAGACCTTCTTGGCCGTGGTGGCGCTTCGGAGGCAGAGGCTGAAGCCGATGCCGCCGCTATCGCGGAGTAAGTTCGATGGCTGACAAAAAGAAGACCATCAAGATCAAGCAGGTCGGTTCGCCGATCCGCCGTCCTGAAAGCCAGCGCAAGATCCTCATCGGTCTCGGGCTGAACAAGATGCACAAGATCGTCGAGCGCCAAGACACCCCCGAGGTGCGTGGCGCAATCGCTAAGATCCCGCATCTGGTGACTGTGGTCGACTGATCGACCAGGTTTAACAATTTGACGGGAGCGGCCTGCTGCGATAGCGGGCCGTTTCCATTTTTACAGCGCGAACAAAAGCGAAAGCGAGTGCACTATGAAACTTAATGAGATCCGCGACAATTCCGGCGCACGCAAGGTCCGCATCCGTGTGGGCCGTGGTATCGGTTCGGGTAAAGGCAAGACCGGCGGCCGTGGCCAGAAGGGCCAGAAAGCCCGTTCGGGTGTTGCCATCAAGGGCTTCGAAGGCGGCCAGATGCCGCTTCACATGCGCCTGCCGAAGCGCGGCTTCAACAACCCGTTCGGCAAGGACTACGCAGAAGTGAACATCGGGATGGTCCAGAAGTTCATCGACGCGAAGAAGCTCGATGAGAAGGCCGTGCTCGACCATGAGACGCTTCGCGCGGCCGGCCTGGCTCGCGGCGGCAAGGATGGCGTTCGCCTCCTTGGTAAGGGTGAGCTCAAGGCCAAGGTCAGCTTCAAGGTTGCCGGTGCATCCAAGGGTGCAATCGAGGCAGTCGAAAAGGCTGGCGGCAAGGTCGAAGTGATTGCGGCAGACAAGCCCGAACATGAAAAGAAGACTGCTCGCGCCGAAGCCAACAAGGCGAAGAAGGCAAAGTAAGCGGGAAAAATTCGGGGGGCGGGGTTCGACATTCCGCCCCCCGTTCCCTATCTAGCCTTCCTGTGCCGGGAGGGACCGGCGCCAATTCAGGATTGAACAGATTCCCATGGCATCACGCGCCGACAATATCGCGAGCAATATGAGCCTCGCCAATTTTTCCAAGGCCACCGAACTCAAGAACCGCATCTGGTTCACGATCGGTGCTTTGATCGTCTTCCGCTTTCTCAGCTTCGTTCCGCTGCCTGGCGTGAACCCGCTGATCCTGAGCGATCTCTACGATCAGACGCGCGGCGGGATTCTCGACCTCTTCAATACATTTTCTGGCGGTAGCCTTGAGCGCATGAGCCTCATCGCGCTTGGCGTGATGCCCTATATTACGGCTTCGATCGTCGTGCAGCTCGCTGCTGCATTGCATCCATCGCTTGCGGCCCTCAAGAAGGAGGGCACCGTCGGTCGGCAGAAGCTCAACCAGTACACTCGGTACGGCACGGTGTTTCTTTGTGCCATCCAGGGCTGGTTTCTAGCCTCCGGTCTGGAAAGCTTCGGTGCCCAGAGCGGCATGCAGGCAGTGGTCGATCCGGGCGTGATGTTCCGTATCGGTGCGGTCATCAGCCTGGTCGGCGGGACGATGTTCCTGCTGTGGCTGGGCGAACAGATTACCAGTCGCGGCATCGGTAACGGCGTATCGCTGATCATTATGGCAGGGATCGTGGCGCAGTTCCCGACCTTTGTATCCAACCTTGGTTCGGGGTATTCCGAGGGCTCGATCGCTACGGGCATCATCGTCGGTCTGATCGCCATGGTTGTAATCCTGATCCTCGGGATTTGCTTCATGGAGCGTGCGCAGCGCCGTCTGCTCATCCAGTATCCGAAGCGCGCAACACAGCGCGGCATGATGCAGGCTGATCGTTCGCATCTGCCGCTCAAACTCAACACCGCGGGCGTCATTCCTCCGATTTTTGCCAGTTCGCTTTTGCTGCTGCCGCTGACGATCACCCAGTTTGCCGGTAATTCGGTCGATACCGACAGTGCAGCTGGCGGCTTTCTGCAGTCGGTGTTGCAGTATCTGCAGCACGGCCAGCCACTCTATATGACGCTGTATGCGCTCGGGATTATCTTCTTCTGCTTCTTCTACACCGCGATTGTGTTCAATCCGGAAGAGACGGCTGACAATCTGAAGAAGAACGGCGGGTTCATCCCTGGCATTCGTCCCGGCAAGCGGACTGAAGAATATCTCGATTACGTTCTGACGCGTATCACGGTCATTGGCGCGATCTACCTGACGATCGTCTGNGTCNTGCCGGAATACATGATCGCACAGACNGGCGTTCCGCTGTTCCTCGGCGGTACCAGTCTGCTGATTGTCGTNAACGTGACGGTCGATACGATCAGCCAGATCCAGTCGCATCTACTGGCTCACCAGTATGGCGATCTGATCAAGAAAGCGAAGCTGAAGGGACGCCTGCGCTAAGGCACGTCAGGCGCGAAGGGGACTTTACGCAATGGATATCATCCTCCTTGGGCCCCCGGGCGCGGGTAAGGGAACACAGGCGCAGCGATTGGTGGAGCATCATGGAATGCGCCAGCTGTCGACTGGGGACATGCTCCGCGAAACCCGCAAGGCCGATAGCGAACTTGGTCGCAAGGTGTCCGACATCATGGATTCCGGCGGACTGGTATCGGATGAGATCGTATCCGCAATGATCGACGCCAAACTTGGCGAGATGGGCCCGGAGATGGGTGCCATTTTCGATGGCTACCCGCGCACGGCAGCGCAGGCCGAGCAACTGGATGAAATTCTCGCGAAGCATAATCGCCAGCTCGATCATGTGATCGAGTTGGAGGTCAATGAAGACGCTCTCGTGGAGCGGATCACCGGGCGTTACACCTGTGCCAATTGCGGCGCTGGCTATCACGACGTCTTCCATCTTCCCGCGAAGGAAGGTGTTTGNGACAAATGTGGCTNCACGGAATTCAAGCGTCGNCCGGACGACAATGAAGAGACCGTACGCACNCGCATGCAGGAATACCGTGGCAAGACAGCACCGATCCTGCCNGGATATGAAGCNCGTGGNATTGTNAGCCGTGTCGATGGNATGGCGTCGATNGAAGACGTCACGCACGCCATAGACTCGATTTTGTCCCGCTAATCCNCGGGGCGGACCTCACTTCACATTATTACGCAGCTTCTCGCCTGAAATGGCGAACGAGCCATGGTGAGCGCCGTGTTTAGCTCGCTGCCTGCGCGGGGCGCAAAATTAACCCGTACGCCATAACCTTCGAACAGATCGCGATCCCCTCCTCCGGGGTAGCCTTTCAGCTCTGCATGGCCCGCAGAGCGGGGAAACCTAACTGAGTGTACCCGTTGAGTGTGTTCGGGATCACGAGTTCACGTGATCCTGTTTGCACAAGATGGGAGATGCAATTGGCGTCCGTTTACGACCGGCATGTNGATCTGGATACGTTCATGGAAGGCGTGAAGAAGCGCAATCCAGGGCAGGAAGAGTTCGTTCAGGCNGTCCAGGAGGTCGCGCAGGACGTCTACAGTTTCATCGAGGACAAGGAAGAGTATCACGAGGCGCAAATCCTGCGCAGGATCGCGGAACCCGATCGTATCGTAAGTTTCAGGGTCTGCTGGGAGGATGACGATCAGAATGTTCGCGTCGAGCGTGGCTGGCGAGTGCAGAACAACAANGCCATCGGACCATACAAGGGTGGGATCCGCTTTCATTCGAGCGTAAACGAAAGCGTGCTCAAGTTTCTGGCTTTCGAGCAGACCTTCAAGAANTCTCTCACCGGCCTGCCTCTGGGCGGGGGTAAGGGCGGATCGAATTTCAATCCGAAAGGGAAAAGCGATCATGAGGTCATGCGCTTTTGCCAGAGTTTCATGACCGAGTTGCATCGCCACATCGGCCCTGANGTCGATGTGCCGGCGGGTGANATCGGCGTCGGNTCGCGCGAGATCGGTTACATGTTCGGCCAATACAAGCGGATNACCAATCGGTGGGAGGGTGTGCTGACCGGCAAGGCCACCGAGTATGGNGGTTCGCAAATGCGACCCGAGGCGACCGGGTATGGCGCGGTATATTTCCTGCGCAATATGCTTTCCCATGCTGATCAGGAGATCGAGGGAAAGACGGCGGTCATTTCCGGCGCGGGGAATGTCGCAATCCACGCCGCGGAAAAGCTCGTTCAACTCGGCGGGAAGGTCCTGACGTTGTCGGACAGCGGCGGCTTTATCTACGACCCCGACGGCCTTGATCAGGAAAAAATCGATTGGGTTAAGCGCCTTAAGAACGAGAGGCGCGGACGTATCAGCGAATATGCGGACGAATATCCCGAAGCGACCTATCATGAGGATGAACAGCCATGGAGCGTCGAGTGCGACGTGGCTCTGCCGTGCGCCACCCAGAACGAGCTGGATGAAAGCGCTGCAAAGTTGCTGTTGAAGAACGGTTGTATCGCCGTTTCCGAGGGGGCCAATATGCCGACCACGCTAGAAGGTGTGAAGGCATTCCACGACGCGAAGATCATGTACGGTCCTGGCAAGGCTGCAAACGCTGGTGGTGTCGCGGTCTCCGGCCTCGAGATGAGCCAGAACTCCGAACGAGTCAGCTGGAACCACGAGCGTCTGGGCGAAGAACTGGCCGAACTGATGGACGGCATTCACGACAAATGCGTCGAATTCGGTGAAGCGGACGGATATGTCGATTATGTCCGCGGGGCGAATATCGCCGGCTTCAAGAAGGTCGCAGACGCCATGCTCGCGTTCGGAGTGGTGTAAGAAACTTTGACCGTGCCGGTGGGATTGGCTAAAAGGGTTGAACTATCAGGCGGGCCGCCCATATCGGCGGCCTTGTCGTCACGTGCGCGCAGGGTGCTTGACGCTGTTGGCGAATCCTCCTAAGCGCGCGTTTCATTCGACATTGCGGTGTGTCCGGCAGGCGGTAGCTATTTGTGCGCCATCCGGACTTTTGTTTCAGGCAAGACCCGTCGATGTCGGTGTGTTTAGCGATGAGATGGGGCTGCGGCATCAGCCGTCCCTGTGGAGCATGGAGAAGTAAGTGGCTCGTATTGCCGGGGTAAATATCCCCACCAACAAGCGCGTTATTATCGCGCTCACCTATATTCACGGTATCGGCCGTTCAAAGGCCGTCGAAATCGCCGACAAGCTTGGCATTGATCACTCGCGCCGGGTTCAGGATCTTTCCGACGAGGAAGTTCTTCGCGTTCGTGAAACGATCGATGCAGACTTCACTGTCGAAGGCGACCTGCGTCGTGAAACCGCGATGAACATCAAGCGGCTCATGGACCTCAAGTCCTTCCGTGGCTTGCGTCACCGTGCCGGTCTGCCCGTTCGTGGCCAGCGCACTCACACCAACGCCCGTACCCGTAAGGGCAAGGCCAAGCCGATCGCCGGCAAGAAGAAGTAAGCCTGGGTATCCCAGCGCTTTTCCCTTCTTGAAAGAATGTAAGGAAGAATAACCATGGCACGCGAACCCGGCCGCGTTAGGCGCCGCGACAAAAAGAACATTTCGAGCGGCGTTGCGCATATCAACGCCAGCTTCAACAACACCATGATCACCATCACCGATGCGCAGGGCAACGCGATTAGCTGGTCCAGCGCAGGCATGATGGGTTTCAAGGGTAGCCGCAAGTCGACTCCCTATGCTGCCCAGGTCGCCGCCGACGATGCGGGCCGCAAGGCTGCCGAGCATGGTGTGCGCACGCTGGAAGTCGAAGTGAAGGGCCCGGGTTCGGGCCGTGAAAGTGCGCTGCGCGGTCTCGCTGCAGTCGGTTTTACCATCACGTCGATCCGCGACGTGACGCCGATCCCGCATAACGGGGTTCGCCCGTCCAAGCGTCGTCGCGTCTGATCCGTACCTGCCTGGCGGCTCGCTAGCGGGCCGCCGACACACCCTCACGGACCGGACGCTCTAATCGAAGAGCGCCGGTCCTGCCCGCATCCGAACCAGGGGATTTTCATGTCCGTCAATATTAAGAACTGGCAGGAACTCAAGAAACCCAGCGTCCTTGACATCAAGGATACCGGCGACAAGGCCCGCAAGGTTACCTTCGTGGCCGAACCGCTCGAACGTGGCTTCGGCCTAACGCTCGGCAATGCGCTGCGCCGCGTGCTTCTCAGCTCGCTTCAGGGCGCTGCGATCACCTCGATCAAGATCGAGAACGTCCTTCACGAATTCAGCTCGCTCGCTGGCGTGCGCGAAGACGTTACCGACATCGTCCTCAACGTGAAGCAGATCGCGCTGAAGATGGAAGGCGAGGGCATGAAGCGCCTGCAGCTTTCCGCAACCGGCCCCGGCGAAGTCAAAGCCGGCGACATTGCTGTTTCCGGCGATATCGAAGTGATGAACAAGGATCTCGTGATCTGTCACCTCGACGAAGGTGCGACGCTCAACATGGAACTGACGGCGGACACCGGTAAGGGTTACCGCCCTGCCGTGATGAACCGTCCCGTGGACGCGCCGATCGGTCTGATCCCTGTCGACAGCCTGTATTCGCCGGTTCGCCAGGTGAGCTACAAGGTCGAGAACGCCCGCGTCGGGCAGGAACTCGATTACGACAAGCTTTCGCTGACGATCGAAACCGACGGCACAGTCACTCCGGAAGATGCAGTGGCATATGCTGCGCGCATTCTTCAGGACCAGTTGACGCTGTTCGTCCACTTCGAAGACGGCATCCCGCAGCCGACTTCGGCGATGATCGGTCAGGCAGCCGAACCTCAGGAAAGCGACACCAACCAGCTTAATCGTTATCTTCTCAAGAAGGTCGACGAGCTGGAACTGTCGGTCCGTTCGGCAAACTGCCTCAAGAACGACAATATCATCTATATCGGCGACCTGGTTCAGAAAACCGAAGCCGAGATGCTCCGTACGCCGAACTTCGGCCGCAAGTCGCTCAACGAGATCAAGGAAGTGCTCTCGTCGATGGGTCTGCGCCTCGGCATGGACATCCCTGGCTGGCCGCCAGAAAACATCGAGGAAATGGCCAAGAAGCTCGAACAAGAGCTGCTGGGCTGACACCTCGCGTGGGGCATGGGCCGGACCCCTCAATCCGGCCCGTATCGGGCTACCTAGAACGGGCCCCCTACGAACGAAGGAAGAACTGAAATGCGTCACAAGATTTCTGGCCGCAAGCTCCAGCGCAAGACTGGCCACCGTAATGCGATGTTCCGCAACATGGCGGCCGCTCTGATCAAGCACGAGCAGATCATGACCACGCTGCCCAAGGCGAAGGAAATGCGTCCCTACATCGAGAAGCTGATCACGCTGGCAAAGCGTGGCGGCCTTTCGAACCGCCGTCTTGCGATGAGCCGTCTGCAGGACGAAACGCAGCTCAAGAAGCTGTTCGACGTTCTGGCGGAACGCTATTCGGATCGTGAAGGCGGATATACCCGGATCATCAAGGCTGGCTATCGCGGCAGCGACGCCGCCCAGATGGCTGTGATCGAATTCGTCGAGCGTGACGAAGACGCAAAGGGCCAGGATTCGGGTCCGGTTGAAAGCGAAGAAGAATTCGAAGACGCGTAAGGCGCACTTCGAATTACGAGACAAGCGGGGCCGGGAGGGAAACTTCCCGGCTCTTTTGTTTTGCACGCGCCTTCAGCCGTGCCACAAGGCGGGGATGATCAGACATGCCCTCGCAGCAACCGCACTTCTCGCCGCCACCTCGCTTGCCGCCCAGTCGACGACGCAGGATGAACTCGACGCTCGCTATGATCATGCGCTGGCCGCCGGGTACAAGGCGCTGTTCATATGCAGCGCGCTGAGTGGTGATGCGGCGCATCTGCAGCGCAGCGAATCTTCGGTCGAACGATTACGAACTGGCCGGTATTCAGGAGCCGCTCGATGCGATCGTGCCGGAACTTACGCATAGCATCGCGCGCGGGAGCGATGGCGGGCTCGATTATGTAGCGGTGCCATGGGCCGACGACATGTCGCCGCGCGTCGCTCCTTATCGCCAGGGGAAAGGCTGTGCGCTGCTTCCGATCGGTGCCGCTCTACCCGATAGCGAGGCTGTCCGCTCGACGCGAATCGACAGGGTCGGCGGTCCCAATGTCTATCCGCTTCGCGACGCTATCGCGCCGGCCACCTCGCGCGCGGCCGAAGCGGCTCTGGGGGAAGACTACGGCGAGGGGACCCGGACGACGGCGGTGATGGTCCGGCAGGACGATCGCACCCGGGGCGAAGCCTATGCGCAGGGATACGACGCGGATTTGCCGCAGCGCACCTGGTCGGTCGCCAAGAGCCTCGCGGCTACGCTGATCGGTGCGGCGGTCCAGCGCGGCGAAGCGGATGTCGCAGCTTCTGCCGGGCTCGGGCTCGACGATAGCGACCCGCGGCGGGCGATAACGATCGACCATCTGCTGCGAATGGCCTCGGGCCGCTATTCGGACACGCCGGGCAACCGCACCGATCCGCTTTANTTNGGCGGCGCGACNGTGGGCGAAGTNGCGCTCGANTGGCCGNTGCTCNATTCGCCGGGCACGATCTATCGNTANGCCAACAACGACACGCTGGCNGCNGTNAAGGCGATCGNNGNAACNTTCGANNNGCATCCGCCGGCCGNACTGTTCGAAACCCTCGGNATGNACTCNACCGTGGCTGAGACCGATTGGCAGGGTGACTANATCCTTTCCAGCCAGGTCTGGNCCAGTNCCGCCGACCTTGCCCGCTTTGGCCAGCTCTATCTCGACGATGGAATGCGCAACGGCACCCGCATCNTGCCNGAAGGCTGGNTNGANTACGTNTCTACTCCCTCCGGTCCNCAGCCCGATGGNCCCTTTGGTTATGGCGCAGGGTTCTGGTTGCTCAACAATTCGGATGGCGTTCCGACCGATACGTTCGCTGCCATGGGCAATCGCGGGCAGTTTGTCGTTATCGTGCCAAGCATGAACACGGTGATCGTAAGAAGGGGCGAGGATCCGCCCGGTCGGCGGTTCGACATCGCAGCCTTCACCCGGGATGTCCTTGTTTCTCTTCAAAATTAAGTATTCAGAAAATAGCGCCATTTCCTGAACGGCGACTGTCGTTAGAGTTCAGCCGGACCTCACCGCGAATCATCTAGAACCTCTTCTACAGCCGAGGCAGTCCCGCCACGGCCCTATGAGGAGGACCTCGAGATGAAAACATTTGCAAAGACGTTCGCGAAGGGTGGGATCGCAACGGCAGCCGTGGGTGCCATGGCACTCGGAGGGGCGACCCCCGCGCAGGCTCGCGGCCACGACGATGGCATTTCCGTCGGCGAAGTGATTGCCGGTGCCGTCATCATCGGCGGTATTGCAGCGGTCGCCAGCGCCGCCAGCAGGGACCGCGACTATTATCGGGGCGACCGCTATTATCGCGACGGCCGATATTACAACAACGGCAACGACTACCGTCGCAACGCTTATGCAAGCAGAGGCAACCCGCGTGCTGCCGTAGAGCGCTGTGTCAACGCTGCGAGAAACGATGCCCGGCGCTACGGTTATCGTCATGCCCAGGTTACGGAAATCCGCGATGTCGATGACACTCGATATGGCTGGAAGGTGAAGGGCCGGATGGTCGTCGATGGCAGTTATGCCGGTGGGCGTTATGACCGTTATGGCTATCGTGACCGGAACAATCGCTATCAGCGCTGGAATGACCGTGACAGTGGCAATTTCACCTGCCGGATAGAACGCGGACGCGTTGCCGATCTCGACTTCAGCGGCATCCGCGGGCTGCGGTAATTCACGAAATAGACCACTATGGGCGGTTCAGGCATCGTTTAGCCTGAACCGCCTAACTACGCATCATCAGCAATTGCGCGTTTAGGTGGGGCGCGCCGAAAGGGTATCGGACATGCCGTCCATTAAATCCATTTCTGTCGTACCAGCACTTCTGGCCGTCGTATCAATGACGGCCATGCCCGCCCAAGCAGCCGAACTGCCGCAGGTCGGACCGGTGCACGTTGCACAGGCCATCAGCCCGGCTTGGGCACCAGGCGACGGCACGGCCGATCAATACCGGCGCTACAGGCACCGCCGTCATCGCGGCGTGGACGCCGGCGATGTGATTGCAGGCGTTTTGATCCTGGGCGGAATTGCCGCGGTGGCGAGTGCTGCAAGTAGTTCGCGTGATCGAAATCCACGCTATCCTGATCCTCAGCGCGGCGATTATCGTTATGACGACACCCGCGGGCTGGACCGTGCGGTGAGTATCTGTGTGGACGAGATCGAGCGTAATGCGCGTATTCAAACCGTCGATGCGGTCAATCGCAACGCGCGTGGGTGGAGCGTGACCGGTTCAATGTATGATGGGCAGAGCTTCAGTTGTTCGATCGGCGAAAACGGGCGGATCGATGCGATCGACTACGGCCGCGGCGGTGCTACCTACGGAAATGGCTATTCCGATGGCGGATATGGCTACGAAGCCAACAATGGTATCGACGATCGGCAGTATAGCGATGATTACTATGCCGCCGCACGAGCACGCACTGAAAGTGCCGTACCTGCCTATCCCGGTGGGCCGTTGCCGGGTGAAGAGGACCAGTCGTACGGCGCAGCCGATATCGAATACGGTGACGGCTATCAGGGCGCGGGAAATTAATCCCGTCCGTAGGCAGGCAGGGCCAGGTTCCATCTGATTGCAGCGAGCCGCAGGCCATATCCGGCGGCCGTCGCACCCACCCAGACCCACTCGCGCACCAGGCCCACCAGATCGCCAAGCACATTGGTAGTGGCTGAAAGGGCGGCGGCCGTGACGTACAGTTCAGGCCGCATGAGGATCGATGGTCGGCCAGCTATGACATCGCGAATGATGCCGCCGACACAGCCGGTTATAACTCCCATCAGTATGGCAGGAGTGGGCGGTAGACCGTATTCGAGTGCTTTGGCGGACCCGAGAACTGCATAGGCAGACAGACCAAGTCCGTCCGCAACCGAGAGGAACCGCCCCCCCCACCAGCGGGTAGGCGTAAACCAGGCGAACAGCGCCATAGCCAGACAGATGGCCGCAACCCAAGCATCATGTATCCAGAATACCGGTGCCCCGATCAGAAGATCACGGACCGTGCCGCCGCCAACGCCGGTGATCAGAGCAAAGAAGGCGAGCGTAACGAAGGTTTGCCTCTCCTTCGCCGCCACCAAAGCGCCGGTAAGAGCAAAGATGGCCACACCGACAAGATCCAGCCAGTCGAGGAGGGGGGTAAGAACTTCGGAATTCACGATGTAGCCATACGCGATTTTCGGCGACGAAACAGCAGCACGCAGCCGAACAGCGATCCGATTACCGACAGGACGGCAAAAAGTATCAGGATCGGATGATGCGTGTCCTCGCGCGTTTGCAAGTCCATGATGTGCAACCCCCACANGAAGTCGAAGGTACGCCACCATTTCGTCCGNACCGCTTCTATCTGCCCAGTTTCCNTTCCGACGTAAACNTGNGTCCCGTCATNCAGGACGACTTGCCAAACCGGCATGGCACGACGGAAATCGAGCGGCACCGCTTCCGCTTCGAAACGGGCCGTGCTGGCAACTTGGTCACCACCGTCGATGCCGTCGGCCACAATCAGGCGAGCCTCGACTTCAGACAACGGACCCATAGGACTGCCGTCGGGCCGGAAGCGGGCTGTCTTGCCGTCCATGTAGGTGATGCGGGTGGTNGNTTCGCCGCGTTCCACCTGCGTGGTTACTGATCGTACCGGACGTGTACTTTCAGCCGGCAGCGACACGGCAATTTGCGTATCGGCGGGCAGGGCGCGTTCTGGAACATGTTTGCGCAGATGGTTGCCGCGGACTTCCTCTATGGGTTTCGCCACCATGACGAGGCCGGTAANCGTCCACATCAGAATTGGAACGCCCACCAGCCATCCGAGCCAGATGTGCAATTTGGCCAAGCGCTTCATCGCGCGCTGCTGTCCCATTTTGCGAAGGCCCCCTAGCCGTGGATGATTGTGCCGATGGCTTCTGCCGCGGCGATGCAATCGAGGTCGGCCCACCTGCGCGATATGACCTGCAGTCCGCAAGGTAGGCCCCCGCTTTCGCCCACAGGAAGAACGGTGGCGGGAAGGTTCGGATAAGTCGCCAGCCCGGCCCAGCACAGCGCCGCTCCCCCANGCTGTTCCGCTCCGTTTATGGTCATNGTCCCATCGAAGACGCGGCCATCGCGGTGCGGGACAGCGAGAACAGGTGCGGGCGGGGCAAGGACGAAATCGTANTTATCGAANAGGGTATGCCAGGCGTTCTCGTTGCGGGTTTGCGCATCNAGCATGTCGAACCAATCTGTCGCGCTGGCCCGCTCACCGTNGGGTCCNGGCATGCCGCGAGCCATGGCTACATTGAGCATCCGCATATATTCCGTCTGTTGTCGCGCCAGATCGGGGAGCAGTTCGCTTCTGCGGTCGATGGTCACCCCGGCTCGTTCCAGTGTTGCTGCCGCCGCCTCGATCGGAGCCTGCACCGANNTGTCGGTGGGGCAGGACGGGTGTTCGGTGAGGAGGAGAATTCGGCACTCCCGCAGCGTTTTCTCCATCCTCCGCAGCGGAACGGTTTGTGTCAGTTGCAACAGCAGGCGAAGATCGGCGGCGTTGCGGGCAAGCGGCCCAGCGATGGACAGCGCACCATCATGGGCATCACCGCCGCTCATGGAAGGGTGATCGTGTCCCTGCTTTGAGATGAGACCCCAGCTCGTCTTGTGACCCCACACTCCGCAGAAATGGGCAGGAACGCGCACCGATCCGCCGATGTCGGTGCCATATTCACACGGGACCATGCCGCTTGCGACGGCCGCAGCCGAACCACCCGAGGACCCGCCTGGCGAGCGCTCATGGTCATGGGGGTTGTTGGTACGGCCATAGACCGGGTTATTCGATTGCCAGTCGGCCAGATCGGGCGGCACATTTGTCTTGCCCAGGAAGATGGCGCCCGCAGCCTTCAACTGGCTGACCACTCTGGAATCGCGAAATGCTATGTTGTCGGCATAGGCCTCATGACCCCAGCTGGTGGGAAGCCCTTCGATATCGAAGCTTTCCTTGATTGTCATGGGAACGCCGAACAGGGGGCGTTCACGCGCCGAACGATCATCCGTCATCGTCTTGGCCCGATCCCGCGCCCGGTCGAAATCTGTCACCACCACGGCATTGATGTGTGCATCAAGACGCTCGATCCGTGCGATGGCCGCTTCCACCGCGTCGAGCGGGGACATCTCGCCCCGGCGCATCGCTTCTGCAAGTTCGATAGCACCGGGATTGTCGGTCAGCGTCGGGTAAGCCATGGTGTCTCCTCCTGGGTCGGCAATGTCGGATAAGCCGACCCCGCGGTCAATCGCCCACTTGCGCGGGACACATGGCCGCCGCATGACGTTGCGCTGATGTCATAAAGATAATTNTGGAGGACCGATCATGCGTCGCGCCATTCTTCCCCTACTGNTCGCCAGTGCGGCCTGCACCCCNGTTGCCAATGATGCTCCGGTCATGTCTNCCGATGCACCCCCCGCTGCCGCGTCCGATGGTTACGATCTCCAGGCCCAGTACGCGAAGNTGGCCGTNATCGAGATGGCACCGGACACGTCTTACCTGACTGCGGAAGAACGCGACGTCGTCAATCTACTGATCCAGGCCAGCGGCTACATGGACGAGATATATCTGCGCCAGCGCTTCGCCGCCAACCCGCAGGTGCGTCAGGCCATCTCGCGCAGCCGCCGTGCCGATCGAGATCTGCTGTTGACTATGTTCGACCGGTATTACGGCGCGTGGGACGATCTCGATGAGTTCCATCCCTTCTGGGGCACAGAGCCGCTGCCCGAAGGGGCCGGCTTCTATCCCACCGATCTGACCCGTGAAGAATTCGATGCCTATCTGACTGCTCATCCTGCACAGAAAGACGAATTGCTGGCCCCGTACACTGTAGTGAAGCGTGAGGGCGATGGGCTGGTCGCTGTGCCTTATTCGGTGGAATATCGCGAGTGGCTAGAACCTGCTGCCAAACTTTTGGAACAGGCTGCCCAGCGNACGAGCAACCCNAGCCTCAAGAAATTCCTGACATTGCGTGCCGCCAGCTTCCTGTCCGACGANTATTACGAAAGCGAAATGGCGTGGATGGACTTGGNCGACACGCCGATNGAAGTCGCGATTGGACCNTACGAAGTCTATACCGACCGNCTGTACGGNACGAAAACCGCNTTCGAAAGCTTCGTCACGCTGCGCAATCCCGAAGAGAGCGCCGCTTTGGCGAANTACAAGAATTACCTGCGCGATATGGAAGGCAACCTTCCGATCGAGGATCGNTACAAGAATTTCCAGCGNGGCTTCGAAAGCCCCATCGCGGTGGCNGATCAGATCCACGGTGGGGGCGACAATGTACCAGGCGTNCAAACCATCGCTTTCAACCTTCCCAATGACGAGCGGGTGCGCGAAGCCAAAGGTGCCAAGAAGGTCATTCTCGCCAACGTACTCGGCGCGAAATACGAACGCATTCTGGATCCTATCGGCGATGTCGTGCTGAAACAGGATCAGGCCGCACTGGTTGCGAAGAAGTACATGGAACTGGAAACGCTGTTCCATGAACTGTCCCACAGCCTCGGGCCCGGTACGATTACCAAGGATGGCCGCCAGACGACGGTGAACGAGGAACTGAAGGAACAGTATTCGGCGCTGGAAGAGAGCAAGGCCGACGTGATGGGCGTCTGGAACATTCTGTTCATGATGGAGAAGGGCGAAATCCCCGCTGCCGAGAAGCAGCAACTTTATGCCAGCTATTTCGCCGGTATTTTCCGCGCGATGCGCTTCGGGATCGATGAGGCACACGGCAAAGGCGCAGCATTGCAATACGGATATCTCAAGGAAAAGGGTGCGTTTACCTGGGATGCGGCTGCCAACCGCTACATCGTCGACTATGCGAAAATGGAAGCTGGCCTGCGCGACCTTTTGCATGACCAGCTGATGCTGCAGGCGAATGGCGATTACGAAGGGACCAAGGCGTTCTTCGCTCGTTATGCCAAGCTCGACGATTGGGCGCGCGGACGTTTCGCCGCAATGAGCGATATTCCAGTCGATATTCAGCCGATCTACCCCAGCGAAGTGTAGATAGCCGTCAACGGGGGGCGAGGATCACCGATGCCGTGCCCGTCCCCCAGACTGGCAAATACAGGCCCTGTCCCGCCGCCTTCAGGCGTCCGGTCTTCACCTCTTCGATCTGCGCACGAATGACGACATCGCCTTCGCGCTTGGTATCGATGGCATTGGCGATCTTGGCCATCAATTCATCGTAATCTTCTTCGAAATTCTGCGTCAAAGCAGTCGCAATGGTTTGGGAAAACCCGGGCGAATTGGCGATCTGCAAAAGGAAATCGGTGGTGTCGCGATCGGTATCGCCGGTAATTTCGAGGTTGGAAAAACTGACCTTGCGAGAGCCCGGCTCGTTGACGGGGAGGGCGGTCAGCCAAACTTGGCCGGTCGCATCGCCGAACTTTTCGTCGGCTCGGGCTGCCTTGAAAGTCAGGCCCAGCGCGATGCGGTTTCCGGTAGTGCCATAGGCAACGACCTGGCCGAACCTTGCGTTGACCGGCCCGATCCCGGGCACTTCGAATGGCCGCGCGGACCGTTTGACCAAAGCTTTGGCTACCACCGGTTCGAGTTGTTTGTAATCTGCGATGACGGGGATGAAGAACTGCATCTTGCCAGGCTGCTCTTCGAGCTTTGCAAGTGGCGGCAAGGGTTTGCGCTTTGGGTCTGGCTGACGCTTGCCGACGAACGTTTCGGTCACCGCCTTCATGCCCAGTCGCAACTCCATGCGATTACCGCGCAGCGTGTAGCCGCCATAATAGAGTTGTTCGGGCACGATCCGCATCCAGACCGGCGGGTTCGTCTCGTTAAGCTGNAGGGATGTGAAGGCTTCGCCCCANAGGCGTTCNATATCTTCCCGCAGACCCAGCTTCGCCAGTTCCTGCGGCAAATTGCGTTCCAGGCGCGCGATCACGGGTTTCAGTTTGGCGTCCGCGTCACTGGTGAACTCGATACGCTGNCCGAGGAANTCGACGTGGGGTTCGTCGGTCCAGTCGTACTGGATGTCGACNTTGCCCTGCGGGTTCCATTGNCTGTCGATCGAAAGCCGGGCGACGACNCGCACCCTGGCATCTCCCGTTGCGGTTTCCTGCTTGAGGATACCGGCAATATCCTGCGCCTTGATTTCGGCATGGATCGGCATCGTGAGGATGATGTCGCGTCCACGACCGTCGATCGTCACGCGTCCGCGTGTCACGGTGCCCACGATGTCGCATTTGATGGTGGGGGTCTTGAGCTTGACGAAGGCCACCTTGACCTTTTTCGATGCGGCGCAGGTCTGGTCCTTGCGGTCGATGGTCCACAAGGTTCGCGGTATCTCTTTCGACATCTGCGTTTCGAGCGCGGTCAGATCGGCAGTTACGGGTACTGCGACGAGCGAACTTCGAGGTTCGATGTCGATAGTATCCGTAGCGCGCGGAGGCGGCTCGAAATCCGGCTCCCGGCTGCAGCCGACCAGCGCCATTGCGCTACAGCTTGCGGCGATCGCCAAGTGCCTGATTTTCATGCTCGATCGCCCCGATGCCCTGTTGCGCAAATCTGCGGCATGGATGGGGTATCGGCAAGCGGAAAGTTTATCGGGACGATCCCATGAGGAACAATGCCAATCCATATCCGAGGATAGCCGAGGCACCGTAGCCGACGAGCGGGAAGGGATAGTTCGATACAAGAGCAGCGATGGAGAAACCGGCAAATGATCCGGCAAGGGCGAAGCGCTGGCTGACCGTTCCGCTGCGCAGCCCGGCGAGCAGCGCGACCGTGCCCAGCAGGGCGACCAGAATGCCGACTGCCAACCACAGCGAAACCTGAGCAGCGTCGACCAGAATACGTTCAACGTACGGCTGGGCGGGGAGTTCGCCGCGGACCAGCATGGACAGGCTGGCGAGGAAGGCTGCAAACGCGATGCAGCCTGTCGCCCAATGGGGCCGCGCCACATAGAGCCCGATTGCGNCACCTGTTATGGCCAGACCGGTGCCGGCATCGGGTTGGAGGAAGACCGCCACCANCGCCGCGANCAANGCTATCTTGCCGGGCCCCTTACCTTCTGCGGCCAGAACACTGATGGCGGGTAGGACAAGCAGACCGGCATGGAGCAGCACCAGGCCGATCGGCAGCCAGCGCGCGATGCCATTGACCGCCACGCCGGTGAACAGGGGGACGAATAACAGCGCGACGGCTACAACCAGGATCGGCAGCCGATGCTGGCGTTTCACGCGCGGCTTGCCCAAAGCCATCAGCGCGATCGACAGCAGCAGAACTGTCGCATTGACGAGCAGGTAGCTTCGTGGAGCACCTGCAAGCAGCAGATAGGTCAGCCCGACCAGCGAGGGTATGGCGAGTGCCGGAATTGTCGACACTCGCGCAGACATTCAGATTCCCGTCCCGACTGTCACGACAGCGATCAGATGTGGATCGGCTTGCCCTGAACCGCCATCGCCGCTTCCTTGATNGCTTCGGAATGCGTCGGGTGGGCATGGCANGTGTAAGCNATGTCTTCGCTNGTCGCGCCGAATTCCATGGCCTGTGCGGCCTGNGCNATCATGGTGCCGGCGACNCTTGCGATGCACCACACGCCCAGAACGCGATCGGTTTCCGCATCCGCNACGATCTTCACGAANCCATCGGGTTCATGATTGGTCTTNGCNCGGCTGTTGGCCATCATCGGGAACTTGCCGACTTTGACCTTGGCCTTGTCGCCCAGCTTCTCGACCGCTTCGTCCTGCGTCAGACCGACACCGGCGAATTCGGGCCATGTGTAAACAACACCCGGGATGATATCGTGGTTCACGATACCGGTCTGGCCGGCGATGTTTTCGGCACAGGCTATGCCNTCNTCTTCCGCCTTATGGGCGAGCATCGGNCCGGGGACGACATCGCCGATGGCCCATANGCCGTCGACNTTNGTGCGGAAATCNTGATCGGTTTCGATCTGGCCGCGCTTGTTCACTTCGAGCCCNATCGCGTCGAGNCCGAGGCCTTCGGTGTTCGGACGGCGACCGATCGAAACCAGNACGCAATCCGCTTCCAGCGTTTCTTCGTCGCCGCCGGCAGCCGGTTCGAGCGTCANCGTGGCTTTNGAACCATCGACGGTGCACCCGGTGACCTTGGTCGACAGACGCAGTTCCATGCCCTGCTTCTTGGAGATCTTGGCCGCTTCCTTGCGAACATCGTCATCCATCCCCGGCAGCAGCTTGTCGAGATATTCGACAACGATGACCTCGGCCCCCAGACGACGCCAGACGGATCCGAGTTCCAGGCCGATCACGCCCCCACCGATGACGACCATCTTCTTGGGTACGGCCTTGAGTTCGAGAGCGCCGGTGGAATCGACCACCACCTGCTTTTCATTGTCGACTTCGACACCCGGCAGGGGGGTAACGGAAGAACCGGTGGCGATGATCACATTCTTGGCGGTGACCGTTTCATCGCCGACCTTGACCGTGTGGGCATCCTGGAAAGTGGCATGGCCTTTCTTCCAGTCGACCTTGTTCTTCTTGAACAGGAATTCGATTCCGCCAGTGAGACCTTTCACCGCGTCGCGGCGCTGTGCGTGCATGGCGTCGAGATTGAGCTTGGGCGTAACCTCGATGCCCATTTCCTTCATCGTGCCGTTACTGGCCGCGTCGAAGTATTCAGAGGCGTGCAGCATGGCCTTGGAGGGAATGCAGCCGACGTTGAGGCAGGTGCCACCGAGCGTCTCGCGGCTTTCGGCGCACGCCGTCTTCAGGCCGAGCTGGGCCGCACGAATTGCGGCGACATAGCCACCCGGGCCAGCACCGATGACGAGGACGTCGTAGTCGTATTCTGCCATGATTCGTCTCTGTTAACTTTCGTTGCGTCGCAGACATGGACCGGGTGTTACACGGTCCAAGGGGTAAAAACGGTCCGGGGTGAGCGGACGCAAATCGCAGGTGCCGACCAGATCAAGCGAGTGGGTCATGGCTGGCATCATGGCACTTTTGCCAGTCTGTAGGACAGCCTTTNGCACACNCGCACTCCANTCGGCGTTGCTCTTACAGGTCGATNAGCATCCGGGTNGGATCTTCGATCGCTTCCTTGATGATCTTCAGGGCGGTCACCGCTTCGCGCCCGTCGATCAGACGGTGATCGTAGGACAGCGCGATATACATCATCGGGCGGATGACGATTTCGCCATTCACNACGACCGGGCGATCTTCGATGCGGTGCAGGCCGAGGACNGCGCTCTGCGGCGGATTGATGATCGGGGTCGACATCAGCGAACCGAANACGCCGCCGTTCGAGATGGTGAAGGTGCCGCCCTTCATGTCGTCCATCGTCAGCGTGCCNTCCTTGGCGCGCTTGCCGAAATCGGCGATGTCCTTTTCGATCTGCGCGAAGCCCTTGTCCTGCGCATCGCGGATGACCGGAACGACCAGACCATTGGGAGCGGACACGGCAACCGAGATATCGACATAGTCGTGATAGACGATCTCATCGCCTTCGATATAGGCGTTGACCGCGGGCACGTCCTTCAGTGCAAGACAGGCCGCCTTGGCGAAGAAGCCCATGAAGCCGAGACGGATGTCGTGCTTCTTGGCGAACATGTCCTTGTACTTGCCGCGCGCTTCCATGACGGCCGACATGTCCACGTCGTTGAACGTCGTCAGCAGCGCGGCATTGTCCTGCGCGCCCTTGAGACGCTTGGCGATGGTCTGGCGCATGCGCGTCATCTTGACGCGCTCTTCACGGCGCTCGCCCGCGGCCGATGCCGGTGCGGATGTGCTTTCAGCCGGCTTGCTGCCGCCCGACTTCTTGGCTTCCGCCGCAGCGATCACATCTTCCTTGGTCAGGCGGCCGTCCTTGCCGGTGCCCTTGATCGTGGACGGATCGACACCGTGTTCGAGCACTGCGCGGCGCACGGCAGGCGAAAGCGTTTGCGAACTGTCACCGTCGGTCGCTTCCTTGGCCTGAGCGGGCGCAGCCTTTTCGACGTCCGCGTCCGGTTTGTCCGTCTTGGGTGCGTCGTCGCTATCGCCGGAAGATTTTGCCGGAGCGTCGCCTTCTTCGATCACGGCGATCACTGCATTGACTTCGACCGTGTCGCCGACGTCGACCTTGAATTCCTTGATCGTGCCAGCAACCGGGGAGGGTGCCTCCACCGCGACCTTGTCGGTTTCCAGGCTGATGATGGGTTCATCGACGGCGACCGCATCGCCGACTTTCTTCAGCAATTCGCCGACGGTCGCTTCAGTGACAGATTCACCCAGCGTAGGAACTTTGACTTCGGTGGCCATATTCTTGCTTTCCCGAATTACTTGCAGTCGCTGCGGACATTGGGCGCCTGACCGTTGAGGCCAAGCGCGATATTGACGAGGGCTTCCTGCTGCACCTGATGGCGGCTGGCGTAACCCGTTGCTGGCGAAGCCGCCACTTCACGGCCGGCGTAGCAGGGGCGCATGCCGGACTTGCCCGCAGCCTCTGCAGCCTCTTCGATCAGACGGTCGACAAAGAACCATGCACCGTTGTTCTTCGGTTCTTCCTGACACCAGACGATCTGTTCGAGGTTCTTCATGCGTTCGAGGCGAACGGCAAGCGGTTCCCCCGGGAAGGGGTAGAGCTGTTCGATACGCACGATCGAAACATCGTCCAGTTCCGCTTCGTCGCGGCGCTGCATCAGGTCGTAAGCGACCTTGCCGCTGCACAGCACGAGGCGCTTCACCTTCTCGTCGTCGATCTCCTTCATGTCGGATTTGACCCGCATGAAGTGATTGTCGCCCTGGAACTCGCTCGCTTCTGATTTGGCAAGCGGGTGACGCAGAAGGCTCTTCGGCGTCATGATGACCAGCGGTTTACGGAAGTTGCGGAGCATCTGCCGGCGAAGGACATGGAAGTAGTTTGCCGGGCTGGTGATGTTGCAGACTTGGATGTTGTCGTTCGCACACAACTGCAGGAAACGTTCGAGGCGGGCCGAACTGTGTTCGGGACCCTGACCTTCATAGCCATGCGGAAGCAGCAGCACCAAGCCATTGGCGCGGAGCCATTTTGCTTCGCCGCTGGCAATGAACTGGTCGATGACGATCTGCGCGCCGTTGGCAAAATCGCCGAACTGCGCTTCCCACATCACGAGGCTTTTGGGATCCGCCATGGCGAAACCGTATTCGAAGCCGAGCACTCCATATTCGGACAGCGGGCTGTCGTAGACCTCGAACTTGCCGTGCGGCAGCGTGGTCAGCGGGATGTATTTGTGTTCGTCCTTCTGGTCGATCCACACGGCATGGCGCTGGCTGAAGGTACCGCGGCCCGAATCCTGCCCGGACAGGCGCACACCGAACCCTTCGGTCACGAGGCTGCCGAACGCCAATGCCTCGGCGGTGGCCCAATCAAACCCTTCACCGCTGGAGAACATCTCCTCCTTGGCCTTGAGCACACGGCCAAGCGTCTTGTGGATCGTCAGGTCGCCGGGGATGCCGGTCAGCGTACGGCCGAGGCTGTCGAACAGCTTCTTGTCGATCGCCGTTTCGACATTGCGACGCGCACTTTCCGGATCGGCAGGCTTGTTCATGCCGGACCAGCGACCGCCGAACCAGTCTGCCTGATCGGGCTTGTAGTCCTTGGCCGCCGCAAATTCCTTTTCGAGNTGCGCGGTGAACTCGGCGCACAACCCGTCGGCATAGCCCTTTTCGATCACGCCTTCTTCTTCGAGGCGCTTCGANTAGAGTTCGCTGACCTTGGGNTGCTGACGGATTTCGTCATACATCANCGGCTGGGTGAACTTGGGCTCGTCGCCCTCGTTNTGCCCGAACCGGCGATAGCACCACATGTCGATCACGATGTCGCGGCCGAAGGTCTGGCGGTATTCGATCGCCAGCTTGCAGGCGAAGGTTACCGCTTCGGGATCATCGCCGTTGACGTGGAGGATCGGTGCCTGGACGCCCTTGGCCACATCGCTGGGGTAAGGCGATGACCGCGCGAATTGCGGGCTAGTCGTGAAACCGATCTGGTTATTGATCACGAAGTGCAGGCAGCCGCCGGTATTGTATCCGCGGACACCCGAGAAGCCGAGACATTCCCACACGATACCCTGGCCGGCGAAGGCAGCATCGCCATGAAGCAGAACGGGCAGAACCTGTTCGTGCTGCTTCAGATCGTCGCGGATGGCCTGCTGTGCGCGGGCCTTGCCGAGCACGACCGGNTCGACCGCTTCGAGGTGGCTGGGNTTGGGAACGAGGCTCATGTGAACATCGATCCCGTCGAATTCGCGNTCGGTGCTTGTACCAAGATGGTACTTCACATCGCCCGAACCGCCGACATCTTCGGGATTGGCGCTTCCGCCTGAAAATTCGTGGAAGATGACCTTGTAAGGTTTGCCCATGACGTTGGCGAGCACGTTGAGCCGGCCGCGGTGGGCCATACCGTAGATGATCTCGCGAACACCCTGCTGGCCGCCATATTTGATGACAGCTTCCAGCGCCGGGATCATGGATTCGCCGCCATCGAGGCCGAAGCGCTTGGTCCCGACGTATTTCTTGCCGAGGAACGATTCATACTGTTCACCGCGGATAACCGCCGCGAGGATGGCGCGCTTGCCCTCGTCGGTGAACTGGATGGTCTCTTCCGGCGTTTCGAACCGTTCCTGCAGGAAGCGGCGCTCGACGGTGTCCGAAATATGCATGTATTCCAGGCCGACATTGCCGCAATAGGTATGCCGCAACGCATCGTAGAGTTCNCCGATGGTTACCCAGCCGAAGCCGAAGACNCCGCCGACATAGACNTCCAGNTCCTCTTCACCCTCNAAGCCGTGGCCCTTGAGCGTGAGGTCTTCGGGAATTTCCCGCTTTGACAGACCGAGGGGGTCGAGGTTGGCGGCAAGATGGCCTCTGACGCGGAACGTGCGCACCAGCATCATTGCACGATTGGAATCGTCCGATGCTTTCTCGAGCGCCTTGTCGTCGAGCTGTTTTCCGGCCTTTTCGGCAGCCTTGGCGACCACCACGCGCATCTGCGTTGGATCGAGCGCGGCGGTAAGATCCGCGCTGCTGTCGACCACTTCGGTCAACCAGGCAGGATTGCTCCAGCTGGGCCCCTGCTGGGGGCCTTCCTGGTCGCCCAGCTCGGGCAGGAAATCATGGCTTTCGTTACCCATCCGGGTCACCTTCTTGCGCCGACCAAATGTCGGCTCCTAATGGCAATGCCTCAGCGGCGCGGACGGTCCCGGGGAGGAGGGTGGCCCGCGCCGGGTATCAGGCAAGTTCCTTGAGCAGCGCGTCGAGCGTGGTGCCGAGTTCGCTAGGCGAAGGCGAAACGCGGATGCCCGCCTTTTCCATCGCTGCGATCTTGTCTTCCGCACCGCCCTGGCCGCCGGAGACGATGGCACCGGCATGGCCCATGCGGCGGCCCGGAGGCGCCGTACGACCGGCAATGAAGCCAACCATGGGCTTTTCAACGCCCTTCTTCGCCATGTGCGCGACGAATTCGGCTGCTTCTTCTTCGGCGCTGCCGCCGATTTCGCCGATCATGATGATCGACTTGGTTTCGTCGTCCTTGAGGAAGAGTTCGAGCACGTCGATGAAGTTGGTGCCGTTGACCGGGTCGCCGCCGATACCGACTGCAGTGGTCTGGCCGAGGCCNACCATGGTGGTCTGGTGNACGGCNTCATAGGTCAGCGTGCCGGAGCGGCTGACNACGCCNACGCTGCCCTTCTTGAAGATGGAGCCGGGCATGATGCCGATCTTGCATTCGCCGGGCGTCAGGACGCCGGGGCAGTTCGGGCCGATCAGGCGCGACTTCGAACCCTGCAGAGCGCGCTTGACGCGGACCATGTCGAGCACGGGAATGCCTTCGGTGATGGCAACGATTAGCTCCATCTCGGCATCGATGGCCTCGAGGATCGAGTCCGCAGCAAACGGCGGCGGTACGTAGATGCAGGATGCCGTCGCGCCGGTAGCGGCCTTGGCTTCGCCAACGCTGTTGAAGACCGGCAGGTCGATGTGCGTGGTGCCGCCTTTACCGGGCGTTACGCCCGCAACCATCTGCGTGCCATAGGCGAGCGCCTGCTGCGTGTGGAAAGTGCCGGTATCGCCGGTCATCCCCTGTGTGATGACCTTGGTGTTTTTGTCTACGAGAATGCTCATGTGTATCTTTCCTGTTCGGTGTTTTTCGCCGTTCAGGCGAGCGAGCTGTCCAGGCCCTTGCAGGCTTCCAGCAGTTCTTCGACCGCGTCGGTCGATACCTTGAGGTTGCTCTTTTCCTCATCGCCGAGTTCGATTTCGATCACGTCTTCCGTGCCGCCCGCACCGATCACGGTGGGNACGCCGACGTAAAGACCGTCGAGACCGTACTTGCCTTCGACGTAGCTGGCGCAGGGCAGGATGCGCTTGCTGTCGCCGAGATAGGCTTCGGCCATGGCGATCGCGCTGGTTGCGGGTGCGTAATAGGCCGAACCGTTGCCGAGCAGGCCGACGATTTCACCGCCGCCGCCACGCGTGCGCTTGACGATTTCGTCGAGGCGGTATTCCGACACGCCCTTGATCTTGGCCATGTCCTTCACCGGAATGCCGTTGATCGTCGAATAGGACAGGACCGGNACCATGGTGTCGCCGTGGCCGCCNAGAACGAAGGCGTTCACGTCCTTCACCGAAACGTCGAATTCCCAGGCGAGGAAGGTGGCGAAGCGCGCGCTGTCGAGNACGCCGGCCATGCCGACGACCTTGTTGTGCGGCAGNCCGNNNAATTCGCGCAGCGCCCAGACCATCGCGTCGAGCGGGTTGGTNATGCAGATCACGAAGGCGTCGGGGCAGTTGTTCTTGATGCCTTCGCCGACCGCCTTCATCACCTTGAGNTTGATGCCGAGCAGGTCGTCGCGGCTCATGCCGGGCTTGCGCGGAACGCCNGCGGTGACGATCACCACNTCGGCACCGGCGATNTCGGCATAGTCATTGGTGCCGGNGATCTTCGCGTCGAAACCCTCGATCGGGCCGCACTGCGACAGGTCGAGCGCCTTGCCCTGNGGCATGCCTTCGGCGATGTCGAACAGGACGATGTCGCCCATTTCCTTCTTCGCNGCGAGNTGGGCGAGCGTGCCGCCGATCATGCCGGAGCCGATAAGGGCGATCTTCTTGCGTGCCATTGGGGGTAGCGTCCTTGTTCCTGCCATGCGGGACAGCGATGTTACCCGGACCATGAATGGGCCATGCATCAAGTGTCCCGCAAAGGAAGCATGGCACCGGTCGATTGCGAGAGCGACCTAGGCGCGCCAACACGGGAATGCAACCGGCAAACGGCNCNNGCAGAAAACTATCTTTGCAAATGGTTCGCAATTGCAATAGGCTGGTGGGCTCGGCTNGNNGCGCAAGCTAATTTCAGAACGATAATCCCCTTCTTTCGCGAAGTTGGTCAAGCCGTTCCGTGACTGCGCNTATNNTTGTTTTNTGACGATCTGTCTTCGGCCAGCAGCAACGANGCCTGNTACGCCGGAATGGCGCGGCTGAAGTGATACCCTTGTCCAAGTGTACAGCCNGCAAACCGAACNGCCTTGACCTGTTCGGTGGTTTCCAGGCCCTCGGCCACGATTTCGATGCCGAGCGTGCGGCCCATCTGCGACACAGCGCGGATGATTGCATCGCTCTTGCGACCGGCCTGTGCGCCCGACACGAAACTGCGATCGACCTTGATCTTCGAAAANGGCCATTGATTTATATAGCTNAGCGAAGAGTANCCCGTTCCGAAATCGTCGAGCGCAAACCGCACTCCGGCACGCGCAAGATCTTCGATGAACATCGCGATGTTCGGGCTGTCTTCAAGAAACACGTTTTCGGTAATTTCAAGCTCGAGACGGTCCGGCGACAGGCCCGCATCTCGGATTGCGCTGAGAATGCCCAGAGCTGCGCCGGGAGCCTTGATCTGCATCGGCGAAAGATTGACCGCGACGGATATATCGTCGGACCAGGCTGCGGCCGCACGCGCCGCTTCGCCAGTCAGCCAGTTGCCGAGAGTTACGATTGCGCCGCATTCTTCGGCAACCGGGATGAACTGATCGGGAGGAATTTCACCCCTTGTCGGGTGGAACCAGCGCGCCAGGGCTTCGAAACAGCGAATGCGACCCGTATCCAGATCGACGATCGGCTGAAAGTAGACGGACAGTTCATGCCGCGAGAGTGCAAGGCGAAGTTCCGTCTCGATCTTTCGGCGATGGGTCAGGTCCCGCGTCATCGATGGGGTGAAGAATCGAATTTGGGATCGTCCGGCGACTTTGGCTTCATACAGCGCCATATCCGCATGGCGCATCAGTTGATCTGCCGTCACGCCATCGTTTGGCATCAAGGCGATGCCGATCGACGCGCCCATTTCAAGGCGCTCCCCATCGACTTGCAGCGGGCGCATGACCTCGCCCAGGAGCGTGCTGGCCATGACGGACGCGGCGTTGCGGTCGGCTATCTGGCAGGCAACGACGAACTCGTCACCGGCGAAGCGAGCGACGATACCGTCCTCGCCGACCAGCGCGGCGATCCGCGCGCCGATAGTATGCAGAACCTCATCACCTGCTTGATGACCTTTGAGATCGTTGACTTCCTTGAACCTGTCCAGGTCGATCCAGAAAATACCAGCCCGCCCGTCGACATCTGCCGCCGAGATGACGCCAGGCAAAAGGCGGTCCAGCCCAAGACGATTGGAAAGCCCGGTTACCGTGTCGGTCAGGGCAAAGGTTTCCATTTCCGCTGCCAGCGCTGCGCTGCGGTCTGCCGCGTCGAGGGATTCGTGCAAGGTGCGAAAGATGGAGGTGACGATCGAGTACATTGCGGGAAAAAGAAGAGCGATGGTTATCGCAAGACATGCCCCGGCGATCGAACCATGGGCGATGGCCGCGATGACTATGGGTGTCGACACCAGCGTCAACTGGCCCAGAGCTATGGCCGGACGCGCGGCGTTGTGCGCGCAGATGCCTATGCCGTAGCCCAGCGCATTCGAAATGATCAGGACCTGCGCCATCGCATCGATGTCGAGCGCGATGGCCGACGCGGCCACGGTGCCGAGGATGAGGCTGAAGCCGAACGCGCCGAACTTGTAAGCGAATTCAAGCTGGGCTGCACTTATCTCTTCCGGGCGCTTCGCCAGGTGACGAGAGTTGACGATCCGCAGGACGGCGATGCTGCTGAGCAGAAAGACAAGAGAATAGAGGAGGGCGCTACCGGACAGATACGCCACGACCGTGCTCGAGATGGTGCAGTTCAGGGCGCCTACTGCAAGGGCCGTGCGCCGGTCGTAGAGAGAACGAATGAGAGAGTTGCGAGCTTTCTCGCTCAACGGATCTGTCGACGACGCATGGGCGACGTACCGCTTCAAATCGAATGACCCGCTTCGCTCACCCATGGCAAAGCGTTTAAGGCGGATCCATCATATTTCAGTTAACAGTAACACGTGGATTTTCCGGAGTTATACGGGGGATATGCTCGCCAGCAACGATTTGATGGCAAGCTGCTCATCAAGGCGTCTGGCCAGCCCGCGATCGAGCGTTCGGCAGATGCCGAGCCACCAGTCGTAACTTTCGGTGTCGTCGGCCGCATGGGCGTGTTCAGCCTGCTGCGCTGCAACTTTCGCCGCGCTCAGCCCATGGTTCGCAAAGTGCTTCAGCGCTGCATGCATCACGCCATCGATAGAGGAAGCGGTGGCGACCATCTGCGCTGCCCCGGCATTGTCGTTCGCCGCGCGCGAGTGCGCTTTGCGAGCCAGTGCCCGGGCAATCGGCGAATGGGCGGTGGAACGTGCGGCAGCGAAATGGACCGGCATGCCATGGTCTCCTCAGGGGGGGGCTGGGCTGTTGAACCCCCTCATGGCCGAAGCACGCTAAACTTCGGTTCCGCAGCATGGTTGTAGAGACGTAAAGGATTGCCTTCGTGTTGGCCCGCAAGCCTATTTTTTCCCGGGCTCGTTGATCCATTTGCCTGAGTTGGCATACTCCTCGCGAACCCTGCCGGATTGCGGGAGCTTGTCGGCTGGAGGTGCGGCGGCGGGCGCCCCAACTGGCGCATCCGGTTCGGTACTGATACCGATAGCGGCATTGGACGGAGGGGTAGGCTGTACAGGGCCGGGGACGTCCGCTTCCGCGCGCCGAACGTTGGGGGCGGCAAGCGGCTCCGCGCCGGCATAGTCGTCGGTAAAGGCACCGGCGGTTCCGGCCCCGCCTTTCCAGCGATAGAAACGGTGCGCGCCGATGGCACCGATATAATCGAGGCTGGCGGCCCAATAGGGGTTCACGTAATTGGTGTGGTAATGTGTGGCCAGGCCGACGGGCTTGTAAACCTCGCCCGCCAAGGCACCCAGCGCTACGGATTGGGCCACCGCCCAACCCCGGCGGGAAGGGGTGCGCGCCAGTGATCCGTCGCAGGTGAAGCTGAACTGGCAGCCCGTCTTGCGTTCCGACCCCTGAAACACCACACCGCAGATGCTGGCGGGATAGGCGGGATGTGCAACCCGGTTCAGGACCACCTGCGCCACCGCTTGTTGCCCCGACAAGCTTTCACTGGCGGCCTCGTAATACACTGCCATGGACAGGCACTGCAATGCGCGCGCCTTGTCGATCCCGTTGCCCGTCTGGCGAAATGCCTGTGCCGCCGCACCCGCGCCATGACTTTGAGCAAATTCGACGGTTTCAAGCGTCCCTTCGCTCTTGCGAAGGTCGGCGATATCTGTGGCAAGGCGCGGGGCATCTTCGAGATAATAGAAAGCCGATCCAGGAAAGCTTTCGCCAGCCGTTTCGAACGGCATGGGCGTCAAGGATACGCGTTCGTCGCCCAGGCCAATCGCGCTCCTGAAATCAGACCATTCGCCTTGCGCAGCCACGGTCGGAAGAGCGATGGCAGCGCCAAGAATACCGAGGCGGGTCGCCAGTTTACGGCGATCCTGCAGTCTGGCGGTCCGGCGCTGGGCGCGCGGCGAGGCGACGTGCAGCGCACGGTCCTTGTCCCCGGCCAACGCTTCCAATCCGCTCAAACTGCGTCCTTCTTTCAGGAACTGCCCATAGCCGATACCCCGGAAGGCCGACAGATGTGTGCGATCGCCATCCCGCAACGGGACGGGATTCGATGGCGCCCTATAACAGCAAAACTTAATGAAGTTGCGTCTTGTGCAACGACACATTGCGCAGTAGTCGGCGCCGCGAGTCACGGGTTGGCCTGTTTTGCGCAGGTCCGAAGAGGGAAGAGGGTGCAAGCCCCTCGCTGCTCCCGCAACTGTGACCGGGGAGGTCCGCTCCACATGCCACTGCGAAAGCGGGAAGGCGGAACAGGGCCGCTGATCCGGGAGCCAGGAGACCTGCCCATGACCGTCGTTCGGCTGCAGGGCGGGGTGTACCTGTAGCAAACGTGGATGGAGCGTTTCGGCTCCCTCCCGTCATGGGCGGCATTTCGTTCATGACAGGAGGTTACGTGTATAAATATCTGCTTTTGATTTCCGCTTCGGCAGTACCTGGCGCAGCGTATGCGCAGACTGCCAGCGAGCAGGCGCTCGAGGAAATCATCGCCGCCCAGGACGAGGCAAACGAGGCTGGCGATCAGCAAGCGACTGTGGGCAGCTATCGCAGCTCGGCCCCGGCCGAGGCGATCATCACGGTCACGGCCAACGGCCTCGGCACCGATCTGCGCAATACCGGCCAGTCGGTCACCGTCATCGGACGGGAAGAGATCGAAACCATTCAGGGTGCCGATCCGGCACGCGCACTTGCGCGCGTTCCCGGTCTGTCGCTGTCGCGTAGCGGGGGTGTCGGTACGGTAACCAGCGTGAACGTGCGCGGCGCCAATCCCGACCAGCTTCTGGTACTGGTCGACGGCGTGCGCGTGGCCGACCAGGCGAGCCCTTCGGGCGGCTTCGATTTCGGCAATCTGCTGCTCGGCACGGCCGGCAAGATCGATGTTCTGCGCGGATCGAACAGCACGATCTGGGGATCGGAAGCCGTGGGCGGGGTGATCGACATCTCGACGCGGGCCGAGCGCGGCATGACTGCCAGCGTCGAGTACGGCTCGCGCGACACGCTGTTTGCCAGCGCCGCNGCCGGAGCAGGCAATGACAANGCCTTTATCGGCCTGACCGGGTCATGGTTCGAGACCGACGGATTTTCCGCAGCCGCATCGGGCACGGAAGCCGATGGATCGAAGCAATTCGCTATCGGCTCCAGCGCCTTTCTCAATCTGACCCCCAGCCTCGAACTGTTCGCGCATGGTAATTTTGCAGAAGGCGACGTCGAAATCGATGGCTTTCCCGCACCCAACTTCGTCCTCGCCGATACCGACGATACGCAAAAGACTACGCGTTACTGGGGCGATGTCGGCCTTGCCTATTACGGCAACGACCTGACCCTGCGCGCNGCNTACAGCCTGTCCGATACCAAGCGCGCCAATCGCGATGGTTCCGGGGCGGAGACNTTNGCCAGCGACGGCCGCTCCGATCGCATCTCGCTGCGCGGTGAATACCGCTTGCTGGGCGGCCTCTCGCTGGCTTTCGGCGGCGATCATGAATGGACCGAGTTCGAAACGAGCTTCGACACGGCCGCCGAAACCGAAATCAGCGGCGCCTATGCGCAGCTCGGCTGGGTGATGGGCCGTCTGGCCGTCCATGGCGGTGCNCGCGTGGACGATCACGAACAGTTCGGCACGCATGTCAGCTTCGGCGGNGATGTGAGNTACGGNTTTGGCGATGACTGGCGCGTGCGCGGTAGCGTGGGCGAAGGTTTCAAGGCACCGACACTGTACCAGTTGCTCTCGTTCTACGGGAACACGGAGCTCGAACCCGAAGAAAGCACCAGCTACGATCTGGGCGTCGAAAAAGGGCAGCGGGGCTCAGGTCTGCACCTCGCGCTGACGGGCTTCCGCCGCGACAGCGACAATCTGATCGGGTTCGGCGTTACGCCAGAAAGACCTTCCGGCGTGTACCTGAACACCGCCCGCGCCCGCGCGCAGGGCATCGAAGCGGAAGCAGGCTTCGATCTTGCACCCGGTCTTCGCCTTGCCGGCATATATTCCTATGTCGATGCGGAGGATCGTACGACCGATCTCGACCTGGCGCGGCGACCCAGGCATTTCGGCACCATTTACGGCGACTGGATCAGCGATTTCGGCCTCGGCCTGGGGGCGGATCTGCGCCTCGTGGGTGCAAGCTGGGATAATGCCTCCAACACCGTTCGCCTCGAAGGATACGAGTTGCTCGATGTGCGGGCATCCTTCGGCCTGGGCGACAATCTCGAACTGTTTGGCCGCGTCGAGAACGTGTTCNACACCGATTACCAGACGGTNGCNGGATATGGGACGGCTGGCCGCAGCGTCTTCGGCGGGATCAGGGCGAAGATGTGAAACCGCTGCTCGCCGCATCGGTCCTGCTCCTTGCCGCATGTGCGCAGGGCGGGGCCGATGCGCCGACGGGTGGGGCGCGGCCGACCATCGTCAGCCTGAACCCCTGCACCGATGCGATCCTTGCCGATGTGACGGCGCCGGGACAGTTGCTGGCGATATCCCATTACAGCAAGGATCCGCGATCGAGCTCGATGCCGGCGAAACAGGCGTCGCGATACCGCGCCACCGGNGGNACGGTCGANGAGGTTCTCGCGCTCGATCCGGATGTGGTCGTGGCGGGAAGCTTTATCGCACCTGCAACGCGCGCCGCGCTGGAAGATCTGGGCATGCAGGTCGTGACGTTCGGCATCGCCAGTGATGTCGCCTCGAGCGAGGAGCAAATCCGGGAACTGGCTTCTCTGGCCGGCGATCCGCAAGCGGGGCAGCGCCTGATCGAACGGATCGAAACGGCGCTCACCGAAGCAGAGGCGCCGGACGGGCGCGCCGTCGACGTTCTCCTGTGGCAGCCCGGCGGAATTGTNGCGGGCGAGCAATCGCTGGTGAGCGACCTGCTTGCCCGNACCGGCTTCACGAACGGTGCGCCGGCCCGCGGGCTGTCCCAGGCCGACTATGTGGCGCTCGAAGATGTGGTNGCCGCGCCGCCGCAGGTGNTGCTGGTTGCNGGCGGCGACCTTGGNCAGCAGCATCCGGTGCTNGACCGGCTGCCGGANATGCGGCGCGAACGCTTCGATACCAGCCTGCTTTACTGCGGCGGTCCGACGATCATCCGTGCCGCTCGCCGACTGGCGGAGATACGGAGCACAATATCGTGAACCGCGCGACTTTGATCTTCGGCGGGTTGCTCATCGTTGCGCTTCCGCTTTCGCTGCTGGCAGGGCGGGTCTGGCTCGATTTCGCCAGCACGCCCAACGCCGCGCTCATCCTTGCAGAGCTGCGTCTGCCGCGCGCCCTGCTGGCCGTAGTCGTGGGCGCGGGATTGGGAGCGGGCGGGGCAGCCATGCAGGGCTATCTGCGCAATCCGCTGGCCGACCCCGGTCTTTTCGGGATCGCNCCGGGCGCGGCGCTGGGTGCCGTGGCNGCGCTATGGTTCGGCTATGCCGCTTCGCCGTGGCTNCTTCCCGCATTCGCCNTGATCGGGGCGGGCGGGGCGATGGCGNTGCTGGCGGCGATTGCCGGACGCACGGGCGGGATCGCGCTGTTCACNCTCGCCGGGCTCATGGTNGCGAGCCTCGCCGGCGCATTGACGGCGCTTGCNATCAGCATGGCGCCCAATGCNTTCGCCATGAGCGAGATCGTGATGTGGCTGAACGGCGCGCTGACCGACCGGAGCTGGCGCGAGGTGTGGCTGGCCACCCCCCTCGTGGCGCTGGGCGTGCTTCTGCTCTGGCGGAGCGGGAAATCGCTGGATGCGCTCACACTGGGGGAACCTGTCGCCCGGTCCCTTGGGGTCGAACCCGGACGGCTGCTCTGGCTGCTGATCGTAGGCATAGGGCTGACGGTCGGCGCAGGCGTCGCGGTGGCGGGTATCATCGGCTTCGTAGGCCTCATCGTGCCCCATCTGGTTCGGCCCTTCACCGATAGCCGGCCTTCACAGCTCATCGTGCCGAGCGCATTGGCCGGGGCCCTGCTGGTGTTGGTCGCGGACAGCGTCGTACGCATATTGCCACTGGTGACGGAACTGCGGCTGGGCATCGCCTTGAGCCTCCTTGGCGCTCCGTTCTTTCTCTGGTTGCTGCTGCGCATGCGCAGGGGGCTGGCATGATGCTCGCGGCACGGGAACTCTCCGTCGACACGCGTCTGTCCCGCATCTCGCTCGACCTCGCGCCGGGATCGATCACGGCGATCTGCGGGCCGAACGGTGCGGGTAAATCGACCTTGCTCGAAGCGCTCGCGGGCTTGCTGGTGCCCGATGATGGAATGGTGGCCTTCGACGGGGTGGATGCTTCCACNAAGTCGCCGCGGGACCGAGCAAAGTGTATCGGCTATCTCCCCCAAGCGCATGAGATTGCCTGGGATGTTCCAGTGCGCAGCCTGGTCGAACTCGGGCGCATGCCGCATGGCGATCGCCTGTCCGGGCCGGTCGATGCCGCTCTGGACGCGCTCGACATCGCACAGCTTTCGCATCGCCGGGCGCAATCGCTGTCGGGCGGCGAAACGGCCCGCGTGTTGCTGGCCCGTGTCCTGGCGGGCGAACCGCAATGGATCCTTGCCGACGAGCCGCTGGCTGCGCTCGACATCGCCCACCAACTCACCTTGCTGCGCCATCTTCGCGATGCTGCCGACAAGGGGGCGGGCATCGTTCTTGTCCTGCACGATCTGGCGCACGCCATGAACCACGCCGACCGGGTGGTCGTGCTCGATGCCGGCGAACTTGCCGCCGATGGCAAATGCGAAGACGCGCTCGACCCACGAGTGATCGAGCGCGTCTGGAAAGTTCCCGTCCGGTGGATCGGCGAACCGAACCACCGGGCGTTGATCAGCGGCTGATTATCCGGCTGTATCTGCCGGCAGCGCGCCGTCCGATACTTCGCTGTCCGCAGCTTCGTCGCCCGGGACAAGGCCCCGCGCTTCAAGCATCGGCGTAACGTCCGGATCGCGTCCGGCAAAGTTCCTGAACATTTCGAAGTAATCCATCGTGCCACCGGTGCTCAGCACGGTTTCGCGATAGTGGTCGCCATTCGCGCGGGTAAGACCCCCGTTTTCCATGAACCATTTGCGGCTGTCGCGGTCGAGCATTTCGGTCCACAGATAGCTGTAATAGCCTGCCGAATAGCCGGCCGGTCCGCTGAAGATGTGGTTGAAATAGGTCGAACGGTAGCGTGGCGGAACCAGGTCGATTTCGAGGCCGAGTTCTTCGAGCGACTTGCGTTCGAATTCGGTCACCTTGGCTGGCGTGTTGATCGCTTCAGCCTGTTCCTTCGACAGGGCTGCCCACTTCATGTCGAGCAGTGCCGCTTCCACGGTTTCACCGAAGTCGTAACCCTGGTTGAACTTCGCCGCCGCTTCGATCTTGGTGATCATTTCGGAGGGGATCGGCTCGCCCGTGCGATAGTGCTTGGCATAGTTGGACAGCACTTCGGGGTAGGTCGCCCAAACCTCGTTTACCTGGCTCGGATATTCAACGAAGTCACGCGCCACGGCGGTGCCGGACAGGCTGGGATAGGTCTGGTTGGCGAAGAAGCCGTGCAGAGCGTGGCCGAATTCATGGAACATGGTGTTCACATTGTCGAAGCTGACCAGCTGGACTTCGCCCGCTGGCGCCTTCGGAATGTTCAGCACGTTGTAGATCACCGGCTTGGTGTTCCACAGCTTGCTCTGATCGACGAAGTTGCTCATCCAGGCGCCGCCGCGCTTCGACGGGCGCTGGAACGGGTCGAAGTAGAAGATGCCCAGTTCGCTGCCGTCGCGGTCGAACACGGTGTAGGTCCACACATCGGGGTGATAGACCGGCAGGTCCGTGCGGCGTTCGAACCTAAGGCCGTACAGCTTGTTCGCGGCATAGAACACACCGTCTTCCAGCACCTTGTCGAGCTGGAAATACTCGGTCATCGCGTCTTCATCGAGGTCGTAGCGAGCTGCCTTCACCTTGTTGGCGTAGCGATACCAGTCCCACGGCTTCACTTCGAAATTGCCGCCATCGGCCTNGATNGCNTCGTCCAGCATGGCTGCTTCGCGCCGCTGCGTTGCGGCNAGGGCNGGGACCATGCGTTCCATGAAGCCAAGCGCNGTGGCAGGCTTTTCGGCCATGCGATCCCACATGGCATAGGTTGCCCAGTCGGGTTCGCCGAACAGCGATGCCTTTTCNGCGCGCAGCGCGGCAATCTTGGCCACCAGCGGACGGGTATCGATGTCGGTGGTGCCGTCTGCACGGTGATAGGAAGCCATNAACAGCTTCTCGCGNGCGGCGCGNTTGGTCATATTCGGCAACANCGGCTGCTGCGTGGTGTTCTGCAGCGCAATCGCATATTTGCCGGGATGNCCCTTTTCGGNGGCAAAATCGGCGGCCGACTTGATGTCGGATTCCGAAAGGCCNGCCAGTTCTTCGCGTGTATCGAAGATGACCGGCTGATCGGCCATTGCTGCGCGTGCTTCCTGGCCGAATTCGGTCGTGATTTCGGACAGCTCGGAATTGATTTCCTTAACCCGGGCACGCTGTGCGTCGGTCAGCAGGGCGCCAGCGTGAACCATGCCTTCATAGGTGTCTTCGAGCAGCTTGGCGTCTTCGCGCGTCATCGCCATTGCGGCGCGATTGTCATACACGGCTTTCACCCGGGCGAAGAGCTCGGGGTTGAGCGTGATGGAATCGGAATGTGCGGTCAGCTTGGGACTGATCTCGGTATTAATCTCGTCCAGCCGGTCGGTCGTGTTCGATCCGGTCAGGGCGAAGAAGACGGTGGCGACGCGGCCCAGCATCCGGCCCGACTTTTCGAGCGCAACGATCGTGTTGGAGAATGTCGGCGCTTCGGGGTTGTTGATGATGGCATCGATTTCAGCCTTGTGGATCGCCATGCCCTGCTCGAACGCGGGGATGTAATCGTCTTCGGAAATCTTGCTGAAATCGGGCGCGTGGAAAGGCAGGGTGCTGTCGGACGCGAAATATCCGGTTCCCTGCGGTATGTTTGCGCCTGCGGTGTTGGCGTCTGCCATGGTTTCGATTTCTCCGCCCGGAGTGGTGGCGCAAGCGCCAAGAAGTGCGGATGCTGCAACGGTGGCCAGGATCTGGGCCTTCATGTTGTTCCCCTCATGATTGTGCGCCACGCGGAACCCGGGCGCGGGAATGCGATAATGATATGCGCGATTGGCCTGCCTGTTGCGCGCACGCAAGCATGCACACGTCGCCGGTCGGCGCATCTCATACGTTAGTCGAACGGGACGGGCTCGCCCTGGTTCCTGTCGGCGCGCTCCCGCGCGGTATCCAGCGCTTCGTCCAGCGCCTGGCGGTTCACGGTCATGAGGCGCGGACGGCCTCCGTCACGGTCGACGACCAGCCAGATTGCACCCAGTTCGAAGAAACCGCCCTGGTCCTTTGCCACACTCATGCGCGAAAGATCGATCTTCTGGAGCACCTCGATCATGGCCGGGTCGAATATCTCGTCGAACACGGCCTCCACTTCGGTGCGATCCTTGATCTCCCGTCTTTTTCCGTCGCCATCGATATAGAGCAGTGGCAGGCCGACTTCGCGCAGCAGGCGTGCCTTATCGCCGCTTCGTGCGGCATCGCGCAGCGTCGATATCGCCACGTCGAACTGGCTGGCACTGGTGCCGGTGGCGCATGAGATCGCGCCACCTTCGACAAAGTCATGATCGCGATCGAACTGGGGATTTCGTTCTTTCTGGCTCGACCATACCAACAACAGGCAGTCGCCGGGGGCAGCCTCACCCTTGGCGACGATGTCGGCCGACTTTTCCGTCTCACCGTCGCCATCGGGCACGCACGCCCATGCCGTCGTCACGGCGAGTAGCAGGGGGGAGAGGTAGAGGCGGTTCATGATGGCGTTCTGAGGGCGTAGATGAGGATCGGTTCGTAGATCGAACCGTGGCGGTGCAGGGTGCTTTCGAAGAGCGTATAGGAATCGGCTCTCCAAGGGCCAAGTCGCAAGCTGGCGTTTCGTTCGAGAAACGGTTCCGGTGGACCTGAAGAGCGATTGACCCGCGCCAGCGTGATGTGCGGATGATACTTGCGATGGTCCGGTTCCANGCCGGCCGATACGCANANACGATCGATTTTCTGGCGAAGGCGCTTCAGTTCGGGTGAAATCTCCACGCCAGCCCAAAGGGTGTGAACCCGGCCCTTGCGCACAAAGACTCCCGTACCTGAAATTGTCAGGTCGAGGGTCGGTAGCTCGATGGCGTGAAGCTGGAGGGCCAGGTCCTCAGCCAGATGCGTATCGACCTCTCCGATATAGCGTAGCGTGAGATGAATCTGGTCATCATCCTGCCAGCGCACATCGTCTACGCCCTCCATCAGATCGATCAGGGCGTCACGTATCTCTGGCGGTGGACGAATGCCGACGAAGAGGCGGTGAGACATGCTAGAAAACTGTGACTGGACGGTAAAATCTGGGACCGCTGGACGATCGGTCAGGTCGAATAGGGGTCGTCGTTCTGGCGCGGATCCCCATAGCGGCCCTTCATGAAAATCTTGGCCCGGCGCTCGCTGCGAAATTGCAGACCGCGGGCGAATTTTCCGCCGGCGTGCGTATAGTCCAGTTCCGCCGCAATCGCCTCGTAATCGCGGCTTTCGATTGCCGTGTTCAGCCGCGGACTCTCGTTTTCCGATACATTCCCCAGGCCGACATTGTACACCAGATCGAGCAGGGCATCGAATTCATGCTGGTGAAGCGGAAGGTCGCCGACCAGCAGGCGCACGCCTTGTTCCGCTTTCGCCAGATCGTGTTCCAGGAATTGCAGGACCTGCGCCTCGTCGACGCGATCACCGACCTGCAGATCGTCTTCGGGAAGGATCAGGTGACCGACCCCTACGGTCGGATATCCGGCCACGTCACGGTAGACGGTGTATCGTACGCCTTCTTCCTCGATCAACGCCTGTTTGAATGTGCCGCTCGCTTTCATCAGCGCAGCAGGCTTGCGTACACCTGCGACGTCATCGACCACCCGTTGCATGTCTTCGTCGATGCCGAAAGCCTTGCGCGCTTTTGGCGGGCCGGTGAACGCCGTGAGGCCGAGCNCGCCAGCGCCGAGCATCAGAGTGGCGCGTCTGCGCGCGGAAAGTTTGGGTTTGATATGGAAGGCTTGATAGGCTGCGCGGCGCGCACGGCGAAGATCGCGGCGATGCCGACGCTGCCGGTTCAGTCGTTCGAAAATCCCTTTCGATTTTCCGTTGCTTCCTGACCGTGATGGCGCGCGCGACCAATCTATGTCGTCCAGCGGACGGTTGAAGTCGGTCAGGATGGCCTCGAGCCTGGCATTCGTCTGGGTATTGCGCCGCGTACTGCTTGATCGTTTATCGCTTCCCTGCGGGTGTGGAGCGGTGTCCTTGTCCATAAGGCGGGCACCTTTCGGTCTCTATCTGCTCTGGCACGACATCTCATGAGCCGCCGTTAGGGGCGCGGGAAATGCCGTGCGCTGTCTGTCTTGTCTTTAGAACGGTTCATGGGGCCCAATCGGTCCACGGTTCGTCGCTGCGCAGCCCCGTCCGGGCCGCGCCTTGCGGATCAGGCAGCCCGGCGGACCCTGTTTCTGCCCGTGCGCTTCGCTTCGTAACACGCAAGGTCGGCGCGCATGAGCGCATCATCGATGCTCTCGCCAAACAGCCAGGGCGACAGGCCGATCGAGGCGGAGATGCGGATGCCGGGACGCTCGGTGAACCGGTCTTCCAGCTTGGCGATCATCATCCGCAGATCGTCTGCCCCCTCGGCGATGGCCGTATCGGTAACTCCGCGAGCAATGACCAGAAATTCCTCGCCGCCAAGCCTGAATGCAAGATGCTCGCCCTTACCCTCTAGAGTGGCAGCCCAGTCGCGAATCGTATCGGCGGCGGCTATCAGCACTTCGTCGCCGACGGCATGCCCGAAGGTATCGTTGATCGCCTTGAAACGGTCGAGGTCGATCGTCAGGAGATGGCGCGAATGCGCGCCGCCCTCGGTATGCGTTTCCTCGAACAGCTTGCGGCGGTTGAACAGTCCGGTCAGCGGATCGCGCCAGCTGAGGAATTCGGCACTGGACAGCGCAGCAGCAAGGTCTTCGGACAAACGTCGGTTCTCGACCAGCATGAGCGCGGAACTGCGCAGATGCTGCCCCGCGCTCGAACTGTAGAGGCGGATGCCGACGACGGCCAGGGTTACCACCCCGATCATCGCCGGGTCGCTGTTCGCAGGGTGAAACAGGATGAGCGCGCTCGCCGTCGCCCAGAAACTGACCAGCATCCCGTCGCGCGCTGCGGGCAGGGCGGCGAGCGTGACTGCGATCAGCGTAATCGTCACCACCACCACAACCCGTATCAGCGCCACGGCCGCGATGGATGCCCCGGCCGGTTGCGGCCATAACATCAACGCCAGCGTGACACCGGTCAACGCCATGGCGCCGAACACGATGCGCTGCATGGTCTTGATCGGCTGGCGCGCCCTAACGCGCACATCCAGTCTCGCCGTCGCATTGCGGGTGAACAGGAACGACGCCAGCCGCAATGCCAGCAACAGCGCCATGGCCGCCGGGTTGGGCAGCACGGCGACACCCAGCGCCAGCATGCTCAGGCCGATCAGGCTGGAAGGAAGCGAACGCCGCTCGCGATCGAGCATTGCGATAACCGCTTCCCGATCGACTTCGTAGGAATCGATCGGGATGCGCGTAAAGGCGCCGGCACCTCTGCCGTCAGTGTCCAGATCGTTTCGCAATGGTTGTTTCCCTACACCCTCTCACGCCGGGTCTTGGGAAAATACCGTCCAATCGTTAACGTTCCTGCTCGCAAAATTCACTTTATCCCGGATCACCAGATGCGCGCGCGATCTTCCGGCGCGATATACATCTCGTCATCCGGNGTGATGTTNAACGCTTCGTACCAGGCGTCNACGTTACGCAGCGGAGCGATGGTNCGATAGCGNGACGGGCTGTGCGGGTCGGTCGCNACNTGGTTGCGCAGCGAATCCTCNCGCGCCTTGGCCCGCCACACCTGCGCATAGGCGAGGAAGAAGCGCTGATCGCCGGTCAGTCCGTCGATCACGGGTGCTTCCTGGCCGTTCAAAGCTTTCTTGTAGGCATCGTAGGCCACCAGCACGCCGGCAAGGTCGGCGATGTTTTCGCCCATCGTCAGGTCGGGATTGATGAAACTGCCGGGGACCACTTCGAACTTGGCGTATTGATCGCCGAACTTCTTGGCTTCCGCTTCGAACCGCTTGGCATCGCCCGCGGTCCACCAGTCCTTGATCGCCCCGCTGGCGTCGATCTTGCGGCCTTGGTCGTCGAAACCGTGGCTGATTTCGTGGCCAATCACCACCCCGATCGCGCCATAATTGACGGCCGGGTCGGCATAGGCATCGAAGAACGGCGGCTGCAGGATGCCCGCGGGGAAGACCATCTTGTTTTCCAGCCCGCCATTATAGGCGTTCACGGTCTGCGGGTTCATGCCCCACTTCTTGCGATCGACCGGTTTGCCAAGATCGCTCATCGCGTAATCGGCATTGAATTTCGTCGCGGCGACCATGTTGCCATACAGATCGTCCGGCGACATCGGCAGCTGCGAATAGTCGCGGAATTTCTCCGGATAGCCGACCATCACGTCCATCCGCTCCAGCTTGTCCAGCGCGGCCTGCTTGGTGTCGGGGCTCATCCATTCGTTGCCGCGAATCCGATCGCCCATGGCCAGCTTCAGATTGGCGACCAGTTCGTCCATGCGCGTCTTGGCGATCTTGGGGAAATATTCGGCGACGTAAGCCTTGCCCACCTGCTCGCCCAGCGAACCGTCGATGGTGTCCACCGCGCGCTTCCAGCGGGCACGCTGTTCGCTCGTCCCGTTCAGCGCGCTCGTGAACTGGAACCGGCTGTCGACCATTTTCTTGTTGAGGAACGGCGATGCCTGATCGGCGATATGCGCTTTTTCCCACAGCTTGAGCGTGTCCAGGTCGGTACTGGCATACAGCGCTGCGATCGCTTTCACCGCCGTGTTATCGGTTACGATGATGCGGTCCTGCGGCGGGATGTTGTTGCCCTGGAAGAATGCATTCCAGTCCACCCCGGGCGCATAACTGGCCAGCTGCGTTCCCGACATGGGATTGTTGATCTTCTCGATCTGGCGCTTCTGTTCCGCNTCCCAGTTNAGCTCGGCAACATAGGTNTCGAANGTCATCACGCGGCTNGCCGCCTCGCGCGGNTCGGGCTGGCCGATATTGCGGAACGTGCGTTCNAGNTAATCGAGATAGGCCCCGCGCTGCGGCGCGAACTTCTCNTCGAAATAATACTCTTTCTCCGGCAGGCCGAGCCCGCCGGACGACAGCCACAGCGTGTTCATGGTCGGATCGTCGGGATCGGCATAGGGACCCGCCCCGAACAGCGAACCGCCGAACTTGCCATAGGTCGAGCCCATGTAACGGGCGAATTCTGCCTTGTTCGAAATCGCATCCACCTGCGCCAACTCGCGCTTCAGCGGGGCGATGCCTGCCTTTTCGATCGCCTTTTCATCCATGAAACTGGTGTAGAGCGCGCCATATTGCGAGCCTGCGGGCGCGTCCGTGACGAGGCCGTTCACTTCTTCGGTTACATCTTCGCGCAGATTGTAGAACGATCCGACAGAGGGGCGGTCAGCGGGGATTTCAGTCCGGTCCATCCACGCGCCGGACGCATAGCGCTCGAAATCGTCGCCGGGGTCGGCGGTCAGATCGCGCGCTGTCAGATCGATGCCGTAATCGCCGATCTTGGCCTGGCCGGTGACGACGATGGTGTTCTCGTCGGACGCGGTTTCGTCGGCAAAGGCAGGAGCGGCGAGGGCAAGGCCGATCGCCAGTGCCGAGGCTGCGGACAGAGTTTGGAGTTTGCGATACATGGCTTTGAGTCCCCGTTGATCGAATACGCCTTTATATAGGATCGGTGGCTTTGCCGGCATCGGGCTAATCGGCAAGCGGCCGACGCGCATCGGCGAAAGACACGCCCGTGCCCTCGCGATCCGGTCGCCTCGGCAAAGGGCACGTCTCGGCACAGGTGAAGGCCGCGGAACACTGTCCCGCGGCCTTCTTGGTTGACGGGCAGAGCCCGTCTGGGAGAACAGATTAGAAGGAGAAACCGGCTCCCGCAGCCACACCGCCTTTGCCATTGGCACCCATGGTGCCGCTGACTTTCAGGACGGCCTTGCCGTCGGCGAAGGCAGACGACAGGCCGAAGCCGAACGATGCCTCGCCGCGATAGTAGCCGACACCGCCGCCGACCATCATCCTGCCGGGCTCCAGGGCCTGCGGGATCGACGCCATCGCCATGGCCGAAGCCGTGCCGGAGAAAGCATCGTCGCGCAGTTCAGCCAGATCGAAGCCGATCTGTGCCACTCGCATGTCGGTGTAGTTCATCGAGTCCGTCAGGACGCCGGTAAGTCCGGCCTCCATCTGGCGCAGATTGACCGCATCGGTTGCCGCAGTCGCATCGGCGACATTATGCAGCGCCACCGGGGCAGACGCATCCCTGCCGATCAGCGTGACATCGTTGGTGATGGTCCCGCCATTGCTGGCCGTCGGATTGTCGGGGTTCGAGTACTGAACCGCCACGATCGTGCTGCCTGCCAGATTGTTGTTGATGGTCTGGATATCGTCCGTGTTCTGCTGAACGTTCTGGTTCGTGGCAAAGAGCTGCGAACCGTTCACGGCATCGGTCGACGTTGCGGACAGCGTCCCAGCGGCGACATTGGTGACCTGCACCGGACCGTCGTCGGCACCGAAGAAGGCAACCGTATTCGTCGGCGTGCTGCTGCGGGTCGATCCATCGGCCGTCGCCACATAGCCAACCGGAACATTGGCAAGGTCCGCCTGGATCTGGTCGATATCCGTTTCATTGACGGTCACTCGCGTATCGAGAGTGACGATATCGCCCTCGTTCACCGTGACCCGGTCGTCGAGATTGTCGATATCNCCTTCATTGACGGTAACCCGTGTGTCCAGATTGGCGATGTCACCCTCGTTCACCGTCACGCGGCCATCGAGATTGGCAATGTCGCCCTCGTTGACGGTAACCCGGTTATCAAGATTGGCGATGTCGCCTTCGTTCGTCGTTACGCGATTGTCGAGATTGACGATGTCGGTTTCGTTCTGCGTGATGCGGTCGTCGAAGCCNTCCACCGTCACTTGGATCTGTCCGACACTCGTCTGCAGGTTGTTGATGTCGGTCCGGTTCTGGGCGATGTCGGTTTCGTTCTGCGTCACCCTCCCGTCCAGTGCATCGACGGCCTGATTGGTGGCGAACAATTGCGAACCGTTCACCGCTTCGGTCGACGTCGCGCTCAACTCGCCATCGGCCACGTTGGAAATGGTCGTTCCGCCAGCGCCGCCCAAGGCAATCGCAGTCTGGGTGGCGTCGGTGTACATCACGGACGTATCCTGCAGGGCAGCAATGTCGCCCTCGTTTGCAGTTACGCGCGTATCGATGGCATCGATATCATCGGCATTTGCCGTGACGTTCTGGTTGGTTGCGAAAAGCTGCGACCCGTTTACGGCATCGGTGGATGTCGCATCCAATGTGCCGGCAGCCAGGCCGGTTATGGTGGTTCCTCCGACCCCATCGAGTGTAATCGCTGTATGGGCAGCGCTATCGTATGTGACCGTGTCGCCCACTGCGGCGGCGATCGATGCATTGACCTGGCCTACGGTGGCAGCATCGGTGTCGGCCGTACCATCCAGAACGTTTGTGATCTGCCGTTCCGCACCCAAGGCGCCGACGGAAACGCTGTTGATGCGATCCGCCAGCGACCCTGTACCCAAGGCAACCGAATTGGTGGCGCTCACGGTCGAGCCGGTACCAAGAGCCATGCCATTGACGGCAGTCACTTCGGCGTCGGTCCCCAGCGCAATCGCGCCGGTGGCCGTCAGGCCAGTGGTGGCACCGTTGCCGAACGCGATCGAATCTTCTGTTCCCGCACTGGCAACCTCTCCTTGGCCAAGGCCGGTGATCTGGTTGCCGCCGATGCCGATACCGGCGGGATTGTTGAGGGTAAGGCCATCGACCGTGACATTGCATTCTCCCGGACCGACGATCGTGTTGTTGCTGTTCAGCACATCGACGCTGATCGGGTTGCCGGCAACGGCGTTGCCGACGATGTCACCAACGTTGATGTTGAGGGGACTTGGCAGACCCGGCAGCAGCAAAGTGCTCAGTGGACCTAACAATCCATTCAAGTTCGTTTGTAATGGCGTAACGATACCGGTGTTCACCTCTCCCAACAGAGCTGTCAGATCGGATTCGTTCAGGCTCAAGCCCGTACAAACATCCACAACAGGCTGTGTCTGCGCGTAAACCGGTGTTTGGGGGACTACGAAAGATAAGGCGGCTAAGGAAGTTGCAGTCGCCATGTTAACGATTTTGCTTCTAACCATTGATGTTCTCCCATTTAGGAACGGGCGTAAACATCTGTTTGATAATCTTAATTTGGTCTTCGGACCGAATCGCCGATACCCTAGGAAGTATCCTTACCAATCCCTTATCGAACGCGTTCGCAGATCGGGTTAACCGATTGGTTATCTTTATGATTACCAGTTAATGAACTTTTTGCTCGATGCACCGGACTAGGGGCTAATACGGGGGTCTCTATCGGCCTCCGCGCCAAATGGCTGTCGCGGCAATGGTTTTTCGGGTCGAAGGGGCCCCACTGGCGTTTTCGATCGTTCGTTCCCATGTGGCAGGCAAACGTGGAAAGGTTGCGATAACGCGTCCTCACGGATACCACGTAATTTCGAACACAACGGGAACACTCTCCTTTTCATGGCACTCACCAAAATCTCGGTCCGCGGCGCGCGTGAACACAATCTCAAGGGCGTCGATATCGATCTGCCTCGCGACAGCCTGATCGTCATCACCGGGCTTTCCGGGTCGGGCAAGTCGAGCCTGGCCTTCGACACGATCTATGCCGAAGGGCAGCGNCGNTATGTCGAAAGCCTGTCCGCCTATGCGCGNCAGTTCCTCGAAATGATGCAGAAGCCCGATGTCGAACATATCGACGGGCTGTCTCCCGCCATCTCGATTGAGCAGAAGACCACCAGCCGCAACCCACGCTCCACCGTGGCGACGGTAACCGAGATCTACGATTACATGCGTCTGCTGTGGGCGCGCGTCGGTGTGCCCTATTCGCCCACGACCGGCTTGCCGATCGAGGCGCAGACCGTGTCCAACATGGTCGACCGCGTGATGGCACTGCCCGATGGCACGCGGCTCTACCTGCTCGCGCCCGTTGTGCGCGGGCGCAAGGGTGAATACCGCAAGGAACTGGCTGAATGGCAGAAGGCGGGCTTTACCCGCGTGCGGATCGACGGCGAGATGTACGGGATCGAGGAAGCGCCCGCGCTCGACAAGAAGTTCAAGCACGACATCGAAGTGGTCGTNGATCGCCTNGCCGTGAAAGAAGGGATCGAAACGCGCCTCGCCGACAGTTTCGAACAGGCGCTCAAGCTCGCCGATGGCCTGGCGTATGTCGATCTCGCCGATGGCGTNGTGCCGGGGCGCGAGGATGAAGGCGAAGCGGGCGGGGCGATGAAGGGGGCNGGNCTGCCTGCCAANCGCATCGTNTTTTCCGAACGCTTCTCCTGCCCGGTNTCCGGCTTNACCATCGAGGANGTCGAACCGCGCCTGTTCTCNTTCAACGCGCCGCAGGGGGCCTGNCCGACCTGCGACGGGATCGGCGAAAAGCAGTTGTTCGACCCGCAACTGGTCGTNCCCAANGAAGCGCTCAGCCTCAAGAAGGGCGCGGTCGTGCCNTGGGCCAAGAGCAATCCGCCNTCGCCCTATTACATGCAGGTGCTGGCCAGCCTCGCGAAGGAATTCGAATTCGATCTCACCACCCCGTGGGAGGAGTTCGACAAGGAAATCCGCGACATCATCCTTTACGGTACCAAGGGCAGGGCCATCCCGCTCACCTTCAAGGACGGGCGCAAAAGCTACACGGTCAAGAAGCCCTTCGAAGGCGTGATCGGCAATCTCAACCGCCGCATGCTGCAGACCGAAAGCGCCTGGATGCGCGAGGAACTGGCCAAGTTCCAGACCGCGCAGCCGTGCGAGACCTGCGGCGGCAAGCGCCTCAACGAGAAGGCGCTGGCGGTGAAGGTCCCGGGCCCCGACGGCCCGACCGATATCGCCACCCCTACCAAGATGAGCGTGGCCGATGCCAAGGGCTGGTTCCTCGCGCTGCCCGACCAGCTTTCCGAAACGCAGGCGCAGATCGCGCATGCCATCCTCAAGGAAATCAACGAGCGGCTGGGTTTCCTCGACAATGTCGGGCTCGACTATCTCAACCTCGACCGGACCAGCGGCACGTTGAGTGGCGGGGAAAGCCAGCGCATCCGCCTCGCATCGCAGATCGGCTCGGGCCTGTCGGGCGTGCTCTACGTGCTGGACGAGCCCTCCATCGGCCTCCACCAGCGCGACAACGACCGGCTGCTGGAAACGCTGAAGCGCCTGCGCGATCTCGGCAACACGGTGATCGTGGTCGAGCATGACGAGGACGCGATCCGTGCCGCCGATTACGTCGTCGATCTCGGCCCCGGCGCCGGCGTCCACGGGGGCGAGGTGGTGGCCGAAGGCACGCTGAAACAGGTGCTCAAGTCCAAGAAATCGCTTACCGCCGCATACCTTACCGGGCGGCGCGAAATCGCGGTCCCGGCCAAACGGCGCAAGGGCAACGGGCACAAGCTCACCGTCCACGGCGCGCGAGCGAACAACCTCAACAACGTCACCGCATCGCTGCCGCTGGGCACCTTCACCTGCGTCACCGGCGTGTCGGGTTCGGGCAAGTCGTCCTTCACCATCGACACGCTCTATGCGTCTGCCGCGCGCCATCTCAACGGCGCGCGCGTGGTAGCCGGTGCGCACGACAAGGTCACCGGCCTCGATTATTGCGACAAGGTGATCGAGATCGACCAGTCGCCCATCGGCCGCACCCCGCGTTCCAACCCCGCCACCTACACCGGCGCCTTCACCCAGATCCGCGACTGGTTCGCGGGCCTCCCCGAAAGCCAGGCCCGCGGCTACAAGCCCGGCCGCTTCAGCTTCAACGTCAAGGGCGGCCGCTGCGAGGCGTGCCAGGGCGACGGCCTCATCAAGATCGAGATGCACTTCCTCCCCGACGTCTACGTCACCTGCGAGGAATGCGGCGGCAANCGCTACAACCGCGAAACGCTNGAGGTGAAGTTCAAGGGCCACTCCATCGCCGACGTGCTCGACATGACGATCGAGGATGCGGAAACCTTCTTCAAGGCCGTCCCCCCCATCCGCGACAAGATGGCGATGCTCAACGAAGTCGGCCTCGGCTACGTCAAGGTCGGCCAGCAGGCGACCACGCTGTCCGGNGGCGAGGCGCAGCGCGTCAAACTCGCCAAGGAACTCGCCAAGCGCAGCACCGGGCAGACGCTCTACATCCTCGACGAGCCGACCACCGGCCTNCATTTCGANGANGTGCGCAAGCTGCTCGAAGTGCTGCACCGGCTGGTCGACCANGGCAATTCGGTCGTGGTGATCGANCACAATCTCGATGTCATCAAGACCGCCGANCACATCCTCGATCTNGGCCCCGGCGGCGGCGTGCGGGGCGGGGAGGTTGTGGCGCAGGGNACNCCCGAAGATGTCGCCCGGGTCGAAGGNTCCTTCACCGGCGCCTATCTCGCGCCCATGCTCGAACGGCAGAAGGAAGCGGCGGCATAGGGNCCTTCGCGCCCCGCCGCTGCCGCTTNAGCGCAGCATCCCCAGCTTGAACCCGGCCAGCACGGCCGAAACCCGGTCGTGCACGCCCAGCTTGGTGAACAGGCGCTTCAGATGCGTGCCCACGGTCGCCTCGCTGATGCCCAGGATCATCGCGGTTTCCGGGTTGGACTTGCCCGCCGCCACCCAGTTGAGGATTTCCGCCTCGCGCGGGGACAGCCCGTCGATCCCGGCGCCGTGTTCCTCCTCGATCCGGTCGATCCGCAGATGGGCGTGCTGCGCCACCGCACGCATCAGCGACCGGTCGACCTTCGCCAGGTCCTCCGCCGCCACATTGTCTATGCCGAAGAAGCCACGCGCATGGCGCAGGCCCGATGTCGGGATCGCCAGCCCGTCGGTCACGCCCGAGCGTCCGAATTCCTCCAGAAACGCGCGCTCCATGTCGTTCACCGTCAGCTGCGACAGCAGTTCGCCCAGCGTGATGACCTCGTTGCGCCGGATCACGGCGGCAGGGATCGGATCGATCAGCTTGTAATCCCGCTCTAGATAGCGCCGCATCCATTCGGGCGGCATGCCGCGCTCGTACAGGCGGAACTGGTCGGGCTTGGTGACCATGGGGATGACGAAGCAGAACGATCGAAAGCCCCGCGCGCGATAGAATTCGGCCAGCACATCCAGCACGTCGTCGCGCGTTGCGGCCTCGTCGATCTGACGAAAGATTTCACTGCCGGGCATTACGCAACCACCTCCTTGGTGATATTTCGTTTCGCGAACCGACAGTCATGCTGCGCTGCTTACTGCAGCGTTCCTTCAATCCCATGTCCCTCAATCACGTGACTGGCGCGTTCGTTCCCTGTTCCGCACATGCGGCGCCCCGGAACACACCCCTCCGGCAAGGACCGGACAGCATCGTGGCGCAGCCCAAGTTCATCATCGTCGACCCCGATTTCGCCCGCCAGCGCGATCTTGCCTGTGCGCTCGCCGGGCTGGGCCTCTCGCATTCGGTCGCCGGCCCGTGCGAGATTGCAGAGCTATGGCCCGCCCGCTGCCAGATCTTCGTGCATGACGAAGGGGACCGGCTTGGCGAACTGCACGCATGGCTGGAACGCGGCGGCATGCGCTTCCCGCTGATCCCCTTCAGCAGCGCCCCGTCGATCGAACGGGTGGTGGAGGCGCTGCACACTTACGGCGCCGTCGGCTATCTCGACTGGCCCTGCGCCCACGACCGGCTGTGCCGCACGCTGGCGCTCGGCGCGGACAAGGCGGAGGAGATCTTTCGCCGCAACCAGGCCTATGCCCGCAGCCGCGCGCTGGTTGAGGTGCTGACCCCGCGTGAACAGGAGGTGCTGGCAGGCATCTTCAACGGCTGCACGGGCAAGGAGATCGCCCGCGATCTCGGCCTCAGCCCGCGCACGGTGGAAACCTACCGGGCGAACATCTTCACGAAGCTGGACGTGCGCAACGCGGTGGAGGCGGTGCGGCTACTGGCGGCGGAGCTGCCGGAACTGCATCTGGAACACCTCAGCTACGCGCGGTTGGCAGGTGTGGAGGGGTGAGGGGCTAGAAAAAATGGCCGCCGTCATTGTCGAGCACCACGCTGTCGAGCGGCAAAAGGAAGGGCGAAGTAAGCCACGAACCGCCGAAGTGCCAAACGTCCCGCCGCACTACCTTCTAATTTTGTCTTCCTCGTACGCGGGTAGCACTAACGTAAATCGGGTTGTGTAGTACGACACATCTTGAACAATCCGTATTGGCTCAACTTGGTTGACGAAGATTCTGCCATCAAAATGATTTTCGATAATAGTGCGCGCGGCGAATAACCCGATTCCCGAACCGGACCGTCCCAATTCTTGCACGGCTTCTCCTCGATAGTCCTTTTCAAATATTTTCTCTTTTTCCCGAGAAGAAATTTTAGGGCCATAAGATTCAAAGCGAATAATGCTTTTACCGTCATCCTCTTCAAAGCGGACGAGAACCTCACTTCTATACGGCGCATATTTCAAAGCATTTTCGACAATTACAAAAGGTACGATCTCAAATATGGGTGGCCCGTAAATCCTATCCCGACTTCTGCCATCCATCCGCCAGCTTATCTGACGCGCGTCCAGTTTTCCTGAGAAGCATTTTAGTACCTTCTCAACTTTAGGGTACGGATGAATAAGCTCTCTTGGGCGATTAGTGGATAACCCATTTTCGTAGTCAATGATGTCTAGCCGCAAAGACATCATTTGCTGGGCATTAAGAACTAAATCAATCTTATCATCAAGGTCCTTAGTGAAATTGTTTATGGCTGCGTGCCGAGCATCTAAGGCGCCATGGTAAATTTCCGTCCCGATTGCGCGTAAATCGTGAGTAAGATTTTTGAATTCTGCGTCGCGTTGTTCGCGCACTTCGCTGACTATGTTGAGATGCGATGCGGCAAATTCCTCAATTTGCTTTTTGAAAAACTTCAAAGGATAATTTGGAAATTTTCGTTTTGGCGCGCTGCTCTCCGGATCATAAATGCCCGGAATGACTACCTTCCGGCCAAGTTCATCTAGTGCGCAAAAAACTTGATACCCCAAAGGACAAGTTTGCCAACCAGGCTTCGCGCGGGAGTAGAAGGACTTCTGGCTTCCACTCAAAATCTCCGCAGGAGGCTGTAATAATGCGCCCGGCTTTTCCGTAACAAAGCCTTGGTCATAGATAATAATTGGAATAGCGGCCATCAGGCTAGAATAAGACTAAATATTCCTGACGCAACAAGCGACTGCGCGACGGCGCGAGCGTCCGGTTTAATGTCATATCCATTGGCCATGCGTTCAAAAATGCCGAGATCAGCTTTCTCCACTGTGCGGACGAAAGCATCTTCCAGGCGTAAGATGTCTATGGTTGCAACGTTGTTTCGAACAAGTGCGTCTCTCTGCCGACGCCATACAATGACGGGATTGCATAGCCGATCTATGAAATCATCAAGTTTATTACGCCACTCTTCAATATCTGCATCCTTGCGAAGAAAAACGTCAGAAGCTTCATTGGCTTTACGAGCCATCAAGTCGTCTTGTGCACCCGCGGTGTACGCAATTACGAACTTTTCTGGGTGATTTCTTTTGATCTCGTCGATTAAATAGGCTCCCTGATTCTTTTGATCGAAGTTTTGCCCGACGCCCCTCAAATCACAAAGGATGATATTAAAATCATCGATTTCGCGAAGACTTTTCAGATCACCTATCGGCCGCACGTCATAGCCGTGATTGGTCAATGTTTGTTGAGCAGCAAAAGGTTCGTCGTCTACGATAGCGATTGGCACCCGCGCCCGTCGCTCACGGTCATTTATCAAGGTGGCATTTAACGATTGCCGGTCGGCTAAGTCACCGATTTGTTTGACTGACCATGGTCCTATCACGTTAGAGCCTTCCACTTTTGCGCGCCTCGCCTTCTCGAACGAACTTCGTAAGTTCGAATCAGCCCCCGTTTTCCCTACCCGCAGACCCACAGAACCTGAACAGGCAATCGCAACACGCAATTTGTCTTACTGTTCGATGCCTCAATAACCGTAGAATTTAGTTTGTTCTGCGAACGCCCGTCGTGCTCCGCCTTTTGCTCGCCACTCGATAATTGAGAGAGGGTTCAAAATTGGCTACTCATATCGCGATGGGAAGCCCGCACGCCATAAAGTCGTGTCCTCAGTTTGTGCTGGCGACCGCTCTCATGGGATTCGCCCCCCCGCTACATCCCCTAGTCACGCATTAATGGCCACAACGCTAAAACCTGCTATACAGCCGTCATCGCCGGACCGATCACGGGCCTTTCGGTGACTGAGAGAAGCTTCGGCATTGCTCCCGCCTAGCGTAGTGGAGCGGTCGCATGCCCACCCAAGTCTTTATACCCCTTCTCGTCGTGACGGCGTTCGTCAGCGCGTGGCTTCTGGGCGAGTGGATTATCCGCCACCGTCGCCGCGGCAGCTAGGCGCGCCGCCGCGCGCGAAAAAGGCGCTGTCCTACACGCGATTATCTCTATAGCTGGACCGGTTCCCTTCCACTTTCGCAAGGTGAACCCATGTCCTTCATGCCCGCCCGTCAGGGTCGTTTCATCTCCGCCGCCGAGCTGGCGGAGGCCGAGGCCGCCAGGCGCGCCGAAACGCGTGCCAAAGCCGCCAAACCGCAAGCCGCTCCGCCACCGGAAGACCCTGCCGAGCCGCGCACCCGCAGCGCCGCGGCGCTGCGCCAGCGGGGGGAAGGGCAGGGCGCTCCGCCCGAACCTTGCGCAGAACCCGCGCCTGCCCCTGCCGACCCGACCCCTGCCGCCGCGGTATCGCCCGATCCCGCGCCCGCCGCATCGCCTACGCCCGCCAGTTTCCCCGCGCTGGTCGAGGATCTGCCCGGCGACGAGACGCGCGCCCCGCAGACGCAGTTCACGCTCGACCTGCGCATCGCCTTTCTCGAAGCGCTGGCGGTCAGCGGCAGCGTGCGTTCCGCCGCGCGGCGGGTGAAGGTCTCGCACCAGAGCGTATATCGCGCGCGCCGCTCCAGCGCAGCCTTCGGGCGCGCCTGGGATGCGGCCATGGTGATCGCGCGCGGGCAGGCAGAGGCGCTGCTGGCCGATTACGCCATGTCCGGGGTGGAGGAGGAGGTCTGGTATCACGGCGAGATCGTCGGCACGCGGCGGCGCGTCAGCGACCGGCTGCTGCTCGCCCATCTCGGCCGCCTCGACCGCATGCGCACCGACGCGCGGATAGAGGCGCTGGCGGAAGATTTCGACGGCCTGCTGCACCGTATGCGCGCAGGCGAGCCGATCGACGTGGAATTGGGCGAGGGGGCCAAGCCCGCCGCCGCCGGTCCACGGCCTTCGCCACCGACCTCCGCTCGCCTTGAGCCTGTCGAAGGGCACAGCCCCAACCTTACCCCCGGCACCCCGCAAATTTTATCGCCTGGACAGTGTAACACCCGGTCCATGTCTGCGGATGGAGACGGAGAGAAACGGGCTCCAAAGAAAGACACACCGCCACAGCGCGAGGAACGCCATCCCGACGAACCGCCCTGCGACTGCATCGCGGCGCGCAACGGCACCGATGGCGGCAGGCCGCATTACCGCATGGGCAAGGACGGGTTCGAACCCGTGCTGAGCGCGAAGGGGGAGGGGCCGTGTTGCAGCGAGCCGCGCTGGCCCTCCTGCCGCGCCTGCCCGCATTACCCGCCCGTCGCGCGGCTCCTCAACGAGATGGAGGACCAGCGCCCCCTCGATGCGCCCGAGGCGGACGAGCTGGGCGGCGATCCTGCGCAGATCGAGGAATGCCAGATCGCCGCCTTCGAGGCGGGGGACGAGGACTGGTGGCGCTACGGCGCGGACTTCGTCGCCTACGCTAAGAACGAGTTCGGCGACTGGGCACCCCTCGAGGACGAGCAGGAGGGCGACACGGGCGGGGCTTCCGGCCCGCAATAGGGTTCGGGCGAGGGGCTTGCGGCGGCTCCCGCATTGCCCGCAGATGAACCCCTTCCGCATCTCGCACCCGCAGCACGTTTCGTCGCACGTGCGGGATAGCGCTGGCGGGCGGGGCATTGGGTGGGTGATGGACCCGGCTGCGGGGCGAGATGATCCCTCCCCTCCCTCACGACCCCCGCGGCCGGCTCCTCCCACTCCCCCCTCACGGACATGCAGGCAGGCAGGGCCGGTACGCTGGCCCTCTCAGACCGAGATGATGCCGAACTTCACGCCCTTGACCGCCGCGGCGGACCGGTCGTTCACTTCCAGCTTGGCGAACAGCCGCTGGATATAGGTCGATACGGTGGGCAGGCCGATGTTGAGGATCGATGCGATCTCCGAATTGGTCTTGCCGTGCGCGATCCAGTGCAGGATCTCCACCTCGCGCGGCGCCAGCTTGGGAAACACGCCCTGCTGGTTGATCCGGTCCAGCTGCGTGTGCGCCGCCTGCATGATCGCCTGCAATTCGTCGATATCGGCGCGCTGCAGCACTTCGGGGCCCGTCACCTGTCCCAGCGCAAAGATGCCCATCTGCTGGTGCGATCCGAAGGTGGGGATCAGGAAGCCGTCGGTAATTCCGCCCGCGCGCGCGCGGCCCACGAACTCGCGTTCCGCCGGCGTCAGCGTCCCGCTCTTCCACACGTCGCTCAGCTGGATCGGGTGCCGGTGCCGCGCCACATATTGGGGGAAGGGGTCGGACTTGCTCAGCCCCTCGTCGCGATAGATGTTGCGCCACGCCTCCGGCAGGCCGCGCAATTCGAAAACCATGGCGCCCGGCTCCTCGGCCGACGGCACCATGTACCCGAACCCCTCGAACCCCTGTTCGCGGAAATGGGCCCCGAGCATGTCGAGCAGCGAATCCCGNTCGGGGCACGCCTTGATCCGTTTGAGCAGCTCGATCACGCGCAGGTCCCTATGTCCGTCAAGCGGATGACATTGATTCGAATGACATCCAATATCATGTCATACTGCACAATGTCTCGCATTCTTGGCACCTAATCAGTTACACGTAGTTAATCATTATGAACGGAAAGTTCATGGTGGCATAAAAAACAGGGTCGAAAACGTGCAAGACAGACAATTCATCGTGGTGGACCGCGACTTTTCTTGTCGCAATCAGCTCGCTCACAATCTCTCCCGCAAGGGTTACGTAATCCCCCTCGACCGCATGGAAGAGCTCGGCACGCAGCGTCCCAAGGACGCCTGGGTCTTCGTCGGCGACGATGGCGATCAGGTCGAAGCCGCGGCCGATGTGCTCGACCGTGAACTCGAAAGTTTTCCCCTTGTGGCCTACGGCCGGACCCCGCAGATGAGCCGCGTCCTCGAACTCACCAACGGCCCCTGCGTCGGCTATGTCCAGTGGCCCACCGACGGGATCGAATTCTGGCGCAGCTTCGAAGCGCTNGAAAAGCGTATTCCGCTCCGCTCGGAAGCCGCNCAGGTCGCCGCTCGCGCCCGNCGCATGCTCGCGGTCCTNACCGATCGCGAACGCGAAATCGCGGAAGGCATCTCGCAGGGGCTGTCGACCAAGGAAATGGCCGAACCGCTCGGCATCAGCCCGCGCACCATCGAGGTGCACCGCGGCAATATCCTCGCCAAACTCGACGCGCGGAATATGGCGGGGCTGGTCAGGCTCGTGGTTGAATCGGAACTGTCGACGCCCAGCTGATCCGCCGGGCGGGGAGAGGGGCTGTTACGCCGCTGAATCCAGAACGGCGAGTTCCACGGTTCCGCTTCCCGGGCCGATCAGCCCGAGTTCCGTCGCGGCAGCGCGGCTCACATCGATGACCCGGCCACCGTGGAATGGGCCCCGGTCGTTGATGCGGACCGTCACCGTTTTTCCGTTACGCGGGTTTGTCACTTCGACCAGGCTGCCGAACGGAAGAGTCCGATGCGCTGCAGTCATCGCGTTCATGTCGAACTTTTCGCCACTGGCGGTGGGCCGGCCATGGAAGCGGCGGCCATAATAGGAAGCAACCCCACCCCCGATCGACGTAGCGACAGGCGATGCATCGACGGGTGGATCGATATGCGACAGGTCGATGGCATTGGCCGCCGGTGCCGGCGCATTCGGCAGCGCCGTGCGCGCGACCAGATTGGCGTCGAACGCGGCACTGGCGGTCGCGGTGTTGGCGTTCTCACGCGGCTGAGCCGCGGTTGCGGGCAGCACAAGGGCTGCAAGAAGTACTATGCTGCGAAGCGCGCGATTGGCCATAATTCTGGACCTCCCGTTCGGTTCCGGCGTCTATACGGGAGCCTTTCGCAGGAGTCCTTAACGCGGCAGCCAACTGCCCCATTCGTGCCACAGTTCATCGTAGATCGGGAACGACGATGCGCTTTCCTACCGTATTTCGTAGCTGATCGGGGTGCTGGATACCAAGGCTGGTTGCATGATTCCTGCTCCNATTTTCCGGTCGCGGTAAAGCAAATGGGGCCGGCATTGCTGCCGACCCCACTCTCACCGATGCGTGGTCATGTCCGAAGACGAGAACTTGGCATCCGATGTTTTCCCTTCTGAGCATCCGAAGATGTTCGTCCGGTTCTGTCACCGGCGCTCGCACCGGCATCCGGTTCCGTCCGGCGGCCTACCCGGTCGAGTGCGCCAGATCCGAAGANCCTCGCTTCTGTCCCAGGCCGGCCAGCGATGGGCGGCACCGAGATCGCGCTTNCCATAATGGTCGTTCGCTTTCATCTGCATCGGGGATCCAGTCCGAAGACCTTTTCTTCTGATGCTTCATCAGCAGACGACCGGTTAGCCCGATCCATAAAAGAAGTTTTCTGTGCTCCGTCATCGACCCACTTGCGTCAGACCGAAGTCTTCAGCACGTCAGTCTCTGGAANCACATGGACAGCTTCTTCCATGTCTTNCCGGTTTGGATATTCTCCGTAATTTCAAGCCNTTAGGCTCTCAATTTCGTCGAATGTCCGTGCCGTTCCGATGNCTTGAAGCTGCTCCCGATGNAGNGATTCGTCCAGCGTGCAAGGCGCGAGTTATCCACTTTCCCCAGATTTGCTTGTGGAGGAAGGTGGATAACCAAACNCTTTATCGCAAAATCATAATGTCAGAGGNCTTGGCGNCGTAATATTACACTGCCTTGNGCTCTTGTNAGCGTAATTACCGATCGCGTTTTGCGAGAAGGCGNAGACGCAGAGCATTGAGCTTGATGAAGCCTTCGGCGTCTTTCTGGTCATACGCGCCCGCGTCATCTTCGAAGGTCACATGGGCTTCGGAATAAAGCGAGTTGGCCGATTTGCGCCCNACGACCATNGCATTGCCCTTGTAGAGCTTCAGGCGAACGGTGCCCGANACCTTTTCCTGACTGAGGTCCACTGCGGCCTGCAGCATTTCNCGNTCNGGNCTGAACCAGAGGCCATTGTAGACCAGTTCGGCATAGCGCGGCATCAGCTCGTCCTTGAGATGTGCGGCGCCCCGGTCGAGCGTGATCTGCTCGATGCCGCGGTGGGCCCGGGCATAGATCTCTCCACCGGGCGTTTCGTACATTCCCCGGCTCTTCATCCCGACAAAACGGTTCTCGACCAGATCGAGGCGGCCGATGCCATGTTTGCGGCCCAGATCGTTGAGCGCTGCGAGCAGCGTCGCAGGGCTCAACGCCTCGCCGTTAAAAGCGGTGCCATCGCCTTTTTCAAAGTCGATTGTAATATATTCGGGCGTGTCGGGCGCGTCTTCCGGATGGTCGGTGCGCGAGTAGACGTAATCCGGGGTTTCCTCCCACGGATCTTCGAGCACTTTGCCTTCGGACGAGGTATGAAGGAGGTTCGCGTCGGTCGAAAAGGGGCTTTCGCCGCGCTTGTCCTTTGGCACGGCAATCTGGTGCGCTTCCGCCCATGCGATCAGCGCGGTCCGGCTCGTGAGGTCCCATTCGCGCCAAGGAGCGATAACCTTGATGTCAGGATCGAGCGCGTAAGCCGAGAGTTCGAAACGGACCTGGTCGTTGCCCTTGCCGGTCGCCCCGTGGGCGATTGCGTCCGCGCCGGTTTCATGAGCAATTTCAACGAGGCGCTTCGAGATGAGCGGGCGGGCGATGCTCGTACCGAGCAGATAGTCGCCTTCGTAACGGGCATTCGCCCGCATCATCGGAAAGACGAAATCACGCACGAACTCTTCACGCAGATCTTCGATGAAAATATGCTGGTCCGGAATACCCATCGCGCGTGCTTTTTCACGCGCAGGCTCGATTTCCTCACCCTGACCAAGGTCTGCAGTAAAGGTGACCACTTCCAATCCGCGCTCGACCTCGAGCCATTTGGCGATGACGGAAGTATCCAGACCACCGGAGTAGGCGAGGACGACGCGTTTGATATCGGACATGGGGGCACCTTGCTGTTACGCGCGCGCCGCTAGCAGGGGGAGGGGGCGCTAGGCAATCGTTTCACGCTTTGCCCGTCTAAAGCTGAAATGCTCACACGCTTCATGGGCGTGCGCCAGCATCAGCGCAATTGACTGTCCTTGCTTCCCCGGCGGTTGATGCCCGAACTGCGCGCGTTCGCATCACGGCCAGACTGGCAGGCAACGCACCGCTTGACGCCGGGNAGGGCTTCNCGGCGTTTCTCGGGAATNTCCTCNCCACATTCAACGCACCACCGCTCGCTTTCGCCNACCGGCAGACGTGCACGTGCTGCGCTCACCGCGTCGGACACGGTGTCGTCGATCTGGTCCTGTACGGCGCCATCGCGCGCCCAACCGCCTGCCATGAAAGCTCTCCTTCNCTTACAAAGGTAGGAAAGAAAACGAGATAATCAAATCAGGGGAGGCAGGCGTATTACTCNGCAGCTTCGCGCAAAGCCGGATCNAGATGCCATTGTGGCACATTGCCCTCGTCGGCGGCCCGGAGCCGTGCGCTTTCCGCTTCCAGATATTCGCGGGTCATCGGAATGGCCTCGCGATCCTTCACATACTGGATTTGCCAATTGACCATATTGCCGTGTCGAAAGCTCTGCTCTGCCCCAGCCAGATAGAACAACCACATGCGATAGAAGCGTTCGTCATAAAGCTCGACGATCTCTTTTTCGTGAAGGACGGTCCGGTTGTACCATTCTTCCAGCGTGTGACTGTAATGGAAGCGCATCGCTTCGACGTCCGTTACCTCCCAGCCAAATTTCTCGCTCTGGCTCACGAGTTCGGAGAGGGCCGGAATGTAACCGCCCGGGAAGATGTACTTGCGCGTCCACTTGTCGGTAAATCCGGGAGGGCCTGCGCGGCCACAGCAGTGGCTCATCATGACGCCCTTGGGCGCCAGCAGACGTGCGGTGTGTTCGAAGAACTGCGGGTAATGCGGCGTGCCGACATGTTCGAGAAGGCCGACCGAACTGATCCGGTCGAAGCTTCCGGTAACGTCACGATAATCCATCAATTCGAAACGCACACGGTCGGCCAGGCCAGCTTCCTCGGCCCGCTCCTGGCAGAAAGCGATCTGATCCGGCGCGAGAGCGACGCCGGTGACTTCCACATCGTAATGGCGTGCGAGGTAGAGCGCGAACCCACCCCAGCCGCACCCGATATCGAGAATTCGCTGGCCCGGCTGCACGTACATCTTGGCGGCAAGATGCGCCTTTTTGTCGAGCTGTGCTTTCTCGAGCGAGGTCGTGGCCGGATCGCCACGGTAATAGGCCATGGTGTACTGGCGGTCCTCGTCGAGGAAACGCTCGTAAAGCTCACGAGTGAGATTGTACGTGTGTTCGGCGTTCTTGCGCGCCTTGTCGCGCGGATTGAGGCTGTCGACTGTCGCGAGCAGTCTCTGGGCAGCCTTGCGCAGCGGTCCCTGCGGTTTCAGCGCCCGTTCGCCATCACCTTTGGCATTCTTGGTCACGAAGAGGACGAGGTCGCGAATATCATGCGGCTCTTCGACATGAAGCCATCCCCACATGAAAGCTTCGCCCGCGCCGACCTGCGGGTAGCGGGCGATGTGATTGGCTGCTTTCTTGTCGGTCAGGCGGATGTGCAGGGGGGGCTCGCCTTCTGAAGCGGAACCGTACTCATACGTCGCGCCATCGTAATCGGTGACGACCATCCGGCCCTGCTTGATCGCGGCTTTCAAAAATTTATCGAGCAGCCACATCTGAGGCGATCTCCCTTGTCTGAATTAAAGGCGTCTGTGGGGCACCGGGGGAGGGCAAGTCAATCGAAGCGGGATCGCGGAACAGGAAGGGGCAGCAATGCCTAGATCGATCAGATGCCTGCATACCACTGGTATCCGGCGCGGTCTTCCCAGTACCCGCCTTTGCCGAGACCCACATCATCGAGACTGGCGACAGCTTCGATCCCCGTCAGATATTTTGCGTGCTTGTAACCAAGCTGTCGTTCGATCCGCATCCTGAGCGGGGCTCCGTTGCGCACCGGAAGGGCCTGACCGTTCAGCGAATGAGCGATGATGGTTTGCGGGTGGTAGGCATCGATCAAATCGACGCTTTCGTAATAATCGCCGCCGTTCAGATTATCGGCGCAGCGAAAGATGATGAACCTGGCATCGTCGCGCAATTCGGCAGCGTCGAGCAGCACAGAAAGTTGCGGCCCGGTCCACTGGCCGATCGCGCTCCAGCCTTCCACGCAATCGTGGCGGGTGATCTGGGTGCGCTGGGGAAGCTTGCGGATGTTCTCAAGGCTCAGGCTGAGCGGATTTGCGACCAGCCCGGTCACTTCGAGGCGCCAGTTGGCAAAGCCTTCCTCGACATGACGGGGATAGTCGCCGTTTTGCGGATCTGTCGAGCCATTGCCGCGAAAGAAGGGCGAGATGGCGCTGGCCGGATATTCCGTAGCGAGAGCGTCGCGGCCCGTCAGCAGGCGCTGGGCATTCTTGTGCCAACTGTCGGCGGCGTCCAGAACCGCTTTGCCCGCGTTCGTGTCCGCTATCCGGTTACATCCGGCGACCAGAGCCGCGCCCNCAGCGACGAGGAAATTGCGACGCTTCATGCCTTGCNNCCTCCCGTAATCATGTCTCGCATCTGGCGGATGGGTCCGGAGAGAATNACCAGCAGAACGTGCACGATAAAGAACCCGGCGATNGCGAAAGCGAANATGAAGTGCAGGCTCCGGGCCGACTGTCGTCCACCCAGAAGGTCTACCAGCCATCCGAAGGTCGGCTCCATACCGGGGCTGATGGAGATGCCGGTGAAGATCATCATCGGCAGAAACACACCCAGCACGAGGCCATAGGCGAGTTTCTGGAGGAAATTGTACTTCCCTTCGTGATGATCGAAATTGAGCTTGAGATGTTCGACGACATCGCGCCAGATTGCGGAAGGTCGCCATTCCCTGCGTNTCGTNACGATATCGCGTTTGAAATGNCGATTGANCATCATCGCGATCCACATNAANAGCAGCCCCAATGCGAAAGGCCATGCCATCAGAATGTGCCAGTCCCGCGCAACGGCCAGGCTGTAATACCCCGGTATCGTCATCCAGTCGGGAAAGCGCGGCACCATGAGCCATGCCTGACTGGCTTCGAAGCCCCAGTCGCCCCAGTACAGCCGACGATGCGCGTTGGAGATCGTCAGTCCCGACATGAACAGGACGACCACGCACAGCAGATTGAGCCAATGCCAGAGCCGCGTGCTGAGGGCGTGTCGTTTCATGCGTGNCGTTCCTCCCGGGCAAGGTAGATTACGTCGCGTGGCTGGGAGAGCAGGTGCTGCCCGCTGTCGCAATATAGCGTCTGTCCGCTGGCGAGATGGCCTTGCGCGAGGAAAAGGACGGCCTGCGCCACCTCGTCCTGGCCCGTCTTGCGCTTCAGCAGGTTCATGCGGTGGGAGATTTCGGTTTCCTCTTCGCGCTGATCGTGACTGGCAAGAATGGCGCCGGGGGCAAGGGCATAAACCCGGTCGTCCGGNCTGGCGGCNCCCATGGNCAGCATCGGGACCGTCGATGCCAGCGCGTGCTTGCTCATCGTGTAGCTGAAGAAATCCGGGTTGGGATTGGCGATCTTCTGATCGGTAATCTGGATCACGCAGCGTCCGGCGACTGCACGTGCCGAGCGCAGATAGGCCTGCGCCATGAGGGCGGGTGTGCGGGCGTTGATCTGCATCGTGCGTGCATTCGTGGCAGGATCGAGAAAGGTTACATCGTCGGCTTCGAAAATGGCCGCGCAATTGACCAGTGCCGCCCAATCGGACAGGCGGGCGCTCAGATCGGTTATCATCTGCGCAGTGGCCGCGTCATCTGCGAGATCGCACTGCACCGTTTCGGCCGAGGGGAGACTGTCCGCCAGCGCTGCGGCGTCTTCTCGCGAGCTTCCGTAATGGATCACCACATGCCATCCGGCGTTGCCGAATGCCCGCGCGATCGCCGCGCCGATACGTTTCGCGCCTCCCGTTACGAGAACTGCTGGTCTGGCATCACTCATCGCCGCCGACCATAGCGGCACGCCCGGCAAAGAAAAGGCGCGCCGCCACCGATGGTTCGGTAGCGGCGCGCCGCGAGACCGGTTTCCCGATCAGATCCAGCGATTAGCGGCAGCTCAGGCTGCCCCTGTCGATTTCGCGACCGACAACGCCGCCGACGACACCGCCGAGGATCGCGCCGAGGGTACGATCACCGCGGCCGGCAATTTCGTGGCCGGCAAGGGCGCCGACGCCTGCACCGATAACGAGGCCGGTAGTGCCGTTATCGCGCTTGCAATAATAGCGACCGTCATTGCCGCGCCACATGCGGTCACGGCGGCTGATGCGGCGGGGTTCGTAGTAACGGCCGCGATCGTCATAGACCCGGCCACGNCCGCCACGATAACGACGGTCACGGTCGTGCAGGGCCGCCACGGTCGTGGTCGGGGCAGACGTTTCAACCAAGGCGCTTGCCGAAGTGAAAGGGGCGGGTGCAATTTCGACAGCGGCGGCTGGAGCGGCGATTGCTGCCAGCGAACCTGCGGCGATACCAAGGGCGATCCTGTTCATCTGAAATCTCCTCATTCGTGATTTGTGTGTGGATGACGCTCGAAATCGCCAGAGGCTCCACAACGTCCGATGAACGATCTGTTGTCCTGCCAAAAACGCGATGAGCCGAGCCAAAACGCAGGACCAGCCGCTGGTTTTCAGAGCTTTCGGGACAAGGAAAGGCGTACCTCTTCGCTCAGCTTTTCGAGCATGCAAATCTCCTCGAGCTGGTTTCGCGAGGGCTTGGAGGCTGGATCGTAAAGCGCCGCAAAGAGGCGTGCCACGGTCCAATCCGTCTTGCCTTCATCCACCTTCGTCAGATGATCGCCTGCCTGCGCGATGCCTTCTTCGATGACGCGGTAATACCAGCCGCTGATGTGCGTCTTTACGATATGCGCAACCATGCCTTTCCGGCCGAAGCGATGTTCGATCTTCCAGCATGGTTTGCGGGGTTGGCTGACCTCCAGCAGGGCTTCGCCAAGACGAAAACGGTCACCGATGCGGACGTCGGTTTCGACGAGGCCCGTAGCCTCGATGTTTTCCCCGAAGGCGGCGGGACCTGACAGCAGATCGTGACCGCCGAGCCATTCAGCCCATGCGGAATAGTGGTCGTGAGGATAGTGATGCACGGCCATGTCGGGGCCGCCATGGTGCCTGGTGTCGGCGACCATGTCCCCTTCGAGCCCGAAGCTGCGGATCATGACCGGACCCTGCGCAGGCCGCTTGTCGATCGCACTGAGTTCGGCGCCGTTGAAAGGCCGGGGCTGGCCCGTGCACAAGGCTTCGACCACAATCGTCATGCGCAATCCCTCATCCGTCCCGATGGTTCGAGACCCGCACGGTAATAGACATGGACCACATGGACCACTGTCCAGGGCACAAAAATGTCAGCTTGCGAAAGGCCCGGGAACGTGCAGTTTTCCTGAGGGTCCGAGAGTGCCATCTGCCCGTTTCAGCACAGGAGAGGGGTGTAGGAAAGCGCTTAGATCCATAGAGGATCAGGACGGGCGCCGGGTCGTCAAGGCCATCCAGTCGCGCGGTGTTCCATCTGCGCCTTGTCCGGGGAAGATTTCCACACCCTCTATGGCGAAGCCGGCGTTGTAATAGCTGTCTTCGAGCCATTGCGGGTCGGGGAAATTATGTAATCGTCCGAGCAGATCGCGACCTTCGCCATCCCCGAGTTTGTAGCTTGCGAAGTGCCACCCACCGGGACGCAGCGCCCGGCGGATTGCTGTTAGCAGGGTCGGTAGATCGGACCGTGCGACATGAAGCAGGCAAGCATTGGCCCATACCGCGTCATAATCGTCATCTGCCATAAGCTCGTCGAAACGCATCACCCGCGCATCAACGCCATATTGCTCGTTAGCCTTTGCGACCATTTCAGGGGTGCCGTCTGTCGCATCGACATCGAACCCGCGTTCGATCATCCGCACAGCGTCGCATCCGGCCCCGCAGCCGAGTTCCAGAACCCTTGCGCCAGATTTCAGGCAATCGAGGAATGCGTCCAGATGTCGGCTCGGCTTCTGAGCGAAGTCGCGCGTGTATTGCGGTGCGTTGGCACGATAAAACGCGAGTGTGGCCGGATCAGCGGTAATCCCAACCTCCAACTTCAGTACGACCAAACCGCACTACCGCAGTAGTGGCCAGCAAGTTGATCTCAGGCCGTCGCGGTTGATTCCAATGCTTCGGCCGCTTCGCGATCGCGTTGGGCGCGGCTTTTCTTTTCTGCGGCGGTCTTGAGCTGGCCGCAGGCCGCGTCGATGTCGCGCCCGCGTGGGGTGCGAACGGGTGCGCTGATGCCGTGTTCGAACACGATTTCGGAGAAGCGCTTCACCCGTTCTGGCGTCGAACATTCGTAGGGCGCGCCGGGCCAGGGATTGAAGGGGATGAGGTTCACCTTCGCCGGCAGTTTGTAATGCTTCAGCAGGCGAACAAGTTCGTGTGCATGCTCGTCGGTGTCGTTCTTGTCCTTGAGCATGACATATTCGAAGGTGATACGGCGCGCGTTCGACGCGCCCGGATAGGCGGCGCAGGCTTCGAGCAATTCGTCGATGCCGTATTTCTTGTTGAGCGGCACGATCTCGTCGCGGATTTCTTTGGTCACCGCGTGGAGCGAAACCGCCAGGTTCACGCCGATTTCTTCCCCGCAGCGTTCCATTGCCGGAACGACACCGCTGGTCGAGAGCGTGATGCGCCGCTTCGACAGGGCCAGGCCTTCGCCATCCATGACGAGCTTGAGGGCACCTTTGACATTGTCGAAATTATATAGCGGTTCACCCATTCCCATCATGACGATGTTGGTCAGCAGCCTGCCATCGGAGGTGTATTGGGCGCTGTCTTCTTCCACTTCGAGACCCGCCATCGAACCCTTGGGCCATTCGCCCAGAGCATCGCGCGCCAACATGACCTGGCCGACGATTTCACCCGGAGTGAGATTACGCACGAGGCGCATCGTCCCGGTGTGGCAGAAACGGCAGTTCAGAGTGCAACCCACCTGGCTCGATACGCAAAGCGTGCCGCGGTCGGCATCGGGGATGAAGACCATTTCGAATTCATGGCCGTCCGATGTCCTGAGCAGCCACTTGCGCGTGCCGTCGGTCGAATGCTGGGCTTCGACCACGTCCGGCCGGCCGATAAAGAAGCGTTCGGCCAGCCATGGGCGCATGGTCTTGGCGATATCGGTCATCGCTTCGAAATCGGTCACGCCGCGATGGTAGAGCCAGTGGAAGACCTGCTTGGCACGCAGTTTCGCCTGCTTGGCGTCGAGGCCCGCTTCGTCGAAAAGTTCGCGGATACGGTCCTTGGGCAGACCGATCAGGTCCACGCGGCCGTCTTCACGCGGCGTGATGTCACGCGCGACGGGAACCGGATCGATCTGCCCGGGGATGCTCATCAGTGTCGTCTGGGTCATGGGAGCGCCCCATATAGGGCGTGGAGGGCGATTTGGCCACATTGAAGAATTGCGCGAAAATTACGGACACCGAACAGGGTTCCGACAGGTGAACGGTTTCACTCTGCAGCGGGAGAACGGTGCGCAAATTTCTGCGTTTCATCCCGGGAGGTACACGCCCGGTCCGTAATAATGTGTCCCTAATGCAACATATTCTTGTTGTGTTACGTTAATGAAACTCGCCAACGGAACCACCGTTTTCCTAGTCCACGCGATGCAAAAATCGCGGGTTAAAAAACGGAGTATATAATGAACAAGACAACAGCTCTTCTCGTCGCAGGAACCATCGCCGGCATGTCGGCCCCAGCCATGGCGCAGAGCACCGATGGCCAGTTCACCGGCTTTCGTGCAGGTGTGACCGCGGGTTACGACGCCGTACAGGCCGGTAGCAGCGTCGACATCGACAACGAGCCGAACAACAACGACCAGTCGATCGACGGTCTCGCCTATGGCGTGGTCCTCGGTTACGACGTGGACCTTGGCGGCGCGGTTGTCGGTGTGGAAGGTGAATACACCGACTCCACGGCGAGCACCAACTTCGACGACGGCGATTTCGAAGGCTTTGGGCTGGGTGAAGTCGACGCTGGCCGCGATCTCTACATCGGCGCGCGCGTCGGTGCCAAGATTGCACCCGATGCCCTGCTGTACGCAAAGGGCGGTTACACCAATGCCAAGCTGAACATCCTCAGCGACTATGGCACGGTCGAAACCGATCGCGACTTCAAGCTGGACGGCTGGCGCGCAGGTGCAGGCGTTGAATATGCCGTCAACCCGAACACCTACGTGAACCTCGAATATCGTTATTCGAACTACAGCGACGCGAATATCGAATTCGCCGACGGCAGCACCAGCCGCAACTTCGATGTCGACCTTGACCGCCACCAGGTCATGGCAGGCGTCGGCATGCGCTTCTAAGCCATTGCGCCATTAAGAAGGGGCCGGGGAGCTTGGTGCTCTCCGGCCCTTTTTTGTCAGCGTCGCGAACAGGAAAGCGTTGCTGCATCCATCGCGGTGGCCGCGCCGGACAGGGAATAGCTGTCGGAGAAGCGACGGCCGTTGGTGCCGGTAGCGCGGACAGTCATGCGGCTGGCCGACCGCATCGCTGCAACGATGGCGGCATCCATCGTGCGGTCTTCAGCCCAGGCATCGCCGCCGCCGCCGGTCAGCTGGAAGCTCTTGGCGCCGATGGAAAGCGTAATACGGGGCCGCTGCGCGAGCTGGCGCGAGAGGCGGAAATGAACCTGCCCGCGGATGTTCTGGCGCGGCCAGGTTCCGATGGTGGCGAAGGGTTCGAAATCGCGGCGCGCGCGGCTGTCTTCCGGCATCGCGATGGCATAACACCGCGGTAGCGAGGGATCGCGAAATGCCCCCCAGTCGGAAAACACGCCGAGGCTGTCCTTCGCTGCGAGAGGCGCAGCCAAGGTAAGCGCGGCGACTGCGATCAGTTTACGCATATGCGATCGCAACGATTTCCCATTCCTTCGCGCCGCCGGGCAGATTGACGTTGCGCAGATCGCCGACCGACGCGCCTTTCAATGCCCGGGCGAGGGGAGACGACCAGCCGATGCGCCCGGAGCTGGCGTCCTGTTCATCGTCACCGACAAGGGTGACGACCCGTTCGTTATCATCCTCGTCCGCCAGAGTGACGGTGGCCCCGAAAAAAGCCCGTGACTTGTCGGGCTGTTCGACGGGGTTGATGACCCGCGCGGTCTTCATCCGGCGTGCAAGGTGCGACAGTTCGCGATCGATTTCGCGCATGCGCTTGCGGCCATAAAGATAATCGCCGTTTTCGCTGCGGTCGCCATTGCCCGCCGCCCAGCTGACTATTTCGACGATTTCGGGCCGTTCGGTGCCAAGAAGATGGTCGTAACGGGCCTTCATCGCGGCATAGCCAGCGGGCGTGACGGGATTGGATTTGGGCTGCATGGGCTTGCGCCCTAGCGCAAATCAGCGGCGCAGGTAATTCCCGATATCGCGTTCATAGCTGGACGATTTGTCCGGATGCATGTTGGCATAGCTGACCGCGTTTCCGATCACGCGCATGACATAATAGCGCGTTTCGAAATTGGACGGGATCTGTTCGATCCAGGTAACCCAGTCGACCGAACCATTGCGCGGATCGCCATTGGCCGCGAGCCACTGGTTCACCCGCCCCGGGCCTGCATTATACGCCGCGATGGCCAGGGGGTAGGCGCCGCCGTAACGGTCCATCAGGCGGGCGAAGTGCGCATCGCCGAGACGGATATTGTAGCTCGGGTTGGCGGTCAGATCCGCCGACATGTAGCTGACCCCGATCTTGCCCGCTTCTTCGCGTGCGGTTCCGGGCATCAGCTGCATCATCCCGCGCGCACCGGCATGGCTCACACGGTTGCGGTCAAATTCGCTTTCCTGNCGGGCGATGGCATGAACCATCGTCCAGTTTGCGCCCGAATGGGTCTGNACGGTCGGGTAGCCGAGGCGTTCGAAGCCCTTGAAGCCNTGTTCGCCCGCCACGAGGCCTGCGACGACCGCCATTTCGTCCATACCGGTCTGTTCAGCGAGCTGACCAACGAGAGCCATTTCGCCGGGCGTGTCCGCCTTTTGGGCAATGGCTTCGAAGAAGGCCCGTTCGGTCCGCCAGTCGCGGCGATTGCGGGAAATCGCCCGCAGCGCACCGGTCAGCGGATCGGCTTCGAAAGCAGCGCGTTCGGCCGAACTGGCAGCGGGGACATTCGCGAATGTGGGCATGGGGCGGCCAAGCTCGCTGAGGGCGAGCTGTCCGTAATACCAGTCCGGATATTCGGCGGCCATTTCCCAGTAACGCTGGGCACCGGCACGATCACCGGCGCGCGATGCCGCACGGCCGGCCCAATAGAACCCTTTAGAACGGGTCAGCGGCGTCTTGGCCGCAGTACCGTAGCGGTAGAACAGCGGCGCGGCCTGGGCGCCGTCACCCATCGACCACAATGCCTTCGTACCGCCGAGCCACATGAGATCGGTATATTTGTCGCGCAGCGTGAAGGAGCCGTCCGAAATGTCCGTGCCGGGGGCGAAGACATCGTCGATTTTCGACGCGATGCTGACAGCCTGCGCGGAACCCGCGCTCTTGGCCACGGCCAGGGCTTCGCTGACGAATTGCGTGCCATCGAAGGCAGGCGCGGTAAAGGATGCGCGGGTCGAGAGCAGGTTGACCGCTTCGTAGGGCTGGCCCGAATTGCGATAGTAGCGGGCAAGATTGTAAACGTAACCGGCGTCGGTCATCGCGTTGGGGGGAACCGGAACGCCTGCCTGCGACGGCGTGCTGCCCTGAAGCATGGCGAGCCGTGCCTGCGCGGTCGGACGATAGGCCGGCGATACGCGCACGATATGGCGCGAGGCGGCTTCGTAATTGCCCTGCCACAAAAGCGCATCCATCCGCGCGTCCTGATCTTCGGGCGCAAAACGCGCGCCGAACAGGCCCTGCATGTAGAGTTCTGCCGGGCCGCTCATCGTGCCGCCACGCCATGCTTCGCGTGCCACCTCCAGCGCTTCGGGACGATCCAGCGACGCAAGCGCCAGGGCGTAACGCGCCTTGCCGCTATTGGTGAGGGGCGGGTGCCGGTCGAAGAAGGAGACGAGCGTCTGCGGAGACGGCGCATCGCGATCCAGCGCAGCTTCCGCCCGCCGCTGGAGCAAGTCCTGCTTGGGGAAATCGGGATAGCTGTTGATGAAGCCCGCGTAGGAAGAGAAGGGCAGGTTTTCCTGACTTGTCAGATATTCCCACTGACCGACCGCCTGATCGAGGCTGCCCGGCTGCTGCGCGACAAGGCTGGTGCGCGCATTGTCCTGTGCCTGAGAGATTGAAGGGAATGCCAGCGAAGTGCCGAGCACAAGTGCGAGAGTGAAAACTGTTTTACTGCCCATGCTGGACATAGTGCCCGGCCCCTCCTTATCAGGCGCTGAATGAATTATGGCGCGTGCCGCCAAAAACTGCCTTGTTTCATATCTCTAACGCAGGACTCACGTAAATGTTTTCAGGCTCGATTCCGGCTCTGGCGACTCCTTTTCGCGACGGATCGTTCGACGAAGCCGCTTTTCGCAAGCTCGTCGACTGGCAGATCGAGAACGGGAGCAAGGGATTGGTGCCATGCGGTACGACCGGCGAGGCATCGACCCTGTCGAATGCAGAGCACCACCGGGTGATCGAAGTCTGCATCGAGCAGGCGGCCGGCCGCGTCCCGGTGATTGCCGGCTGCGGCTCCAACGACACGCGCAATGCGCTTCTGCACATGCAGTTTTCGAAGAAGGCGGGGGCCGCGGCCGGACTGTGCGTCGCGCCCTATTACAACCGGCCGAGCCAGGCAGGCCTAATCGCCCATTTCAGCTTTCTTGCAGAAAACAGCGACCTGCCGATCGTTCTCTACAATGTCCCGGGACGGACGGTAACGGATATCGAGGACGAAACGGTCGTCGAACTGGTCCGCAAATACCCAGATCGGATCGTGGCCATCAAGGATGCTAGCGGCGACCTTTCGCGCGTCGCGGATCACCGGATGGGGATCGGGCGCGAGTTCTGCCAGCTATCGGGCAATGACGAATTGTGGCTGCCGCATTCGGCCGCAGGCGGATCCGGATGTATTTCGGTAACCGCCAATGTCGCCCCGGCGCTGTGCGCGGAATTCCACGATGCCATCGCAGCGAACGAGCTGGTCAAGGCGCGGGAGCTCAACGACCGGCTGTTCCCCTTGCACTATGCGATGTTCTCCGATGCCAGCCCGGCACCGGCGAAATATGCGCTCAGCCGGGTGCACGATTGGTTTTCACCCGATGTCCGCCTGCCGCTGTGCAATGCCAGCGAGGCGAGCCGCAAGGCGGTGGACGAGGCGCTCGAGATTGCAGGACTGATCTAGAGCACTTCGTCTTCGTCGAGCAATGGCGCGGCGGGGAAGGGCGGATCGCTGACCGCCAGCGCTTCGACGATACTGTCGGAATGCTCGCCCGCGTGATTGAGCGCGTCGACTTCGGCGATATGGAATAGCGCATCGCCCTGATTGACGATCGGAAGCGTCGCATGTCCGATGATCACGCCGTCCGATGGGCTGACAAGCTTGATCGGGTCCTCTCCGAAGAGGCCGCCGACGAATGCCAGCGGTTCGCCCTTGCGCACGGCGTCGCCCGATTTGTGGATGCGGCGACTGACCCCGCCGCGCGGGGCGCGGACCCAGCTTGAGCGGTTGGACCGCAGCGGCACATGGACATCTTCCAGGCCGTCTTCCGCATCGATCATCCCGATATGGGCAAGCACCCGCAGAACGCCCGCCACGCCGACATTGAGCGCGAAACGGTCGAAGCGAAGGGCTTCGCCTGCCTCCAGCAGGAGCATCGGCGTTTCGCGTTCGTGGGCAAGGGCGCGCATCGAACCGGGCCGCAGGGGACTTTCTATGATAATGGGCGCGCCGAATGCCATGGCGAGTTCCGACAGATAGGGGCTGCCTGAGGCAATACGTATTTGCGGCAAATTGTACCGATGGACCGCCGCCGAATGGATATCGATGCCCAGCGAGCAGCGATCGATGACATGGGTGAGGAAGCAGTGCGCCAGCTGAGCGGCCAGACTGCCATGCTCCGCGCCGGGGAAGCTTCGATTGAGATCGCGCCGGTCGGGCAGATAGCGGCTGTGCGCGGCAAAACCGTAAATGTTGACGGCAGGCGCAAAAATGATCGTCCCTGCCAGCATTTCGGGCGACAGGCGTTCGAGCAATCGCTGGATCACGGCTGTGCCGATGATCTCGTCACCGTGAATGGCAGCGCTGACGAAAACGCAAGGCCCGCGCCGCGCGCCATGCATCACGCGAAGGGAAAGCGCAGAGTTCAGGCCCGTCACCTGCTGACTGACGGGAATGGCAATGGTCGCCTGCGTCCCCGGCGCGATCCGGCTTTCGTGAATGATGAAAGGTTCTGCGGAAGTTTCGGCGTTCATCTGCCTAATCGTCACAACGGCCAGCACCTTGGCAAGCGAAAAGCGTGGTGTGGCTGTTCCAGATGAGGGCGCATGCCACCTTGCCCGCGCGAGCCAGCCATCATCAGGATATCTTTAATCAGCCGGGTTATGCTTCTCCACAAATCCGACCGCCGCTTCGAGCATTTGCAGACGTGTCGATGACAGTGAAAGCCAGTGATCTTCACCCTGCAACGTTACCAATTCGAACGGTTTGCCGGCATCCTTCAGGGCATCTGCCATCTTGTGGGAATGCGAGTAGGGTACGACTGTGTCATCCAGTCCGTGAATTAGCAGAACAGGTGCATCGGCGCGTTGGGCCAGGCGACGAGGTGAGACTTCGTCCCAGCGCTCCTTCGGTCCAAGTTGGTCCAGTAGGGACGATTTCGTAATTCGTAAGCCACCCGACGCGCGGTAATCTTCGTTATACATCGCCCGAATGTCGCTAACGGGGGCGACAGCTACCGCGCACCGATACAGATCCTGTTGAACAGTGACGCCGGCGAGAGCAGCATATCCGCCGTAGCTAGCCCCCACAATACAGGCGCGCTTGGGATCGACCAGGCCCTGTTTTGCCAATTCAGCCAAGCCGTCCGAAATATCGGTCTGCATTTTACGACCCCATTCACCGTAACCGGCGAGCTTGAAGGTCTGGCTTCGATTGGTGGACCCACGGAAATTGGGCTGGAATACTGCATATCCTCGAGATGCAAACGCCTGTGCCCACCAGTCGAACTGCAGGCGATCACTACTGTGCGGGCCGCCGTGGGGCAACAAAACAACTGGGAGGTTCTTGGCTTCGCGACCTGGCGGCAACGTGAGAATGCCATCCATCTCAAGCCCATCCGAAGCTGCGAAGGGGAAGGTCGAAATCGTCCCGACCTGCTTTGGTCCAAGGGTCTGCCGTTCGTAGGCAATCGCATCGGCTTTACCTGTGGCGAGGTTGACTACGAACCACGAACCGCTGTCGAGATTGCCACTTGTTCGAACCAGAACTTTTTTGAAGTCAGGTGTCCAGTCGACCATTCGCATATCGAAACCGGCAAAGGCCTTCTTGATTTTTTCTGCAGATTTCTGGAGCTCTTCGACTGCGAAAACCGGTTCGTCGTCACTGTTTAGGTAACCGGCGATCTGACCGTTTGTTTTGTCGAAGTATAAGCGCTTTATGTCCGTATCTTCGAGGAAGGGCTTTGGCTGCCCGCCTGACATTGGAATTTCATACCAATGCGCAATGTTTTCGCTGTCTCGTGCCGCATAGACTATGTTCTGACCGCCATGCGACAAGCCGACGAGACCAACTCTGCCATTACGTTCGTTGCCGGTAGCGATGGTCGACCCCTCCGGCCCCGAGAGATGCCAATCGCCGTTGGTCATGCTGACGTCCAAGGTCGCAGCAACCTTTCCTTTCCCATCGACGAGCCAATCGCGGTCCATACCTTCGCGAGGAGCACTCGCTATCCGTTTGGCGCGGTTTTCCTTGGTATCGACTTGATAGAGAAAAGGTCTGCCATGATCCCAGGTGAAATCATTTCCAAAACTCGAACCTTTTTTCAGTTCGATTGCGCCGAAAAATGCGGTCCAGCGGTTATCGGCAAACCGCACTCCGTAATCGCCATTAAAGGCGTCCATCAATTCACGATTCCGCCCGAATACTGTTTCTACTTCCCCGTCATAGGTTACGGGGATGAGCCGAGCGACGCTGAACTCCGCCTTGTTCGTAGTAAAACCCCAAAGCTTCTCGGTCTGACTGGTGACCAGAATAAGCTGGTCGTCACCGACCCACCGGAAATAGCGGATTTTCGTATCGCCTACCTGAAAACGGCGGATCGCCTTCATTTGTTCGTCAAGAAAGAGGAGTTGCCGCTCGCCTTTCAGCGTAATCAGCAGGGCTATGTTCGATCCGTTGGGCGATATCGCTGCATCTTCGACCTCGGGCAGTGCGCCATAAGCAGAAAGCGGAGGAGCGGATTGGGCGATTGCTATCGACGTAACTAATAATGTGATTGCCGCAAGCAGCGACGCAACGAATCTCGATAACTGCATATACCCCCCCAAGTAATCCTGTGTGATTACCCAAATGCCTTACTGGCGCAAGCGAGATTGATGCTGAAGGGGCTTGGCCTTTCCCACGCCATCTCCTACATGCGCCCGCCTTATGGCTCGTCCCCAACCC